>Ga0070659_100001120_pt1 | contig 19551 bp, 17 predicted proteins | sample KBSC23metaG_FD_64666 | JGI IMG/M metagenome (GOLD analysis project Ga0070659, IMG submission 64666) | Corn rhizosphere microbial communities from Kellogg Biological Station, Michigan, USA - KBS C2-3 metaG | ecosystem: Host-associated > Plants > Roots > Rhizosphere > Soil ... | reverse complement strand
ACCGGGACGAACCGCAAGTGGTTCACGTTCACCAACGGCACGCACGTCGACTCGCTCGACCCGCAGACGTTCAACCGCTGGTACGACTTCCTGGAGCTGTACGTGGCGCAGCAGGCGCCGATCGTGAACAGCGCGCTGATCCATGCCGCCGCGCCGGCGATCTACCAGGAGGCGATGGGAATCACCGGCGTGACGATCCCGCCCGACCCGATTCAGCTCCAGCCCACCTACGCCGGCGCGCTCGCCGCGTTCGAGGCGCTGCCGCAGGTGCGCGTGCTGTTCGACAACGGCGCGGGCGGCCCGCAGCCGGGCTACCCGAACCCGGGCTTCGAGCAGTCATGGTCGAAGTTCCCGATTCCGGGCACGAGCGCCCGGACCTGGTACTTCGGTTCCGGCGGTGCTCTTTCCGACACGCGGCCGGGCAGCGCCGGCGCCGACGGCTTCACCTGGAACGCGCACGCCCTTCCGCTCACGGACTTCACCGGCGACACCGCCGGTGGCACGAACGGGTTGTGGACCGCCACGCCTCCGTACAAGTGGCAGAACCAGCCGGCCGGCAATGCCGTGTCGTACGTGTCGAGCCCGCTTGCGAGCACCACCGCCGTGATCGGTGGTGGTGCCGTGCGCGCGTGGGTGCGCGCGTCGAAGCCCAACGTGGACCTTCAGGTGACGATCAGCGAGATCCGGCCCGACGGCAACGAAACATTCGTGCAGGGCGGCTGGTTGCGAGCGAACGAGCGCAAGCTCGACGCCAAGAAGAGCAAGCCGCTCGAGCCGGTGCTCAGTCTGCGCGCGAAGGACGTCAAGCCCATGCCGCGCGGCCGCTTCGCGAAGGTCACGATCCCGCTCTATTACGAGGGGCACGTGTACCGCGCGGGCTCGCGGATCAGGGTCACGATCTCGGCGCCCAACGGCGACCAGCCGATCTGGTCTTTCGGCGAGACGAGTCCTTCCGGGACGGCCAGCGTGGCGATCGCCCGCTCGCCGAAGATGCCGTCGAGCCTGGTGCTGCCGTCGGTGCCGGGCGTGAACGTGACGACCGGCCTACCGCCCTGCCCAGGCCTGCGCGGCGAGCCGTGCCGGCCTTACGTTGCGCTCGCCAACCGGCCGGCGAGCCTCAAGCGCTGAGCGCCGCTTCGAGCCCGGCCCGCTCGCCGCTCTCGAGCGCGCCCTCCATGTTGTTGGGCCAGCTCGAGCGCTCGACGCCGGCGAAACCCACGAGTCCGTGCGCCTCGCGCAGATGCGGTCCGTGCGTGGTCAGCTGAGAGGGCGCGAACGCCACGTCACAGCCGGGGATCGCCTGTTGCTCGCTCCAGCGATGAACCGTCGTCCCGCGCAGATCGGAGGCAGCGACGCCGAAGCAGTCGGCAAGGTCGCGCGCGAGCTCTTCGGCGGGAAGCTCGGATTCCGGTGGCGGGCTGAATCCCGTCACGCGCTCGCCGGCGCGCCAAGCCGCCCACAGGGTCCGGCGTCCGAGGACCAGCCGCTGCGGGCAGCGGTGCCCGGCCGGCAACAGGGCGATGACCTTGGTGCCCGGGTCGATGCGCAACTCCGCCAGTCTCCGGAGGTGGGCCGGCAGTGGCGGGTCGAACTCGATCGAGGGCAGCGCGCTTGCGCTCGCGGTCACGATCGCACGGCGGGCGCTGTAGCTGCCGCCGCGGTCGGTCTCGACCCGGACGATGCCGTTCTGCTCGATCCCGGTAACGGTCTCGCCGAGAACCGGTCGGGGATCGAGCAGGGCTCCAAGGCGGTTCGCAACTGCCTGGGCGCCGTCCGCGAAACGCCACTGAAACGTGGTCATGATGCTCGCGACGGGCCCGCTCCCGCGGCTTATCCACCACAGCAGGTGGAGCAGGGACACCTCCTCGATCGGCGCCGAGCTGAGCGCGCCGATCAGCGCGCCAAGCAGTGCCTTGGGCTCCTCACCCACACCCTCGCGGTCCAGCCATGTCCGGACCGAGATGGCATCGAGCTCTTCCGCGCAAGGCGAGCGCCACGGACTCACGGGGTCCACACCCGCCGCGAGCTTCCGTGCCCGCCAAATCGAGCGCAGCAGATCTCCGGCCATCGCGAGTGGCGGCAGGCGGCCCACCGACTCCCGCTCGCCGAGGCGCCAGAGAACCGGGTGACCCAGCTGTCCGGCAGGCTGGACCTCGAGGTTGAAGCGCCGGGCGAGCGCGGTGAGCCGCACGTGCCTGCGTCCGAACCACTCGCCGCCGAAGTCGACCGCGACGGAACCGGCCCTGCCGGAGCGCGCCCGGCCGCCCAGCTCGTGGCCCGCTTCGATCACGAGGGGAACGAGACCGTGTGCGCGTACCGTGGCCGCGGCCTGAAGGCCGGCCAGTCCCCCGCCCACGACGAGCACGTCGGCATCGGTTCGCGTCGTCTGCTTCCCCTGCGCCATCCCCTGTCTCCGCGTCCTGATTACCCGTGCCCCGCGCTCCTGACACGATGCGCTCGCGGCAACGACACACAGGAGGAGACAGATGGCTTTCGAGGGACTGGAGGGCCGCGTCACGATCGTGACGGGCGCGGCGTCGGGCATCGGCCTGGCCAGCGCGCAGCGGCTCGCGCGCGAGGGCGCGACGGTGGTGCTGGTGGACGTGGATGCCGAGCGCCTGGAACCGGCTGCTGCCGACATCGGTGGAACGGCGATCGTGGCCGACGTCTCCTCCGAGGAGCAAGTGACGGGCTACTACGCAGAGGTGCGCGAGCGCTTCGGCCGCGTGGACCTGCTGCACAACAACGCCGGCATCGGCGGCCAGCCGGTGCCGCTGCACGAGACCTCGATGGACGACTTCGACCGCCTCCTGCGCATCAACCAGCGCGGCATCTTCCTCAACCTGCGCGAGATGATCCGCACCGCGCTCGCCCAGGACGACGGCGCCGCGATCGTCAACACCGCATCGGGCACCGCGCTTCACGGCGTGCCCGGGCTGAGTGCATACGCGAGCACCAAGGCGGCGATCCTGTCGCTAACGCGCAGCGCGGCTGTCGAGTACGCGGCGAACGGCATCCGCACGAACGCCGTCGTGCCCGGTCCGGTCGGCACGCCGCTCTTCGAGGCGTTCCCCGACGACTTCCAGGCCGGCGCGGAGCAGTTCAACCCGCAGGGCAGGCGCGGCACGCCCCACGAGATCGCTGCCGTGGTGGCGTTCCTGCTGAGCAGTGAGGCGAGCTACGTGAACGGGGCCGCCTACAGCGCGGACGGCGGCGAACTGGCGTAGGACCGCCCACTTGGGGTAGCGTTCGCATACCGAACTGTTGTACACGCCACCGGCGGGGATTCGGTGGGGGAATGACCGAGGAAAGGCCGCGAAGCTCAGATTTCGTGCAGTCGCTGGAGCGCGGCCTCGCCGTGATCCGCGCTTTCGACGCGGAGCACCGCGAGCTGGCGCTGAGCGACGTGGCGCGCTCCACCGGACTCACGCGCGCGGCGGCGCGGCGCTTCCTTCTCACGCTCGTCAAGCTCGGCTACGTGCACTTCTCGGACGGGCGCTTCTCGTTGCGCCCGCGGGTGCTCGACCTGGGCTACGCGTACCTGTCGAGCCTGACCCTGCCCGAGGTCGCCCAGCCGCACATGGAGGCGCTCGTGGCGAAGGTGAACGAGTCGTCGTCGATCTCGGTGCTGGACGACACCGAGGTGGTCTACGTGGTGCGCGTGCCCACCCGGCGGATCATGAGCATCACGCTCGCGGTCGGCACGCGGCTGCCGGCCTTCGCCACCTCGATGGGGCGTGTGCTGCTGGCCGGCCTGCCCGACGATGAGCTCGACGAGCGGCTGTCGCGGATCCAGATCGAGCCGCTCACCGCCCACACGGTCAAGGACGAGAAGGGCCTGCGCGCCGCGATCGCCGCCGTGCGCAAGCAGGGCTTTGCGATGGTGGACCAGGAGCTCGAGGAAGGGTTGCGATCGGCCGGGGTGCCGATCCACGGCGCGGACGGGCAAATCGCGGCTGCGCTGAACGTGTCGGTGCATGCCAGCCGCGCCTCGATGACCGTGCTACGGCGCGAGTTCCTGCCCCAGGCGCTCGAGGCGGCGGCCGCGATCGAGGCCGACTTGCGTGGCGCCGGACGGGCCAATTCGCGCCCTGTGCGCAACGGTCGGTAGGGCGTAGACTGGCTAGTGCGCTTGGCGGATCGTCGTCCGCATCGCGAACACGACTTGAGAGGAGCGGTATGGCCACCGTTGAACTTGCGAACCAGGAACTGCTGATCGGGGGCCGCTGGACCGGCGCCACCGGCGGCGCGACGTTCGAGAAGACCTTCCCCTTCACCGGCGAGCCCGTAGGCATGGCGGCGGCCGCGAAGCGCGAGGACGCGAGGGCCGCGGTCGAGGCCGCGCACGCCGCGTTCGGCGAGTGGTCGCGCAGCGCGCCCGCGATGCGGCGCGAGATCCTGCTCAAGGCCGCGGACATCCTGCAGAGCCGCGCCGAGGACATCGCCCACACGGTCACCGAGGAGACCGGCGCCACCTTTGGCTGGGGCATGTTCAACGTGCAGCTCGCCTCGGGCATGCTGCGCGAGGCCGGCGCCCAGGCCTACGGCCTCATAGGCGACGTGATCCCGTCGGACGTGCCCGGCAAGCTCGCGATGGGCGTGCGCGCCCCCGCGGGCGTGGTCGTGGCGATCGCGCCGTGGAACGCGCCGGTGATCCTCTCCACGCGCTCCGTTGCCACGCCGCTCGCCTACGCGAACACGGTCGTGCTCAAGGCCTCCGAGGAATGCCCGCGCACTCACGCCGCGGTCGTGAACGCGCTGCTCGACGCGGGCCTGCCCGAGGGCGTGATCAACTTCATCTCCAACGACCCGGCCGATGCCGCCGAGGTAGTCGACGAGCTGATCGCCCACCCGGCCACGCGCCGCATCAACTTCACGGGCTCGACCAAGGTCGGCCGCATCATCGCGGAGAAGGCCGGCAAGCACCTCAAGCGCGTGCTGCTCGAGCTGGGCGGCAAGGCGCCGATGGTCGTGCTGCCGGACGCGGACGTGGACCGGGCTGTGAAGGCCGCCAACTTCGGCGCCTTCTTCCACCAGGGCCAAATCTGCATGTCCACCGAGCGGGCCATCGTGGACAAGTCGCTGATCGACGCGTTCTCGCAGAAGCTCGCCGACCGCGCCAGCGGGATGAAGGTGGGCGACCCGCGCGAGCCGGACACGGTGATCGGGCCGCTGATCAACAAGGCCGCGATGGAGCGCGTGACCGAGCTGGTGGACGACGCTCAGTCGAAGGGCGCCGAGATCCTGTCGGGCGGCGCGCCGGAGGGCGCGTGCTTCCCGCCGACGGTCGTCAAGGGCGTGACGCCCGACATGCGCCTCTACGCCGAGGAGTCGTTCGGGCCGGTGCTTGCCGTGATGGCGGCCGACAACCCGGACCAGGCCGTCGAACTGGCCAATGACACCGAGTACGGGCTGTCCGCCGCGGTCTTCGGCCAGGACGTGCCGGCCGCGCTCGAGATCGCCCAGCGCATCGAGTCGGGCATCTGCCACGTGAACGACACGACCGTGCACGACGAGCCTCAGATGCCGTTCGGCGGCGTGAAGGCCAGCGGCTTCGGGCGCTTCGGCGGCCGCGCGGCGCTCGAGGAGTTCACGGAGCTGCGCTGGATCACGGTCCAGGAGCTGGCGAGGGAATACCCGATTTGAGAGTTGGCAGTACGCAGTCGGCAGTTGGCACTTGAAGGTCGATAGCCCGGCCCGGGCCGGCCAACTGCCAACTGCCAACAGCCAACGAGCGCCGCAGTGGCCGCTGGTAGTGGCGGTACTGGCGACGGCGCTCAACTTGCGGCTGGCTGTCGCCAGCGTCCCGCCGCTGATCGACGAGATCCGCGACGCCGTGCCGCTGTCCGGCACCGCCGCGGGCGTGCTCACCACGCTGCCGGTGGTCTGCATGGCGGTGGGCGCCACGGTGGTGCCGCGTCTCGTCCGCCGGATGGGCCACGAGTTGCCGCTCGTGCTCGTGGGCTTCACGATGGCGGCCGGCATTCTCATCCGGCTTGCGCCGCACGTGGTCGCCCTCTACCTGGGCACGATCGTGGCCGGCATCGGGATCGCGCTCGGCAATGTGCTCGTGCCGAGCCTCGTCAAGCGCGACTTCCACGAGCGCGCCGGCTTCATGACCGGCATCTACACGATGGCGATCAGCACGAGCGCGGGCATCGCCGCCGGCCTGACGGTGCCGATCGAGGACGCGCTCGGCAAGGGCTGGCGCGAGGCGCTCGCCATCTGGGCGCTGCCGGCGTTCGTGTGCGCCGTGATCTGGGTGCCGTTCGCCCGCCATCCCTCCGCGGTGGCGGACCGCCGCACGCAGACCCCGCACCGCTCGTCGCGCCTGATGCGCGACCGTCTGGCGTGGCAGGTCGCGCTCTTCATGGGCGTGCAGTCGCTGATGTTCTACAGCCTGCTCTCGTGGCTGCCGTCGATCCTCCAGGACCACGGCATGTCCAAGGGCACCTCGGGCGCGTACCTGTCGATCTTCGCGCTGCTGGGCATCCCCGTCTGCTTCACGGTTCCGCTGATCGCCGCGCGCATGCGCGACCAGCGCGCGGCCGTCGTGGGGTCGGTGCTGTTCCTGTTCGTCGGGATCCTCGGCCTGATCCTCTCCCCCGCCAGCGCCGCGATCCTGTGGACCGTGTTCGCGGGCATCTCGCAGGCGGCCACGCTGGCGCTCGCGTTCCTGTTCTTCGTGCTGCGCTCGCACAACCAGGGGGAGGCCGCGGAGCTGTCGAGCATGTCGCAGAGCATCGGCTACTCGCTGGCGGCACTCGGCCCGGTGATCATGGGCGCGCTGCACGAGGCAACCGACAGCTGGACCGTGCCGCTCATCTTCCTGCTCGTGCTGCTCGTGCCCGAGCTGATATTCGGCGTCGAGGCCGGACGCGACCGGCAGGTGGGCTCGGGCTAGAAACCCGCGCCGAGGTTACGCACGGAGGTCTTCAGACCCTCGTGGAGCGCGCTCCGCGCCTCCGGCGTCAGCGAGTCGAGCATCCGTGCCTCCACCTGCGCCGCCACGCGGTCGCAGGCCTCGAGCACGTCCTGCCCGTTCGGCGTGAGCAGCGTCCGCAGGATGCGCCCGTGGTCCGGGTCGGGCACGCGCGTGATCAGGCCCTTCTTCTCGAGCGCCGCGATCACCTTGATGGTGGACTGCGGAGTGATCAGAACGCGCCGTGCGAGCTGCGCGTTGGAGAGAGCGCCGCGGTCGCGCAGCACCGACAGCGCGGTGTATTGCGGCAGCGTGACTCCGAGTGAGCCGAGGCCCTCTCCGAGCGCGCGCCGCAGCGCGAGATCGATTCGCCCCATGAGGTAGCTCGTCGTGGGCTCGCGGCTCAGACCCCTCGCCGGCGCCCCGGTGCCCGCCTTCGTTGCCTTCGCCACGGGGCGACCGTACCATCCGCGCATGCTGGCTCGCACCAGGCTCGCGCTCGTTGGGACGCTCGTTGCGCTGGCGGCGCTGGCCTGGTGGTGGACCGCGGTGCGCATGGACGGTATGGACGCGGGCCCGGGCACCGACCCCGGCACGCTCGGTTTCTTCGTCAGCACCTGGGTCGTGATGATGGCCGCGATGATGTTCCCGGCTACCGCGCCGATGGTCGTCGCCTATTCGGAGCTGGGGCGCGGACGCCGTTGGTGGACGGCCTTGTTCATTGCGGGCTACCTCCTCCTGTGGGCCGCGGCGGGGCTCGCCGCCTACGGGCTGCTCGAGCTGGGACGCGCGCTGGCGGGCGGGCTCTTCACCTGGGACCGCGCCGGCCGCTGGTCGGCGGGAGGCGTGCTCGCCCTCGCCGCCATCTACGAGTTCACACCGCTGAAAGTCGCGTGCCTGCGCCGCTGCCGCGAGCCGGTCGGCTTCCTCACCACCGAGTGGCGCGATGGCCGCGCGGGCGCGCTCCGAATGGGCGCCGTTCACGGCGCGTGGTGCCTTGGCTGCTGCTGGGCTCTGATGGCGGGCCTGTTCGCGCTCGGCGCGATGAGCGTCTTCTGGATGGTGGTGATCGCGCTGCTAATCACGATGGAGAAGCTGCTGCCGTGGCGGGTGCTCGCCACGACCGGCGTGGCGGTGGTGCTCGCCGTGCTCGCGATCGGCGTGGCCGCGGCGCCCGCACAGGTCCCCGGGCTCACGCTCCCATCGCAGATGGAGATGCCGGGATGAGCTGGCACATCGCCGGCAGCTATCTCGAGGCCTGCAACTGCGAGGCGATCTGCCCCTGCCGCCGGATCGGCGGGCAGATGGGCGGGCGCTCCACCTACGGCGAGTGCCTCGGCGCGCTGTCCTGGGTGGTGAAGGAGGGCGGCGTGGACGACGTCGACCTCGTGGGGATGCAGGCCGTGCTCGTGAGCCGCTACCACGACGACGAGCCGGGCTCGCCGTGGACCTTCGCCCTGTTCGTGGACGCTCGCGGCGACGAGCGCCAGAGACAGGCGATCGCCGACATCCTCACGGGCCGCCTGGGCGGCACGCCGATGAAGCAGTTCCCCTGGGCCTTCAAGGCGTCGAGCCTGCTGGGCGTGGAGGCGCTCGACATAGAGATCGACCACACGCCGGGGCGCGGCTGGTTCCGCGGAGGCGAGAAGGTGGAGGTGCAGATCCGCGAACCTGTTGCCGACCAGGCGCCCGTCACATGCATCATCCCCGGCCACCACCGGTCAGGGCGCGAGCTGATCAGCGACTCGATCGAGGTCGACGCCGGCGAGCTCGCGTTCTCCGTCAGCGGTCGCTGCGCCTACGAGTCGACATTCGACTACTCGTCTGACGACGCCTAAATGGCAAACTCTTTGACAGTAGGGTTCCGCCTACCATGAGCGCGGTGAGGACTCAGGTTGGGATCGTGGGCGCGGGCCCCGCGGGGCTCGTGCTCTCCCAGTTGCTCGACCGCGCCGGGATCGAGTCGGTGATCCTCGAGAACCGCGACCGCGAGTACGTGACCCAGCGAGTGCGCGCGGGCCTGCTCGAGCAGGGCACCGTCGATCTGCTGGAGGAGCTCGGCCTGGCCGATCGCCTGCATCGCGAGGGTCTGGTCCACCACGGCGTCTACCTCCGCTTCCGTCACCAGAGCCACCGCATCCCGCTGAGCGATCTCACCGGCGGCAAGTCGATCTACATCTACGGTCAGCAGGAGGTGGTGAAGGATCTGATCGAGGCGCGCCTCGCCAGCGGGCAGCCGCTCCACTTCGAGGTCTCGGACGTGAGCGTGCACGACTTCGAGTCGGACAGCCCGCGGATCAAGTACACGCACGAGGGCGAGCAGCACGAGGTCCAGTGCGACGTGATCGCCGGCTGCGACGGCTTCCACGGCATCTGCCGCCCGGCGATCGAGAGCCGGCTCCAGATCTACAACCACGAGTACCCGTTCGGCTGGCTCGGAATCCTGGCCACGGTCCCGCCGTCCACCGACGAGCTGATCTACACGCTGCACGAGCGCGGCTTCGCGCTGCACACCATGCGCTCGCCCGAGCTGAGCCGGCTCTACCTGCAGTGCGATCCGCACGACGACATCGCGAACTGGTCCGACGACCGCATCTGGGACGAGATGCACAAGCGCTTCGAGACCGACGACGGCTGGGAGCTGCAAGACGGCCCGATCGTCGACAAGGGGATCACCCCGATGCGCTCGTTCGTGGCGCAGCCGATGCAGCACGGGCGGCTCTACCTCGCGGGCGACGCCGCGCACATCGTTCCCCCCACCGGCGCGAAGGGACTGAACCTGGCGGTGCGTGACGTTCGCGTCCTGGCCGAAGCGCTCGCCAAGTTCCTGGGGGACGGCGACGGCTCACTACTCGACGCCTACTCGGACACCTGCCTGCGCCGCGTCTGGCGCGTGCAGCACTTCTCCTGGTGGATGACCTCGATGCTCCACCTGATCGGCAGCGCTGACGACTTCGAGCACGAGCTGCAGCTCGCGCAGCTCGACTACGTGGTCAGCTCCCAGGCCGCCGCGACCACGCTCGCCGAGAACTACGTCGGGCTCGACAAGGTCTGACCCGACAGCTCGGCCGCCAGCTCGCGCAGCCGGTGCACTGGCGGTAGCTGCTCGTCGCGGCGCCAGGCGATCGCGATGCCCATGGTGGGCTCGGGACTCGCGAACCGCCTGTACACGGCGCCGGGGATGCGCAGGCTCCGCGAGCGCTCGAGCATGATGAACGAGATCCCAGCGCCCTCCGCCACGGCCGAGACGATTCGCTCCTCCTCAGGCTCCTCGCGGTCCACCGGCGGCCACGGCGGCTCGCCCATCACCTCGGTCCGCACCTCGCGCCACGCACCTGGGCCGTGGTCCTCCGGCCACCACACGAGCGGCTGGTCGCGCAGGTCGGCCGGTCGCACGCGGTTCTTCTTCGTGAGCGGATGGCCCTTGGGCAGCACGCACACCATCGGCTCGCGCCCCAGTACGAGCTCCTCCAGCCCCTCGACCTCGAGCGGTGGGCGCACGAAGCCCACGTCGATCTCCCCGTCGAGCAGCTGGCGAGCATGCAGCATCGTGGTGCCGAGCCGGAGGTCCAGCTCGACCTCCGGGTAGCGCGCGCGGAAGCCGTCCACGATGGCGCCGGCGATGCCGCCGGTGAGCGAACGGGTGAGGCTGATGCGCAGGCGCCCGCGCTCGCCGCTGCCGGTGGCGCGGACCAGCGCCGCGGCCTGATCGGCGCGCGCCAGCAGCGCCTTTGCCTCGGGCAGCAGTGCCGCGCCGGCGGCGGTGAGGGTCGCGCCGCGGCGGTTGCGCTGGAACAGCTCAACACCCAGCTCTGCCTCGAGCGTGCGGATCTGCTGGCTCACGCTGGGTTGGGCGAGGTGCAGCCGCTCGGCGGCGCGCCGGAAGTGCAGCTCCTCGGCGACGGCAACGAAGGAGGCGAGCTGGCGCAGCTCCATCACGCCATGATAGGCGCTGCCTTTCACAGCCGCACGGATTCGAACTTGATCGAAACCGCCGCAGGCTCGAACCTTCGAGTGGACCGCAAAGGCGAGCAGAGGGGACACACCGGAGATGGCCGATACCGAGGTGGGAGCCGAGCGCTTCCAGAGCCCGTTCGAGGTCGAGCGGCCCGAGGGCTGCGAGGGCTGGGAGTCGCTCTACCCCTACTACGCGCTCTTCAGCGAGGAGCGCCGCGAGAGCGAGGAGCAGCGCGGCTGGTTCCGCGACGGCATGCATTTCCCGGAGCCGGTGTACCCGTTCGACTTCGTCACCGCGGACTCGCCCTACCTCTGCCTCGGCCAGGCCAACTCGCGCATCTTCATGGTTCCGCCGGCGCTCGGCATCGACCACCGCGTGCTCTACGGCTGGGTCTACATGAGCCCCAACAGCGTGGCCGACGAGGCCGAGATCGGACGCCGCGCCGCCGAGTTCCAGAAGCGCGCGGGCTACTACTTCCAGAACTGGAACGACCTCTACGACCGCTGGCAGAAGAAGGTCGAGGCCGAGATCGCCGCGATTCGCGACCTCGAGGTGCCCGACCTGCCCGAGCAGGAGGACGAGGCGGTGGTGACCGAGGGCCGCGGCATTGGCTCCGGACACACGCTGCTCGTGGCCTACAACCGGCTGCTCGAGAGCGTGGACCGCATCTGGCAGTACCACTTCGAGTTCCTCAACCTCGGCTACGCGGCCTACCTCGCCTTCTATCAGCTCTGCAAGGAGGCGTTCCCGGACATCGCCGACCAGGCGATCGCGAAGATGGTGGCGGGCGTGGACGTGGTGCTGTTCAGGCCCGACGAGGAGCTGCAGCGGCTCGCCCGGATGGCGATCGGGATGGGCATCGGGGACGCGATCCGCTCGGCCGCGAACGAGGACGAGCTGCGCGCCGCGCTGGCCACCAGCTCCGAGGGCCGCGACTGGCTCGCCGACTGGGACGGCACCAAGGAGCCCTGGTTCAACTACTCGAACGGCAACGGCTTCTACCACCACCACCGCTCGTGGATCGACGACCCGGCGATCCCGCTCGGCGGGGTCCAGTCCTACATCCAGCGGATAGCCGCGGGCGATGACGTGGCGCGGCCGCTCGCCGCGGTGTCGGCCGAGCGCGACCGCATCACCGCCGAGTACCGCGAGCTGCTGCCGGACGACACCACCCGCACGGCGTTCGACGAGGCGCTCGGGCTATCGCGCGTGGTCTTCCCCTACGTGGAGAGCCACAACTTCTACGTGGAGCACTGGTACCACACGCTGTTCTGGAACAAGGTGCGCGAGTTCGGCGACCTGTTCGTGCGCAGCGGCTTCCTCGAGGCGAGGGACGACATCTTCTACCTGCAGCGGCACGAGCTGAGCGACGCTCTCGTCGACCTCCGCCTGGCCTGGGCAGCCGGGTCCGTGGGACGCGGTCCCGGTTACTGGCCGCCGATCGTGGCCGAGCGCAAGCGCATCATGGAGGCGATGCGTGGCTGGTCGCCGCCGCCGGCGCTGGGCGCCGTGCCCGAGTCCATCACCGAGCCGATGACGATCATGCTCTGGGGCATCACCACCGAGCGCGTGAAGGAGTGGGCGGCCGGCTCGGGCGAGAACGGATCGTCGCTGAACGGCTTCGCGGGCTCGCCCGGGGTGGTCGAGGGAGTGGCGCGCGTGGTCATGGACGTTCGCGACGTCGGCAAGCTCGAGGAGGGTGAGATCCTGGTTGCGCCGGTCACCTCGCCGAGCTGGACGCCGGTGTTCGGCAAGGTGGCCGCCGCGGTCTCCGACATCGGCGGGATCATGTCCCACGCCGCGATCGTGGCCCGCGAGTACGGCATGCCCGCGGTGGTGGGCACCGGCAACGCGACCGCGCGCATCTCGACCGGCGACCGCATCCGAGTGGACGGCGACCAGGGCGTCGTCACGATCCTGTGAGCGACGCCCGCTACGACGCCGTGGTGGCCGGCGGCGGCCACCACTCCACGATCGTCGCCTGCTACCTCGCGCGCGCGGGAATGAGCGTGTGCGTGCTGGAGCGCTCGCCGCACTTCGGCGGCGGCGCGCAGACCAGCGAGGGGCCGTCGCCCGGCTACCTGATGAACCACTGCTCGCACTGGACGCGCTTCTACTCGCACCCCGCGTACCGCGACTTCGACCTCGCCGCCGAGGGTCTCCGCTACGTCTTCCCCGAGCAGAACGAGGGGATGATCTTCGACGACGGCACGTCGTTCATCGGCTATTCCGCGTCGACGGTGGTGGACCACGCGAGCGGGCGCGTGGAGCGCTCCGATTCGAATATCCAGCGCACCTACGACCAGATCGCGCGGCTGTCGACCCGCGACGCGGAGACGTATCTGGCGTTGCTCGATGCGTATGAGAAGCACTGGAAGCAGGCGTTCCGCCGCCACCGCTTCAGCCCGCCGCGCCCCTGGGGCACGCCGGACCCGCTGGAGGAGCTGATCGACATACCGGGCTCGCGGATCGAGCCGGTACACCAGTTCATGACGCTGCGCCAGCTCGCCTACGACTTCTTCGACAGCACCGAGCTGCGCATCCTGTTCATGCGCGCGGCCACCACGTCCACCGGCTGCTACCCGGACGACGTGCCTGGGCTGCAGGGGCTGATCCACGTGCTGCCTCTGACCCTGTCCTTCGAACCGGCGGCCATCGCGGTGGGCGGAAGCCAGGCGATCACAGACGCCCTGATGTCGGCCGGCCGCAAGATGGGCGTGCAGTACGAGTGCTCGGTGGACGTGGACCGGATCCTGGTGTCCGGCTCGCGCGCAACGGGGATCGCGCTCGCGGACGGGTCTCAGATCGACGCGGACGTGGTTGTGAGCGGACTCGGTCTTCCCCAGACCGTGTTGCGGCTGATGCGCGACACGCCGGTGGCTTCGGAGCTGACGCGGCGGCTGCGCAACATCAACTACGACCGCGGCCAGCTGCTCTGGGCCAACATCGCGATCGCCGAGCCGCCCCGGTATCTGGCGGACGCCGACAACCCGGGCGTCGGCGAGCAGCCGCGGCTCTACTGGGGGCCGAAGGATCTCGACTACCTCACGCTCCGCTACCAGCCCGAGATCTTCACGAACGGGTTCGCGAGCCAGCCGTACGTGCTCTGCTCGGTGGACAGCCTGTGGGACGAGACGCGCTCGCCCGCCGGCAGCCACATCGTCGGCGTCGAGGAGTTCACGGCGCCGCGCCGGCTGTTCACCGACGCCCGCTGGCGCGAGATCAAGGACCGCTACCTCAACAACCTGCTCCGCGAGTGGTCGCACTACGCGCCCAACATGACGTGCGACAACGTGATCGCCTCACGCGTGTACGCGCCGGACGACATCGAGAAGCAGCGGCCTGACATGGCCGAGGGCGGCTACTCGGCGGGCGCGACGATCGCGTCGCAGCTCGGGCGCTTCCGGCCGGTGCCGGGGATCGACGGCTACAAGCTGCTGCTCGACAACCTCTACAACTGCTCGTCGAACCTGCACTCGGGCCCGGGGATCGGGCGCGGGTCGAGCTGGAACTGCTTCCAGGAGATCGCCCGGGACCTGGCTCTGGAGCCGTCCGGCGTGGCGGCCTGACGGGGCACCTGCCCCTAATTCAGATCGTTTCGGAACGAAAGCATCTGCCAAGCAGCTTTGGCTCTACAGAGCCAAACTGACTATTCGGATGCTTTCCAAATGAAACGGTCCGGATAAGAGGGGTGGCTACTTGGCCCGCGCGACGGCGCGCTTCAGCTCGGCCTTGCCCATCTTCGAGCGGCCGCTGATGTTCAGCCGCCTGGCCTCGGCCTCCAGCTCCTTGCGCGTGGGCGAATCGCCGCGGTTCACGGCCGCGGCCTCCTTGCCCAGAGCGGTACGCGTCTTCTTGGGCAGGTTCTTCAGCGTCTGCTTCTTGCGGGCCCCGGCCTGAGCCTTTGTCACATTTTTCCGCGCGGCCTGTCTTTGCTTGGTGGTTGCCATGCCACGCGGCTACCCGAGATTTCCATTTGACTCACGACAGTTCTCGATATATCGTTATGCATCGTTGGTATTCAGAAGGAAAGGAAACTCAATGACCAACGCACATGCAATCGATCCAGTGGCGATGCCGCGAAGGCATCACCACGGCAAGCACCGAGGCCTGAAGGCCGCCGCGCTGCTCGCGATGGCGGGCCACGCTCGAGGCCGCGGCCGTCACGGCCATGGCCACGGGCCCGGGCCCGGAGGCGGAGGCTTCTTTTTCAACATGCCATTCGGCGGCCCGGGCGGTCGTGGAAAGGCGCGCCGCGGCGACGTTCGCACCGCCGTGCTTCTCCTGCTGGGCGAGGGGCCGCTCAACGGCTACCAGATCATGCAGGAGATCGAGGAGCGCAGCGGCGGGACGTGGCGGCCCAGCCCGGGCTCCGTCTACCCCGTGCTGCAGCAGCTCGAGGACGAGGGACTCGTCCGCGCCACCGAGACCGACGGCCGCAAGGGCTTCGAGCTGACCGACGCCGGCCGCGACTTCGTGGCGGGGCGCGGCAGCGACGCGCCGGCGCCGTGGGATGAGATGAGGGGCGACGTGAGCGACGAGGTACGGGAGGCGGCGAACAACATGCGCGACGTGGCCCTAGCCTTCTCTCAAGTGGCACGCGCTGGCAGCCCATCCCAGGTGGCCGAGGCGTCCAAGATCCTGGCCGACACGCGCCGCTCGCTCTACCGCATCCTCGCGGACGGTGAGCCCGCCGAGGAGGCAGCTTCTTGAGCCAGACGGCCGAACGTGAGCCCGCGGTTTGGACACGCGGGCTCGCGAAGAACTACGACGAGGTCGAGGCCGTCCGCGGCATCGACTTCGAGGTCGCGCCCGGCGAGATCTTCGGCTTCCTGGGCCCGAACGGCGCGGGCAAGACGACCACGATCGCGATGCTGTGCACGCTCGCCAGGCCCACCGGGGGCGAGGCGCGCGTGGCGGGCTTCGACGTGATGCTCGAGCGCGACGAGGTACGCCGCAACATCGGCCTCGTGTTCCAGGATCCGACGCTCGACGGCTACCTCACCGCCGAGGAGAACCTGCGCTTCCATGCCGATCTGTACGGAGTGCCGCGCGGGCTCGCACGCGAGCGCATGCAGATCGTGCTCGAGATGGTCGGCCTGTGGGAGCGGCGCGACAGCATCGTCAACACCTATTCGGGCGGAATGCGCCGACGGCTCGAGATCGCGCGCGGCCTGCTGCACTCACCGCGCGTCCTGTTCCTCGACGAGCCCACGATCGGCCTCGACCCGCAGACGCGCAGCTCGATCTGGGCCTACATCCGCGAGCTGAAGGCGCGCGAGGAGATCACGATCTTCCTGACCACGCATTACATGGACGAGGCCGAGTACTGCGACCGCATCGCGATCATGGACCAGGGGCAGATCGTGGTGCTGGACACGCCGGAGTCGCTCAAGGCGAGCGTGGGTCGCGACCGCGTGCAGATCAAGACCGATGACGACGACGCGGCGATCGCCGCCCTGCGCGAGCGCTTCGACATCGAGGCCGTGATGGCCGAGGGCCAGGTCACGCTCTCGGTGCCGGAGGGCGAGCAGTTCGTGCCGCGGCTGTTCGCCGAGCTCGGCGTGCCGATCCTCGGCGTGAGCGTGTCGCGGCCCTCGCTGGACGACGTCTTCATGTCCTACACCGGCACCACCATCCGCGACGCCGAGGGCTCCGTGGTCGACCAGCAGCGCGCGATGCACGCGATGATGGGGAGGCGGCACTAGCGATGGCTAGCGAACACGCAATCACCAGCACTGGCGCGCCGCACAAGGTCGCGCGCGTGCGCGTTCCCGGCGCCGGCGTGCGCAGCGACCTGCGCGCGATCCGCGTGGTCTGGCACCGCGAGATCATCCGTTTCTCGCGCGACCGCGCGCGCATGATCACCGCGCTGGTTCAGCCGATCCTGTTCCTGTTCGTGCTCGGTACCGGCCTCTCGCGTCTGGCGTCGTCCGGCACGCACGGCGTGAACCTGCGCACCTTCGTCTACCCGGGCGTGCTCGCGCTGGCCGTGCTGTTCACCGCGATGTTCTCGGCGGCATCCATCGTGTGGGACCGCGAGTTCGGCTTCCTGCGCGAGATGCTCGTGGCGCCCGTGAGCCGCGGCGCGATCGTGATCGGCAAGTGCCTGGGCGGCGCCACCGTCGCCGGCTTCCAGGGCGTGATCATGATCGCCATCGCCGGCCTCGTGAGCGTGCCCTACTCGCCGGTGATGATCCTCGAGGTGCTGATCTTGCAGCTGCTGCTCGCCTTCGCCCTCACCGCATTCGGCGTGATGATGGCCGCGAGCATGAGCCAGATGCAGTCGTTCATGGCCCTGATGCAGATGGTGATCATGCCGCTCTTCTTCATCTCCGGCGCGCTCTTCCCGGTCGCGGGCCTGCCCACCTGGCTGGCCGTGCTCAACCGGGTCGACCCGATCACCTACGCGGTCGACCCGATCCGCCGCGCGGTGTTCGCGCACCTCGACATCAGCCAGGTGGCGCGCGAGACGCTCGCCCCGGGCGTGACCTGGTGGGGCTGGCACCTGCCGGGCATATTCGAGGCGGCGCTCGTGGCGATGATGGGCTTCGGCCTGCTCAGCATCGCGATCGTTCGCTTCAGCCGCACCGAGTAGGCACAATCCCCGCTCCCAACGAGGAGGAGCGGCGGATGGAGTTCGAGCAGATTCTGTACGAGGTCGAGGATCATGTCCTGACCATCACGCTCAACCGCCCCGAGCGGCTGAACGCGTTCACCGCCCAGATGGGCATGGAGCTGATCCAGGCGCTCGACGCGGCCGACGCCGACGACGACGTGCGAGCGATCGTGGTCACCGGCGCGGGCCGCGGCTTCTGCGCGGGCGCGGACCTCGAGGGCGGCGGCAGCACCTTCGACTGGAGCAAGCGCCACGCAGCGGGCGAGGAGGTGCCGCGCGACGGCGGTGGCCGCATCTCGCTGCGCATCTTCGACTGCCTGAAGCCGGTGATCGCCGCGATCAACGGCCCGGCCGTGGGGGTCGGCATCACGATGACGCTCCCGATGGACGTCCGGCTGGCCGCCACCGGCGCCAAGATCGGCTTCGTGTTCGCTCGCCGCGGGATCGTGCCGGAGGCGTGCTCGAGCTGGTTCCTGCCCCGGATCGTCGGCATCTCGCAGGCGATGGAGTGGGTGGCCACCGGTCGCGTGTTCACCGCCGAGGAGGCCCAGGCCGGCGGGCTCGTGCGCAGCCTTCACGACCCCGACGACGTGCTGGGAGCCGCTCGCGACCTGGCGCGCGAGATCGCCGACCACTCCGCGCCGGTGTCGGTGGCGCTGGCCCGGCGGATGATGTGGACGATGCTGGGCGCGCCACATCCGATGGATGCCCACCGGGCCGACTCCCGCGCGATGTTCGCCCGCGGCCGCTCCGCGGATGCGGTCGAAGGCGTGACCTCGTTCCTGGAGAAGCGCGACGCCAACTTCACCGACCGCGTGAGCGACGGCCTGCCCGACATCCTCCCCTGGCTCGAGGAGCCGGTGTTCTCCTAGCCGCGCCTACTCGCCGCCGAGGAAGCGCATGAACACTTTGGGAATCGCTCGCCCGCCGTTGCCGTCGGCGGTCAGCCCGCCGGCGCTGCAGTTGAACGCCACGTAGTTGCCGTGCGCGCTCGTGGCCGGGTTCGTGCTCGGCTGCGAGAAGGCGCCGTTGTTGGCCGGCCGCGACTCGCGCGACACGTTGCCGTAGTTGCGGTGCAGCGAGAAGTTCCAGAGGTACACATCGCGCACGTGACCGTTCGGATCGGTGCCCACCATGCTCGCCTTGGGCCGCAGATTCGTCGCGGTCGAGTCGAAGAGGATGAACTGCCCCGCGCTCGAGATCACCGGGTTGTTGCTCGACCCGTTGCCCTGGGCACGGGCGCCGTAGGAGAAGCTCGCCATCTCCATGCGGTCGTTCGTGGGCGCGCTCGAGCTCATCGTGCGGCGGAAGACGTCGCTCTGCGAGCCGTTGCGGTCGGCCGAAACGCCCTTGCAGAGTCCCTCGCACAGGTTCGTGGCCTGGGACTCGAAGGCGATGTACTCGCCGTTCGCGTTCACCGACGGGTGCGAGCTCGGCCCGTTGCCCGCGCCGTGACGGCCGGCGCTGACGAGCCGCTGGTGGCCGCGCTTGCGCAGCCCATGCTTGCCCCGCGCGTAACGCTGGTACCAGATCTGGCCGCCCCGAACGTACGCGACGCCGCGGCCGTCCGTCTCCTGGTCGGGCTGGTCGCCCTTCGCGATCGCGAGCGGCGCGCCGCCCCTGATGCTGGCCACGTAGACGGTGCCGCCGGCCTCATAGGCCACAAGCTGGCAGGCACCGTCGATCGTGGCGTGGACGGCGTCGGTGGCAGAGGGTGCGACGACCTTGGTGGTGTCGTGCGCGAGGTTGCGCACGTACACGTCGGAGTCGGGCGAGGTGTCGTCGGGATCGAGGTTGGTGGCGTTCGACTGGAACGCGACGCAGTGCGGGCTGCGCCCGTTGGTGCCGTCGACCGAGGGGCTCGAGCTGTCGCCGTTGGCCTGGGCGCCGCCGCTCGACACGCTCACTCGCTCGATGCCGCCGCCCATGCCGTTGCGGTGGAGGACGAAGACGTCCTGCACACGGTTCGTGTCGTTCCCGACGAGGTTGGTGGCCTCGCTGGTGAAGGCGTAGAGGGAGGCGATGCGGCCGTCCTGGCTGAAGGCGCCGCCG
>Ga0070659_100001116_pt1 | contig 19583 bp, 17 predicted proteins | sample KBSC23metaG_FD_64666 | JGI IMG/M metagenome (GOLD analysis project Ga0070659, IMG submission 64666) | Corn rhizosphere microbial communities from Kellogg Biological Station, Michigan, USA - KBS C2-3 metaG | ecosystem: Host-associated > Plants > Roots > Rhizosphere > Soil ... | reverse complement strand
TCTCGCTCGCACACGGCACCAACGACGCGCAGAAGACCATGGGTGTCATCACGCTCGCGCTGATCGCGGCCGGCGTGCAGCCCGCGGGCAGCGGCCCGGCGATCTGGGTGATCGGCGCCTGTGCCATCGCGATCGCGGCGGGTACCTACACCGGCGGCTGGCGCATCATCAAGACCCTCGGGCGCGACATCACCGATATCGAACCCGCCCAGGGATTCGCGGCGGAGTCCGCGACGACCGCGACGATCCTTGCCTCGAGCCATCTCGGATTCGCCCTGTCGACCACGCAGGTGGCCTCCGGCTCGGTGATCGGAGTCGGGCTCGGGCGCAAGGGCGCGTCGGTGCGGTGGGGAACGGCCGGGCGCATCGCGCTGGGCTGGCTCATCACGATTCCGGCATCCGGCGTGGTGGGTGCCCTGGCGGCGATGCTCTCGCAGCTCGGGCTGTGGGGCGTGATCCTGGATGTCGTGCTGGCCCTGGGCGCGATTCTCACGGTTTACCTGATCGCCCGCAAGAGGCGCATCGACGCCCGCCACTTCACGCAGCCGGCACCTGGAGTGTTCGTGCGGCCCAAGCGGCGCAAGAAGAAGCCGGCGTCCGTCGCGGCCGTGCCGACCGGGGAGGCGAACCCCGGATGACGATCGACTGGATGGCCTTCTTCACCGTGGTGGTGGGATCGCTGGTCTCCGCGTGCCTGCTGGTGACGCTGTTCTCGGTCGCCCTGCGCCTGAACGACGGACCGGCGCCCTGGCGCCGCCCGGTCTCGGTCGCGCTGTTCGTGGTGTGCGCGGCCGTCGTGGCGTTCGGTATTTACCTGATCGTGCCCTTCTTGCATCCCTGAAACCCCCACGAGCCCGGTTTCGGCTCGTAGCATCGTTCGGGTGCCCACAAGGCACCCGGCTTCGGAGCACCCTGCGAAGCATCCATCACGATCAAGGAGGATTGCGATGCCCGACACGACCGGACTCGCCGCAACGCTCAGCAGTCACGAGCAGTTCATCCACGGCGACGAGCACGTCGGCACCACCGGACCGAACGAGGCGCACGAGCTGCTCGGGGGAGACGGCCCGACCCGCACCGAGACCGACTCGCTGGGATCGATGGAGATCCCCGCCGACGTCTACTGGGGCATCCACACCGCTCGGGCCCTCATCAACTTCCCGATCTCGCGCCGCGCGATCAGCAACTACCCCGATCTGGTGCGCGCCCTCGCCCGGGTGAAGCAGGCCAGCGCCCGCGCCAACAAAGAGATCGGCGTGCTCGACGCCGCGAAGGCCGACCTCATCGATGCGGTCTGCCAGCGGATCGTCGATGGCGAGCTGCACGACCAGTTCGTGGTCGGGGTCATCCAGGGCGGCGCGGGCACCTCCACGAACATGAACACCAACGAGGTCATCGCGAATGCGGGCCTCCAGGCGATGGGCCGCGACTTCGGCGACTACTCGGAGCTGCATCCGATCGACGATGTCAACCGCAGCCAGTCGACCAACGACGTGTACCCGACCGCGATCAAGCTCGCGATGGTGTTCGGCGTGCAGCGCCTGCTCGAGGAGCACGCCAAGCTCACCAAGAGCTTCGCGGCCAAGGGCGTCGAGTTCGCTCACGTGCTCAAGGTCGGCCGCACCCAGCTGCAGGACGCGGTGCCGATGACCCTCGGCCAGGAGTTCAGCGGCTTCGCGCACACCCTGCAAGAGGACTTCGACCGGCTCAGCGAGGTGATCCCGTGGCTCAACGAGATCAACATGGGGGCGACCGCCATCGGCACCGGCATCACGGCCGATCCGCGGTACGCCGAGGCGGTGCGGCGTCACCTCGAGGAGCTCACCGGCATCCCGCAGGAGACCGCGCCCGACCTGATCGAGGCCACGGCCGACGCGGGTATCTTCATGACCCTGAGCGGCACACTGAAGCGAGCGGCCGTCAAGCTGTCGAAGATCTGCAACGATCTGCGGCTGATCTCGTCGGGTCCGCAGGCCGGACTGGGTGAGATCAACCTGCCGGCCCGGCAAGCCGGGTCGAGCATCATGCCGGGCAAGGTGAATCCGGTGATCCCGGAGGTGGTCAACCAGGTCGCCTTCAGTGTGATCGGAGCGGATGCCACGGTCACCGCCGCCGCCGAGGCCGGTCAACTGCAGCTGAACGCCTTCGAGCCGGTGATCGCCCACAGCCTGCTGCAGTCGCTCTCGTGGATGACCAACGCCTGCTTCACGCTGCGGGTGAACTGCATCGACGGCATCACCGCGAACACCGCACGGCTCACCCAGCAGGTCGAGACCAGCGTGGGCGTCGTGACCGCGCTGACGCCGTACATCGGCTATGCGGCCTCGGCGGCACTGGCGCACACGGCCTTGACCACGAACTCGTCGATCGCCGAGCTGGTGGTCGACGCCGGGCTGATGTCCGCGGACGAGGTGGCGCGCGTGCTCTCGCCCGAGCGCCTCAGCGGGGTCACGCCGGCCACCGGCGCGATCGTGCTCCCGCCGAGCGAAGCGGCGAAGATCGCCGCGTTGAAGGCCGAGTCGGACAAGAGCTGAGCATGAAGGGGGCGGGCCGGTGCTGACGCGGGTCGCGGCGCTGCTGCTCGCGGCCGGCCTCGGAGTGCCGACCGTCGGCGCGTTTCCGGTGCCCGCGGATGCCGCGCCGGCCGGTCCGCCCCAGCCCGATCTGCCGGGCGGTTCGACGATCTCGGTCAGCATGACGACCCAGAACGACGGGCACGCGGTGTCGCTGCTCGACCCGGCGCATCCGGCCTGGGCCCATCTCGCGCCGACCGGAGCCGTTGCGCGCGTGACCGCCACGGTCGAGCTGGGCGGCACCGCGATCCATCAGTGGGTCGCCCACCTCGATGCGCCGGATGCCTTCCAGGGCATCACGCCGGCCGATTGCCGCGGGGAGGAGGAGGCCCCGCCCCAGCAGGTGAGCTGCACCTTCGCGGTGCAGGCGGCGTCGGGGGTCAACCGGCTCGAATTCCGATTCACGGCGGACCACGGGGCGGTGAACGCGCGGGCCGACGGCACCATCACCGGAGGCCAGTTCGACTGGGACGCCGACTGGCAGGTGCTCGACGCCGCCGGGCACTGGAGCGCGGTCGCCGGCCGGCAGGCCGTCTCGCTGCCCGCGACGCTGACCAGCGCGCTGCGCTACGTGATCACCAACACCGGCGACATCCCATTCCGCGCGACCAATGCCTGCGACGACCGACTGGTGACCGCTCGCACCCGGCTGGTCTGCGTCGAGCGCGGGATGCGTCCTGCGCAATCCCTGGCGCGCGACTATCACGAGCAGCTTCGGCTGGTGGATGTGGTCGGCGCCACCGCGGAACCCGAGATCGAGGCGTCGATCCGCTCGGTCGCGGGCAGCCTCCCGCACGGTGCGACGCGCGCGTCGTCGCCGGATGCCGCGGCTGCGGTCTGGCCCTGGATTGCCGCCGCGACGGTCGTGCTCGGCGGGACGGCGACTCTCGCGCTGCTACAGGGACGTCGGCGGCGTCGGCGGTCGGCGGCAGGATAGGCGCATGGCCACCCCCGATCCGATACGAACCACGCGCATCGCCCTGCGCGGTCCCTACGACCTGGGCGAGGTCGCCCTGATGGGGTTCGGCCACCGCAATGAGTCCTCGTTCGATGGCGTGATGCGCCTGGCGTTCTGCCTGGACGGCGCGCACGGCGGCGCAGCGGAGCAGCAGGTCGGCGTCGAGCTGCGCCAATCGGGCGACCAGCTCGAGCTGGTGGTGCACGGCGAGGGCGAGCTCGACACCGTCGCGGCCCAGGTGGCTCGCGTGGTCTCGGCCGACGCCGACGGCGTCGCCTGGGATGCGATCTGCCAGGCCGACCCGGTGCTGGCCCGGGTGCACGCGGTGGCTCCGGGATTCCGTCCGTCGAACTTCTACTCGCCGTACGAGGCCGCGGTCTGGTCGGTCATCTCGGCGCGCCGGGCGCGTGCTCAGGGCATCGCGCTGCGCCGCCGGATCGCCGAGGCTCACGGCCGCAGTTTCGAGCTGGCCGGACGCACCGAGGCCGCGCTGCCGACGCCGGCGCAGCTGCTGTCGATCACCGAGTTCCCGGGGCTTCCCGCCGATCGGATCCCGCGCCTGCACGCCATTGCGACCGCCGCGCACGAGGGGCAGCTCGACGTGGATCGGCTGCGCGCGATGCCGCCGGACGAGGCGATGCTCGACCTGCAGCAGCTGCCCGGCATCGGCCCGTTCTACAGTGCCCTGATCGTGATCCGCTCCCTGGGGCTGACCGACGTGTTGTCGACCCAGGAGGATCACACCCGCGAACTGGTCCGCGAGCGCTACGGTCTCGATCACGCGCCGAGCGACGACGAACTCGCCACCATCGCCGAGGCGTGGCGGCCGTTCCGCACCTGGGCCGCGGTCACGTTGCGTGCCCTGTCGTCGCGGAGCTGATCCGCGGGGCTCGACCCTATCCGGGGATCTCGCGGACCACCTGATCCGGATCCTTGTCGAGTCGCCACCCCCGCCAGGCGGGAGCTCGCAGGCGGCCGTCGCTGGTGACCTCGGCGAACTCGACCTCGCCCACCAGGCTCGGCGTCACCCAGTGCGCGTCGCGCGCATCCGCGCTGGGCACATCGATCAGCGGACTCGTCGAGCGAGCCAGCCCGTCGAGCCGGGTGCGCAACTCGGCCAGGTGGCGATCGGTGAATCCGGTGCCGACGCGGCCGACGTAGCGCAGGCCATCGGCATCCGGGATGCCGACGAGCAGCGATCCGACACTGTCGGCGCGGTGTCCGGTGCCGGGGCGCCAGCCGCCGATCACCACCTCCTGGGTCAGGGTGTGCTTCAGCTTGATCCAGTCGCGGCTGCGCTTGCCCTCGCGGTACGGGCTGTCGAGGCGCTTGGCCATCACTCCCTCGAGGCCGAGCTTCTTGCTGGTGGCGAGCGCGGCATCCAGGTCGCGGCCGGCGTCGGGCGGAACGCTGATCGGCCCGCGCTCCTTGACGCTCTTCAGCAGCAGCGCGCGGCGCTTGTCGTAGGGCAGCGACTCCGTCGACTCGGCTCCTCGTCGCAACAGGTCGAAGACGAAGTAGTGCACCGGGGTCGCCAGCCGAGCCCGTTCGACTTCCCGCGGGCTGGTCAGCCCCATGCGCTGTTGCAGGGTGCCGAAGCTGGGGCGGCCCTTCGCGTCGAGCGCGACGATCTCGCCATCCAGCACCGCATCGCCCTTCACGGTGTCGAGCAACGCCGCCAGCTCCGGATAGCTCGGCGTCAGGTCGAGTCCGTTGCGCGACCGCAGGCTCAGCTCGTCGCCGCGGATGGTCGCGATCGCGCGGATGCCATCCCACTTCATCTCGTACGCCCAGTCGTCACCCCCGCGGAACCGGTCGATCCCCGTGATGGCTCCCAGGGTCGCGAGCATCGGATGCACCGAGTCGCTGGCGACGCGCGACCCCACCACGGTCTTCTTCGGGGTGCCGAGCCCCTTGCGGCCGGTCGAGACCGCGGCGTGCCCGTGCCACTTGCCTCCGGTGACCTTGTCGACGGGGCCGCCCTCGGCATCCCAGTCGACCGGGTTCTGGCTCTTCATCAGGTGCAGCATCCAGTTCTTGGGATTGTCGCCCTGCTTGGTCTGAATGAGCGCGAGCCGGTGCGAGCCGTGCTTCTCGCCGTGGATGGTGAGGATCACCTCGCCCCCCTCCTTGCCGTCGCCGTCACGCCACTTCTCCAGCTCGTAGCGGCCGCGGTCCCAGATCGCCACGTCGCCCGCGCCGTACTCGCCCTTGGGGATCACGCCCTCGAAGGTGCCGTACTCGAAGGGGTGGTCTTCGACGTGCACCGCCAGGTGATTCTGCTTCGGGTCGGTCGGCACGCCCTTGGGCACCGCCCAGCTCACCAGCACGCCGTCGCGCTCGAGCCGGAAGTCGTAGTGCAGCGAGCTGGCGTGGTGCTCCTGGATCACGAAGTGCGGGTTGGACGGGTCCGGCGTCCAACTCGGGTCGCTGCCGGGCACGTCGCCGAACGGCTCGGGCGTGACGTTCTTGTTGCGCATCCGCCGGTATTCGGCGAGGTCCTCACCGGTCTGAGCCGCTAGGTGGCCCGCCGACAGGTCGGCGAGCAGGTCTCCTTTGTTCTCGAGGCGTTTCAGCACTTCGGTGAACTCGAGCTGCGTGAGCCCGGGCGAGGCGATCTCGCGCCAGGTGCGCGGTGCCGCCACGGTCGGGTGCAGCCGGCCGCGCAGCGAGTACGGCACGACGGTGGTCTTCGAGCCGTTGTTCTGGCTCCAGTCCAGCAGCACCTTGCCGCCGCGCACGGCCTTCTTCATGTCGCTCACGACCAGGTCGGGATGATCGGCCTCGAGCGCGCGCGCCAACTCGTGTGCGACCGCCGAGACCTCGTCGCTGGACTGCGTCCCGTCGAGCGCGGCATAGAGATGGATGCCCTTGCTCCCGCTGGTCACCGGCATCGGGTCGAGCCCCATCCCGGTCAGCAGCTTCCGGACCAGCTGCGCCAGCTCGGCGCACTCGGCCAGCCCGGCGCCCTCGCCGGGGTCCAGGTCGAGCACCATGCGGTCGGGATTCTTGCGCGCGCCATTGCGGCCGAACCGCCACTGCGGCACGTGGATCTCGAGCGCGGCCTGCTGCGCGATCCAGACCAGGGTGGCCAGGTTGTTCACCAGCGGGTACTCGTTCACGTGGTCGGAGTGCTGGATCGCCCGGTGCGTGATCCAGTCCGGCGCCGAGTCGGGCAGATTCTTCTCGAAGAACACCTGGCCGGGTTTGTCGGCGGTGCCGACCCCCGAGACCCACCGCTTGCGGGTGGCGGGGCGGTCACGGGCGTGCGTGATCAGCGCATCGGCCACGCGGGAGTAGTAGTCGATCACCTCGCCCTTGGTGGTGCCGGTCTCGGGGTAGAGCACCTTGTCGAGGTTGGTCAGGCGCAGGCGATGACCGCCCACGTCGACGTAGGTGTCACCGCTCTCACCCGACTTGGCCATACCGCCAAAGTAATGAGCGGGGTGTACATCGTCCACATCCGCAGAGGAAAATGACAGCATGCGCTCCATCTGGAAGGGCTCCCTCAGCTTCGGTCTCGTCAACGTGCCCGTGAAGCTGTACGCCGCGACCGAAGACCACGACGTGCCGCTGCACCAGGTGCACGACAAAGACGGGGGCCGCATCCGCTACCAGCGCCGCTGCGAGATCGACGGCGAGATCGTCGACTACGAGCACATCGCCAAGGCCTACGTGGACGGCGACGAGACCGTGATCCTGACGCCGGAGGACCTGGCGTCGCTGCCGGCCGAGCGCAGCAAAGACATCGACGTCGTCGAGTTCGTGCCCAGCGACCAGGTCGATCCGATCATGTTCGAGAAGAGCTACTTTCTCGCGCCCGACTCCAAGTCGACCAAGGCCTACGTGCTGCTGCGCGAGACCCTCCAGTCGACCGACCGCACCGCCATCGTCCAGTTCGCGCTGCGGCAGAAGACCCGGCTGGCCGCGTTGCGCGTGCACGATGACGTGCTGATGCTGCAGACCCTTCTCTGGGACGACGAGGTACGCGAGGCGCGCTTCCCCGAGCTCGACGAGTCTCCGAAGATCACGGATGCCGAGCTGAAGATGAGCAAGCAGCTGGTCGAGAGCTTCGCAAGCGACTTCACCCCCGAGAAGTTCACCGACGACTACCAGGCGCAGCTGCGCACCCTCGTGGAGGCCAAGCTCGAGCAGGGCGACGCGCTCGACACTGATGCCACTTTCGGGCGTGCAGAGGGTCAGGGCGGCGGCGAGGTGCTCGACCTGATGGAGGCCCTGCGCAGGAGCGTCGAGAAGCAGCGCAGCGAGAAGGCCGTGTCGGCGCCGAAGACCGCCAAGCAGCCGGCGGCGAAGAAGGCCCCGGCGAAGAAGAAGTCGGCCTAGCACTCCGGGCGCGAGGCGGATACGAGAGGCAGAAGAAGGCCGTCGGCTCTAGGCTCTTGCGGGTGACCGTGCACGAGCCGCAGCCCCGCGACGAGGCCGTTCGGCTCGACGCGGCCGTGCCGCACGATCTCGACTGGACCGTCCCGCCCGCCGGATCGGTGGCATCCCGGTTCGCGGCGCCGAGCGGTGAACTCGCGGTGATCTCGCTGGGCGACCCGGCCGGCCCGCGGGTCGTGCTCGTGCCCGGCGTCTCCGGATCGAAGGAGGACTTCGCGCTCGTGCTGCCGGTGCTCGCCGCGGCCGGCTACCACGTGCAGAGCTACGACCTGGCGGGCAACTACGAGTCCGCCGACGCGGCCCCGCCGCCCGGCACGCCGTACTCCTACGAGCTGTTCGCCGACGACCTGGTCGCGTTCCTCGAATCGGGCGGCCCCGCCCACCTGCTCGGCTACTCCTTCGCCGGCACCATCGCCGAGATCGTCACGGTGCAGCGGCCCGAGCTGGTGCGCAGCCTGACCCTGCTGGCCACGCCGCCGCAGCCCGGGAACGGCTTCCGCGGCGTCAAGATCCTCGGGCCGTTCACCTGGATGGCGACCGGCGGCGTCGGCGCCTCGCTGATGCGCTGGGGGATCGTCACGAACAAGAACAAGGTGCCGCAGACCCGGCTCGACTTCGTGCGGCTGCGGTTCGAGAAGACATCGATGCGCAGCATGGCCGACATCATCACCCTGATGAAGCACGCGCCGGAACTGCGGCCCCAGCTGCGGGAGGCCGCCATCCCGAAGCTCGTGGCGGTCGGCTCGCACGACCTCTGGCCGGTCGAGCTGCACGCCGAGCTGGCCGAGCGCATCGGCGCGGAACTCGCGGTTTACGACACCGGACACAGCCCGTGCGAGACGACGCCCCACCAGTTGGCGCGCGATCTGCTGCGGCTTTACGCCGCCGCTTCCTGACGCTCGCCCTCTCGCTTCTCCCAGCGCCGACGAGCGGCGCGGCGCGCCCACGGGCTGTCATCCGGCCAGTGGTTGCGCAAGGTCGGCAGCACCCACGACAGCCTCCGTCGCAGACTGGTGAAGCTTGCGAACGGGCGGGCCGAGATCTGCACGACGAAATCGGGGTCGTAGCGCACCGTCATCCAAGGCTTGATGTGCAGGCTCAGGTCGAGATCGTCGTGGATGGTGCGCTGGCTCCTGTGCACCTCCTCGCGCAGTTCGCTCCAAACCCTGCGGCGCATGACGAAGTTCGATCCGAAGATCGGCGGATGCCCGAGGTAGGGGGTCAGCGACCAGTACATGCCGCCGAGGTACCAGGCCTTGCCGATGCGGTGCACCAACTCGCTCGCGCCGTAGAACTCGCCGGTTCCGGTCAGCACCGACAGCTCGTCGTCGTGGGCGAACACCGCGATCGCCCGGGCGAGCCAGCCGGGCGGGCAGACCGAGTCGGCGTCGATCCGTGCGATCAGCTCGCCGCGCGCCGCGTCGTAGCCGGCCGATGCGGCCTGCGGGATGCCCGGGACCGGCTCGCTGATCACCCGCGCCCCGCCGTCGTGCGCGACCTGGGCCGTGGCATCCGAGCTGCCGTTGTCGACGACCACGATCTCGACCTCGACCGAGTCGGGCAGACCGGTCTGCTGCGCGAGTGCGGTCAGACAGGTCGCGAGCATCTCGGCATCATTCCTGGCCGGGATCACCACGGAGACGAGCATGCATCCACTCCATTTGCCCCGCTCCGGAGCGGCTGGGCGGCTTTCACCCTACTCTCGCCGCGCGACCCCGGGTCGCGGGCCGGTGCCGCCAGAGCTGCAGGCTCGCGTAGCTGCGCCACGGGGCCCACGCCGCCGCGCGCTGCGCCAGCGCGCGCGCCGCGCGGGGGAGTCCGAGCGCCTCGGCGCTCTGCCGGATGACCAGGTCGGATTCGAGGAAGACGTCGGGATTGCCCAGCACCCGCATGGCGAGGTAACCGGCGGTCCACGGTCCGACGCCCGGGAGCGCCAGCAGGTGCTCGCGCAGCTCGGCGGCCGGGGTCTCGACATCGAGACGGAGGCGGCCGGTGACCACGGCATCCGCCACCCGGATGATGCCGGCCACCCGATTGGCCGGCCCGCGCAGCACGGCGCCGCCCCGCTCGGCGATGGCCTCGGCCGTCGGGAACGCCCGCGGAGCCCCGTTGATCGGCTCGCCGGACGCATCACGGGCCGGCTCGCCCAGCTCGGCGACCAGTCGACCGATCACGGTCCGGGCCGCGGCCACCGAGATCTGCTGTCCGATCAGCGTGCGGAACAGCGTCTCGACGCCGTCGGCGCTGCCCGCGATGCGGATGCCGGGGGCGGCCGCCACCAGGGGCGCCAGCACCGGGTCGCGGGCCAGTGCCTCGTCGATCGCGACCGAGTCGGCATCCAGGTCGAACAGGCGCCGAACCCGCGATGACAGCGCCGGCACGTCGGCCAGGCTCGCCAGGCGCGCGGTGACCAGCACGCCGGGGCGCTCGGGATCCAACCGGATCTGCACATCCGCACGCCCGTGCGGCAGCGCGAGCGGACGGGAGAACACGGTGTCGTCAGCGGACTCCAGACCGGGGATGGCGTGGTCGGCGAAGAAGCGCATCAGCCCGCGGCCGTCGAAGGGCGGCCGCGCCGGCAGCCGCAGCGTCAAGGGCGTCGCGGCATCGTGCGCGCGAGCTTCGGGCACGATCGCTCCCGCACGGACACCCGATCGCGCGATCTGCCTGAGCTCGGTCGGCGTAGCCCGGTAGACCTCGGCGATGGTCTCGTTGAACTGGCGCAGGCTGCCGAATCCGGCGGCGAAGGCGATGTCGGTGATCGGCAGCTCGGTCGCGGCCAGCAACGAGCGCGCGGTCTGTGCGCGGTGAGCGCGCGCGAGCGCGAGCGGCCCGGCGCCGAGCTCGGCGCGCAGCACCCGGGTCACGTGCCGGGAGGTGTAGCCGAGTCGGCGCGACAGGCCCTCGACGCCCTCGCGCTCCACGACACCGTCGTGCACCAGGCGCATCGCGCGCGACGCCAGGTCGTCGTGCAGATTCCAGTCCGGCGACCCGGGAACGGCATCCGGCTGGCAGCGTTTGCACGCCCGCAGCCCGGCCTCGTGGGCGGCGGCCGCGGTGCGGTAGAAGCTGACGTTGCCGGGCTTGGGAGTGACCGCGGGGCAGCTCGGGCGGCAGTAGATGCCGGTGGTGTGCACGCCGGCGATGAACTGGCCGTCGAAGCGCGCATCGCGCGAAGCCAGGGCGCCGTACTTGCGGTCGAAGTCATCCACCGGTCCACCCTCGCACGAGCGGGTGACAGTCGTCAGCGGAAATCGGACATTGCAGCGGGGGGTCGGATCACCGCATCCGATAGCCTGACGAGATGTCCACTGCCGTCGGCAGCGCGGTCGCACCGGAGCTGCCGCCCGACCCCCGTCTGGCCGACTTGCGCGCCGAACTCGGCGACGCGGTGCGCACCGACGACGCGTCGCTCGAGGCGGCGCGGGCCGACCGCTCTGGCCAGGTCTCGGCGGCCCGGCCGCTTGCGGTCATCGACGCGACGACGATCGAGCAGGTGCAGGCCACGATGCGGTTCGCCACGGCGCACCGGATCCCGGTGGTCCCGCGCGGGGCCGGCACCGGACTCGCGGGCGCCGCGATCGGGGGCGACGGCGAACTGGTGCTGTCGACCCGGGGCATGAACCGCATCCTCGAGGTCTCGGCCGACGACGAGCTCGCCGTGGTCGAGCCCGGCGTGCTGAACGGCGACCTGAATGCGCAGCTGGCCGATCGCCGACTCTGGTGGGCGCCGGATCCGGCCAGCAAGGCGATCTCGACGATCGGCGGCAACATCGCCACCAACGCCGGCGGCCTGCTCTGCGCCAAGTACGGCGTCACCCGCGAAGCGGTGCTCGGCCTCAAGGTCGTGCTCAGCGACGGCCGGCTGATCAGCATGGGTCATCGCACCGTGAAAGGCGTCACGGGCTACGACCTGACCTCGCTGATGATCGGCTCCGAGGGCACGCTCGGCGTGGTGGTCGAAGCGACGCTCAAGCTCCGACCGTTGCCGCGCGGCACCGTCGCGACGATCAGCGCGAGCTTCGCGAGTGTCGAGCTCGCCGCCCGCGCCGCCGCCGTGATCGTCTCGAGCGGTCTCAAGCCCGCCATCATGGAGCTTCTGGATGCCACCGCCCTCGACGGCATCGGCGCCTACCTCGGTCTCGACCTGGGCGGTCGCGGCGCCCAGCTGCTGATCCAGACCGACGGCATGGGGGCGGATGCCGAGGCCGCCGACGCACTCGCCGTCGTCCGGTCGCTCGGCGGCGAGGCCGAGCTGACGACCGATCCGGACGAGGGCGAGAGGCTGTTCGCCATCCGGCGTTCCTTCCACCCGGCGATGGTGGCCCGCGGGACGGTGCTCATCGAGGATGTCGCGGTCCCGCGCAGCGCGCTGCCGTCGATGTTCGCGGCGATCGAGCGGATCGAGGCCAAGTACGGCATCAGCATCCCGACCGTCGCGCACGCCGGCGACGGCAACCTGCACCCGAACTTCGTGTTCGGCCAGCCCGGATCGCAGGCCGAGCTGATCGACGGGCATGCCGAGGTGCCCGAATACGTGTGGGCCGCGGCCGACGAACTGTTCCTGGACTGCCTGCGGCTGGGTGGCACCCTGACCGGCGAGCACGGGGTGGGGATCCTCAAGAAGCGCTGGCTGCGCGACGAGCTCGGCGACGACAGTTTCGCCCTGCAGAAGCAGCTCAAGCAGGTTTTCGACCCGCTCGGCATCCTCAATCCCGGCAAGGTGTTCTGACGGCGTTCTCTCAGCGTCCTGCCCGGAATACTCATGCGGGCGCATGGGTTGCATCAGGCAAGGTGACTACACAGATGACTTCGATGACTGCTTCCCACACCCCCGGGGCTCCGTTGACTCGTGTCCCGGCTCTCACTCGCACGCCCGTTCCCCGTCCGACGGTCGGGCGACTGCGCTTGCGCCCCGCCCGCCGCGGGCGCGGCTTCATCGTCGGATCGGTGGATGCGGCCGGCCCCGACACCAACGGCTTCGCTCCGCGTGACCGCGTGGCGTGGCGCGACACCGGCGAACACGGCGAGCAGCTCGACGAGCTGCTGCTGCTCGACCAGGACGACGTGCTCGGCGTGCCGTCCTGGATCACCGACGAGCAGGCCGTCAGCTACCTCGGCCCCGGGTTGATCGCCCGCGCCCTGGTGCGCACGCGTCCGTTCGCGCGCGGCGACCAGGTGCGGGTCGTGTCGACCGACCGAGTGGTGGCCGAGATGACTGCCGCCTGGGCCCGTTCACTCGGCGCCCGCGTGGTCGACCCGTCCACCGACGGGCCGCAGACCGCCCGGATCTCGATCCACGACGAGCCGCGCGTGCGCAAGACCGTGCTCGGCAGCCACGGCAAGCTCGCCCAGGCCGCGGTCGAGGTGTTCCAGGCGATCCGGGCCGGTGTGTTCGAGTCGGTGCCCACGATCAGCGGTCAGGCCATCGGCGCAGCCCCCGGCATCGCCGCCTGAGCCTGCCGGTTCCTGCGGCATCGTAGGCTGGGGCCATGGCCTTCCTGGCGGTGCACAGCGACGACGAGTTGACCCCGGATGCGGCCGAGGCCGCCCAGCGGTTCCTCGCCGCGCATCCCGGTCCGCTGTCCAACCTCGACCGCGTGCTGCTCGGATCGTCGTCGGTGTTCTCGGCGTACACCAGTTGGTTCGAGCTGCGGGACGAGCTGATCCCGTTCCTCGGCGAGCGCGCCGTCACCCTGTTCTGCTTCGCGATCAGCGACGGCTCCGCCGCGCCGTATCCGACCACGTTCTTCCGGCGCGAGCTGGAACTGAGCGGCGATGACCCGGTCGACCCGCAGGTGACCGAGGCCGAGCGGCTGCTGATCGACTGGGGCCGTGCGATCGGCGCGGGAGCGGCATCCGTCCCGCCGGAGCTCGCCGACGCCGTCGAGCGGACCTTCCAGCCCAAGCTGCGCCTGCTGCTCACGGCGTTCGCCGGGCTCATGGTCGCAGTCTGCGTGGTGACCGTGGTCGGCCAGATCCCGAGCAACGACTGACTGGTCGGCCGGGCGGCACGTAAGGTTCCAGGGTGGACATCCCCGCATTGCTGACCAGCGCCCTGTTCATCGGCGGCGTGGTGCTGGGCCTGATGATCGCGGATGCCGTCGGCGGCGTCATCGAAGCCCGTCGCGCCCGCAGCGCCGACGACGACAGCGAGCCCGACACCCTCACCCGGGTGCGCGTCCGCGAACTCAGTTGGACCGTGGTGGTCACGGCGGCGCTCGCCGTCATCGTCGCATTCGGTGTCGACTCCGCCGCCCGCCTGGTCTGGAACGACGACCGGCCACTGGTCGGCGCGGCGATCCTGTTCGGACTGACGCTGCTGAGCTTCCTGATCGGCATCGTCGCCGTGGTCGCGGTGGTGCGGCGCGAGCGGCCCACCTACGCGCGCATCCGCCGCGATCTGCGCGACCGCTCGTCATTCACGCTGGAACGCCCCGAGCTGCTCGAGTTCGAGGAGCGCCTCGACCGGGCGGACCGCAGCCGCACCCGCCGCTCCCAGGCGGCGACGGTACTGCGCGCGGTCGGCGTGCTGGTGCTCGCGGGACTCACCGTGCTGGCCGCGCTGCTGTTCACGCCGGCCGTCGCCATCGGATTCGGCGCGGGAGCGGTGCTCGGCGCTGCCGCCTTCGTCGTCTCGCTGCGCGCCCGGGTGGTCGCGAACGCCGCGCTGGATGCCGTGCTCGACACCCAGCGCGCCGAGGTCGCGGTGCTGCTCGAGCGCGCGCGCATCCCGGCCCGCGGCCGGGTGCCGGGGCTGGGAAACCGGGTCGCCCGTGCGCTGGCGATTCTGCGTGAGCAGCAGAAGTGAGCACGGGCAGCAGAAGTAAGTAGGGTGTGAGCCATGACGGCCACGCCCCATGACCCGACGGCAGCTCGGGCTGCCCGCACCGCGACTCCCGAGGCTCCGGCCGAGGTGCAGGCCGCGACCGCCGAACCCGCCCACGCCCAGCTCGCGCAGCCCGCCCCGCACCGCGCGACCCTGCTCATCCTGGGCACCATCGGCTTCATCATCGTGGGCATCGCGGCGCTGATCGTCGTGGTGTACTTCCTGTCGTTCCTCGGGCCGGGCCTCACCTTCGTCGGCGGGATCCTCGCGCTGGTCCCGCTCACGATCGTGCTGCTGGGCATCCGCTGGATCGACCGCTGGGAGCCGGAGCCGTTCGGCATCCTGCTGTTCGCGTTCTTCTGGGGCGCGGGCGTCTCGATCGTGCTCGCGCTCACGGTGGATACCGCGGCTCAGTTCGAGATCGGCGTGCACGGCGGACCGACCGGCACCACCGATCTGCTGCAGTCGGTCGTGCAGGCGCCCATCGTCGAGGAGTCGGCCAAGGGCTTCGGCGTGCTGCTGATCTTCTGGGTGGCCCGCAAGTACTTCGACGGACCGGTCGACGGCATCGTGTACGCCGCGACCGTCGCGGCGGGGTTCGCATTCAGCGAGAACATCCAGTACTTCGGGGTGCAGATCTCGACCGAGGGCGGATTCGACGGCTCGGTGGCCGAGATCTTCTTCATCCGCGGGCTGCTGTCGCCCTTCGCGCACGTGATGTTCACGGCGATGACCGGCTACTTCATCGGCCTCGCCGCGCGGCAGGGCAGTCGCATCCTCGGGCTGGGCCTGTTCTTCGTCGGGCTGATCCCGGCGATCCTCCTCCACGCACTGTGGAACGGGGCCCTCGAGATCGTCTACGACTTCTACGGCTACTACGCGATCGTGCAGGTGCCGCTGTTCGTGCTCGCGCTGGTCGGGGTGGTGCTGCTGCGACGGCGGGAAGTCAGGCTGACCCAGCTGCGACTCGGCGAGTATGCGGCGGCCGGGTGGTTCAACGCGGCCGAGGTGCAGACGCTGGCCACGCCGGTCGGCCGTCGGCGCTCGCTCAGCTGGGCCAAGAGCCACGGGCAGGGTGCGCAGATGAAGACCTACATCCGGGATGTCACCCGCCTGGCCTTCGCGCGCAACCGGATCGTCACTCAGCGCGACCATGTGGCCGCGCAGGCCGACGAGGCGGTGCTGCTCGGCAAGATCACCGCGGAGCGCACCGCGCTGGTCGCCGCGCTGGCGGCGGTGCCGAACGCGCCGGGCGCGGGGCCGGCTCCGGCGATCTGAGCCCGCCGCGCTACGGGGTGAACACGACGTTCGAGAAGAAATTCCACCCCCAGAAGGCCACGAACCCGGCCACCACCACGACCCCGACCAGCGAGAACCCGCGCTTCAGCCGCGCACCCTGGGGCGCGACGATATTCGCGGCCGGATCGCCGATCCGCTCATCCGCGTAGTGCTCGGTCTGGTTGAGGGCATTCGCTCCGACGGTGTCCGCGATGGTGAAGAGCCGCTGCAGCACGGCGGGATCGGTCAGGGCGAACGGGCGCGCGGCGTACACGAACATCCACTGATCGATCAGTTCGACGTCGAACGGTGACGCTTCGTCGATCAGCAGCGCCATCAGATCCGGCGTGAAGATGTAGAGCGCGTCCTGCTCGTACTCGGCGGGGCAGTACAGCGTGAAATGCTGATCGAAGTCGCCCTCCAGGTGCAGCACCTGGTGCTTGTCGAGGGTCACCGGCAGGTTGGTGCCGAAGAAGGAGTTGTTGGCCTTCGCGTCGAGCACGATGTTGGGCATCGCGCGGTCGAGATGCAGCGCGACGAAGCCCCAGTTGTGCGTCGTCTGACTCTTGCCCGATCCGGTGACATAGCGGTAGTTGCCGATGTCGAGGTATCGGCCGCTCGCGACGAGGTGCTCGACCATCACCTGGTTGTGCCCGACCTGGAAGATCTCGCCCGGGTAGTCGGGCGCGACATCCATCGGTCGAAAGCTCATCCCGTTGGCGGCCGCGAATCGGTCGAGACGGAACCAGCGCTGCCAGCGACCTGCCTGCGAACGAACCGCGCCGATCGTCACCGCCGCGACCACGATCACGATGATGGATGGGAACACCAGGTCGACCGGGTTGCCGTTGACGAAGGCATCGGCGACGAAGGAGGCGAACACGCCCCCGAAGACGAAGATGAAGATCAGGGCGAAGAGAGCGATCGCGACCAGCGATCCGGCCGAGAGCGGGCCGCGGGACGCCCACGCCCACCCGGATGCCCGCGCCCGCGATCGCCACGCGGCGACGTCTGCGCGCGCCACCGGATCGGTCAGCGCCGAGTAGTCGAGGGTGCGAACCGGCATGGAGGCATCTAAACAGACTCGCGCCGGTCGGTGAGGCATGTTCCGAACAGACTCATCGCCCAGTGGCGGGTCATTGACTCCGGCTCTGCTGGGCGATGAGTTGTTCCGACCCCAGGGTGCACCCGTCGTCGGGCGAGGTCAACCCTTCTACGATCGAAGGATGAATCGTGCGGTGCGTTTCGGGCGTTTCGGCGGGCCCGAAGTGCTCGAACTCGTCGACGAGCCGGTCGCCGAGCCGGGGCCGGACCAGGTGCGGGTCTCGCTGCGGGCGGCGGGTCTCAACCCGGCAGACTCCAAGCGGCGCCAAGGCGGCCCGCAGTACGAGGTCACCCTGCCGACCGGCATCGGGCGCGAACTGGCCGGGGTAGTGGAGGCGGTCGGGCCGGGGGTGCACGGCCTCTCGATCGGCGACGAGGTGTTCGGCACGGTTCCGGATGGCGCCTTTCAGACGCAGCTCGTCGCCGGTGCCAGTTTCTTCGCGCGCAAGCCCGCCGGGCTGCCCTGGCCGGTGGCCGGAGGCCTCGCTCTGGTGGGCCAGACCGCCTGGGACGCCTTGGCATCGCAGCCGCTCGAGCGTGCAGCCGGCGCGCCGGCACCCACCATCCTGGTCAGCGCGGCGGCCGGGGGAGTCGGCGGTGTGCTGTCGCAGCTGGCCGTACTGCACGGCATCCGGGTGATCGGCAGCGCGTCGCGCGGCAATCACGACTGGTTGCGCTCGCGCGGTGTGGAGCCGGTCGAGTACGGGCCCGGACTGGTCGAGGCGGTGCGCGCGCTCGCCCCGGAAGGCATCACGGCGGCATTCGACCTGCACGGCGAGAGCGCGGTGCGTCAGTTCGTCGAGCTGGGGATCCCGCCGCACCGCATCAATACCAACGCCATGGACCCGAGTGTGTTCGGGGTCCGGCGCGTGGGGCGGGGGCCGACCAGCATCCCGACCCTGAATGCGCTAGCCGCCCTGGTCGTCAGCGGCGACATCGAGCTGCCGATCGCGGCATCGTTCGAGTTCGACCGGGTGGCGGATGCGTTCCGGATGCTCGAGACCGGCCACCTGCGCGGCAAGGTCGTCATCACCTGGCCGTGAGTTGCGCGGGTGTCGGCGGATCGCGCTACACCTGAGGCATGACCGACACCGCCACCGTTTCGAACTGGGTCACCGCCTACCGCACGGCCTGGGGCAGCAATGCCGACGCCGACATCCGCGCGCTGTTCACAGACGACGCCGACTACCTGTTCGGGCCGAGCGACGAGCCGGTGCACGGCCTGGACGCCATCGTCGCGACCTGGCTCTCGCGCGCAGAGGGCCCCGACGACACCACCTTCAGTTGGAACGTGGTCGGCATCGACGGCGACCTGGCCTTCGTGCAGGGCAAGGTGGACTACACCGACGGCCAGCTGTTCGACAACCTGTGGGTGATCCGGTTCGCCGGCGACGGACGCGCCACCTCGTTCACCGAATGGTGGATGAAGCGGCCCGGCTCGAAATAGGGGATTCTGGGCGCTGACGCGCAGCCCGTTCATAGGGTGCTCCGAGCATCCGGGCTTGAACTGGGCGCATGAGCGACACCGACCCCCAGTCCCCCCAGCATCACGCGCCCTCGGCTCCGAGGGATGACACGCCCAGCGCCGCCCTCTCGGAGTCCGCCGCCGCCCCGTCCCCATCGGGCAGCTCCTTCCGCCGCTACCGCGGACTGCTGATCGGCGGAGCGACCGTGATCGCCCTCGGCATCGGCGCCTGCGGCGTCGGGGTCGGCGTCGCGCTGGCGGGCGTCCAGGCGAGTTCGACGAGCCAGGCGGCCGTGCCGGGATCGTTGACCCCGGGCGGCGGAACGGGCAACGGATCCGGCGGGGGCTCGCGCGGCGGATCCGGCGACGGCTCGGGCCGACACGGAACCTTCACCGGACCGGGCACGGCGTCGGTCAACGCGACCGCGGCGACCGCTGCGCAAAAGATCGGTGTGGTGACGGTCCTCTCCACGCTGAACTACGACTCGCGGGCCGAGGCGGCGGGTACCGGGATCATCCTGAGCTCGCGCGGCGAGATCCTCACCAACAATCACGTGGTGCAGGGCTCGACCGCGATCAAAGTCACCGTCGAATCCACCGGCGCCAGTTACACCGCACGAGTGGTCGGCACCGATGAAACCGACGACATCGCGGTGCTTCAGCTCGTCGACAGCAGTGGCGCACCGGTCACCGGACTCACCAAGGCCACCATCGACACCGGCACGCTGAGCGCCGGCGACGCCGTAACGTCGGTCGGCAACGCCGAGGGCACCGGCAACCTGGTCGCCGCCACCGGCACCGTCACCGCGCTCGAGCAGTCGATCACCGTCGCCAACGACATCACGGGCGCCGACGAGCACCTCAGCGGACTCATCGAGACAGATGCCGACGTGGTCTCCGGAGACTCCGGCGGCCCCCTGATCGACAAGCAGGGCGAGGTCGCCGGCGTCGTGACCGCCGCGTCGAGCGGATCGC
>Ga0070659_100001113_pt1 | contig 19612 bp, 12 predicted proteins | sample KBSC23metaG_FD_64666 | JGI IMG/M metagenome (GOLD analysis project Ga0070659, IMG submission 64666) | Corn rhizosphere microbial communities from Kellogg Biological Station, Michigan, USA - KBS C2-3 metaG | ecosystem: Host-associated > Plants > Roots > Rhizosphere > Soil ... | reverse complement strand
AGACATATATATTGAAACCAATACAGGAAATAGTGTAGGATTGTCATCCCAGTATTGGGCAGGTTACCCGATACAAGGGGTTAATACGGCCAGTTATAAAGTTTACATCAGGGCAATAAACGATTCGAAAACTGCATTTAATGAAGAGTTGAGTTTTTGCACTCCGTTAACCGGAAACATTCCAACACTGGGTAATATTCCATATTTCCCGGTATCGTTAAATAATTACGCCGAGGTGTATGTTGGTACTTATACCAACGTAAAATACGGTTATAATTCCATGTTTGTTGTAGGTGCCAATTCTACTACATCCGGCCAAAATAGCCTCACATTTGATTATGTTAAACTTGTTCCTGTTTTACAATAAAAGATATAGACCTAACCATGCATATATTTACTAAATTACAAAAAGCATTATTGCCCGTTATTCTTATGCTCGTTTCGGCAACGGTTTGGGCACAGGATACCGATAGTTCGGCTGTAAAGCGAGCAGACTCAATTGCTGCCTTCAGTAAAAAGACTGTTACCGGGCTACAGGCCACGGGTACAATAAAAGATGCCATTACCGGCAAACCTCTTTCTGGTATCAATATCAGTGTTTTTGAGTTTTCGGCAGCCATTACCGATGATAAAGGGAATTTTACAGTAAGAGTCCCTTCTTATTCGGCGGTGTTACTGGTTTCGGGGCCGGGTTTCGAAACAAAAGAGATCGCATTGAAAGGCAGAAAATCAGTTGAATCATCGCTTTATGAAGATTCATTCAATTCCTTTTATAGTGCAGCGCAACTGCCTTTCGGTAAAGTGGCACTTAATACTACAACTAATGCGGTATCATCTGTTAACGTACAAGGGGCATGGGAAAGCAGTGTAGAAACTCCCGATTCCTATTTACAGGGAAAGGTTGCCGGGATAAACGCTATCAGAAGATCGGGTACTCCCAATATTGGTGCTGATCTTTTTTTAAGGGGCTATTCGTCATTAAACGCAACCAATAAACCTTTAATTGTAGTTGACGGTTTAATTTATGATGACGCGCATTATGGCAGTTCGCTTATAGGAGGCCATTTTAATAATCCTTTGGCTAATATTGATATTAACGATATTGATAATATTACTGTTTTGAAAGATGGGGGTTCTATGTACGGAACCAAAGCTGCAAACGGAGTAGTATTAATAACAACCGGCCATACTACAGACCTGGCAACAAAAATTGATTTCGGTGTTTACTCAGGCTTTAATTTTAAACCCAAAGAAATGCCTTTATTAAGTGCTGCCGATTACCGCGTATATATTGCAGAGATGCTAAAGTCAAGCGGCTTATCTGATGCCCAGATACAGGCGCAGCCGTATATGAACGAGGATGTGAACAGCGGTTCGTATTATGCATATCACAATAATACCAACTGGCAAAAAGAAGTATTTAAAAATAGTTTCAATCAAAATTATTACCTGCGCGTTTCCGGTGGAGATAACATTGCAAAATATACATTGTCATTAGGTTACGGCGACAATGGATCTGTTACAAAGAATGCCAGCTTAAATAAATATAACACCAGGTTTAATGCCGATTTAAATTTAAGTGCTAAATTTACCATACAGGCAAATTTATCGTTCACCTATAATGAGCAAAGCTTGTTTGATCAGGGTGTATCACCAAAAACAAATCCAATATTTCTGGCACAAAGTAAATCACCCTTGTTAAGATTACACCAAACAAATGCACAGGGAGCAGAATCGCCGAATTATGAGAACCTGGATATTTTTAGAGTAGGTAACCCGGTTACTATATTGGATACCGCACAGGAAGTTGCAAAAAGCTACCGTTTTTTTGGCGCACTTAATTTTAAATACCAGTTTAATAAATACTTCACCCTGCAAAGTTTGGTAGGCGTAACTTACGATAAAGTAAGAGAAAGCTATTTTATACCACGTTCGGGCACGCAGCCTGATACCATTAAAAACCCTTATATAAGCGGTACTTCAAATTCAATTGTATATAGCCGCCTGGGCAGCCAGGTACAAAGGTTATATAGCCTTAATGAAGATACGCACCTAAGCTATGATAGGGTTTTTGGCAGGATACATCATATTAGAGCGAATGTAGGTATTAGAATGATGAGTAGCGAAAGCCAGGATGACTATGCAAAAAGTTATAACTCACCAACCGATCAGTTTTTAAGTGTGGATAAAGGTATAACAGGTGTGAGCACCGGAGGTGAATTGGGTAATTGGGTTTGGATAAATAATTATTTGGGTATCGACTACCAATTGCTGAATAAATATTTCCTCTCATATAATATGGCTGTTGATGGATCATCACGTTTTGGTAATCAGGTAGATGGAGCCCTTTCAGTAGGTGGCGTTAGTTATGCTGTTCTGCCATCCATATCTGCCGGTTGGTTAATATCATCAGAAAAATTCATGTCGAAAGTGAATTTTATTGAGCTGTTAAAATTAAGAGCCAGCTATGGGCTTACCGGTAACGATGATATAGGTAACTATAATGCCCGTCAGTTTTACGTAGCACAAAACTTTTTAGGTGCCCAGGGATTAGTGCGCGGTAGTTTTGGAAATCCTAACCTGCAATGGGAGGTAAACAAGAAAGCCAATATTGGTTTGGATGCTTCTTTACTTAAAGAACGTTTATCTTTTAGTGTTGATGTGTATGAAAACACAACATCTAAAATGTTAATTAACGAAACACAGCCCGCAACAGCCGGCCTTATTTATGCTGTAGCTAATGATGGCGGAATGCGTACACAAGGTATTGAGGTTGCAATAAACGGCAGAATTATAAACGGTACAAAATGGAAATGGGATATGGGTTTAAATATCTCAAAATATCGTAATAAAATAACCCAGTTACCCGGCAACAGCATGACTACACAATACGCGGGTGCCACTATACTAACCCAGGTAGGTTCACCGGCTAACTTATTTTATGGTTACAAAAGCAATGGTGTTTACACATCAGATGCTGAAGCATTGGCCGGTGGTGTAAAAGAGGCCCTGAGTAACGGAACATTATTGCAGCCACACGGAGGCGATGTGAGGTTTGTTGATGCAAATGGTGATAAAGTAGTTGATGCCAACGATCTGCAGGTTATTGGAAACCCTAACCCCGATTTTACCGGCGCAATATCTTCAAATGTATCGTACAAACGCTTTTCGTTAAGTACCTTGTTCACCTTCAGTAAAGGAAATCAGATATTTAACTATGTTAGGCAGCAATTGGAGGCCGAATCAGGGTATTTAAATCAAACTCCTGCAGTTTTAAACAGGTGGAAGGTGCCCGGTCAGGTTACAAGTATACCAAAGATCACCTATGGCGATCTTATCAGTAATTCACGTTTTTCTGACCGTTGGATAGAAGACGGATCATACTTCCGTTTAAGAACAGCCTCTTTAACATATAATGTTCCAATTAATGGGAAAAAAGGTATCAAATCGTTAAAAGTATACCTTACAGGCAATAACCTGTTCACCTTAACCAAATATTTGGGTTACGACCCTGAGTTTAGTGCTACCGAAGGTGTGTTAACGCAGGGTATTGACACTGGTTTAGAGCCACAGTTTAAATCGGTACAGTTGGGTGTTCGTTTGGGACTATAAGTAAAAAGATTATTAAATTTTAGAATAATATGAGAAGTAATTTACAAGGGAAAATAGTTTTAACAATGATGATGACATGTTTGATCATGTTGTTCTCATGTAAAAAAGCTTTAGATGTGAAGCCCCTGTCGGAAGTGGATATTTCGCAGAATTACCGTAATGTAACAGATGTTAACTCGGTTATTTTAGGTATATATGGAAAATTTATGGGCATTGCCGGACAGTACGTGGTACTGAACGAACTCAGGGCCGACCTGATGGACATTACACCCAATTCTGATAAGTACCTGCAGGAAATTAGCCAGCACCACGTAACTATTGGTAATCCATGGGCAGACCCGCGTCCGTTTTACGCGCTTATTTTAAATTGTAACGATGCCTTGTATAACATGAATATTATGCTGGCGCAAAACAAGATAAGCGTTGCCGATTATAATTACCGCTATTCAGATATAGGTGCTTTACGGTCGTGGTTGTTTTTACAATTGGGGATACATTTTGGTAGTATACCCTATGTTACCGATCCGTTATCAAATATTAACGATCTGAAAGACGCGTCGAAATTCCCCAAAATACCTTTTGATCAGCTGCTGGATAAACTGATCACCTTTACCGCGAACCTGCCGTGGTTAGATCCCTATCCAAACATCATTACGTTGATCAATGGTTCTACGGCTACTACACCGGCTACACCGGCTACCATAAGCGGTTACCCTATTACCACTAACTTTATTGACAAGCGCTTGATTTTAGGAGATCTTTATTTATGGCAGGCCGCCTATAATCACCCTGAAGCGTACAAACTGGCTGCAACCCAGTATAAACTGGTGTTAGAGCGTTACCAGGATGGTACTGTATTGAATACTTATCGAATTATTGGTGGTATTACCACACAAAATGACGCTCACCAGGATTTTGGTATTGATTATGACCGTTATGGCGAGCAGGATATTAACAAACTGGTAAGTAATAATAACCAGGGCTGGCGCTCTATGTTTGCCCGTTCTGTATACCCTACATACGATACCCGCTTAAATTCTGTTTGGATATGGCAAATGTTTTTCCCGCAGGGCGTTCAACCAACAGATCCTTTTGTCGACCTGTTTTCACAGCAGGGCGGGCATTACCTGGTACAGCCATCACAAACGGCAATTGATGCTTGGAACGCGCAGGTACAGGCAGGTGGTTATAGCAACACTAACTTTACTACAACGTTTTGGAGCGATGCCCGTATGCGTTTAACATTTAACGACCCAACAGGTAATTACAAATCATATAATAACCAGAACGTGATTATGAAGAACCTGTACACCTACCAGGATGCTACAGTATCTCAAAGTAATAAATACGGCAGGTGGTTTTTGTATCGCGATGCTACATTAAACCTGCGTTACGCCGAGTGCGCTAACCGCGATGGTTATCCATTGCTGGCCTATGCATTAATTAATGATGGCCCGCGTACAGAGTTTAACCCATACAATTATAATTTGACAGCTCCGGTTCAAAATGGTAACGGCCCGGCTCCGTTACCGGCAGGCAGCCTTGTTGGTGGTGTTCCAACTCCACCGGGTGGCGACTATACCAATGTTGAACAAACATTTTATCCCGACCCATACTATATTGATGCACGAATGGGGGATACACCGCGTTTCAGAAATGGCTGGTACCAAAGTTCGGGTATACGCGGAAGGGCAAGTTTAACCAATTTAAACCGCGCCGATATAGGTAGTACCACCGCCATGGAAGATGAAGTATTATTAGAGGGTGGTTTGGAAACTGCGTATGAGGGCCACCGTTGGGAAGACCTGTTGCGCATAACCATACGCCGTGGTGATAACTCCATATTAGCCAATAAAATAGGTGATAAATTAGCCAAAGATGGTTACGGAGCTGCTGCTGTAGCTAAAACTAAATTACAAGCCGGCGACTGGTATTTGCCATTTAACTGGTAAGCCAGGTTAATTAGAAAGAACTTTATAAAAGCCTCTTAAAGCATTTGCTTTAAGGGGCTTTTTTTATGCTGTTTTGCTAACCAATAAGTAATTGGTTAATTATTATTTAATGTTTATTTTAATTAAATAATTATGTAATAAATATTGTTTTTGTAAAAGTAAGACTTTATCTTGTAGTATCATTTTTTCCCCTGTAACCTATATTATTATTCGTTTTTGTTTATCAATTATCACGATCTGAATATGCAGAGGAAGCCGAAAATCTTTAACAGAGTAGGCAATCAAACATTAAATTATTTTTTTATTATGAAAAGAGCTTTGTTTGTTTTTTTAATAGCGCTGGCGGCTTTATTTAGCCAGAATGCAAAAGCGCAATATTTGGACCTTAGCAATGTTAATCATATTAACGATCCGTTTATCCAAACCAATTATACATTTTCATATTCTTTAAATCCCGATGGGCATACCTTGCACTGTCACTTTGTTTTTTACGGCTTCCAATCGGGCACCATTATTCAGCCGGCGCTATATGTGTATGTTTATAATTACGGCCAGATAGTGGGTTTTAATGATGACGACCATTCGTTTATTGCAAATGGCGAAACCCAATGTTTTGATTATGACGTGGACCTGGGCACATCGGGCATAACATTCGCAATTGATTCCGGGTATGATAATATGTCGTTAACCGATCCATACTATTATTACGGAACATCAGGTTCTGATGAAGATGTTGTGTTTGTCCCCTGATAGCTTTAACAATGTATATTAACAGAAGAAGCCGAAAATCTGTACCAGAGTAGGCGATCAATTTATACCAAACCTATTTTATGAAAAAGATGTTTTTTTTACTGTTCATTGGTGTCGCGCTAATGGCAGGGAGAGCCAGTGCGCAGTATTGTGATAGTAGCGTTACGCTCGATTATAGTATCAGTTCGTACTCGGCCGGTACAAATTTGCTGAGCACATTTACATGGTATGTTACCGCCAATGGCTGGCTCAATTATTCATTAACCGATAATGGCCCAGGTGGCCCAACAACAGATTATGAAGCTAATTTATACATCGCTTATGGATATGGCTTTGGCAGCAGCGGTCAGCAATTATCAATAGTGCATCCGGGTGGTGGCAGTATTAACGGTTCAGTGTATATAGGTACCAACACTCAATATTTATATATAGTAGAAGGCGCCGGATGGATCAGTGGCGCGCACAATTATTATGAGGCCGAATATTGGGGGGATGTGCTGGTTTCCTTTTGATGTGGTTTAACAGCCATATTTATATGATGCTTTAACAGGAGGAAGCCGAAAATCCATGGAACAGAGTAGGCAATCAATTATATAACCAATTTACCTATTTTATGAAAAAGTTAATGTTAATGTTTTTTGTGGTAACATTATTTGCTACAGTGAGCGCTAAAGCTCAAACTGATTCTGTTACTGTTTCTGTGGCGCAATACTGCCCGGGGGCTAATAATCTGGATACGTTTTCGTATTATATTACTTCGGATGGTTGGCTGCATTATTCGCTTATTGATAATGGTACCGGTGGTACAACATCAAATTATGAATCGCAGTTTTATCTTAGTGATGATGATACAAATACTCTGCTGGCAGGTTCCAACACCCCAACACCAGGCGGAGGAAACTGGACGGGAGCTGTATACATCGGAACATCAACCCGGCATTTATTTATATATCATGGATGTGGTTTTCTTGATGGCGATACTCCATACGGAGGAGAAGGATGGGCTTTGACCATCACATTCAATTATTAAACGAAGATTTTTATAGAGGGGGCCGAAAATCTATAACAGAGTAGGCATCGGATGACCTATAAAACATACCTGAACAAATGCCATTCCCTCAAAAAAACGGAGTGGCTTTTTTTGTTAGAGCAGGACACTACAGGTTGCCCCATTCGGGCTTTTGAGGTAAAATAGTTGAATTATTTGCAAGGCTAACCTTTGCCAATAAAAAACCATTTAAAACCAAAATGCCCTTTGTTGATATATTTACTGGATTTTACACATCTAATTACAATTTAATACCCTTTTACATGCAAGGTATTAACCGTGTTTGATGTGTAGCTATACCAGCTGAATGGGCCATACATATATGAAATTTAACATAGTAAAATTTTTCGCCCCTGTTTTATTTGCTTTTGGAGTAACAATTTTGTTATCCTCGTACTTTGTGCCGCCGCCGGTACGCCAGCTGTCATTGGCCGGGGAGTGGCGTTTCCGGATCGATTCGCTCGATAAAGGTATTACCGAAAAATGGTTCAGCAAAACATTGGGCGACCGCATACACCTGCCCGGATCTATGACTGAAAACCTGAAGGGCAACGATATCACACTAAAAACGAAATGGACGGGAAGTATTTACGACAGTTCCTTTTTTTATAACCCGCGCATGGCAAAGTACCGCCAGCCGGGTAATATAAAACTGCCGTTTTGGTTAACACCGCCCAAACATTATACCGGCGCGGCATGGTATCAAAAAGAAGTAACCATCCCAACTAATTGGAAGGGCCAGCGCGTAGTATTAAGTTTAGAACGCGCTCATACCGAAACCCGTGTTTGGGTGGATGATGTGGAAATAGGCATGCAGAACACCATGGTGGTAGCTCAGGATTTTGATCTTGGCTCAAAGTTAAAACCCGGCAAGCATACCATTACACTTCGCATTGACAATCGCATCAAAGATATTAACGTAGGCCAGGATTCGCATAGTTTAACTGATCATACGCAAGGTAATTGGAATGGTGTGGTGGGTAAGATGACGTTAACAGCCGGGGGCAATGTGTACTTTGATGATGTGCAGGTGTATCCGGAATTGGCCAAAAAAGTTGCCCATGTAACAGTACACATCAAAGGTTTTGATGCAGGTGCCGATCCCAGAATAAGATTAGTGGCTGAAAGTTTTAACAGTAATGAAACTAAGCAGATTGTGAGTACCTCTCAACTTTTAACCCGCGATGAGATCGATAAGTTAAAAAAAGGGGAGCTTACTACTACTATAGACCTGTCTATGGGCGATAAGTTGTTGAAGTGGGATGAGTTTAATCCCGCACTATATAGGCTCAATGTTCAGTTCATCGTCGCGAAAGAAATTGAAGCTGAACAAGATGTCCAATTCGGAATGCGCGAATTTAAGGCTGTTGGTAAGCATTTCGAGATCAACAGTCGTCCGGTATTTTTGCGCGGTACGGTTAACAACTGCGAGTTCCCCCTTACGGGATATGCCAATATGGATGTACCCGCATGGGAACGCATATTTAAAATATCAAAGGCCCATGGTTTAAACCACATGCGTTTTCATAGCTGGTGCCCGCCCGAGGCCGCTTTTATTGCTGCCGATAAATTGGGTTTTTACCTGCATGTGGAAGGGCCCAGCTGGGCCAATCATGGCACATCGTTAGGCAGAAACCTGCCAATAGATAAATTTATTTACGACGAGACCACCCGCATGGCTAAAGCCTATGGCAACCACCCGTCGTTTTGTATGATGGCCTATGGCAATGAGCCAAGCGGCAAGCAGGAAGAATATTTAGGAAAGTTTGTAAACTATTGGAAGGCTAAAGATAATCGCCGCCTGTACACAGGCGCGGCCGTTGGCGGCAGCTGGCCGGTGATTAAAGAGAGCGAATATATGGCACGGGCGGGTGCAGTGCGTGGTTTAAGCTGGGGCAATAATTTGCCTAATTCGATGGACGATTTTAACAAAGGCGTTGAGGCCTTTAACGTGCCGTTTTTGGTACACGAGATGGGCCAATGGTGCGCCTATCCCGATTTTAAGGAGATAAAGAAATATACAGGTGTTTATAAAGCCAAAAACTTTGAGCTGTTCCAGGAAGATCTGGCCGACAGGGGCATGGCCGACCAGGGCGAACAGTTTTTAATGGCATCGGGCAAGCTGCAGGCCTTGTGCTATAAAACAGAAATTGAAAAGGAACTGCGCTCCGCGGATATGGCTGGTTTCCAGATGTTGTCGCTGAATGATTACCCGGGTCAGGGTACGGCGCTGGTAGGCGTACTAAATGCCTTTTGGGACGAGAAGGGGTATATTACACCCGCGCAATTCTCCAGATTTTGTAACGCGGTAGTGCCGCTGACACGTATACCTAAATTTGTTTATACCAATAACGAAACCTTTACTGCCGCTGCCGAACTGTTTAACTATAGTGCCGGCAAGCTCAATAACACCAAAGTAGTTTGGCGCATAAAGGATGTAAAAGGCAACATTTTAAGCCAGGGCGAATTTGCACCCAAAACCTATGATATTGGCAGCGCCATCCCGGCAGGAAATATCTCGTTTGCATTGGCTTCGGTTAAAGTGCCGGCAATGCTGAACCTGGAAATAGCCGTTGATAAGACAACATACATAAACGACTGGAACTTTTGGGTATATCCTGAAAAGAAACCTGAGGTTAAGAAAGATGAAATATATTACACCACAAGCCTTGATCAACAAGCCGAAGAGGTGTTGAATAAGGGTGGTAAAGTGTTTTTGAACGCTGCCGGAAAAGTGGTGAAAGGTAAAGAGGTGGTGGAGTATTTTACCCCGGTTTTCTGGAATACATCCTGGTTTAAAATGAGGCCGCCGCATACGCTGGGTATTCTGTGCGATCCGGCGCACCCGGCTTTTGCGGGTTTCCCTACAAGTTTTCACAGCGATATGCAATGGTATGATGTGGTGAATAAAGCGCAGGTAATGCTGCTGGAAGATTTCCCGAAAGGGTTTAAGCCCATTGTACAGCCGATAGATACCTGGTTTTTAAACCGCCGCCTGGCATTGGTGTTTGAAGCAAAGGTAGGGAAGGGCAAACTGATCGTTTCGAGCGCTAATTTATCTGCTGATGCGGATGATAACCACCCGGCATCAAAGCAATTGTATTGGAGCCTGCAGCAGTATATGGCTTCGGATAAGTTTAACCCGGCTTATAGGGTTGACCTGGCACTGGTGAAGGATATTTTTGAGACCGGCAGTAAAGAGAAGTTTACCACCTATACCAAGGATAGCCCCGATGAGTTGAAACCTAAGCCTAAAACCAATAAACAATAAACCTACATTTGTGAACCATTATAAACCATCGATGATAAATTATGTAAAAAGTATTGGCGTAGCTGCACTGGCGTTAAGCTCGCTGGCAGTTAATGCGCAAACACGGCAGGAGATTTTGTTTGATAAAACCTGGGCGTTTGAGCAAAGCGATGCCAGCGGCGCCGACAAGGTAAACTTTGACGACTCGAAATGGAAAATGCTGGACGTGCCGCACGACTGGAGCATACTGGGTACCGTAAGCCAAAGCAATACCACTGGGCGTGGCGGGGGCTTTATGCCATCGGGCATTGGCTGGTATCGTAAGCATTTTACATTGAATGATGCCGACGCTCAAAAACGTGTTTTTATTGATTTTGATGGGGTAATGGCTAACAGCGATGTTTGGATAAATGGCTATCACTTAGGCAAGCGCCCTTACGGTTATATCAGTTTTGAATATGAACTTACTGGCCACTTAAACTTTGGCAAGGGTAAAAGCAATGTACTTTCGGTTCGGGCGGATAACTCGGTGCAGCCGGCATCGCGCTATTATACCGGCGCGGGTATTTACCGCCATGTGCATTTAAAAATTACCGATCCGGTACATATTGATAACTGGGGTGTATTTGTAACCACGCCGCAGGTAACATCCGCGAAAGCGACCGTGCATGTAAAAACAACGGTGTTTAACTCGGCGCACGATGCTAAGAAGTTCACGGTAACCACTACACTGACATCGCCGGACGGCAAACCCGTTGCCGGGAACGACAGTAAGCAGGTGTCGGTAGAGTCGGGCAAGACAGCTACGGTAGAGCAGGATATCGCGGTAAGCAACCCCGACCTGTGGAACGTGAACCACCCGGCCATGTATAAAGCGATAAGCAAAGTTAAAACCGATAAGGTAGTTGATGAAGAAACAACCGATTTCGGTATCCGCGATATAAAATTCACAGCCGACCAAGGCTTTTTGCTGAACGGTAAAAAGGTAATGATAAAAGGTGTGTGCTTACACCACGACGCAGGCGCCGTAGGTGCCGCAGTGCCGTTGCGTGCCTGGGAGCGCCGTTTGGAGATATTGAAAAGTATTGGCGTAAATGGTATCCGCACATCGCATAACCCGGTGTCGCCGGAGTTTTTGGACCTGTGCGACCGTATGGGCTTTTTGGTGATGGATGAGAACCTGGATACCTGGGAAGCCAACAAACAGCATGGCGAAGGCGGTTACAGCCGTTTCTTTAAAGAGTGGGGCCTGATAGATACCCGCGACATGGTGTTGCGCGACCGTAACCACCCATCAATAGTAATATATAGTGTAGGAAACGAGATACATGATAACCTGAACGACTCTGCCGGATTTAAAAAATATGCCGACCTGCAAAATACAGTGCATAAATATGACGGCACCAGGGAGGTAACGATGGCGCTCTTCCGTCCGAATGTATCCAAGGTATACAGCAATGGTTTTGTGGAAAAGATGGATGTAGTGGGCCAGAACTATCGTGAAAACGAACTGACCGCCGAGCACGACGCGCATCCCAACCTGAAAGTTATCGGCACCGAGAATGGCCACACCCAACAGGCATGGCTGGCTTTACGCGATCATCCGTATATGGCGGGCCAGTTTTTATGGGTGGGTATTGATTACCTGGGCGAGGCCGACTGGCCAAACGTGGTGAACGGCCAGGGTGTGCTCGACCATACCGGCGGCACAAGGCCCTTAAGCCTACAGCGCGAAAGCTGGTGGAGCGAAAAACCTGTAGTACACATTGTACGCAAGCAGGAAAACGCCGGTGTAGGTGCGCCCGTTGCCGACTGGACACCTGCTGACTTTGATACTTACGATGATGCCCGAGTGCAGATATATACCAACTGCGACGAGGTAGAATTGTTTTTGAATGGTAAATCGCTGGGGGTTAAAAAGAAGAACGCGAACGATTCACCGGTAGATTTTACCGTTACTTACGCTAAAGGAACCATTAAGGCCATTGGCCGTAACAATGGTAAAGACGTTACCAGCGAAGAGTTGAAAACCGCGGGTGAGCCTGCTAAAATTATGCTCTCGGCAGACAGATCAAAAATTGAGAATAGCTGGGACGACCTGAGTTATGTAACCGCCACCGTGGTTGATGCCAACGGCGTACCATGCCCCATGGCAGATAAAACGCTTACTTTCAGTATAACAGGTGCGGGCGTTGTAGCAGCTACAGATAATGCTGACCTGCATTACAAGGACCCCTATACATCGCCGGTAAGGCAAACTTATCATGGCAAAGCCATAGCAATTATAAAAGCGAATGCACCTTCGGGTAAAATAACAGTCAAAGCTACATCGCCGGGTTTGGCTGATGGTGTGGTAGCGATAGAAGTGAAGTAGGCCTAAGCCCCCTAAATCTCCCTGAAGGGGGACTTAAAAAGTAAGGTGGAATAAAAAAGTAAAGGTTAAATAAGTTAGAATGAAAAAATACGCATTAATAGCAATTACCGCAGTAGCTATAGCTATTGCCGCATTTAAAGTGCAGGATAAGCCAACCCTGTATATGATAGGCGATTCCACCATGCATAATAACGATAAAGAGTTATGGGGCTGGGGAACAACCATTAAAGATCATTTGGATACTGCCCGTATTAATTTGGTAAATGCAGCCACGGCAGGCCGCAGTACGCGCACTTTTATAAAAGAGGGGCGCTGGGCTAAGGTAATTGCCGCCATTAAACCCGGCGATTTTTTGATCATGGGGTTTGGGCATAACGAAGGCTCTAAACCCGATACTACAAAAGCCGGTTACCGTGGGGTACTTAAAGGCATTGGCGAAGATACGGTGACATTGAACTGGGCCGCCGGGCCCGAAGTGGTACACACTTATGGCTGGTACCTGCGCAAATTTATCAGGGAAGCTAAAGCAAAAGGCGCTACGCCGATAGTGGTTTCGATGATACCGAGACGGGAGTGGGATAAGGTTACAGGTAAAATAGAATTAGCTAATAAAGACTATGGTTTGTGGGCAAAACAGGTAGCGGAGCAGGAAGGTGTTACTTTTGTTGACCTTAACGGGATAACCGCTGCCAAGTACGACCAGCTGACGCACGACCAGGTATTCGCGCTGTTTGGTACCGACCATACGCATACCAATAAAGCCGGAGCTGTTATCAATGCGCAATCGTTTGTTGATGGCTTGAAATTGCAGCCTAACGTAGCTTTGAATAAGTATTTAAAATAGTAAGGAGATATGAAACTTAAATTATCTATAGCGGTAATGCTGGCAGGTTTTTGCCTGTTTTGCTCATTCATTATTTTACAGGATAAACCTACGTTTTACCTGATAGGCGATTCGACGGTGAAGAACGGCCAGGATGACGGGCAGCGTAAAGGCGCTCAAGGTTTATGGGGTTGGGGGCATTTTATTCACGAGTATTTTGATACGACAAAGATCAGGATAGAGAATGATGCCCTTGGCGGGACAAGCAGCCGTACCTTTTATAATAACCCGAAATTGTGGTCCAAAGTGATCGCTAAAATTAAATCGGGCGATTATCTGATCATCCAGTTTGGCACAAACGATGCCAGCCCGATAAACGACAGTACCCGTGCCCGCGGTACCATCAGGAATAACAGCGACAGCACGGTTCAGATAACCAATATGCTTACCCACCAGCCCGAAACAGTACACAGCTACGGCTGGTATGTGCGCCAATTTGTAGATCAGGCGAAAGCCAAAGGTGCTACGGTAATTGTTTGTCCGCCGGTGCCAAAAAACAGCTGGACGAATGGCAAGGTGCATCGCAACGCAGATAGCTATGGCAAATGGGCGGCAGAAGCGGCAACGCAATCGGGCGCTTATTATATCGACCTGAACAAGCTGATATGCGACCAATATGAAGAAGAAGGCGAAGCTAAAGTAAAAGCCACCTATTACGGCGTTGATGCCACGCACACCATTGAAGCGGGTGCTAAAGTAGGCGCGGCTTGTGTAATTAAAGGCATTAAAGCTATTCCCGATTTAAAACTGAATGATTATTTGCTTGCCAAATAATAGAATAAATAATGAAGAGAACTAACTATCTGATACTTGCGGGCTTTTTTTTGTCGGCATGGTTTAATGCCGATGCGCAAAAAACTGTTACCAAAATTGATCGCAAGGCCGTAGTTGAACGGCATAAAGTGATCAATACCAAAGCCGACCCGCTTTCGTCGCTCACGGTGGGCAACGGACGCTTTGCCTTTACGGTGGATGTGACAGGCCTGCAAACCTTTCCTGAATATTATGAAAAGGGCGTTCCGCTGGGTACGCAATCAGAATGGGGCTGGCATAGTTTTAAAGATACAGCAGGCTATAAGTTTGAGGAATCGTTAAAAACTTATCATATTAATGGCCGCGATATTACTTACGGCGTGCAGGTGAACGAACCCAAACGCAGTAAAGATGCCGCGAATTGGTTCAGGGAAAACCCGCACCGCTTACAGCTGGGTAATTTGGGTTTGCTGATATTGAAAAAGGATGGGACAGAAGCAGGCGTAGATGATATTAAAAATATCCACCAGGAACTGAATCCATGGACGGGGGAGATAAAGAGCCATTTTACTGTTGAGGGCGAAGCGGTTGATGTGGTAACCTACGGGCACCAGGAAAAGGATGCGGTGGCAGCGCAGGTAAACTCTAATCTGGTTAAAGAAGGGCGTTTAAAAGTAAGATTGCGTTTTCCATATCCTACCAATCAGTTTACCGATATGGGCGTGAATTATAAGGATGCGGACAAGCATAGCTCTAAAACTGAGTATAACGAGCCAAATTACAGTTTTATAAGACATACGTTAGATAAGTTTACCTATTATACAAACTTGTATTGGACCGGAGGAGGCTTTTTAAAGCAAACAAAGCCGCATGACTTTTTACTGACGCCTTCAAAAAGCAGCAACTGTATAGAGATAAATTGTGAGTTTGTTGATCCAAAACACGATGACAGGATATTGCTATCGCCAATTGGCGCCAAAAAGTATGCCGATGGCATGTTTGCTGCAACCCTATCAAGCAGTACTACCGAATGGAAAAAATACTGGATGCGCGGTGGAGCGGTTGATTTTTCGGGAAGTACCGATAAGCGTGCTTTCGAGTTGGAGCGCCGTATCATCCTGTCGCAATACCTGCTTAAAGCGCAGGAAGCAGGCAAGTACCCCCCGCAGGAAACCGGCTTAACCTATAACAGCTGGTATGGCAAGCCGCATTTGGAAATGCATTACTGGCACGATGTACATTACCCGCTTTGGGGCAGGGAAGACCTGCAGGAGCGTAGCATGGGCTGGTATAAAACAATTGAGCCTAAAGCCAAAGCCATAGCCGAAAGGCAGGGCTTTAAAGGAGTTCGCTGGCCCAAGATGACGGATAATGCTGGCGATGAAAGCCCTTCATCAGTGGGCGCTTTTCTCATCTGGCAGCAGCCGCATTATATTTATATGGCCGAACTTGATTACCGTGCCCATCCCACCAAAGAAACGCTGCTGAAATATAAGGACCTTGTTTTTGCTGATGCCGATTTTATGGCTTCGTACGCTTATTTTGACAAAGCCACTAACCGTTATGTTTTGGGCCCGGGACTGATACCATCGCAGGAAGTACATAACCAGGCTACCACCATTAACCCGCCTTATGAACTTACTTACTGGCATTGGGCGTTAGGCGCGGCCCAGCAATGGAAAGAGCGTTTGGGCCTGCCCCGCGATAAGCAGTGGGATGATGTGATGAACAAGCTATCGTCCTTGCCGCAACAGAACGGCGTTTACCTGGCTGCCGAGAGCGCGCCGGATTCGTACACTAATCCAAAAAATAAAACCGATCACCCCAGCCAACTGGCAGCTTATGGTATGATGCCGTACAGCAAGTTGATGGATACCGCGATAATGCACCGCACGTTCGACCTGATATGGAAAGACTGGACATGGAGCCATACCTGGGGATGGGATTTCCCGATGACGGCTATGGCGGCTGCACGATTGAATATGCCGGCAAAAGCTATTGACGCGCTGTTTATGCCCGTTACCACCAACACTTATTTAAACAACGGCCATAATTACCAGGACGACAGGCTAACCATTTACCTGCCGGGCAATGGCGGTTTATTAACGGCCGTGGCCATGATGTGCGCGGGCTGGGATGGCTGCACGGTGAAAAACCCGGGTTTCCCGAAAGACGGTACATGGAAAGTGAAGTGGGAAGGTTTGAGAAAGATGCCCTGATTTAACAGGACACTATAAGATTTAATAAATAACGCTTAACATTGCCCTGCGATGTTAGCCAAATAATAAGGACATGAATAAAATACATTTAAACCTGAAAGGTGCAACGCTTGCCGTGGCTATGCTGCTGGCATCAACAACGTTCGCGCAGGATAAGCTGCCATCGAAAAAGAAAATATTTGCCGACATGGCCAAGGCCAATAATTATTTTATGGCTAAATGGCCCGATCCCGGTGTGCCGGTAACTACCAAAAACCCGCAAGGTGTTCCTGTTACCCGTACCAGCGAGTTATGGACACGCGCGGTTTATTATGAAGGTGTGATGGCTTTTTATGGGGTTTGTCCGGATAAAAAATTGGTTGACTACGCTATTGACTGGAGCGAAAAACACAAATGGAGCCCCCGAGGCGCAGTAAATACCCCCAATGCGGATAACCAATGCTGCGGGCAAACGTATGTTGACCTGTACAACCTCGACCCTAAACCGGAGCGTATCGAAACCATAAAAAAATGTATAGACCTGAGCATTGCCGACCCGAAGAACGATGGTGCCTGGACCTGGGTTGATGCCATACAAATGGCTATGCCGCTGTATGCCAAGCTGGGTGTGGTTTATAAAAACGACCCGAAATATTTTGATAAGATGTATACCATGTACAACCATACCAAAACGGTGCAGGGTGGTGGTTTATACAATACTACCGAACATTTATGGTGGCGGGATAAGGATTTTGTGCCGCCGTATAAAGAGCCAAACGGCGCTAATTGTTACTGGAGCCGTGGCAACGGCTGGGTTTACGCTGCACTGGTGAGGGTGATGGCTACCATCCCGAAAGGAAGCGCGCATTATGATGAGTATAAGCAAACCTATTTAGAAATGACTAAAGCTTTAGCTCCGCTGCAGCGCGAAGATGGTTATTGGAACGTGAGCCTGATGGACCCCACGCATTTTGGCGGTAAAGAGCTGACCGGTACATCGCTGTTTGTGTATGGCATGGCCTGGGGTATTAAACAAGGTTTTATAGACAAGAAAACATATATGCCCATCATTACCAAAGCATGGAACGCCATGATAAAAGACTCGCTGCACCCGGAAGGGTTTTTGGGTTATGTGCAAGGTACAGGCAAAGAGCCGAAGGATAGTCAGCCGGTGAGTTATACCAATATTCCCGATTTTGAGGATTATGGTTTGGGATGCTTTTTACTGGCGGGGAGCGAATTGAGTAAGTTGGCGAAGTAAGAAATTGGTTGATTAGGTGAATGGTTGATTGGGTGAGTGGTGGATGAATAAAAATATCAAATTTGTCATTGCGAGGTACGAAGCAATCACTGAGAAAGGCTCGCGGGTTATGCATGTAGGCTACCTTCCTCAGTGATTGCCACGTCGTTCCTCCTCGCAATGACAAAAAGAAAAACACACAATATGAAAAAACTATTTTTAGCTATCACCCTGCTTACCGCGATGCAGACCTTCGCGCAGCAAAAGGAAATTTATATGTTCAGTTATTTTAAGGATAACGGACAGGATGGTTTGCATTTAGCTTATAGCGAAGATGGCTATAAATGGCAGGCTTTGAAGGGCGATAGCTCATTTTTAAAGCCAATGGTGAGTAAAGACAAGATCATGCGCGATCCATGTATTATTCGGGGGGCGGATGGCTTGTTCCACATGGTTTGGACCGATAGCTGGACTGACAGAGGCATTGGCTACGCCAGTTCGAAAGACCTGGTGCATTGGAGCGAACAGGTGCAGTTGCCTGTGATGGAAAAGGAGCCTACAGCGAAAAACTGCTGGGCACCCGAGATCACTTATGATGATGCGACTAAAAGCTATATGATCTATTGGGCAACCACCATCCCGGGGCGTTTCCCGCAGGCGGATACGTCTGACGAGGGTAAAAAGCTGAATCACCGCATTTACTATATCACCACCAAAGATTTTAAAACCTATAGCGAGGCTAAGGTTTTGTACGACCCCGGTTTCAGCACCATTGATGCTACTATTGTGAAAGATGGCAAACAGTTCATCATGTTCTTTAAAAACGAAACCAAGCTGCCGGCGCAAAAGAATCTGCACATTGCGTACAGCAAAAAGCTCACCGGCCCGTATGGCGAACCTTCGCCCAAAATAACAGGCAATTACTGGGCCGAAGGGCCAACTACTGTAAAGATAGGCGACAAATGGATAGTGTACTTTGATAAATATACCCAACATAAATACGGCGCGGTAACATCAACCGATCTGAAGAACTGGACCGATATATCAGACCAGGTAAAGCTGCCATCGGGCTTGCGCCATGGTACCATATTTAAGATCACAGCGAAGGAATTTGCGGCATTGCATTGATTTCGGATTTCGGATGTTCGATTTCGGATTTCGGATGTTCGATTTCGAATTTTTTAATGTGGGTTATTTTTCTTATATTGTAGTCAATGATGGAGAGGATGTGGTGGGTGTTTGCAATACCCACTTTTACCTACCACCCCGGTTTCAGCGATTGAATGTTTTAGCTAAGGATGCAGAATAGAGTGCACACATAAGAAGGTATAGAAATTGCAAATTTGATAACGGTGGGTGTGAAATATACCGACAAATACCCACCTTTTCCACCCTATACCTACCTTTTTTAGGTTTTGAATTATGAAAATGACAATGGATGAGCGGGTGCCTTTAGGGCAAATAATTCAATCAATCATTCAATCATTGGCCTTTGTTAATAATTATTTGCAATTTTAGCTTTTTATAAAGAGTTTGATAAAATGAGTAGAGA
>Ga0070659_100001108_pt1 | contig 19650 bp, 21 predicted proteins | sample KBSC23metaG_FD_64666 | JGI IMG/M metagenome (GOLD analysis project Ga0070659, IMG submission 64666) | Corn rhizosphere microbial communities from Kellogg Biological Station, Michigan, USA - KBS C2-3 metaG | ecosystem: Host-associated > Plants > Roots > Rhizosphere > Soil ... | reverse complement strand
GCCGTCGCCCGCCCGTCCTCGCCGACGTCGATGACGACAGCGTTCACCCAGACGTCCTCCTCGGCGGACCGGAAGCGGGCCGGCATCTGCGTCACGAAGCGCCCGACGGCATCCTCGATCTCGACGCCGAGGACGCTCTGCCGGGCTCCGGTCATGCCGACGTCGGCGATGAACGCGGTCCCGCCGCGCAGCACCCGCGCGTCGGCGGTCGGAACGTGCGTGTGGGTGCCGACGACCGCGGCGACGCGGCCGTCGAGGTGCCATCCCATCGCCACCTTCTCGCTCGTCACCTCGGCGTGGAAGTCGACGAACAGGACGTCGGCGCCGCGGCGCTCGAGCTCGGCCAGCTCGGCGTCGGCGGCGGGGAAGGGCGATCGCGCGACGGCGAGCTGAAGCTGCCCGCTGAGGTTGAGGACGCCGACGTTGCGGCCCGCCGCCGGCACGATCGCCGCACCCCGGCCGGGGTTGCCGCGCGGGTAGTTCGCCGGCCGGATCAGCCGCTCGCAGTCGTCGATGAACCCGTAGGCGTCGCGGTGGCGGTAGACGTGGTTGCCGGTCGTGATCAGATCGACGCCGGCCGCGAAGATCTCCTCCGCCGTCCGCTCGGTGATCCCGACTCCGCCGGCCGCGTTCTCGCCGTTGGCGATCGTCAGATCCGGCCCGAGCTCCTCGCGGAGCCCCGGCAGCAGCTTCGCGAGCCCGCGGCGACCGGGACCGCCGACGATGTCGCCGATGAACAGGATCCGCACCGGTCAAGCCTAGATGGCGGCGGCTCGACGGCGGATCCGGCGGGCCGAGCGGCCGCAGCCATTAGGTTTCGCGGCCGTGGATGCACCTTCCACAGCGTCGCCCACCCAGAATGCCGATGAGGCGATCGAGGCGACCGGGCTGACGAAGCGCTTCGGCGACCGCCTCGCGCTCCGCGAGGTCGGCTTCGCCGCGACCGCCGGCGAGCTGCTCGCCGTGATCGGCCCGAACGGCGCCGGCAAGACGACGCTGCTCTCGCTCCTCGCCGGGATCCGCACGCCCGACGCCGGCACGATCCACCTGCCCCGCGGCGAGGTCGGCTTCGTCCCCCAGCAGGCGGCGCTCTACCGGCGCCTCACCGTCGCCGAGAACCTGCGCCTGTTCGCCCGCCTCGAGGAGGTCGACGACGTCGAGGCGTCGGTCGAGCGGATGCTCGTCCAGACCGACCTCGCCGACCGGCGCGACGATCAGGCCGGGACGCTCTCGGGCGGCAACCAGCAGCGGATCAACATCGCGATCGGCCTCCTCTCCGACCCGGCCGTGCTCCTGCTCGACGAGCCCTCGACCGGGCTCGACCCGCGCCAGCGCAGCCGCCTCTGGGAGTTCGTCCTCGGGCTCGCCGGCCGCGGCACCACCGTGATCTTCTCGACCCACAACATCGCCGAGGCGGAGCGCTACGCGGAGCGGATCCTCGTCCTCGCCGACGGCCAGGGCCTCTTCGACGGCTCGATCGAGGCCTTCCACGCCGCCGCCCCGACCGCCGCCGGCGAGGCCGCGGCCGGCGACTTCGAGTCGGCGTTCGTCCGCTTCCTCGCCGAGCACGGGCACTAGATAAGGGGCCCGGGCGGGAACGAGGCACGAGATGCGCTGGCTGTTGCTCAAGGACCTCCAGATCATGCGGCGCTCGCCGCTGGTCACGGGGCTGCTCGTCGCCTACCCGATCGTGATCGCGGTGCTGATCGGCTTCGCCCTCAGCCGCGGCCCCGAACCGCCACGGGTCGCGTTCCTCAACGAGGTCCCGCCGGACACCCCCCTCGAGGTCGGCGGCGAGTCCCTCGACCTCGCCGGCGCCAAGAGCGAGCTCTGCGACCGGATCGAGTGTGTGCCGGTCTCGAGCGAGGAGGAGGCGCGCCAGAAGGTCGAGTCCGGCGACGTCCTCGGGGCCCTGATCCTCCCCGCCGACCTCGTCGACAAACTGCAATCTCTCGCCGGGCTGACTCCGGAGAGTCCGACCGTGAAGGTCCTCGTCAACGAGGAGGACCCGGTCAAGGCCGGCCTCGTCGACGATCGGATCAACTCGCTCCTGGCCGAGGCCAACCTGCGGATCTCCCAGGAGGTCTCGAACGTCTCGACCAGCTACCTGCAGATCCTCCTCAACGGCGGCGACTTCAGCTTCCTCGGCCAGGGCATCCAGGTCCTCGGGCTGAAGCGTTCCGAGCAGATCCTCCGCGGGATCCGCGGCCAGCTCCCCGCCGACAGCCCCGACCTCGACGAGCTCGACTCGGTGATCCGCTTCAGCCACCTCGCCGCCGAGAACCTCGGCGCCGCCGGCGACCTGCTGAGTTCGGTCTCCCAGCCGATCAAGATCGACAAGGAGGTCGTCTCCGGGGACACGCCGAGCCTCGACACGTTCGCGATCGCCGTCGCCGCGACGATCACGCTGATGTTCGTGACCGTGCTGCTCGTCGCCGGCTCGCTCGCCCTCGAGCGCGAGGAGAACGCCTTCGCGAGGCTGACCAGGGGGCTCGTCTCGAAGTCGGCGCTGCTCGGCGAGAAGGTCCTGCTCGGCGTCGTCGTCGCGGTCGTCGTCACGCTGCTGATGCTCGCCGGCCTCGGTCTCTTCGTCGATCTCGACTGGGGACGGTTCGCGCTCTGGATCCCCGCGATCGTCGCCGGCGGCGCCGGCTTCGCCGCCTTCGGCGCGGCGATCGGCGGTGCCGCGAAGGAAGTCCGGGCGGCGTCGCTGCTCGCCTTCATGATCAGCCTCCCGGTCGCGTTCCTGTCGCTGATCCCGTCCGGGACGGTCGCTCCCGGCCTCTTCGACGTGATCAGCGTGATCACGGCGCTGTTCCCGTTCGACCCGGCGCTGCGGGCGCTTACCGGCGCCCTCGACGCGGCCGGCCCGGCGATCGGCATCGCGATCCTCCACCTCACGATCCTCGCCGTCGCCTACGGCATCCTCGCCCGCTTCGCGGTCCGCCGCTTCGTCTGACCCCGGCGGGCTGAAGCCGCCCGCCGCCGCGTCCTAGACTCCGAGCCGATGGCATTCCCCGCGACACGGATGCGGAGGCTGCGGCGGACCGGCGTTCTCCGCGGCCTCACCCGCGAGACCGAGCTGACCGCCTCGCACCTGATCCAGCCGCTGTTCGTCACCGCCGGCTCCGACGTCCGCGAGGACGTTCCCTCGATGCCCGGCGTCCAGCGGCTCTCGATCGCGGCCCTCGTCGAGGAGGCCGCAGCCGTTCGCGATGCCGGGGTCGACTCGGTCCTCCTGTTCGGGATCCCGGCCGACAAGGACGCGATGGGCTCGGGCGCCTTCGACGACGAGGGGATCGTCCAGATGGCGATCCGGGCGCTCAAGGAGGCCGATCCGGAGCTGACCGTGATCGCCGACACCTGCATGTGCGAGTACACCTCGCACGGCCACTGCGGCTGGGTCACCGACGACGGCACCGTCGACAACGACCTCTCGCTCGAGCTGCTCGCCAAGACGGCGCTCTCGCAGGCCGCCGCCGGCGCCGATGCGGTCGCGCCCTCCGACATGATGGACGGCCGGATCGGCGCGATCCGCTCGCAGCTCGACGACGAGGGATACAGCGAGACGCCGATCATCAGCTACTCCGCCAAGTACGCCTCTGCCTTCTACGGCCCGTTCCGCGACGCCGCCGACTCGACGCCGGCGATGGGCGACCGCCGCGGCTACCAGATGGACCCGGCGAACGTGCTCGAGGCGATCCGCGAGTCGCAGCTCGACCTCGACGAAGGCGCCGACATGCTGATGGTCAAGCCGGCCCTCCCCTACCTCGACGTGATCCACCGGGTCAAGCAGGCAACCGGGGCACCGCTGGCCGCCTACCATGTCTCCGGCGAGTACTCGATGCTGAAGGCCGCAGCAGAGGCGGGCTGGCTCGACGAGCGCGCCGCCGTCCTCGAGGCGCTGACGGCGCTGCGGCGGGCCGGCGCGGACGCGATCATCACCTACTACGCGAAGGACGCAGCGGACTGGCTTTCATGACCGAGCTGACCGAGACCGAGACCGAGACCGACGCCAAGCCGCGCGGGCAGGGCGGCCCGAAGCTGCGCTCCCGCAAGCACGGCGCCGCGATCCCGCTCGACGACACCGACCGCCGGCTGATGAACCTGATGCAGTCGGAGTTCCCGCTCGATCCCGAGCCCTACGCGAAGCTCGCCGCCGCCGCGGATCTGCCGGTCGAGGAGTTCATGGAGCGCACCCGGCGCCTCCTCGACGGCCGGATCATCCGCGAGATCACGCCGATCTTCGACACCCGCGCACTCGGCTACTCGTCGATGCTCGTCGCCGCCAGGGTCGATCACGAGTACCCGCACCGGCCGGCGACGATCATCAACTCCCACCCCGGCGTCTCGCACAACTACCTGCGCGACCACGAGTTCAACCTCTGGTTCACGATCGCGACCCCGCCGGACTCGCGGCTCGGCCTCGAGGGCACCCTCGAGGTCCTCCAGCGGCTGACCGGCGCCGAGTCGATCCGCCAGCTGCCGACGCTGACGATGTTCAAGATCAACATGAACCTCGAGATGGAGGGCGACACCGACGCGCTCGCCGCCAAGGTCGAGGCGGTGCCGCCGCGCGAGCTCGAGCCGCAGCCCTACGACGACTTCGACATCGCCGTGATCCGCGCCCTGCAAGGCCCGATGGAGGTGACCGACCGACCCTACGACGCCGCCGCCGCCGCGGTCGGGGTCGATACCGCCGACCTCCTCACCCATCTCGAGGTTCTCGTCGAGCGGAAGATCCTCCGCCGCGTCGCCGCGATCCTCTTCCACCGCCGGGCCGGCTTCTCGGCGAACGGGATGGGCGTCTGGAAGGTCGCCCCCGAAGACGTCGCCGAGGTCGGCGGCCGGATGGCCGCGGTCCGCGGCATCTCGCACTGCTACGAGCGGCCGACCTACGAGGACTGGCCCTACTCGGTCTTCACGATGGCCCACGGCCGCTCGAAGGAGGAGTGCGATGCGGTCCTGCAGTCGATCGCCGACGAGCACGACCTCCACGGCGACGATCGCGCCGTCCTCTACAGCTCGACCGAGTTCAAGAAGATCCGCCTCCACTACTTCACGCCCGACTACGAGGCCTGGGAGCGCGAGCACGCGCCGGAGGCCTTCGCGGGGGAAGCGGACGGCAACCAGCGGACAGCAGACAGCACCCGTCCTTGAACACCGAGAGGTCCGCGCAGCTCTACGAGGAAGCGGTGAAGCTGATGCCGGGCGGGGTCAACTCCCCGGTCCGGGCGATGGGGTCGATCGGGCGCGATCCGATCTTCCTCGCCAGGGGCGAAGGCAACCGCGTCTGGGACGTCGACGGCAACGAGTACGTCGACTGGGTCGGCTCCTGGGGGCCGCTGATCCTCGGCCATTCCGACCCCGCCGTCGTCGCTGCGGTCACCGCCGCGGCTGAGCGCGGGACCTCCTACGGCGCCGCGACCCCCGGCGAGGTCGATCTCGCCGCCGAGATCGCCGACCGGATCGGGTCGGTCGAGATGGTCCGGCTCGTCAACTCCGGGACCGAGGCGACGATGAGCGCGATCCGGTTGGCCCGCGCCGCGACCGGCCGCGAGCGCGTGATCAAGTTCGCGGGCGCCTACCACGGCCACGTCGACGGCCTCCTCGCCGAGGCGGGCTCCGGCCTCGCGACCCAGGGCATCCCGGCCAGCCCCGGGATCCCGCGCGCCCAGGCCGAGGCGACCGCGGTCGTTCCCTGGAACGACCGGCTCGCGGTCGAGCAGGCGGTCGACATGTACGAGCCGGCGGCGATCATCTGCGAGCCGATCGCGGCGAACATGGGCGTGATCCCGCCCCGCGACGGCTTCCTCGAGCACCTCCGCGCGCTCGCCGACCGCTCCGGCGCCCTGCTGATCTGCGACGAGGTGATCAGCGGCTTCCGCGTCGCCCGCGGCGGCGCCCAGGAGCTGCTCGGCGTCGCCGCCGACCTGACCGTGATGGGCAAGGTGATCGGCGGCGGGCTGCCGGCCGCCGCCTACGGCGGGCCTCGCGAGCTGCTCGAGCGCGTCGCTCCGGCCGGCGACGTCTACCAGGCGGGGACGCTGTCGGGGAACCCGCTCGCGGTCAGCGCCGGCCTCGCGACCCTGAACCGCCTCGACGCCGGCGCCTACGAGCGCCTCGGCCGGGCGACCGACCGGCTAGCCGCCGGCCTCGCCCGCGCGGCCGAGTCGGCATCCGGCGAGCAGCCCCGGGTCAGCGTCGCCTCGGTCTGCGGGCTCGTCACGCCGTTCTTCGCGGGCTCGCCCCCGCACGACTTCGAGGGCGCCCGCGCCTGCGACCTCGACGCCTACGGACGCTTCTGCCGGGCGATGCTCGAGCGCGGCTTCTACCCGCCGCCCTCGCAGTTCGAGGCGTGGTTCGTCTCGCTCGCCCACGACGACGAGTCGATCGACCGGACCTGCGAGGCTGCCGCCGACTGCTTCCGCGCGGCCCTCGACTGACCATGACCGAATCATCCCTGCGCCCCGAGGACGCCCTCGACGACCTCGCCTCCCAGCTTCGCGACGAGGGGCCGGTCGTCGCGAAGCACGTCGCCCAGCCGGACGCCGACCCCGCGATCGGCATGCTGGTCGCCGCCGGCCCGCGCTGCGCGAGCGACCCCGGCGGGTACGCGGCGGTGGTCGAGCTCGTCCGCGAGGGCTACCTCTGCCACTACCGCGAGCCGCGCCTGCTCGGCCGCCTCGATCCCGACCTGCGGCTGCTCGTCGGCGATCACCTCTACGCCCGCGGGATCGAACGGCTGGCCCGGCTCGGCGACCTGCTCGCCGTCGCCGAGCTCTCCGACCTGATCTCGCTCGCCGCCCAGCTCGACGCCGCGGACGCCGATCCCGACGCCGCCGAGGTCGCCTGGCTCGCCGCGGCGGTGGCGATCGCAGCCGGGCCCGGTGCCGATCACGAGGCCGCCAAGGCGACCCTCCGCGAGACCGGCGAGGCCGGCCCGCTCTGGAAGATGGCCCGCGAGCGCGCCGAGGAAGCCGGCCTGTCCGAGCACCTGTCTGTGGCCTCCGAAGCAGTAGGATTCGCGGCCCCGAACCGTGGCTGAATCAGGCGAAGAAAAGACCACCAGCCCGGCCGGCGAAGGCCGTGCCGATGAGCTCCCCCCGATGAAGCCCGTCGGCTACTTCGAGGGCGAGTCGATGACCCGCCGCAAGGTCTTCGCCGTCGCCGGCCAGGCGCTCGGCGGCCTCGCCGGCGCCGCGATCGTCCTGCCGGCGCTCGGCTTCGCGGTCGCGCCGATCTTCGACAAGCCCGAGGAGGACTGGCAGGCCGTCGGCCCCGAGGACGACTTCGTCCCCGAGACCTACGTCCCGCGCGTGATCACGATCGTCCAGGGGATCGGCGAGGCGGGCAAGTCGACCGTCTACGTCCGCCGCGGCAGCACCGACCTCGGCGAGGACCCGGACTCCTACGTCGCGATCTCGACCCGCTGCGCGCACCTCGGCTGCCCGGTCCGCTTCGTCCAGGCCGCCGGCAACTTCATCTGCCCCTGCCACGGCGGCGTCTACGGCTTCCAGGGCGAGGTCATCGGCGGCCCGCCGGTGCGCCCGCTCGATCGCTTCCAGACCCGGGTCACCGACCACCTCGTCGAGATCGGCCCGCGCTACAGCGTCACTTCTCAGCTCGAGCCGGTCCGCGCCCGCGACCCGGGCGAGTACACCGGCGGCGTCTGGGAATACCTCTACCCGCCCCGTCCCTCAACCGCCGCCCCACCGTCCTCGTAGGGACCGACGCGCATGCCTGACCTCCAAAAGCTCCTGCCGCCGCCGATGCGTCGCCCCCCGAAGCCGGGCCACGCCGACGGTAAGCCGTCCGAGTACGCGCCCGGCGAGGCGCCGGACGGCAAGCCGACCGGGCTGCGCGAGGGCCGGACCGACGACCCCGGCCGGCGCCTCTCGACGAAGGCCCAGGACGCGCCTGCCGATCTCGTCGGCTGGGTCGACGAGCGGATGGGAGCGACCAGCTTCCTGACCGCGATGCTGATGCGGAAGGTCCCGAAGGGGACCAACTGGTTCTACACGCTCGGCTCGGCGACGCTGTTCGCGTTCGTCGTCCAGGCGGTGACCGGCGTCTTCCTGGCGATGTACTACACGCCGTCCCCGGTCGAGGCCTACGCCTCGATCACCCACCTGACCAACGACGTCTTCCTCGGCGAGTTCGTCCGCGGCATGCACAAGTGGGGCGCCTCGGTGATGGTGATCCTCGTCTTCGTCCACATGGCGCGGACGTTCTTCTTCGGCGCCTACAAGTACCCGCGCGAGCTCAACTGGGTGATCGGCGTCGTCCTGCTGATCCTGACGATGGTGATGGGCTTCACCGGCTACCTGCTGCCGTTCGACCAGCGCTCCTACTGGGCGACGATCGTCGGCGTCAACATCAACGGCACCGGCCCGATCGTCGGTCCGTACCTCTCCGACTTCCTCCGCGCCGGTCCCGAGTTCGGAGCGACGACGCTGTCGCGCTTCTACGCGATCCACATGCTGCTGATCCCCGGCGCGATCATCGCGCTGATCGGCGCCCACCTCTACCTCGTCGTCAAGCTCGGCACGACGGCGCCACCGTGGATGCGCGCCGATCGCAAGCCGAAGGCGTCGCGCTCGGAGCCCGTCGACGCGATCGCGAACGGCGCCGGCGGCAACGGGAGCGCGCCGTGAACAACCGCGAGAAGGAGGAGTACCTCCGCGAGTACGAGGTGATGAAGAAGAAGGGCAAGCCCTTCTTCCCGTACGCGATCCTCAAGGACTCGACGATGGCGGTGATCGTCGTCGGCGTGATCGTCTTCATGTCGATCTACCTCGGCGCCGAGCAGGGCCCGAAGGCCGACCCGACCACGACCACCTACGTGCCGCGACCCGAGTGGTACTTCTTCTTCCTGTTCGAGCTGCTGCGCGTCATCAAGCCGCCGTGGCTGGTCCCGGTCGCGACGATCGGCGTCCCGACGATCGCGATGGTGCTGCTGCTGCTGCTGCCGTTCTACGACCGCAACCCGGAGCGCAACCCGCTGAAGCGCCCGATCGCTTCGATCGCCGGGATCATGACCATCATCGCGATGGCGTTCCTGACCTTCCTCGGCGCCAACGCCGGCTCGCCGACCGACATCGAGATGAAGGTCGCTCCCGAGTTCGAGCCCGGCAAGCTGGTCGCCGCCCAGTCCGGCTGTCTCGCCTGCCACCAGTTCGGCGACAACGGCAACAACGGCCCCGGCCCGAAGCTGACCGAGATCGGCGCCCGCCTGAACCCGGCGGCGATCGCGCGATCGCTCGAGATCGGGCCCGGGATCATGCCTTCCTACTCGGCGATGGCGGAGGACGAGCCCGCGAAGTTCCGCGACCTCGTGGCCTTCCTCGCCTCGCTGAACGGGGAGGAGAGCTCCGGGGAGCCCGACACCGGCGTTGCCGGCGATCCGGGGACGGGTGCGCCCGAGAGCAGCACCACCGGCGGCGGCGACTCGTCCGCCGCGGAACCGGCGGCCTCCGGCTCGAGCCCCTGACGACCGCCGAGAGCAAGCCCTCGCGGGACTCGGAGCAGTTCGCCTCCGAGGTCCGCGGCATGTTCGACCGGATCGCCGGCGTCTATGACGTGATGAACTCGGCGATGACCGCCGGGATGCACCACCGCTGGCGGGCCCGGGCCGCCGACCGCGCCGAGCTCGCCCCCGGCGACGCCGCCCTCGACGTCTGCTGCGGCACCGGCGATCTCGCCTTCGAGCTGGCTCGCCGCGTCGGTCCCGACGGCCGCGTCGTCGGCTCCGACTTCTCCGAGCGGATGCTCGATCTGGCCCGCGAGAAGCCGGTTCCGGAGGCGGCGGCGAAGCCGATCTTCGAGTGGGCCGACGCGCTCGACCTCCCCTACGACGACGGCGGCTTCGACGCGGTCACCGTCGGCTTCGGCGTCCGCAACCTCTCCGACCTCGACCGCGGGATCGCCGAGATGGCCCGCGTGCTGAAGCCCGGCGGCCGGCTCGTCATCCTCGAGATCACCCAGCCGACCCGGCCGCCGCTCTCGACCTTCTTCTCGGTCTGGTTCGACCGGATCGTGCCGCTGATCGGCCGGTTCGCCGGCGACAGCGCCGCCTACAGCTACCTGCCCGAGTCGGTCAAGCGCTTCCCGCCGCCGGCCGGGCTCGCGGCGATCATGGACGGGGCGGGGCTCGAGCGGATCCGCTGGACGATCCTCGCCGGCGGGATCATCGCGATCCACTCCGGCCGCCGCCCGGGGTGATCCGGTGAGCCGCTCTTCCTCGCCGGAGCCGGTCACGGCCGTCACCGACCTCGCCGCCGCCTGGTTGCCGGCACGGATGACCGAGGTCGAGCGCCGGCTCGGCGAGACCGTCGCGGGCTGGGGCGAGGAGCTCGGTCGCGACGCGGGGGAGACCCTGACCGCGGGCGGCAAGCGGATGCGGCCGCTGCTCGTCCTCCTCTGCGCCGGCCGCGGCGCCGGCCAGGAGGCGATCCGGGCGGCGACCGCGATCGAGCTCGTCCACATGGCGACCCTCGTCCACGACGACGTCCTCGACGACGCGCCGCTCCGCCGCGGCCTGCCGACCGTGTTCGCGAGCTCCGGCCGCCGTCGTGCGGTCGCTGCCGGCGATCTGCTCTTCTCGCGGGCGTTCGCGATCCTCGCCACCGACGGCGACGGGCCGGAGCCGAGCGACCCCGCGACCGGCCGCCAGGTCGAGTTGCTCGCCCATGCGTCGGTCGCGCTCGCTCGCGGCGAGCTCGCCCAGCGCCGCGACGCCTACGACACCTCGGTCTCGATCGAGCGCTACCAGCTCCGCTGCGAGCTCAAGACCGCAGCGCTGTTTCAGTGCGCCTGCGTGATCGGCGCATCGCGGGCCCCTGCCGAGGAGGCGGCACTGCTCGACTTCGGCCGCGCGATCGGGCTTGCCTTCCAGCTCCTCGACGACGTCCTCGACGTCCTCGGCCCCCCGGAGCGGACCGGCAAGGCGCGCGGGACCGATCTGCTCGACGGCACGGTGACGCTGCCGTTCATCCTCGCCCGCGAGCGCGACCCCGGCCTCCGCGAGATCGACCTCCGCTCGCTCGAGCCGGACGCCGCCGAGGCGGTCTGCGACCGGATCGCCGCGACCGGCTCACCGGAGGAGGTCCGGGCCGAGGCCCGCGAGCGGGTCGCGAGTGCGAAGCGGGCGCTGCGCGAATCGGGGGTCGGCGGCGAGGAGCTGCAGATGCTCGAGCTCGTCGCCGACGGCGTCGTCGAGCGCTACAGCTAGACAACCCCCGCGACTCACGGCCCTCCGGGCCGTTCGGCTGCGGGTAGGTCGGCTCAGAAGTCCTCGGGCAGGACGAGGTCGGCGGCGAGGAGCGTGCTGAAGCGCTTCAGCTCCGCCTCCATGTTCGTCCGCTCGAGGCGGCGCAGGTCGGCGTAGAGGGAGTCGGTGCCGGCGTCGAGGATCTGGTCGAAGCGATCGACGACCGCCTGCTCGTAGAGGCCGACCGAGCGGTGCTCGCACTCGGGACAGCGCAGCTCGACCCGCCAGTGGACCGCGTCGACCGCGGCCCAATCGACCGGATGGACGAGGCCGCAGCCGCATTCGGGGCAGACGTGCAGGTCCTCGACCAGGCACGGCGGGGGCTGTCGGTGGGGTCGCTCCATCGATCCGGCACCCCATCGGCAGAGCGATTGCCCGCACGCACGGCGCTCTCGGCGCCCTGGACGTTCGTCCACCCGCCTTGCAGGCGCCCCTTGCATAGACTCCCGCCGCGATGGTGCTCAGCGACCGCACGATCCGGGCCGAGATCGACGCCGGACGGATCGCCTTCGACCCCTACGACCCGAGCCTGATCCAGCCGTCGAGCGTCGATGTCCGGGTCGATCGCAGCTTCCGCGTCTTCCACAACGCCCGCCATCCCTTCATCGACGTCCGCAAGGCCCAGGAGGACCTGACCGAGCTCGTCACCGTGCCCGGCGACGAGCCCTTCATCCTCCACCCCGGCGAGTTCGTGCTCGGCCAGACCCTCGAGCGGGTCCGCCTGCCCGACGACATCGTCGCCCGGCTCGAAGGCAAGAGCTCGCTCGGCCGCCTCGGCCTGCTGATCCACTCGACCGCCGGCTTCGTCGACGCCGGCTTCGAGGGCAACCTCACCCTCGAGCTCTCGAACGTCGCCAACCTCCCGATCACGATCTACCACGGCATGCCGATCGGCCAGATCTCCTTCATGCGCATGGACGGCCCCGTCGAGCACGCCTACGGCTCCGACGAGACCGGCTCGAAGTACCAGGGCCAGGAGGAGCCGACCGCGAGCCGCTACTACCTCAATTTCGAGAAGTAGCGCTGCGCCACCCTCTTCTGAGCCGGTGGCGGAGATCTTGTCCGCATAGCGGAATGGATGTCCGCCACCTCGCCGCCGGCCGGCCACGCCCCGGATAACCTCCCGCCATGCCCGAGCCGGCCGGCGGCGACAACATCGTCAAGCTGAACACGGCGCGGCGGCGGCAGGGGACTCTGGCGCGGATCCATGCCTACGGGGCGATCCTCGACGCGATCGTGCGGTCGGAGTTCGAGCCGGGGCGGCAGCTCTCCGAGAACGAGCTCGCGGCCTGGCTCGGGGTCAGCCGGACGCCGGTCCGCGAGGCGCTCGCGCGGCTCCGCGAGGAGGGGCTGGTAGAGATCGTCGCCCAGCTCGGGACGTTCGTCGCGCCGATCAGCCCGCGGGCGGTGACCGACGCGCAGTTCGTCCGCGAGGCGCTCGAGTGCGCGGCGGTGCGGAAGGCGGCGGAGCTGGCGACGACCGACGACATCGCCGAGCTCGAGGGGATCCTCCGCAACCAGTACCGGGCGGTGCGGGGCAACGATCACGATGCCTTCTACGTCCTCGACGACGACTTCCACCACGCGCTTTGCGACATCAGCGGCCACACCGCGGTCTGGACGCTCGGACAGCGGATCAAGCCGCATCTGAACCGGGTCCGGCGGCTCAGCCTGCCGGCGCCGAGCTACCTCGAGGAGATGGTCGCCGAGCACGAGCAGGTCCTCGGCGCGGTCGATCGGCACGAGGCCGACAGCGCCGAGACGGCGATGCGCCACCACCTGCGGATGGTGCTCCGCGAGATCCCGCGGCTGCGGGAGCAGCACCCCGAGTACTTCGACGAATGACCCGGGACGGCGGACGTGAAAAGCGGCTCACGACTGCCCCGATTCGGTTAGAGTCGTTGAGAGCGAATTGAGGGAGAGCGCAACTTCGGCGCCGACCGTCTGTTGATGTCCCCGGTGGCCGGGTAGGGCCGCCCGACAAAGCCCAATCAGGAGAGCCATGAATCGTCGTCTGATCGTCCGCATCGCCACCGCGTTCCTCGCTGTCGCGATGCTCGCCGTCCCCGCGTCCGCAACCGCCGGCAAGGGCGGCAAGAACAAGAACAAGGCGCTCGTGGTCTGTAAGCACGGCTGCAAGTACCGGACGATTCAGAAGGCCGTCGACAAGGCCGGCAAGACCGACAAGAAGAACGACACGATCAAGGTCAAGCCGGGCAAGTACGTCGAGGGCGTCCAGGCCCTCGGCAAGAAGTTCAACGGGCTGACGATCAAGGGCACCAGCAAGAACCCGAGCAAGGTCATTCTCGAGGGCAAGAACGCCCAGGACCCGATCGGCAACCCCGCCAACAACGGGATCGAGATCGCCGACGCCAAGAACGTCACGATCAGCAACATGCTGGTCCGCCACTACCTGGCCAACGGCGTCTTCTGGCACGACACCAACACTTCCGACAAGAAGGCGACCTGCCAGAACGCGGTCGCCAAGAACGTCGACGTCGAGTTCAACCACAGCTACGGGCTGTTCATGTTCGGCTGCGAGGGCGGCGCCTTCAACAAGTCGAACGGGTGGGGCCACGGCGACTCCGCCTACTACATCGGCGCAACGCCGTTCCAGAAGAACCCGCAGAAGACGATCCTCAAGAACCTCAACAGCTACGAGAACGTGCTCGGCTACTCCGGCACGAACTCGAAGTACGTCGTGATCAAGGACTCGAACTTCTACAACAACGGCGCCGGGATCGTTCCGAACACGCTCGATTCCGAGCCGTTCGAGCCGAACGGGTCCGGCGTGATCAAGGACAACAACATCTTCTGGAACAACTTCAACTACTACCTGCCGAACTCGCCGGTGAAGACCGTCTCGGGCGGCCTCGGCGGCGGCGTCAACTACCCGATCGGTATCGGCGTCATCCTGTTCGGCTCCGATGGCTGGAAGGTCGAGAACAACCAGATCTTCGGCAACTTCATGTGGGGCGCCGCGCTGTTCTCCGACCCGCTCGGCAATGAAGGCGACGACGCGATCAGCCGTAACAACCAATTGGTGAACAACTCGATGGGCCGCGACGGCACCGACACCAACGGCAATTACGACTTCTTCACCGACGGCTCGGGAGGAAACAACTGCTTCAAGGGCAACGACACGTCGACGTTCGCGCCCGACAACAGTGCACCCGGTAGCGATGGACACGCCACGATCGCGCAGCTCTACCCGACGTGCCCGGTCCCGGCCGGCACCCAGCCGAACCCGGGGGCGACCGGCGGTAGCTTCGGCAACGTGAACCTGCAGATCCTGCAGCTGCTGCCGCTGGTGAGCGCCGATCCGCCGGAGAACCAGGAGTGCTTCTGGACCAAGCACGAGCATCCGAAGTTCAAGAAGTTCGAGCCGCTGAACGTCACGCCCGGCCCGGACTGTCCGTGAGGAGGAGACCGATGCGACGCACGCTGACGATCATCACCGCCCTCGTCGCCCTGACGGCGCTGGCGGTGCCCGCGAGCGGCTTCGCCGCCAAGAACAAGACGGTGAAGGTGAGGGACGACTTCTTCTCGCCGACCTCGGTCAAGGTGAAGAAGGACGCGAAGGTCAAGTTCAACTGGGGCTCGACGAACATCAACACCCACAACGTGACCCTGAAGAAGGGGCCGAAGGGCGTCAAGAAGTCGAAGCCCTGTACCGGCGGCAAGATCACCAAGTGCAACAAGTCGGGTAGCGGCACGATCGGGATCAAGTTCAACCCGAAGTTCAACAAGAAGGGCACCTACAACTTCGTCTGCACGGTTCACCCGACGACGATGAAGGTCAAGGTCGTCGTCAAGAAGTAGTGGCTCGAGGGAGTTGAGATGAGCCTTCCCCCGATCGGACGGCGAGCATTCGTCGCCGAGGCGGCGGGAGGGCTTCTCCTCTGCACCCTCGCCGGCAAGAAGTTCAGCGTCGACGAGGAGGTTCCGGTCGAGGCCCTCAACGAGGGGCTCGAGGTGCCGCCGAAGGTCGCCGCCGCCCGCGCCAACGGCGGCGTCGCGCCCGGCGCCGCGACCGTCCTGGCGAAGGCGTCGACGGCGAACGAGTACTGGATCCAGGCCGAGCAGATGAAGTGGGACATCGTCCCCAAGGGCCGCGACCAGATGATGGGCAAGGACATCAGGGGCAAGACGACCTTCAAGGCCTGGGGCTATCGGCCGTACTCGGCGAACTTCGCCGAGCCGCTGGGCCCCGCCAAGGTTCCCGGTCCACTGCTGGAGGCCAACGTCGGTGAGACCGTCACGGTCCACTTCCGCAGCAAGCTCTCGACGCCGGTCACGATGCACCCGCACGGCCTCCAGTACTCGGTCGACATGGACGGCGCCTACAAGGGCAAGTACACCGATCCCGGCGGGTTCGTCCAGAAGGGCGACGAGGTGACCTACATCTGGGAGGCCGTACCGAGCTCGGAGGGCGCCTGGTGGTACCACGACCACGGGCCGAGCGAGCCGCTGCCGGTCTACAAGGGGCTGTTCGGGCCGATCATCGTCCGCGACCCGGCCAAGCCGCGGCCCGACCGCGAGTTCTTCGTCGCCTTCCACTCATTCCAGCCCGCGGCGACCGGGCTCAGCAAGCCCTTCTACTGCATCAACGGCCGCGCCTACACCGGCAACACGCCGAACCTGAAGGCCAATGTCGGCGACGACGTCGCCTTCCACGTCTACGCCGTCGACGACTACTTCCACACCTTCCACATCCACGGACACCGCTGGACGCCGCCGTTCGGAGGGCCGACGATCGACAACGTCACGCTCGGCCCCGGCGACGTCACGACGGCTCGCTTCACCGAGGACAACCCGGGCCGCTGGCTGTATCACTGCCACGTCTGGAGCCACATCGTCCAGGGGATGAGCGGCTGGTACCTGGTCGAATGAAGCGTCTGGCGCTCGGGTTGGCGTTGCTGGTGGCGCTGCTCCTCGTCGCGGCTCCCGCCGACGCCGCCAACCGGCGGATCTCGATCAGCAACTACCAGTGGTCGGACGAGGATCTCCACGTCGACCTCGGCGAGCACGTGACCTGGTACTGGACCGGTCCCGACCTGATGCACTCGATCACCGGCCAGCCGCCGAACGCGACGCAGTGGGACTCCGATCCGGGCACGCTGCCGCAGCACAGCATCGGCGACGACTACCAGCTCACGTTCGACAAGCCCGGCGTCTATCGCTTCCAGTGCAAGATCCACTCGCTCGTGCGCGGGACCGTGACGGTCTCCGACACGCCCGGCAACCCCGAGGCCGAGCCCGATCCGGTCCCGAAGAGCAACGTCGACCGGAACGCGCCGAAGATGCGCGGGGTCAAGCTTCCCGTCAAGTTCGGCAAGCGGGGCGGGCCGTTGCAGTACTCGCTGAACGAGCCCGCCAAGCTCGACGTCGAGTACTACCGCTTCTCGAACAAGGGCAAGCGCCGGTTCGCGGGCTATGCGAAGTACAAGGGCTACGTCGGCTACAACCGCGCCCGGATCGGCAAGCGGAAGCCCCATTTCAAGCCGAAGCGCGGCCGCTACGAGGTCGTGCTGCGGGTCGTCGACGACGCCAACAACACGTCGAAGCCGAAGAAGCGGCGATTCCGGATCTGGTAGCCGGCCCGCACCGGCGCGGCGAGCGGGCGGACCCGTGATCCAGCCCCGCTACGATCAACGGCTATGCCGAACATCGGTCCACTCGAATTGGCGATCGTCGCGATCATCGCGCTGATCATCTTCGGTCCGAAGCGGCTTCCCGAGCTCGGTCGATCGATCGGCGACGGCCTCCGTGAGTTCAAGTCCTCGGTCAGCGGTGAGAACCGCGACGACGAGGACGAAGACGATGACGACGAGCCGCCGCAGATCGACAACGACATCGAGGACGCGGAGCTCGCCGACGACGAGCCCGCCAGCAAGCCCGGGGAACCCGCCGAGCGCACCCCCTCCTGACCCCTCCGGTGGCGAGCGCCGACCGGGACCGGAGCTGAATCGTGGCGCGGATCAAGGCAGCGAGCTTCGACGACCGGATGACCCTGGTCGAGCACCTCGACGAGCTCCGCAACCGGCTGATCTTCTGCGGCGTCGCCCTCGTCGTCGCCGCGATCGTCTGCTTCTGGCAGAACCATCTGCTGCTCGACATCGCCAACGGGCCGCTGCCCGACGACGTCGAGCCGCTCACCTTCTCGCCGTCGGAGCCGTTCATGACGACGCTGACCCTCGTCCTCTACAGCGCCGTCCTCGTCACGCTGCCGATCCTGCTCTACCAGGCCTACGCCTTCATCCTCCCGGCCCTGACTCCGGTCGAGCGGAAGGTCATCCTCCCGGTCCTCCTGATGGTGCCGATCCTGTTCGTGGCCGGCGTCGTCTTCGCCTATTTCGTCGTCGTCCCGGCGGCGATCAAGTTCCTCCTCAACTTCAACGACGATCAGTTCAACATCCAGATCCGCGCCCGCGAGTACTACAGCTTCTTCTCGCTGTCGCTGATCTCGGTCGGCATCCTCTTCCAGATCCCGATCGGAATCCTCGCCGTCACCAAGCTCGGCATCGTCACCCCCGACCAGCTCGCCAAGAACCGCCGCTACGCGATCCTGATCATCGCCGTGCTGGCGATGCTGCTCCCCGGTACCGACCCGATCACGATGCTGCTCTCGATGCTGCCGCTCGTCCTCCTCTTCGAGTTCAGCCTGATCGTCGCGAGGGTCCTCGGAAGGCCCGGGAAGAGCAGGGAAACCGAGGTCGAGCCGGCCGAGCCCCCGGTCGAATCGACCGGCTAGACGGTCCTCTAGGCTCCCCGGCATGCTCTTCGAGCTCGGTGGCAAGAGAAAGCGGCTGATCCAGGCGATCTACATCTGCCTGGCGCTGCTGATGTTCGTCGGCCTGGTCGGCCTCGGGATCGGGAGCAACGTCAGCGGCGGCCTCTTCGACGCGCTCGGGATCGGCGGCGGCAACACGGCGTCGTCGCCGCAGTACGACGCCCAGATCCAGCGCGCCGAGGACACCCTGCGGACCGATCCGAAGAACGAGAAGGCGCTGGTCAGCCTCGCCCGCACCCACTTCCTCGCCGGCCAGTCGGCGACCGGCACCGACGACCAGGGCCGGATCACCTACACCGACGAGACGCTGACCGACTACCGGGACGCCACCGCCGCCTGGGAGCGCTACCTGGCCACGAAGCCGAAGCAGCCCGACGACGGTGTCGCGTCGCTGATGCTCCAGGCGTATACGGCGCTCGCCGGCTCCGATCCGGCGCGGATCCAGCAGGATGTCGATCAGGCGTTCAAGGCGGCGCAGATCGTCGCCGACGCCCGCCCGAGCTTCGGCAGCTACCTGCAGCTCGCCACCTACGCCTACTACGCCGGCGACGAGAAGGCCGGCGCCGAGGCGGAGAAGAAGGCACTCGCCGAGGCGCCCGACTCGACGTCGAGGAACCAGGCCAAGGCGCAGGTCAAGCAGGCGAAGGCGCAGGGCGCCGCGATCCAGAAGGCGATCAAGCAGAGCGCCCCCGACCAGAGCCAGCTCGAGAACCCGCTCGGCGGCCTCGGCGGCACCCAGGCACCGCTTCCGAGCGGCGGCTGAGCGGCCTTCCTGCAGCGCAGTCGTGCGCATCACGCGCCCGGCCGCTCTCGCTACCATCACCGGCCCGGGCGATTAGCTCAGTTGGTAGAGCAGGAGACTCTTAATCTCAAGGTCGTAGGTTCGAGCCCTACATCGCCCACTCAGACACGCTCCCATCCGCTTCCGCCTGCGGCTTCGCACGGTCCGCCGGGATGGGCGAGGACGCGGGCGCCGGCGAGGTCGAGCGCGATCGTTGCCAGCGTCGCCGCCGGCTCGGCTTCACCGGTGTCTTCGGGATGGCAGCAGATGCCCGCGTCGTGGTCGATCAGGGCGCCGGCCTGGCTCGTCGGATCGGCGGCGGCGGCGAGCCGGCCGGCCCGCTCGGCCAGCATCGCAAGCCGCTCCCGCGTCGTCGAACCCGCCTCAGCGTCTGCTTCGTCCGCGGCCAGCCCCGGGTCTAGGAAGTGGTTGGTGTGGAGGAGCATGCCGTCGGCGCCGGGAGCGATCACCCCGACGCCCGCCGGCGAGAGCTCGAGCGCGCAGGCGCCGGACCGCGCCCCGTCCCAGGCGACGACGGTGAGGACGGTCGACGCGGAGACCGTCGCCGAGCGGGCGATCGCGGTCGCCTCCGCGATCGTCGACGCCTCGTCGAGGATCCGCCGCGCAACGACGTGGACCGGCACCCCGGCGCCCCGGCCGTCGTCGCGGTGGTGGAGGATGTTGAAGTGGAGGCCGAGGCCCGCGTCGTTGACGCCGATCTTGCCGACGATGCCGAACTCGGTGAACAGGTGGACGGTCCGGCGGTCCCCGGTCGCGACGGTCAGCAGGAGCATGTTGTCGCGC
>Ga0070659_100001103_pt1 | contig 19717 bp, 23 predicted proteins | sample KBSC23metaG_FD_64666 | JGI IMG/M metagenome (GOLD analysis project Ga0070659, IMG submission 64666) | Corn rhizosphere microbial communities from Kellogg Biological Station, Michigan, USA - KBS C2-3 metaG | ecosystem: Host-associated > Plants > Roots > Rhizosphere > Soil ... | reverse complement strand
GCCTCCGGGTCGGTGCGGACGACGAGGATGCACCAGTCGGCGATGTGCGCGTACGACGACCAGACCTTTTGCCCGTTGACGACCCACTCGTCGCCGTCGAGCTCGGCTCTGGTCCGGGCGCCGGCGAGGTCGGAGCCGCTGCCCGGCTCGCTGAAGCCCTGGCACCAGACCTCTTCGCCGGCGAGCAGCGGCGGCAGGAAGCGCTTCTTCTGGTCGTCGCTGCCCCAGGCGATGATCGTCGGCCCGGCCATGCCGAGGCCGATGACCCCGATGTGGTCCGGCGCGCCGACGCGGGCGCTCTCCTCCAGGTAGATGCCCTGGTAAGTGTGCGGCGCGCCGCCGCCGCCGTACTCCTTCGGCCAGGTCAGCCCGACGTACCCGGCGTCGTACAGCTTGCGGGTCCAGTCGCGGGTGAACGCCTCGTCCCAGCGCCCGGGCGACGGCGTGCGGTCGGCCCAGCCGGCCGGCAGCGTGTCGGCCAGCCATTGCCGGAGCGTGGCGCGGAACTCCGCCTCGTCGGGAGTGTCACGAAAGTCCACGCTGCCTCCTGGAACCGAACGGCGTTCGGAACACTGTACGCCGACCGCCCCGCCGCACTTCGGAGACCTGGTGACCAACTTTGTCGACATTTGTCGGCGTGTCGTGGTCCGTAGGTCTCCGAAGTGGCGGCCGCAGCGCGGGGCGGGCTAGCGCAGGCGGGGGAGGACCTCCCGCTCGTAGAACGCGATCATGCCCTCCTGGTCGGGGCCCATCTGGGCGACGTAGACCTCGTCGAACCCGGCGTCGACGTACTCCTGGATCGCTTTGACGTGCTCGTCGACGTCGGCGCCGCAGACGACGCTCTCGGCCGTCTTCTCCAGGGTGACGAGCTCGCTCGCCTGGTCGAAGTGCGACGGCGTCGGCAGGTCCTGCGACAGCTGGCCGGGCAACCCCGACGTCCGCCACAGCGAGTGCGCGATCTTCGCCGCCTGCTGCTTGTCCTCGTGCCAGCACACCTTGACCCCGCCCTGGGTGCGGCCGCGCCCGCCGCCGCGCCGGTAGCCGACGATGTCGTCCGCGCTCGGCGACGTCGTGATGAACCCGTCGGCGATGTGCGCCGCGAGCTGCAGTGCTTTCGGACCGAACGCCGACACCAGGATGTCCGGGGTGTACGGCGGCAGCGTGTAGAGGCGAGCGTTCTCGACGACGTAGTGCTCGCCGTCATGGTCGACCGTCTCGCCCTTCCAGAGCTCGCGGATGATCGCGACCGCCTCGGCCAGCATCGACAGCCGGACCTCGGGCGTCGGCCACTTGTCACCGAGCACGTGCTCGTTCAGCGCCTCGCCGGTGCCGACGCCGAGCGAGAACCGGCCGCGCCCGTCGGGCGTCTTGCCGAACAGCTCGGCGGTCGTCGCGGCCGCCTGCGCGATGACCGCCGGGTGGATGCGCATCGTCGGGCACGTGACGGCTGTCGTGATCGGGATGCGATCGGTGACCACGGAGATCGCGCCGAGCACCGACCACACGAACGGGCTGTGCCCCTGCTCGTCGAGCCAGGGATGGAAGTGGTCGGAGATCCACAGCGCCCCGAACCCGGCCCGCTCGGCCGCTACCGCCGCGGTGACGAGTTCGCTACCCGGATGCTCCTCGCTGGACAGGAAATAGCCGATCGTCGCCATGCCTACGCCGTACCCGCTGGACCGACATCAATTGCGGAATAGCCCCCATAGAAGTCCGCTATTGCGCAATTGGGCTCGCTAGTCGACGCGGCGCAGCTGCTCCCGGTAGCGCTTGCCGTTCGCGACGTAGAGCGCGACCCCTTCGTCGTGCGCGCCCTCCGGGACCGCGTCCGGGCGGATCTTCGCCGGCACCCCCAACGCCAGCGCGTACGCCGGAACCTCCATGTCGTTGGGCACCACCGCGCCGGCGCCGACCAGGGCACCGGTCCGTACGACGGCGCGGTGCAGCACCACCGAACCGGACCCGACCAGGCTCCGATCCTCGATCGTGCAGCCCTCCAGGTGCGCGATGTGACCGATCACACACTCGTCGCCGATCCGCGTCGGCAGTTCGGCGGTCGCGTGCACGACCGTGCCGTCCTGAACCGAAGTGCGCGCGCCGACGAATATCTCGCCGTAGTCGCCACGCAGCACGGCGCCCGGCCAGACGGTGGACTCCGGTCCGATCGTCACCGCGCCGATCACGGTGGCATCGGGGTGAACGAAGGCCGAAGGATCGATGGACGGAACCCGGTCGGCGAGGGCGAAGACGGACACATTTCCTCCCGGATCGCGGCTGGCATAGTGGCCGGCATCGTCGCGCATCCTGGCAGATCAGGTGTTCTTCAGCCGGACGCTGGTACGGTGCCCGTTCGCGACGCGAGGAATTCGTCGGCGAAAGTGGGCACAACCGAGCCTGGGTTGGCGTTGTATGCGCGCCAGACCAGGGAAGGCAGGATCGATGGCAACTGATTACGACCAGCCACGCACGGACGACAGCGATCTGGGCGAGGACAGCATTGAGGAGCTGAAGGCTCGCCGCGACCAGCAAGCCGGCGCCGTCGATGTCGACGAAGCCGAGCTCGCCGAATCGCTCGAACTGCCCGGCGCCGACTTGTCCGGTGAGGAGCTCACCGTCCGGGTCGTGCCGAAGCAACAGGACGAGTTCACCTGCATGAGCTGCTTCCTCGTCCGCCACCGCAGCCAGCTCGCCAACGAAAAGAAGATGATCTGCAAGGAATGCGCCGGTTGACGGCGCGCTCACTCGACGCATGGATTCTGACCCGAAGGATTTGCCGGGCGTTGTTGCCCGGCTGACCGACGACGAGCCGCTCGACCGCCGCACCCGTGCGGGTCTGGTCGGGCGGCTCGCGGTACTTCTGGCCGGCAGCGGCCGCCGCCTCGTCGACACCGTCGTCGAGATCGCCCCGCACATCCCGATCCGCGACCGCGAGACGCTGCGCCGGCACCACGGCTCGCTCACCGACGCGCAGATCGCCGCTCAGCTCGTCGCGACGGCGGCGCGGTCGACCGCCGCGGTCGGGGCCGCAGGTGGCCTGCTGTCGACCGTCGAGATCGCCGCTCCGCCGGCCTACCTGTCCGCTCCCGTCCAGGTCGCCGCCGAGACCCTGGCGGTGGTGGCGATCGAGGTCAAGCTCATCGCCGAGCTGCACGAGCTGTTCGGCCGCGGCGTCCCAGGGACGCCGGCGACCCGCGGCGCGGCCTACCTGGGTGCGTGGGTGCGCCGGCGTGGGCTGGACCCGTTCGCCGACCGGCCCGGGCTCGGCGGCGTCATCGGCGGCGCTGCGCGGGCCCAGCTGCGGCAGCGGTTGTTGCGCCGCGCCGGGCGCAACGCGACGTCCGTCGTACCGTTCCTCGCCGGTGCCGTGGCCGGCGCCGCGCTCAACCGCCGCGAGACGCTGCGCCTCGGCGGGCGCATCGTGGACGACCTACGACGCTAGGAACTGCCGGGTCAACCGGATGGTCTCGCGGGGGTGCTCGAACTGCGGCACGTGCCCGCAGTCGCTCAGGCAGACCGATGTGGCGTTGGGCACCGCGGCGACCACGTGCCGCTCGAACGACGCGGGGACCAGCCGGTCGCGGTCGCCCCAGACGAACAGCGTCGGGTTGGACAGGTGCGGCAGCCGGTCCCAGAAACCGTTGTCGCCGAAGGCTTCGTCGAGGTAGATCTGCTTCAGGCAGGCGAAGAACGCGCGCCGGTGCCAGTAGTCGCGCATGACCCGCAGGTGCTCGTCGGCGGCCGCGTCGTACCAGGTCGGCGCCAGCCGGTCCGGTCGGGAGAACATCGCGCGGATGCCCGCGACCAGAGCCCGGTGCGGCATCGGCAGCGGCGGTACGACGGCGTCCGGCGGGAGCAGCCGGACGAGCGGGATGAACTGCCGCATCCGGCGGAACGCCGGCGACGGGCAGAGCAGCACGAGCTGGCGGACCGAGTCGGGCGCCGTCAGCGCCGCTTCGATCGCGACCCGGCCGCCGAGGGAGTTGCCGACCAGTGCCGCCGGCCGCGCGTCGACGACGAGCTGGAACGCCGCGAGCCAGTGCGCGAGGTCGGTCGCGCGGTAGCGCCAGCGCGGCGCGCCGGAGGCGCCGAAGCCGGGGAAGTCGGGAGCGATCACCCGGTAGTCGTGGGCCAGGTCGGCGAGCAGCGGCAGCATCGACGCGTTCGTGGCGCCGAGGCCGTGCAGCAGGATGACCGGCGGGGCGTCCCGCGGGCCGGCCTCGAGGTACGCCGTCCGCACGCCGAGCACCTTGCGCACCTTCGCGACCGGGTGCGTCACCGGCCGGCGGCCGACGTCGAACGCGCCGTCCATCTGCAGCGCGAGGGCTAGGTCGCCGCGGACCGTCAGCCCGTGGTCGAGGAAGGCTTCGACGCCGGACAGCCGGCCCTCCAGGACCGACGCGAGGACGTTGGGCTCGACGGTGATCGTCGCGCGCGGTTTCGGCACCGTGCCGCGGGACAGCCGCACCCGCCCTTCGTGCAGGTGGACGGTCCACGTCCCGGCGGGGGGAGCGGAGAACACGATCGGCCCGGTCTCGTCGGCGAGCGCGGCGCCGACGCCCTGCCGCAGCCGGGCGCTGAACAGGGCATCCAGGTTGGGAATCGCCGCCAGCCGGCGAGCGCTGAGTGCGGGTTCGGCCACGTTTCGAAACGTACGCCGCACGGGGGGTGAAAAAACCTCAAACGCGATCTCGGCGTGTCGCGATCTCATCACATTGCGTCACGTGAAGCCACCGATTTGCCCATCAATCGGCAGTAATCGGGCTCGGCGATCAGTCCCGGGACGGCGGCGGCGAGCCGGTCGAGCGGTGCCACGACGCCGCGACCTTCTTCTGCGCCGCGAGCCGCGCGAGCCCGACCACGGCCCCGGAGACGACGGCCCAGCTCACCGCCTCCGGCCAGGTCACGGTGGGGTGCTCGGGGTTGGCCGGCGGCTCCTTGCCGGTCGCGGCCTTCCAGACGAGCGTCAGCGATTTGCGCGCGACGAGCGCGCCGATCACCGCCGCGATGGCGGCGAGCGCCTTGTACCCGACCTTGCCGGTGTCGTCAGCCATGGTTTCAGTCTGCTACCCGCGCCAGCCGCGGCTGAACAGCGCTGTCCTCGTACGCCGTCCGTTCGGATGATTCTGCTCGATTCGCCGGTGCCCTCGCGGGGTGCCGCCCGAGGCTGGTGGCATGACTGCCCTGCGCCGGCTCGGGTTCGCCTTGTGCGCGCTCGTCGTCGCCGCGCCGGCGCTGCTGCTGTTGCGCCCGGCGCAGGGTGCCCGGCCGCCGGTCGGGTCCCGGGTGTTCACCGTGACCGTCGGCGGCGTCGTCCGCGACTACCGCCTGTTCGTGCCCCCCGGCGTCGAACGAGCCCGGCCGCTGCTGCTCGCGTTGCATCAGCTGCACGGTTCCGCGTCGGCGTGGGAGCGGCGCAGCGGGCTCGACGCGGGCGCGGCCGCGCACGGGGTGGTCGTGGCGTACCCCGACGGCGTGGGCCACTCGTGGAACGCGGGCACCTGCTGCCAGCCGGCGGCGGGTCGGGGGATCGACGACGTCGCGTTCCTGCGCGCGGTCGTGGCGGATGTCGCTCGCCGTACGCCGATCGACCTGTCCCGGGTCGCGGTGACCGGGTTCAGCAACGGCGGGTTGATGTCGTACCGGTTGGTCTGCGCGGCGGCGGATGTCGTGCACGTCGCGGTCCCGGTGGCCGGCGGCCTGGTCGCGGGCGGGTGTGCGCCGTCGCGGCCGATCTCGATGCTGCACGTGCACGGCGGGCGGGACCCGGTCATCCCGCCGGCCGGGCTGGCCCGATCGCCGCTGGACGCGGCCGGCTTCCCGCCGGCGCGGACGAGCATCGACGTGATCGCGACCGCGGATGGCTGCGCGTCCGGTGCCGACTCCGATGGCGGCGCGGTGTCGGTGTGGCGGGCGGCGGGCTGCGCGGAGGATGCGCAGGTCGAGTTGGTGAGCAGCGCGGACTTGGGTCACGCGTATCCGGTCGGGGCGGCCGCGGCAGCGTCGTACGGCGTCGACATGAGCACGTTGACCTGGCAGTTCCTCGCCGGCGTGTGGCGCTGACCTCCCTGGCTGAACCTGATTTGCGCCGGTATCTTTCGCGCGTGGCCGTAACGTCCCTGGAAGTGCCCTACCGCGCCGATCTGGTGCATTGGTGGCGGCGCCCTCGGATGCCGCGCTGGACGCTGCCGGCGGTCGTGGCGTTGTTGATCCTCGGCGTGCTCGCCGGCGCTGGCGCGCGGATCGCCTACGTCTACCGCTTCCAGCCGTTCGGCGTGGGCGACGGGTTCGTCGGCCCCGTGCCCTACGGCGGCAACATCAAGATTGCGACTGACGGGCTTGCCGACACTGAGTACGTGCTCGTCGGGCAACCGGGCGCGACGGGCACCGTTGCTTACCCGGTGGGGAACATGTCTGACACGGATGTGCGGATTCTCGGCGCACTTCCGCAAGATGACCTGATTACATCGTTGCGTTGGTCGGTGTCGGTAGCCCCGGCGCCAATGCCCCAATCGTTCCCGATGACGCTCAAGGCGCACCAGTCGATGACATTGCTAGTGACGGTCACGAAGCCGTCCTATTGCGGCACCGCCCTATACGAGTCGTTGATCGGCATTCCCATTCGGTACCAAGCACTCGGCGTCACTCACACGTACGTGCTGCCATTGCGTCCGGGGAGTCCGCTCGGCCACAACGACATCCCGATCGCATTGTGTGTCGACGAAGGCAGGACCGCGCACGTGCGTTGAACCTCCCTGGCCCGCGGACATACGCGCCGGTAGCCTCAGCGGGCGTGGGGGTCGCCGCGCTCGAAGCGCCAGTCCGGACCAATCGCGCCGCGGGGCTCGACTGGTGGGACAACCACGGCTGGCCACCGGTGCCGCTTCCGATCCTGATGGTGATGGCGCTGGTCGCGATCTGCGCCATCGCTGTTGCGCGCGTCGACTACGCCGTGACGTATCAGCCGCTGCGCTTCGGCAACGGCGCCTACGGTCCGGTGTCCGGCTTCGAAGCCGTCGACGACGGCTTCGCGACGACCCGATGGCTTCTCGTCGCGAAGGCCGGTGCGACGGGGACGTTCGAGTACGGCGTCTACAACGACGGTGACGATCCGGTGACGATTTACGACGTCCCCCAGCCGACCGACGACGTCGTCTACACCTCGATGGCCTGGGCCACGATGCAGGATCGCGACGACGTGCACAAGTTGCCGGTCGTCGTACCGCCGCACAAGACGGTGGAGCTGCTGTTCTCGGTCCGCAAACCGCCCTGTCCCGGAAACGGCGTGGGTATGACGATCGACAGCCTGGTCGTCCACTACCGCGCCTTCGGTGTGAGTCACGCTGTCGACCTCCCGCTGTCCGGATTCTCCGTCGCGCCCATCGAGGTGTGCTGGTCGCGGCACTGACTTGGCTGTCGGTGCCGACCGGCAGAATGCCGCCGTGCTCACGATGCGAGCCGCGCAGGCGCGGCGAGTAGCACTGGCCGCGCAAGGCTTCGGCGCGCCGCGACCCACCACCACCCCGGATCGCCGCCATCTCCGCCGGGTGCTGCGGCACACTGGCCTGCTGCAGATCGACAGCGTCAACGTCTTCCAGCGCGCGCACTACGGACCCGCGTTCTCCCGGCTCGGCCCCTACCCGACCGGGGTCGTCGACGACATGGCGTATCGGCAGCGGGAGCTCTTCGAGTACTGGGGCCACGAGGCCGCCCTGCTGCCGGTCGAGTTGCATCCGCTGATGCGCTGGCGGATGCGTCGTGCCGAGCAGCTCGTCGACCGTTGGGGCCACATCGCGAAGGTCGTGCGCGAGCGCCCCGGCTACATCGAGCACATCCTCGACACCGTCCGCTCGCACGGACCGCTCACCGCCGGCCAGCTTGCCGAAGACGAGCAGCGCACCAAGGACAACTGGGGGTGGAACTGGTCGGATGCGAAGACCACGCTGGAATACCTGTTCTATGCCGGCGCGGTCACCGCCAGCGACCGCCGCAACTTCGAGCGCGTCTACGACGTCACCGAACGCGTACTTCCGCGCTCGGTGCTCGACCTGCCGACGCCGGATGACGAGACCGCGCATCGCGAGCTGCTCTACATCGCCGCGCGTTGCCACGGCATCGGTACGGCGGCCGACCTCGCCGACTACTTCCGGTTGAAGGTCCCGGTCGCCCGGCCCCGGCTCGCCGAGTTGGTCGAGGACGGCCGGCTGGTCGAAGTCGCGGTCGACGGGTGGAAGCAACCGGCGTACCTGATCCCGGAAACGAAAGTGCCGCGCCGGATCGACGCGCGGGCGTTGCTCATCCCGTTCGACCCGCTGATCTGGGAACGGGCGCGGACCGAGCGGTTGTTCGGCTTCCGCTACCGCATCGAGATCTACGTCCCGGCGCCGAAGCGCACGCACGGCTACTACGTCCTGCCGTTCCTGTTCGGCGACCGGCTGGTCGCGCGAGTCGACCTGAAGAGCGACCGGCAGGCCGGCGTACTGCGGGTGCAGTCGGCCTGGGCCGAACCGTCCGCGCCGGCGGAGACGGCGACCGAGCTCGCTGCCGAGCTGCGGCTGACCGCGAGTTGGCTCGGTCTCGGTGACGTCGCCGTGGTGGATCGCGGCGATCTCGCGCCGGCCCTCGCCGCCGCCGTACGACGGACCTGAGGTCAGCGGGCGCTGAACGCGGCGCGGGCCGCCTGCTCGACGGCCGCCACGACCTGCTGCGGTTGCCGGGTCGACACCAGCCAGTACGGCACCGGGCGCGGGTCGAGCGGCCGGACGAGAACGGACTCGCCGACGTAGCCCCGGAAGACGAGAAACGCGGCCGGGTCGGCCGCCGGGCCGGCTTGTTCCTTCGTCCGCTTCGCGTCGAGCGCTTCGACCGACTCCATCTCGTCGTAGGTCATCGTGCGCCCGCCGGCGTGGATGCCGCGCCCGTCGACGCGGATCGTGAGACGGCTGAGTACGACGAGAACGCTGAGCGTCGGCGCGAGCGCGACCGCGAGCGCGATCAGCCCCACGCGCCAGTGAAATCCGGCCGCGAGCTCGGCGGCACCGAGCACCGCGATGACCAGCGCGACGGCCCACCAAACCGGACGAACCGTCAGTCGTTCGACATAAACGGCCCGATCGACATAACCGGCGGGGTCGCTGGGCACGGCTAAGGGTGCCATACCTGCCACCCACGTCCCCGGGAGCGTCCGATGGCCGAAGGCCTGTTCTTCCTGCGCCTGTTCCTCGGTGTGCTGCTCTTCGCGCACGGCACGCAGAAGCTGTTCGGCTGGTTCGGCGGCCATGGTCCCGACGGGACCGGCGGGTTCTTCGAGCAGGTCGGGCACCGGCCCGGCCGGACGATGGCGATGCTCGCCGGTCTGTCCGAGGCCGGCGGCGGGACGTTGCTCGTCCTCGGGTTGCTCACGCCGCTCGGGTCCGCGATCGTCATCGGCGTCATGGTCACCGCGGCGGTGTCCGTGCACGGCGACAACGGTCTGTGGGCGACGAACGGTGGCTACGAGCTGCCGCTGACGAACGCCGTGATCGCCGGTTCGCTCGCGTTCACCGGCGCGGGCTCGTTCTCCTTCGACAACGCGCTCGGCATCGGCCTGTCCGGCTGGGCGTGGGGCATCGCGGCGGTCGTCGTCGGACTCATCGGCGCAGGTATCCAGCTGGCGCGGCGCGAGAGCATGCTGCAAGGCGCGGACGAAGCCGACGCCTACCCGACCGAGGGCGCGGCGGCGACGGAACAGGTCGAGGTTGCCGCGGACCCGGCCTCACCGGGCGCGACCACCACGCGTTAGGTCAGCGCGCAGAAGCTTGCACGGCAGCGTCCGCCTCGGATTGCGCTGCGGCTTCCTCGGCAGCTACCCGATTCGCCTCGATGACCGCCCGGCGGAAGATGTCACGCCAGCGTCGGTTGCCTTCCGGGTGGCCGATCAACTCGGGATCCCCGTGAATCGGCGGCAGCCGTTCAGGTGGCTCCATGGACGCCTCCGAGAGACTGGACCGCCGCGACGGCTGTCGCCATCACAGCCAAGAGTAGACCGATCAAAGCGGCACTGATGACGTTTGCCTTTCGCCGCAAGTTGCGTTCGAGTTCCTCACTCTGCACGAGTCGCGTGTCGAGCACGACGAGTCGGATCGACGGTTCGTCGTACCCGATGTATCGGCGAAGTTGGCGGGGTTTCAGCACCGTGATGCTCCGCATTCGATAGCCGAGCAGGCTCAGCACGGCGACGGCGAAGTCCACGCCTAACGCGACGTAGGCGGCGACGCCGCTGCCGGCGCGGAGCAGGATTCCGACCAGGACACCGGCGAAACCGAGGCAGAGACCCGCTTTCGTGTCCAAGCCTTCGCTCCGGCGCTCCAAGACGTCGACCGCTGCCCTTACCTCAGCGTCGACGAAATTCAGTCCCGGCAGGTCCACGGCCGAAACGGTAGGGCGAGTTCCCGCCGCAAATGTCGGTATCCACAGTCCGATGGCGAATACCTGCCATGGCGCACAGGCGCCAATTGCGCGAGCGCTATAGGGTCGCCGGTCGTGACCGCGCTCTCCGTCGCCTTGGCCCGGCTGGACCCGGACCTGCCGGTGCTGTCGTACGCGCATCCGGGGGACGCCGGCGCCGACCTGCTCGCCGCCGCCGACGTCACCCTCGCTCCCGGCGAGCGGGCCGTCGTCCCGACCGGTGTCGCGATCGCGCTGCCCGACGGGTACGCCGGGTTCGTGCATCCCCGGTCGGGCCTCGCCGCGCGCGCCGGGCTGGCGCTCGTGAACGCGCCGGGCACGATCGACTCGGGCTACCGCGGGGAGATCAAGGTCATCGTCGTCAACCTCGATCCGAGCACCCCGATCGAGCTGCGCCGCGGCGACCGCATCGCCCAACTCGTAATCCAGCGGGTCGAGCGGGCAGAATTCACGGTGGTACCGACCCTGCCCGACTCGGTGCGCGCCGAAGGCGGCTTCGGCTCCACCGGTGGGCACGCCGCGCACGAGGGAGGCTGAATCCGATGCCGCTGTTCCGACGGCGCCGCGATGAGATCGACGACGAGTACGACGACGACTACGAGGGCGAGCTCGACGCCGACGACGCCGAGGGCGCCGAGGGCGAGGACGGAGCGCAGCCGCGGACGCCGACGCCATCCCCGCGCGGCCCGTGGGACGCCGCGGACGTCGACGACGAGATCAACCGGCTCGACCTCGGCCCGCTGCAGGTTCCGGTGCCGGCGGGCTGCGAGATCCGCGTCGAGGTCCAGGAGGATCACACCGTCACCGCGGCGACGCTCATCCAGGGCAACAGTGCCCTGCAGATGCACGTCTTCGCCGCGCCGCGCACCGAGGGCATCTGGGTCGACGTCCGGGACGAGATCGTCGACTCGCTGCGAGGGTCCGGCGGTTCGGCCGAGCCGGCCGACGGCCCGTTCGGTCCCGAGCTCAAGGCCCGCATCCCGGCCGAGGTACCCGGTCAGGGGGTGCAGCTGCAGCCGGCGCGATTCGTCGGCGTCGACGGGCCGCGGTGGTTCCTCCGCGGGCTGTTCACCGGTCCGGCCGCGACCGATCCCGTCCAGGCTGGGGTGCTCGAGTCGGCGTTCCGCGACGTCGTCGTCGTACGCGGTGGCGAGGCGATGGCGCCGCGCGACCTGCTGCCGCTCCGGCTGCCGAAGGAAGCGCTCGCCGCGATGAGCGATCCCAACATCGCGGCGCAACTCGCGGCGAAGCAAGAGGCCGACGAGGCTGCCGCTCAGGCCCGGCCGGGGCTCGAGATGCTCGAACGCGGCCCGGAGATCACCGAGACCCGATGACCGAGCAGGGGGGCCGGTTCCGTCGCGCGATGCGCAGGTTGACCGCGCAGACGCACGAGCTCGACGCCGAGGAACTGCAGAAGAGCGCCGAGGACGCCGGCGCGCAACCGGTCGCCCAGTGCGTCGACCGGATGCCGGCGACCGTCTTCGGCACCGTCCGCGCGCTCACGATCCGCCCGCGGGCCGGCACGCCTGCGCTCGAAGCCGACCTGTACGACGGTTCCGGCGTCGTCACGTTGGTGTTCGTCGGGCGGCGGACGATCGCCGGCATCGAGCCGGGCCGCCGGTTGCGCGCGACCGGGCGGATGACGGCGAGCGACGGCCGCCGCGTGATGTTCAACCCGCGTTACGAGTTGCTCGCCGAGTGACGGCGGCCCGGACCGAGCAGCAGGTCGTGTAGCGCGGTCTCCATCTCGGGCGCGCTGACGAACATCAACTCGTCGCTGCCTTCGAGCGGGTCGTCGGGGGCCGGCACGATCACCCGGTCGTCGCGGAGGATCGCGACGAGCGCGACGTCCTGCGGCCAGGTGACCGACCCGACGCGCTGGCCGGCGAGCGGCGTGTCCGGCGGCAACGTCACCTCGACGAGGTTGGCCTCGCCGCGCCGGAACGACAACAACCGCACGAGGTCGCCGACGGTGACCGCTTCCTCGACGAGCGCCGACATCAGCCGCGGCGTCGACACCGCGACGTCGACGCCCCACGCCTCGCTGAACAGCCACTCGTTCTTCGGGTGGTTGATCCGGGCGACGACGCGCGGCACGCCGTACTCGGTTTTCGCGAGCAACGACAGGACGAGGTTGACCTTGTCGTCGCCGGTCGCGGCGACGACGACCTGGCATTCCTGGATGCCGGCTTCTTCGAGGCTCGCGAGCTCGCACGCGTCGGCGAGCAGCCACTGCGCCTCGGGCACCGACGACGTCTTCAACGCCTTGGGTTCGCGCTCGATCAGCAGGACGTCGTGGCCGTTTTCGGTCAGCTCGCGCGCGATCGACCGGCCGACGTTGCCGGCACCCGCGATGGCGACCTTCATTCGGACTCCTCCGGCTCGACCGCGAAGACGGCTTCGACACGCAAGACGTCGTCGCGGCGCACCAGCACCTGGAGCACGTCGCCGTCCTGCAGCACCGTCGCCGCGGTCACCAGCTCAGCGTCTCCGAACCGGGTCACGAACGCGACCCGCGCGCCCGTCTGCTCCTCGATCCACCGGACCGGCCGGCCGACCCAGCGGACGTGGTAGGGAACCTCGCACAGCACGACGTGCCCGGACGGGTCGCTCCACAACGAGTGCGCGCCCGCGGGCAGCAACCGGCGCAGCATCTCGTCCGCGGTCCACCGGACGGTCGCGACCGTCGGGATGCCGAGGCGCGTGTAGACCTCGGCCCGGCGCGGGTCGTAGATGCGGGCCACGACGTTGTCGACACCGAACGTCTCCCGGGCGACCCGCGCCGAGATGATGTTCGAGTTGTCGCCGCTGGACACCGCGGCGAACGCGCCGGCCTGCTCGATGCCGGCCTCCACGAGCGTGTCGCGGTCGAATCCGACGCCGGTCACCGTCCGGCCGCCGAACTCCGGGCCGAGGCGCCGGAACGCCTCCGCGCTCTGGTCGACGACGGCCACCGAGTGGCCGGCAGCCTCGAGGCTGTGGGCGATGGTCGAGCCCACCCGGCCACAACCCATGATCACGACATGCACGGCTGGTCACGATACCGCCGCGCCGTGGGCCATACAGTCTCAGCGTGTCTTCGCTCGGCGACGTCTTCAAGCGGCTGCTCGTCGGGCGACCCATGCGCAGCACCCAGCTGGGCGAGCAGGAGCTGCCGAAGAAGATCGCGCTGCCGGTCTTCGCCAGCGATGCGCTCTCCTCCGTCGCCTACGCCACCGAGGAGATCCTGCTGGTCCTCTCGGCCGGCGGGTTGGCCCTGATCCACTACACCTGGTACGCCGCCGCCGCGGTCGCCTTCCTGATGCTCGTCGTCGTCGCGTCGTACCGGCAGAACGTGCACGCCTACCCGAGCGGGGGCGGCGACTACGAGGTCGCGACGAAGAACCTCGGCCGGCAGGCAGGGGTCACGGTCGCGGCCGCGCTGCTGGTCGACTACGTGCTCACCGTCGCGGTGTCGGTCAGCTCGGGCGTCGCGAACATCACGTCCGCGGCCGGGTCGTTGCACGGCCACGAGGTCTTGCTCGCGGTCGTCATCGTCGTCGTCATCATGCTGCTCAACCTGCGCGGCCTGCGCGAATCCGGTACGGCGTTCGCGATCCCGACGTACGCGTTCATGGGTGGCGTGTTCGCGCTCATCTTCATCGGGATCGGGCGGCTCGGCGGCGGGCATCACCTGACCGCGCAGAGTGCGCACTGGCAGGTGCAGGCGACCGGATCGTTCACCGGCGTCGCGCTGATCTTCCTGCTGTTGCGCGCGTTCGCCTCGGGCTGCACCGCGCTCACCGGTGTCGAGGCGATCAGCAACGGCGTACCGAACTTCAAGAAACCGAAGAGCAAGAACGCGGCCACGACGCTCGCGTTGCTCGGCGGGATCGCGGTCACGATGTTCCTGGCGATCACGACCTTCGCGATCGTCAGCCACGTGCACGTCGCGGAGCACCGCGAGCAACTGCAAGGTCTGGGGCCGCAGGACGTGCCGAAGACGGTCATCGCGCAGGTCGGGTCGGCGGTGTTCGGCGGCGACCATTCGTTCGGGTTCTTCTACCTGCAGGCCGTGACCGCGCTCATCCTCGTGCTGGCCGCCAACACGGCGTTCAACGGCTTCCCGGTGCTCGCGTCGATCCTCGCGAAGGACGGCTTCCTGCCCCGGCAGCTGCACACCCGCGGCGACCGGCTTGCGTTCAGCAACGGCATCCTGCTGCTGGCGGGATTCGCGATCGTGCTGATCGTCGCGTTCAGCGCCTCGCCCACGCGGTTGATCCAGCTGTACATCGTCGGCGTTTTCGTGTCGTTCGTGAACAGCCAGACAGGGATGATCCGGCACTGGAACCGGCACCTGCCGCACGAGACCGATCCGGCCCGGCGCCGGCAGATGCAGCGCTCCCGGGTCATCAACACCATCGGTGCGATCGTCACGACGCTGGTGCTCGTCATCATCCTGGTGTCGAAGTTCACCGAAGGCGCGTGGATCGCGGTCGTCGCGATGGCGTTGCTGTTCCTGATGATGCGGGGCATCCGCGGCCACTACGACAAGGTGCGGATCGAGCTGCGGCCGACCGACGACGAGACGTTGCTGCCGTCGCGCGTGCACGCGGTCGTCCTCGTGTCGAAGGTGCACAAGGCGACACTGCGCGCGGTCAACTTCGCCCGTGCCACCCGGCCGTCGGTGCTCGAAGCGGTGACCGTCGGTGTCGACGCGGACGAGACGAAGGCATTGCAGGACGAGTGGGACGCGCGCGGCATCCCGGTGTCGTTGAAGATCCTCGAATCGCCGTACCGCGAAGTGACCCGCCCGATCCTCGACTATGTCCGCAACATCCAGCGGCAGAGCCCGCGCGACATCGTCGCCGTGTACATCCCGGAGTACGTCGTCGGCCACTGGTGGGAGCAGCTGCTGCACAACCAGAGTGCGTTGCGGCTCAAGGGCCGGCTGCTGTTCACGCCAGGCGTGATGGTGACGAGCGTGCCGTACCAGCTGGAGTCGTCCGGCCGGCTGGCCGGCACCGAGATGTGATCGTCGAGGTCGAACGGGTCGGGCACGGCGGTGTCTGCGTCGCGCACGTGCCGGACGGCCGGGTCGTGTTCGTCCGGCACGCGTTGCCCGGCGAGCAGGTGCGCCTCGCCGTCACCGAGGAGCGGTCCAGCTACTTGCGTGCCGACGCCGTCGAGGTGATCCGCGCCTCGCCGCATCGGGTCGAGCCGCCGTGCCCGTACGCCGGACCCGGCCGCTGCGGCGGCTGCGACTGGCAGCACGCCGCTCTGAACGAGCAGCGCCGGATGAAGGCCGTCGTCGTCGGCGAGCAACTTCGGCGGCTGGCCGGCCTCGACGTCGATGTCGTCGTCGAGCCGGTGCCCGGAGACGACGGCGGCTTGCACTGGCGCACGAGGCTCCGGCTCGCGGCCGGACCGGACGGCCGGGCCGGTCTGCACAAGCACCGCAGCCACCTGATCGAGCCGATCGACGACTGCCTGATCGCCGCACCGGGTGCGGACGTGCCCGACGCCGTCGGACGGTCATGGCCGGCCGGCGCGGAGGTCAGCATCGACGTCACGGCGACGGGGGAGCGGGCGCTGTCGGTGGGCACGCCGGACCGCACCGTGACAGAAGTCGCGGCGGGCCGCGAGTGGCAGGTGCCCGTCGGTGGCTTCTGGCAGGTTCACCCCGGCGCGGCGGACACGTTGGTCGCCGCGGTGACCGGAGCGCTCGCGCCGCGTCCCGACGAGCGGCTGCTCGACCTGTACGCCGGAGTCGGCCTGTTCGCCGGTGCGCTCGCGCCGCTGGTGCGGACGGCGGTCGCGGTCGAGTCGGACTCGCGCGCCGCCCGCGCGGCGACCGCCAACCTCGCCGAATTGCCGGTCACCGTCGTCCGCGACCGCGTCGACCGATGGCTGACCCGTCAGCACGACGGGTCGGCGTTCGACTGCGTCGTACTCGATCCGCCGCGCAAGGGCGCCGGGCGCGACGTCGTCACCGCGGTCGCGGGGTTGCGGCCGCGGGCGATCGCCTATGTCGCGTGCGAACCCAGCGCGCTCGCGCGCGACCTCGCGACGTTCGCCGGGTTCGGCTACCGGCTCTCGGGGCTGCGCGCGTTCGACCTGTTCCCGATGACCGCGCACGTGGAGTGCGTCGCGTTGCTGGAACGCGCGTGACCGCGCTGCCGCCGGGCTGGCCGGCGGAGGTGCGGCCGCCCGGCAGCCCGGAGTGGGAGCGCAGCGCGGTCGCGTGGCTGTTCGACCAGTGCCCGCCCGACTACCGCGGGTACGACGCGCTGCGCCGGCATCCGCTGGTGCTGGCGAGGTTCGCCGCGGCGGCCGTCGACGGCGCCGCCGTCGCGGTCGAGTCCGGGCTGCGCACGATCCGGGCCGAGCTCGCCGGCCGGGTCGCACCGGAGGCGGTGGAGTCGGCGGTCGCGACGTACGAGCGGGAGCGGCAACGGCTGCGCGCGGCCCGGACCGCGGTGGAGCTGGTCGAGCAGGCGTTGCGCGGCAAGCGCTGGGCGCCGCGGCTCTGAGCGGCCGGCCGCCCAGCCGGCCGCGTAGCCTGGCAGCGTGGCCGGACTGCTCGACGACATCCACGGTCCCGACGACGTCAAGGCCCTCGACCCGCCCCGGCTGCCCGCGCTCGCGCAGGAGATCCGCGAGTTCCTGGTGGATGCGGTCGCGCGCACCGGCGGTCATCTCGGGCCGAACCTCGGCGTCGTCGAGCTGACGATCGCGCTGCACCGCGTCTTCGACTCGCCGCACGACGTGCTGCTGTGGGACACCGGGCACCAGGCGTACGTGCACAAGCTGCTCACCGGCCGGGTCGGTGAGTTCGACCGGTTGCGGCAAGCCGGTGGGCTCTCCGGATACCCCTCGCGGACCGAGAGCGAGCACGACCACATCGAGAACTCGCACGCCTCGACCGCGCTGTCCTACGCCGACGGCTACGCGAAGGCGTTCGCGTTGCGCGGCGAAACCGACCGCAGCGTCGTCGCGGTGGTCGGCGACGGCGCGCTCACCGGCGGCATGTGCTGGGAAGCGATCAACAACATCGCCGCGGCACCGGATCGGCCGGTCGTCATCGTCGTGAACGACAACGGCCGTTCCTACGCGCCGACCGTCGGCGGGCTCGCGCAGCACCTCAACGCGCTGCGACTCTCGCCGTCGTACGAACAGGTTCTCGACCTCGTCAAGGGATCGCTGGCGCGGACCCCACTCGTCGGTGCACCGCTGTACGACGCGCTGCACGGGATGAAGAAGGGCATCAAGGATCTGCTGCAGCCGCAGGCGATGTTCGAGGATCTCGGGCTGAAGTACGTCGGGCCGATCGACGGTCACGACATCGGCGCGCTCGAGGGTGCGTTGCGGCGCGCGCGTGATTTTGGTGCGCCGGTCATCGTGCACTGCCTGACGAAGAAGGGCCACGGCTACCCGCCGGCCGAGGCCGACGAGGCGGACAACTTCCACGGTGTCTCGATCATCGACCCGATCACCGGTCGGCCCGTCGGCATCGCGCCGCCGTCGTGGACGCAGGTATTCGCCGAGGAGATCGTCGCGATCGGCCACGAGCGCGACGACGTGGTCGCGATCACCGCGGCGATGCTGCGCCCGGTCGGCCTGCACGGGTTCGCGACGCAGTTCCCGGATCGGGTCTTCGACGTCGGCATCGCCGAACAGCACGCCGTCGCGTCCGCCGCCGGGCTCGCCAGCGCCGGCTTGCATCCGATCGTGTGTGTCTACGCGACGTTCCTCAACCGCGCCTTCGATCAGGTGCTGATGGACGTCGCGCTGCACGGGTTGCCGGTGACGTTCGTGCTCGACCGCGCCGGGGTGACCGGCGAGGACGGCCCGTCGCACAACGGGATGTGGGACCTGTCGCTGCTCGGCGTCGTACCGGGGATGCGGGTCGCCGCGCCGCGCGACGCGACCCGGCTGCGCGAGCTGTTGCGCGAGGCGGTCGGCTACGACGAAGGGCCGACCGCGCTGCGGTTCCCGAAGGCGAGCGTCGCCGACGACGACATCGACGCCGTCGACCGCATCGGCGGCATGGACGTGTTGCGTCGCGACGACGACGCCGACGTCCTCGTCGTATCGGCCGGGGCGGTCGCGCAACTCGCCCTCGAAGTCGCGGATCGCGTTGCAGCACAAGGGGTCGGCGTCACGGTCGTCGACCCGCGGTGGGTGCTGCCGGTCGACGGCGCGCTGCCCGCGCTGGCCGCCGCGCACGCGCTCGTCGTCACTCTGGAGGACAACGGGCGGGCCGGTGGCGTCGGCGACGCCGTCGCGCGCGAGTTGCGGGCGCGGTCGATCACTACGCCCGTCCAGAGCGTGGCGCTGCCGCAGGAGTTCCTGCCGACCGGCCGTCGCGACGCGTTGCTGCGCGAGTCGGGCCTGTCGGCGCAGGAAGTGGCGAGAGCCGCGGTCGAAGCCGTCGCCCGCCAGTCAATTGCGCAATAGCGGACTTCTATGGGGGCTATTACGCAATTGGTGGCTACATGCGGTGGTACATCACGTCGCGCAGATCGATGACGGTCGCCAGTTCGTCCCGCAGCACGGACCCGACGACATCGCCGCCGTCGGCGGCCATCGCGACCTCTTCGCGGGTGACGAGCAGCGGCCGCGGGAACCCGCGGTCCTCGGGCGCGGTCAGCCGCGCCGCCGCCGCCGAGAACGCCGGATCCACCCGGGTCAGGTCGAGCCAGCCGCGGTTGCGCATCGGTACGGCGACTGTGCGCAGCCCGTCGGCGACGTCGTCGACCATCGCGGCGCGCAGTGTCATCGAGCCGAGCAGCGTCACGACGTCGCAGTCGCCCATCGGGCGCAACGGCGCCTTCGGGTTGCGCAGCATGCGGTCGGCGGCCATCCGCCCCATCCGCTCGAGGTAGACGACGGCGGTGGGCCACCAGTCGTCGACGTTCACGCCGGCCGACTCGAGCAGCCGCTGCGGCACCGGCAGCACCTTGTCGGGGTCGCGCGGGTCGAGCCCGACGAAGCCGAAGCCGAGGTCGAGCGCGTCGCCGAGGACGCGGCGGCGTACCCAGTCCAGCCCGCTGTGCAGCGGCGACTCGACCGGCGTGCCGTAGGGACGGGCCCGCTCCGCGAGGTCGCCCAGCGGGCGCTCGGCGAGCCAGCGGCGCAGCAACAGCCAGCGGGCCAGCCGGTGCCGGCCGTCCTCGGTCTCCGGCTCCACGCCGCCGAGCGCGCGCCGGCACTCGGCCCAGGTCACCTCGATGGTCGGTACGCCCGTCAGCACGATGCCGTCGATCGCCGGCAGCACGTCGAGATCGTGCAG
>Ga0070659_100001102_pt1 | contig 19726 bp, 18 predicted proteins | sample KBSC23metaG_FD_64666 | JGI IMG/M metagenome (GOLD analysis project Ga0070659, IMG submission 64666) | Corn rhizosphere microbial communities from Kellogg Biological Station, Michigan, USA - KBS C2-3 metaG | ecosystem: Host-associated > Plants > Roots > Rhizosphere > Soil ... | reverse complement strand
ACGACCGGGTGGAGAAGGCGGTGGATGGTCAGCTGGCGGGCAGCGATCGCGTTCGCGACCGAATCGACCAGGAAGGGCATGTCGTCGTTGACGATGCCGATCCGCATCCGTCGCCGGCCGGCTTCGCCGCCCGTCGATTCAATCGAAAGCGCCAGCTCGCCTTTTTTTCGCCTGGCGGCGACCTGGGCGAGAAAGTCGGCCGCGTCGCGCTCTGCGTCGCGGTGCAAGCCCCGAGTTTCACCCGGGAGGGCGTCCAGCGTGAGCGCCTTGCGAAGCGAGTCGACCAGCGGCTTGGCCAGGCGCATGTGGGCAGTCATGAACGGGTTGAGCTCCGCGAGTAGGGCGACGCGTGGCGCCTATAGCCGCCGCGTCCTTAGGCGGACAACCCCGGGAACTACAGTGCGCGACGAATTGCGCGCTCAATCAGGGATTCGTCGTCGACGATCGCGACCGGCTCGTGAGTCCCGTCCGCGCCCCGGCGAGTGATGACAATTGCGAATTCGTCGGCGGCCGGCACGTCCGCGAGCGTGATGGACGGGGCGGAGCGGAGCTTGGCTCGCGCCGCTTCGCCCTTCGTGTCGGGCCGCGGCTCGGGCCGACGCGCGTCGCGCTCGGCGGCGACCAGCGCCTTCAGCCCGCCCGACTGCTGTTCGATGAGCTGCTGGAAACCGCCCGAAGAAACCTGCTGACGCTGGGCGTAAGACAAAGCCGCGGCGAACTCGGTCAGCCGCGCTTTGTCATAATCGATCCCGAAGACGAGCTTCACGATCGGGGTCATCGGCGCGCGCGCCTGAGCTTTTACGCCCGATTCCTCGAGCAATTCGGCATAATCGTCGGGATTTGCCTGAGCGGCGACCGCGAAATCATAAGCGAGGGAAAGCGCTCGGTAGAGCGCGGCGCGGCTGCGGCCGTCGGCGGTCTTGACCGCCTCCGCAGTTTCGCGCGCTGCCCACAAGCGGTCGGCGAGGCCGGCGTCCTCGCTTAGCTCGATTTCGGGAGCAGGCTCCTCCTCGGGCGTATCGGCGAGAGGGCCATCTTCCCATGTCAGATGCTCTTCGGGGGTGACGGGAACATGCGGATCGTCGGCGATCCCCAGCGGCGCGAACTCCGGCTCGTCCTGCGGATCGGGCTCGACCATCGGAACTTCAAATTCCGATTCCAGCTCGAGCGTCTCGAGAGCAGCGTCTTCTTCAACTGCAGCCTCTTCCTCAACCGCGGCCATTTCCTCAACCGCGACCTCTTCCTCCGCCGGAGGCTCTTGCGCCGTTTCAACCTGCTCGGCCGGCTGCGCCGGTGCCGCATCGTTGGCTGGCGAGCGCTCGACGGTCTTCCAGTTGATCACTCCGTAGATGAAGTCGATCGTGTCGCCGTCCGACGAGAAGGGCATGAGGATGCCGCGGTAGCAGATGTTCGCTTCGCGCTGATTCACGAATTCGGCCTCGAAGCCGATCGGAGCGCGGTTGGCGATGATTTGCAGATAATGATCGGTCAGGCGCGACAGGAGGGAGCGGCTCGGCACGTCGCTGATCATCCGCATGTTGTCGTCCAGCCCGCACTCGTCGCGGATCGATCCGCCGATGTACGGCACCGCCGGATTGTCGCGGCCGCAGGTAAAATCGAGAAGGACGCTGTTGGGTGCGAAGTCGAGGACCTCACCCGGCTCCAGGTCCTCGATCGACGGGAAGTCGCGGCCGTCGAGAAGCGACACCCAATAATTGTAGGCGCGCACGTGCATTCGCCGCTCGTCGGTGCCGATCGCCGCCGTGACATCGTCCGTCGGCGGCGTGTCGGACGCCGTCAGGTCATAGTCGCTCGGATGCTCGCGGTAACTGTCCATCACTCCGGGCCCCACACAGTGCAGTTCCGCGGCAGGATGCACGGTTCGCAGTTACCAAAATGTTAAGCATGTTCGTTAGAGGGTTGCGCGTCGGCGCAGCCTTGCCCAAGTCCAAGGCCGCTGATAGGGGGCGCAACTCCCAAATAGCCTAGCCGCTTTAGCTCAGCTGGTAGAGCACATCATTCGTAATGATGGGGTCGTGGGTTCGAGTCCCTCAAGCGGCACCACTACAGACATAAGCAGCTGAAAAAACCAGATTCTCTGAAGAGACGGGTTCCGGGCCGCAAATGTCCGGTTTCGACCCATTGCGGACGTTGGGCTCACAGGCGATATGCAGGTCGGTGCGGATACGCGCATTCCTGGACATGCTTTCGAAGCGGGCGCCTGTGATCGTGGTACTCGCTTTGTGTGCCGCGCTTGTGGGCGGGTGGATCGATGCGCCCGTCTGGCTGACCGACGATCTTGCGATCATCGTCGGCAGCCTGGCCGTCGTGCTTTTAGCCTCAAGGGGACGGCGAAATCAGTTCAAGACCGCAGAAGAATTGGGCTTCTCCCGAAGCAGGGACTGGATTGCTTACGAACTTGCCGGGAAGGGTTCGCCTCCAGGATTTTACCCGCTCGGCTTCTTTGGCATCGTGACCATAGTCCTGACCGGCATCCAGTCGCCGTCCTCCAAGCTGGCCTGGGCCGGGTTTTTCCTTGGGGTCGTCTGGGGCATCGTCAACGCGCGTTATCCGGCGGACGAAGCGCCGAAAGGCTAACGACGGCTTTCCACCCTTTGCGGGCATTGGACTCGGGAGGTTCAGCACCTAGAGCCGAGAAACCAGGCACAGAGGGCCCTCGCATGACCGACCAGGACGAAATCGGCGCCGCTATCGATGAAATGTACGCGATGATCTCGGGTCCCAAGGGGCCGCGCGACTGGTCGCGGCAGGACAATTGCTTCCTCCCCGAGGCGAAACAGGTCCGCACGTGGGTCGATGATCAGGGCCGGCCGCAGAAGCTCAGCATGAGCCTCGATGAATATGCGGCAAACACCCAGCCCTTCTTCGACGCCAACGACTTCTATGAGGTCGAGACCAGCCGGCGGGTCGACCTGTTCGGTAATATCGCTCACGTCTGGAGCGGCTATGAAGCGCGGCGCTTCCCGGACGAGAACCCGCCCGAGCGGCGCGGGATCAACTCGATCCAGCTGTTCCGCGATCCCGAACTCGGCTGGCGGATCGTCCACATGATTTGGGACAATGAGCGCGATCCCGCGCTCGAATGGCCGATGCGGAAGAAAGGTTAGGCCGCCGCCTCCACGCGCCCGACGCATTCGCCGAAGCCGATCCGAACCGCGCCTTCCGCCTCGCACCACGCCTTCAGAGTCACCTCGTCGCCATCCTCGAGGAAGCTGCGCGTTTCTCCGTTCGGCAGCTTCAGCGGGTCCTTCCCCCCTCTGCTGATCTCGAGCAGCGATCCAAGCCCGGTTGGACTGTTCGTCGACAAAGTGCCCGTCCCGATCAAGTCGCCGGGCTGTAGATTGCAGCCGTTCGAGCTGTGATGGGCGACGATCTGCGCCGCGCTCCAGTACATTGCGGCATCTGCCGACCCACTCGACAGGATATGCGGCGCAAGCCCCGCCGCCCGCATCTTTTCGGTCGTCAAAGTCGCTTCCAACCGGACGCAAAGCCCGCCCGAGCCGCGATCGTCTGGATCGTCGAGATACGCAAGCGGCGCGGGATCCCCGTCGGGGCGCTCGCGCATGGCCGACCGAAATGGCGCGAGCGCTTGTCCCGACACGATCCACGGGCTGACGCTGGTCAGGAAATTCTTGGCGAGGAACGGCCCCAGCGGCTGATATTCCCACGCCTGGATGTCGCGCGCCGACCAGTCGTTGAGCAGGCAATATCCGGCAATATGCTCGCCCGCCTCGCGGATCGGAATCGGCGAGCCCAGCTCATTGCCGCGGCCGATCCAGATCCCGAGTTCCAGCTCATAATCCAGCCGCCGGCTTGGACCATATTCCGGTGCGGCGGCGTCCGGCGCCTTGCGCTGGCCGCCCGGCCGGATCACCGGCTCACCCGAGGCGCGCACCGAGCTCGCCCGGCCGTGATAGCCGATCGGCACATATTTGTAGTTCGGAAGCAACGGTTCGTCCGGCCGGAACAGCTTGCCGACGTTGGTTGCGTGATGAATGCCGACGTAGAAGTCGGTGTAGTCGCCGACCAGGCAGGGCACATGCATGCGCGCCTCGGTCTGGCCGATCAGGTGGGACTCGACATCGTCGCGGTAGCGTTCGTCGGTCAGCAGCTCCTGCAGCCGCTCGCGAAGCTCGCCCTGCGCGACATGGCCCCGCGCCAGCCAGCTGTTGAGCACCGGCTGCGAAAGGTCTCCCCGCCATTCCTCATCCAGCAGGTCGGCAATCGCCACCAAGTCGAGCACAAAGTCGCCGATCGCGACCCCCGCGCGCCTGCGCCGCTGGCCCACCGAAAAGATTCCGAGCGGCAGGTTCTGGATTGGAAAATCGCTTCCCGACGCGCTTTCGACCCAAGTGGTTAGCGCGGAGTCGTTGGTTTCGTCGGTCACGGCAGCCTGGCCTTAGGGAAGCCGGCCCAGGCCTCGTCATAGTCGCTCTGCGCCCGATCGAGCGCCCATTGCGTTGGACGATAAGGCCAGCAGGTTTCGACCATGAACGCCATCGTGCCTTCGATCCTGGCCGGTTTGAGATCCGCCTCGCTCGCTTTGCGCCAGCTCTCCACGTCCGGGCCGTGCCCGCTCATGAGATTGTGGAGCGAGAGCCCGCCCGGCGCGAAACCCTCCGCCTTGGCGTCGTAGGCGCCGGTGATCAGCCCCATCGCCTCGCTCATCACGTTGCGGTGGAACCACGGCGGGCGGAACGTGTCTTCGGCGACCATCCAGCGCGGGGGGAAGATCACGAAATCGGCGTTCGCCCGGCCGGGCACGTTGCTCGGGCTGGTCAGTACCGTGAAGACCGACGGGTCGGGATGATCGAAGCTCACCGTGCCGATCACATTGAAGCGCGATAGGTCGTAGCGGCAGGGCGCGTAATTGCCGTGCCAGGCAACGACGTCGAGCGGCGAATGATCGAGCGTCGTCGTCCACAAATGCCCGAGGCTCTTTTGGACCACCTCGGTCGGATCATCCTGATCCTCGAACCAGGCGACAGGTGTCTCGAAATCGCGCGGGTTGGCGAGGCCGTTCGCTCCGATCGGCCCGAGCTCGGGGAGGCGGAAGGGCAAGCCGTAATTCTCGGCGACATAACCGCGCGCTTCGCCTTCGAGCGGCTGGACACGGAACTTCATTCCGCGCGGGACGACCCCGATTGAGCCCGGAGCGACCTCCATCCGGCCAAGCTCCGTCTGGATGTCGATCGACCCCTGCTGGGGGATGATCACGAGCTCGCCATCGGCATCGACGAAGACGCGGGCGTCCATACTCCGCGCCGCGCGATACACATGCACCGCGACGCCCTCGAGATCTTCCGGCACCCGCGCATGAAGCATGGTTGCGAGCCCGTCGACGAAGTCGGTGTCCGCCGGGAGTTCGGGCGGATCCCAGCGCAGCCGGTTCGGCGCCAGCGGCTCGACCGACGCCGGCGTACCGAACAGGGGCGCGCGCCCGTATCGAGTGAACGGGCGGTGGTCCGCGGTCGGCCGCATCCGGTACAGCCAGCTGCGGCGGTTCTCGTGCCGCGGCGAAGTGAAGGAGCTGCCCGAAAGCTGCTCGGCGTAGAGCCCGAAGGCAGGACGCTGCGGCGAGTTGCGCCCTTTTGGAAGCGCGCCCTCGACCGCTTCGCTTTCGAAGTGGCCGCCGAAACCGGTCATGTAGCCAGTCGTCATGCGCGTCGGTTAAAGCGTCATGCGTGCACAATCAAACGGGCGCGGCTCCTCCAAGGAACCGCGCCCGACTGCGGACGGGGACTCGCAACCCGCCCGCTCTGATCCCCTCCGATCAGTGGGTGTTGACGTTGACGTCGATCTTGTTGGGGACTTCGATGCTTGTCTTGCTTCCACCGATTCCGAGTTGGTGGCGGAACATGAACAGAAGCACGAGAACGACAATGATGAGAAGCACGACCGCGAGAACGCCGCCGCCTCCGCCGCCTCCGGTTTCTACGATGGTCGTGTGTTCGCGCTCGGTACTACCGCCGTTATCATCGGCCATGGAAACTCTCCCTGTTTGGCAGGTTGTCTGGCGAAGCGAACGAACTGCCGATGGGGCGGTTCCAGCCATGGGAGCGGGCATGAGAAGGACGGCAACCGCATTTTTCGCCGCACTGGCGGGGCTTGGCGCCTGTAGCCAAGGCACAAATCATCAGCCGCAAGCGAACCTGGAGGAGGCCGGTCAAGCGGCCGAGAATGCCGCTTCTGCTCCTGACGCGCCCGCGGCCAAGGGGAACAATATCGTCTCGAACGCTTCCCTGCCCGAGCCCAAGGGCCCGATCGACCCGAAGAGCGTGGAGGCCGCGGGGCAGGTCGTGCAGCACTATGGCGCGCGGATCGAGCGATCCCGGTGGCTCCAGGCCGAGCGGTTGTGGGGCGACATCAATCTCGCCAGGCAGTTCGCGACGGATCTCGGCGCGCGGTTCCGGGACGTGCACCTTGAGATAGGCGACCTGGGAGACATCGAGGGTGCAGCCGGGTCGATGTACACGACCGTTCCCGTGGTCTTCTACGGCCAATCGCGGAAGGGTGAGGCCCTGCGCCTGCCCGCTTCAGTCACTCTCAGGCGAGTCAACGACGTGCCTGGCTCGACCGACCGGCAACGACAATGGCACATCGAACGGATTGAGTGGAAAGGCCGGACCTAGAGCCCGTTCAGCGCATTCTCGAACTTCTTCTCGTCATCGACCGTGATCGGCGCCCCGGTTACGTCGGTCGGCCCCTCGGCGTTGGCGCTGTTGTTCGTATCCTGCGGCGTCGAGCCGGCGACATCCCACGCGACCCAGAGGATCCCGGCGGCCCAGATGAGCGCCATCCACCGACTCTTGAAGATCGAGCTGGTTTTCATCGGGATCATGCGGCGAATTGTCGCGCCGCCGCTTTAAGATTCGGTTGCTTCTTCGTGATGCGGCGCTTCGCGATAGTTGAAGCGGTCGCGGATCCGGCTGTTGAAATAAACGCCGCGCGCGAAGGCGGATCGAAAGGTGTTGGCGACGGATTCCGGCACGCCCTCATAGACGTGGCGACGGCCGCTCACGAATTCGACCCACAGCTCGCTTTTGTCGGAATCATAAGCGAAGCGCCGTATGACCGTCGAAGGCATGGGGCAGAGAAACGCTCGGAGGCCCGGGAATTTCCCTAGCGCCGGCCTCCGAACCGCGTGCGCTGCTGCTTGCCGAACCGCCCCTTGCGCGTGCCGGGCTTGCCCTCGGTCGAATGGCCCGATGGCCGAGGGGCGACGCGGTCGGGATCCGGAATGCCGAGTTCGTCTTCCTCGAGGCGGCGGATCTCGTCGCGCAGCCGCGCGGCCTCCTCGAACTCGAGATCGGCCGCGGCCTTGCGCATCCGCTCCTCGAGATCGCCGATATAGGCCTTGAGATTGTGGCCGACGAGGTGCGGCCGCTCATCGTCGCCGGTGTCGACCGTAATCCCTTCGCGCGCCGTCACGTGCGCCATGATGTCGTGGATGTTGCGCTTGATGCTCTCGGGAGTGATGCCATGCTCGGCGTTATATTCGAGCTGCTTCTCGCGCCGGCGGTTGGTCTCTGCGAGCGCCCGCTCGATCGATCCGGTGACGGTGTCGGCATAAAGGATCACGCGCCCGTCGATGTTGCGCGCGGCACGGCCGATCGTCTGGATCAGCGAAGTCTCCGATCTGAGGAAGCCCTCCTTGTCCGCGTCGAGGATCGCGACCAGGCCGCATTCGGGAATGTCGAGACCTTCTCGCAGCAGGTTGATCCCGACGAGCACGTCATAAACACCGAGCCTCAGCTCACGGATCAGCTCGATACGCTCAAGGGTCTCGACGTCCGAGTGCATGTAGCGGACCTTGAGGCCCGCCTCATGGAGATATTCGGTGAGATCCTCGGCCATGCGCTTGGTGAGGGTAGTGACCAACGTCCGATAGCCCTTGCGCGCGGTTTCCTTCGCCTCGTGGACGAGGTCGTCGACCTGGTCTTCGACCGGCTTGATCTCGACCGGCGGGTCGATGAGGCCGGTCGGACGGATCACCTGCTCGCTGAACACGCCGCCCGTCTCGTTCATCTCCCACGGGCCGGGGGTCGCGGAAACGAAGGTCGTTTGCGGGCGCATCGCATCCCATTCGTTGAAGCGCAGCGGGCGGTTGTCGATGCAGCTCGGCAGCCGGAAGCCATATTCGGCGAGCGTTATCTTCCGGCGATGATCGCCGCGCGCCATCGCTCCGATCTGGGGCACCGTCTGGTGGCTCTCGTCGATGAACAAAAGTGCGTTGTCGGGGAGATATTCGAAGAGGGTTGGCGGCGGCTCGCCCGGCAGGCGACCAGTTAGGAAGCGCGAGTAATTCTCGATCCCGGCGCATGAGCCGGTCGCCGCGATCATCTCGAGGTCGAAGTTGGTCCGCTGCTCAAGCCGCTGAGCCTCGAGGAGCCGCCCTTCAGCGGTTAGTTCCTTCAGCCGCTCGGCGAGCTCATGCTTGATCGCCTCCATCGCCTGTTTGAGCGTCGGGCCAGGGGTCACATAGTGTGAGTTCGCATAGACTTTGATGGCATCGAGGCTGGCGATCGTCTTGCCGGTCAGGGGATCGAACTCGCTGATGTCCTCGATCTCGTCTCCGAAGAAGCTGATCCGCCACGCCATATCCTCGTAGTGCGACGGGAAGATCTCCAGGCTGTCGCCGCGCACCCGGAAATTGCCCCGGGCGAAGGCCTGGTCGTTGCGGCGGTACTGCAGCGCGACGAGCTTGCGGATGACCTCGCGCTGGTCCTCGACGCCGCCTTTTTTCAGGCTGAAGGTCATCGCCGAATAAGTTTCGACCGAGCCGATGCCATAGAGACAGGAGACCGAGGCGACGATGATCACGTCGTCGCGTTCCAGCAATGACCGCGTCGCCGAATGGCGCATGCGGTCGATCGCCTCGTTCACGCTCGACTCCTTCTCGATATAGGTGTCGGTGCGCGGGACGTAGGCCTCGGGCTGGTAGTAATCGTAATAGCTCACGAAATACTCGACCGCATTGTCGGGGAAGAAGCTCTTGAACTCCCCGTAGAGCTGCGCGGCGAGGATCTTGTTGGGCGCGATCACCAGCGCAGGACGCTGCAGCGTCTCAATGACCTTGGCCATGGTGAAGGTCTTGCCGGAGCCGGTGACCCCCAGAAGGACCTGGCTTTTCTCGCCGTCGTTTGCCTGGCTAACCAATTCGCCGATGGCTTGCGGCTGGTCGCCGGCGGGATCGTATTCCGAGACCAGCTCGAAGCTCCGCCCGCCCTCCGCCTTGTCCGGCCGCGCGGGCTTGTGCGGCACGAACGCCGTCGTGTCGGGCTCTTCCAGCGTGGTGCGGATTTGGATCGGCATGGGCCGCCTCATATGGCGCGTGGCGATGGACGGAACAACCGGCGAACACGCGCCGTTGCGTTGCCGGAACAGCCGTAGCGGCCTAGGAGCGGCCACGGGGGAACGCGCATGACTCGATCCGATTTGCTCGGCCGCGGCGGTATCCGCGCGTTGATCGGTTATCTCGCCGTTTGGGGCATCACCACGGCTTACATCGGCGCCAGCGGCGGCGATTGGATTTTCCCGTTCATCTCGCTCGGAATCCTTGGGTTCGCGCTCAGCGCGGCCTGCTGGCTCCTCACTCTCAAGATGGATGCACCGGCCGTGCCGGTCGCCAACCCGAAGCGGGAATCGCTCGGGCTGCTCGCCTATCTCATTGTCTACGCAGTCCTGCTGATCGGCATCTGGCTGGGCACGGTGCGCAAGGCCGTTCCCGACGAGCGGACGCAGGAACTGGCGGTCCTCGCCTACAAGCTCCTGATTCACGTCGGCATTCCCGCCGCGATCATCATTCTCCTCGGCGGAGCAATCCGGCCACTCTTCGACAGCGGGATCAAACGGCGCGGCTTTTGGCCGGCGCTGGTCGTTCTTTGCGGGCTAATGTTCGCGCTGCTGGCCGTCGTCAGCCCGTCCTTGAAGCAGATCGGCGCGCTCGGCCTGACGCCGGCTGTTGCGCTGGCTTGGGTGCTCGGCTCGTGGGCCTGGATTTCGGTCGAGGCCGGCCTATGCGAGGAATTCTTTTTCCGCGCCTGCATCCAGTCGCGCCTCACGGCCTGGCTTAAGTCGCCGGCCGCAGGGATCGCCCTGACCTCCATCCTCTTCGCTCTCAGCCACTGGCCGGGACTCTACCTGCGCGGCGGGCCGGACGTAGACGGTTGGTCGACCGACCCGATCCAGGTCGCCTGCTTCACCATTGCGACGCTTTCTCCGCTGGCCTTCTCGCTCGGCCTGCTGTGGGCGCGCTCGCGCAGCCTGCTGCTCATTGTGCTCCTGCACGGCGCGATCGACGCTTTGCCCAACACCGCCGCATTCTTCCACACCTGGGGCTGATCCCGATTGCCCGCCACGGCGGCGCGGCTATTCTTTCGACGAGCAACAAGGGGAGTCGGCATGAAACACAGCCTGGTTCTGATCGCCTGCGCGGCGGCGCTCGCCGCGTGCAACAAGGGGCCGGAAATCCATGAGACGAACGCCAGCGTGGGGGACGTCGTCAACGCCGCTCACGAGGCCGGCGTCACGACCGGTAGCCTCCTCGAGGCCGGGCAATGGCGCCTCAAGGGCACCATGGACGAAATGAATATGCCGGGACTGCCGCCGTCCGCCCAGGCCGAAATGAAAAGGATCTTGGGGGAACGTCAGGGCTACACCTACGAATATTGCCTCACGCCCGAGGAAGCGAAGCGGCCCCGCGGCAAGTTCTTCACCGGCAAGGAATCGGACAATTGCAAGTACGATCATTTCGATATGGCCGGCGGCAAGGTCGATGCCGTGATGCGCTGCGAGGGCAAGCCTTCGGGCACCATGACGATGACGATCAGCGGCACCTATTCGCCAGACAGCTACACGTCCCGGGTGGCGATGGAGATGACCGGCGGCCGCGAAGGCGGGATGACCATGAAGATGCATTCCGAAGCGCATCGGATCGGTGAATGCACGGGCAAGGAAACCAAGCTTACGATCAAGGGAGGCTAGCCACGCTCACCGGCCTTCGGATCGGTCCCGCCGACTGAGCCGTTAACGACCGCGTGACGGATGCGGTCGTTCTCATCAATCGCGGCGGCGGCGCGGTCGCCGCTGATCCCAAGATCGTCGGCAAGGTTGCCGATGCGCTGAAGTCGGCGGGCGTCGCCGCCGGGATCGAGCTGGTTGACGGCGGCGACTATGAAGTCCGCTGCCGGGCGATTGCCGAGCGCGGGGACCCATATCTGATCGTAGGGGGAGGCGACGGAACGGTCGGCGCAGCTGCTTCGGCCCTGGCCGGGTCTGACACGCTGCTCGGCATCCTGCCGCTTGGCACCCTCAATCACTTTGCCCGCGACCTCGGCATTCCCACAGACCTCGACGAGGCCGCGGAGCTGATCGCCTCGCGCAGCGAACGCCGCGTCGATGTGGCCGAGATGAACGGCCGCATCTTCATCAACAACAGTGCGATCGGCCTCTATCCGCTGATGGTGGTCGACCGCGACCTCCAGCGCAAACGCCTTGGCCGGAGCAAAAGGCTGGCGATGCTCGTGGCCTCGTTGAGGACTCTGGCGCGCTTCGGCCACCATCGCCTCAACTTGACCGTCAACGACGAGCAGGAGGGCCGCATCGACACTCCGCTGCTGTTCGTGGGCAACAACGGCTATCGGCTCGATCTCGGCGCTCCCGGCCAGCGCGAGACCCTCGATGATGGCGAACTTTGCGTGCTCGTCATGCGCAAGAAGACTCGCCGCGGCCTAATCGCGGCGAGCCTCCGCGCTTTGGTGGGCCGAAGCCGGAGCGACGACATGGTACGGATCGAGGGGGTCGAGCGACTTCGCGTCGCAAGCCACCGCAGCCACCTCGCCGTCTCGCTCGATGGCGAAATCGTTCGCGAGGCGCCGCCGCTCGACTACGCGATCCGCAAGCGCGCGCTGCGCGTGATCGCGCCGTCGGGGTGACCGCAAAAGGAAAGGCGACGGGAAGTCTCCTTCCCGCCGCCTGACCTTGCGGTTTTACTTAGAATTTAGAGTCCGCGCTCTGGCGCCGGAGGCGGAGGCGGAGGCGGAGGCGGCGGAGCCGGACAGGTGTCCGTCGCCAGGATCACCGAGCCGTCCGGGCACGTCTGCGTCGCCGGAGGCGGCGGAGGCGGTGGCGGAGGTGGCGGAGGCGGTGGCGGTGGCGGAGCCGCAACTTCGTTGAAGTTGTAGATCAGGCTCGCCAGGATGCTGTGCGACCGGAACCGGCTGTGAATACTCTCACCGCTAACGTCGTCGCTGATCTTCCCGCCGTCGAAGTAACGGTATTTCAGGCCGATATCGAAGTGGCGGAACACCGGTGCGCGAACGCCCGCGATCACTTGCCAGGCGAGGTTCTCGTCCTTGATGTCGAAATGGTCCGAATCGCCGACAATGGAGAATCTTTGCCGGATCCAAGCGAGCCCGACACCGCCGCCGGCATAGAAGTTGACCGCCTCGTCCTTGCCGAGGTCGACCATCAAATTGCCCATCAGCGAATAGACGCGCGAATGGCCGTCGGCGTCGACCGACGAGACACTGTCGCTATATTCGTTGTGCTTTGCCCATTTGTAAGCGCCTTCGACTTCAGCGCGGAACATGCCGAAATCGTATCCCGCGATAAGGTCGCCATCGACTCCCATCTTGTGATCGACGTCGAAGTCGGCTTGGCCGTCGGTGACGACCGGGAAACGGACATGTGAGTCCTGCGCCCACATCGGTCCGACTTCGATCCCGAAGTATCCCGAGTGGTCACGAGCGGCCGCAGGTGACGCGGCGAGTGCGGCGGTAGCCACCGCGGCAAGCAAATAGCGTTTCATTCTGTTGCCCCTGTTCCTGTTAGGCATTCAGCCTGACTGTCATTCTAAACCGAAATTAAACTCTGAGTCGAGCCGCCGACGCAAATAGCCGGGCTTTTGTGCCATTTCTGTGACTCCAGGGGCAGGTTCGGTTCAAAAGCGCTTCGAAACACCCGCGTAGAGCTCGATGTCCGGCGTTTGCCGGTTGAGCCCGAAATTGGCCCCGGCGTCGAGCTGTAGATCGTTGGTTACCAGATAGGCAGCGGAGGCGTCCGCCGACGCCTGCTTCGAAGTCTCGTGCGAATCCCAGTCCCATCCCGCCCAAAGCTCTGTGGACAGCGTGAGCCGCGAGGTGACGGCAAAGCCGAAGTTAACGAGCTGAGCCATTGCGGCGTGATAACCGCGTCCGTCCGGATCGGCCCTTAGATCGAGTTCGGGGTCGAGAGTCACAGTCACTGCTGTTCCCTGTAGAGCGTAGGTCAGTGGAACCACGATTCCCCCCTCGACCTTGCGATTTCCCAAGTCGCGCGAGGCGGTCGGCAGCTTGATGAAGGGAATAACCGCAGCCTGCAGGGGTGAGCCGTCGTCCGTCAAACGTTGCTTCCATCGAACGACGACATCGCCGAAGCCACTTGTCCTGGCGCGTTCGCGATCGCTCCGGACGCTGAAAGTCTCGAACGGCGTAAAACCGAGCTCGATGTCCGAGTTCCGGCCAAGCCCGTATTTCACGAACGATCCGCCCCAAAGCACCAGGTCGCTTCGAACTCCGCCCGACGAGTCACGGGTCCAGTCCACCAGACCGGTTTCGAGCTGAACGCGCCCCTGGGGAACCGTGCAGGTCCCGTTCGCCTTCGAGGGTCGGTCGGCGCAAATCGGCGGCTCGCCGCTGGCGGCCGCGGCTGCCAGCAACATGGCGGCGATCATATCTGCAGCTGGCTTCCGAGTTCGACCACGCGGTTTGTGGGCAGCTTGAAGAACTCCATCGCGCTTTCCGAACTCTTCATCATCCAGGCAAACAGCCGCTCGCGCCACAGCGCCATGCCCTGGACCTTCTTCGACGCAATCAACTTCTGCCGACCAAGGAAGAAGCTCGTGCTCATCATGTTGAACGGCTCGCCGCAGGTCTTGGTGAGGGCGAGGTCGCGCGGAATGTCGACTTCCTGCATGAAGCCGTAGTGGAGGATCACGCGCCAGAATCCGTTTCCGGCGGAATGGGTCTCGGCGCGCTTCTCCTGCGGCACGTGCGGCACTTCCTCCACTTTGACGGTGAGGATCAGCACGCGCTGGTGAAGCACCTGGTTGTGCTTGAGGTTGTGGAGCAGCGCCGCCGGGACGGTGTCCGGCGCGGCGGACAGGAACACGGACGTCCCCTTGACTCGGTGGACCGATGCCGCTGTCGACTTGATGAACACCGGCAGTGGAAGCGCGGACTCAGCAAGCCTGGTGCGAAGCAGCTGCCGCCCCTTCGCCCAGGTGGTGAGCACGGTGAAGCTGACGAGAGCGACAAGCAGCGGGAACCAGCCGCCGTCGGGGATTTTCGTGATGTTCGACGCGAAGAAGGTGCCGTCGACGATCAGGAACAGGCCGATCGTTGCCGCCGCCAGGAAGCGGTTCCAGCGCCACACCGTGAACACGAGCACGGCGAGCATCATCGTCGTGATCAGCATCGTGCCCGTGACGGCGATGCCGTAGGCCGACGCCAGCCGCCCTGACTCACGGAAGCCGACGACGAGCAGGATCACCATGATCAGCAAGCCCCAATTGACCGCGGGGATGTAGATCTGCCCGGCCGCCCTTTCGCTGGTGTGCTCGGTCCTGAGCCGCGGCAGGTAACCGAGCTGGACCGCTTGGTGCGTGACCGAAAATGCGCCGGAGATGACGGCCTGGCTGGCGATGATCGTCGCCAGGGTGGCGATTCCAACTAGCGGCAACCGGGCCCAGTCCGGCGCCATCAGGTAAAAGGGATTCTCGGCGGCTGCCGGGTTGCCGAGCATCAATGCGCCCTGCCCTATATAATTGAGCATCAGGCACGGATAGACCAGCAGCAGCCAGGAAAAGCCGATCGCCCGGCGGCCGAAATGACCCATGTCCGCATAGAGTGTCTCGGCGCCCGTTACCGCCAGGAACACCGAGCCGAGCGCGAGGAAGGCGAGCTTCGGATTGACGACGAAGAATTTGAGCGCCCAGCTCGGATTGAACGCCTGCAAGACCTCGGGGTGGCGGAGGATATTGCTCACGCCGAGAACCGCCAGGACCGCCATGTAAACCAGGATTACCGGACCGAAGATTCCGCCGACCTTGGCCGTCCCGCGCGATTGGACGAGGAACAGGCCAACCAGGATACCGATGGAGATGGGGATCACGAGCGGCTGCAGTCCGGCCTGGACGATGGTCAATCCCTCGACCGCCGACAGCACGGAAATCGCGGGCGTGATCATCGCATCGCCGTAGAACAGGCATGTCGCGAGGACTCCCATCATCACCAGCGCCGGCGCCCACTTCTTGTGACCGAGGTTGCGCGAGATCAGCGACAACAAGGCGAACGACCCGCCTTCGCCCTTGTTGTCGGCGCGCATCGCGACGAACACATATTTGACGGTCACCACGATCATCAGCGACCAGAAGATCAGGCTGAGCACCCCGAAGATGTGGAGGCGATCGACGGCGAGCGGATGCGGCCCGAGGAAGCTCTCTTTCATGGTATAGAGCGGCGACGTGCCGATATCGCCGTAAACCACGCCGATCGCGCCTAGCATCAGCTTGGGCAACGCCTCCTTGGGTCCGTGGTGAGTCGCCGGCTCGCTAGCCGGCAGGATGTTGTCGGATGTGACACTGGCCATGCGCACGGATGTGAGGTTTGGTCGCATAAAGATTCTATATGGAAAATCGTCACAGCCCGTATGGCTCGCGTGCGGAATTCATGTTCTGGCTATGGACGTGAAAGGCGGCAAGGCCGATTTAGCCGCCCATGATGAACCGGACACCGTTCGATGCGGTCGAACGCTCGCGGCCGTCGATGCTCGGCCAGGTCGAACATTATGCCGGCGCCGTCGCCATGGTCGCCGTCTGTACTCTGATCGGCATGTGGATCGCACCCCGCTGGGGCACGGCTCCAGTCGACATGATCTATTTGCCAGCGGTCCTCGCGGCCGCAGCCTTGTGGGGCTTTGGCCCGGCCATGGTTGCAGGGCTCGCCGCGGCCCTCGCCTATAATTTCTTCTTTACGGCGCCGGTGCACACTTTTCGTATGGACCGCGTGACCGATGTAGTGACGGTCGCAATCCTGCTCATCGTCGCGCTTGTCACCAGCCAGCTCGCGGCCGCAATTCGCAAGCAAGCGCGGGTCGCCGCCGCTTATGCGGCCCGCAATGCGACGATCGCCGGGCTTGCCCGCCGGCTCCTGTCATGCAGCGCCGAGCGTGACATCGCGCTAACGGCTTGCGACGAGCTTCGCCGCTTGTTCGATTGCAACGCCATGCTGGTCGCCGGCCTGCCCGAGCCGCACGTGATTGTCGCCCTACCCGAAGGCACGAGACTAACTCCGAGCGACGTCGCAGCCGCCGCGTTTACGCTCGAAACCGGGGAGTCCGCGGGGCGCGGCACGCGCCGCGTACAGCCTGCCGAATGGGTTTTCTACGCGGTGCGCTCAGACCGCGGAGTGATCGCCGCGGCAGGACTCGCGCGCGACGACGGCCGCCCGCCGGTCGACGATGACCAACTCGCTCTTCTTACCAACCTGCTCGACCAGGTCGCGCTCGCGCTCGACCGCGCGCGGCTCGAGCGCGAAGCCCGCAACCTCGCCGGCCTTCGGGAACGCGACCGGGTGCGTTCGACGTTGCTGTCGTCGATCGTCGCCGACCTGAAGCCCAGGTTTACCGCAATGCTCAGTGCCGCCCGCGAGCAGCGCCGCAGCGGATCGGGCGACAGGGCTTTCGTTTCGACCGTCGAATCCGAGGCTTCCAAGCTACAGCGCTACATTTCCAACTTGCTCGATACCGATCCCGAAGTCGAACAGCAGCCGATCGAAGCTGCCGGCGTGACGATCGACATCTTTCGCCGGTCCGTCAGCCGCGGCGGTGAGAACGTCCACCTGACTCCAAAGGAATTCGCGGTGCTCGCCGAGCTGGCCAAGCATCCGGGCCAGGTCCTGACCCACGCGCACCTGCTGCGCACCGCCTGGGGCCCCGCACAGGAAGGTCAGACGGAGTATCTGCGGGTCGCGATCCGCGCGCTAAGGCAGAAGCTCGAGGCCGACCCGGCGCATCCGAAGCTGATCATCAATGAGCCTGCGGTGGGGTATCGCCTCGTCTGCGAAACGTCATGATCGCGATGACGGCGGCCAGGAGCAGAATTCCTGCTCCCGCAAGGAATGCCGCGGACACGGCGCTCGCATAAGCGGACTGCGCGGCCGACAGCAGCGCCTTGCCGCCGCCGTCGCCTTGGGAGAGGCTTCCTGCCGAGCCAATGCCGCGGAGCGCAGTCTCCATCGCATCCGCCGCCGTGCCGCCCGGTATGATTCGGCCCAGTTCATGGCGGTAGAGAAAGGTCGCCAGGCTGCCGAGCAAGGCAATGCCCAGCGCTCCGCCGAATTCGGACGTTGTCTCGCTGAGCGCCGATGCGGCGCCCGATCGCTCCTGCGGGGCTGCGCTGACGATCAGGTCCGCGACGAGAGCCGTTCCAGGAGCAGTGCCAATCGACAGCAGGGTCGCCCCGGTAATGAGAAGAATCAGGCTTTGCGCCTCGATTGCGTAGATCATCAGCCCCAAAGCGCCGGCCCCGAATGCGAGTCCAAGAGCGAGTGCATAAGCAGGGCGCATCAGTCGCAGCATCGGAGATGTCAGCAGCGCCCCCACAACCGACCCGAGCCCCGCCGGGATGCTCCATAGCCCGGCCTGAAGCGGCGTCAGGCCGAGGATCAGCTGGAGGTATTGGGCAAGGAGCAGGAGGATGCCGAATCCGACGAAGAAATCCAGCAGGTTGACGGTCAGTGCAGCACTCACTCTCGGTTGGGTGAGCAGGCTCAAGTCGAGCAGCGGATCCGCGAGGCTCGCTTGCCGCCGTAAGAATATCAGGCCGATTCCAAACCCGGCGATGATGGTCGTTAAGGCCAGGGCAAAATTGCCGCCCTCGGCGAGAAGCTTGATGCCGTAGATGACCGGCAACACGCCGGCGAGCGACAAGGCCGCGCTCAGAACGTCGAGCCGCCCGGCCGCCGGATCCTTATGCTCGGGCAGGAGGATCGGCCCGGCCACCAAGACCAGCGCCAATATAGGGACGGCGAGGACAAACACGGCGCCCCACCAAAAGTGCGCGAGGACCAGCCCGCCGACGGCGGGCCCGATAGCGCCTCCGAAGGAGAAGCTTGCAACCCAGATGCTGACGGCAAGGGTTCGTTCGCGATCATCGCGGAACATGTTGCTGATCAGCGATAGCGTCGACGGCGCCATCGTCGCGCCGGCGACCCCGAGCAATGCCCGCGCCGCAATCAACAGTTCGGCGCTCCTGGCGAATGCGGCGACCAGCGACAGGAGTGCGAAGCTTGCCGATCCAATCAGCAGCAACCTTCGACGCCCGATCCGGTCGCCGAGCGTCCCCATCGTGAGCAGCGATCCCGCCGCCAGAAAGCCGTAGACGTCCACGATCCACAGCAATTGCGCGGCCGTCGGTTTGAGGTCGGCGCTGAGCGACGGAACGGCCAGATTGAGGACCGTGAGATCCATCGCGTACAAGATGCAAGGCAAGGCGAGGATCGCGAGACCGATCCACTCGCGGTATGTCGCCCTGGCAGTGCTGGGATTGATGGCGCGTTCGGTCGTTATCATCGTCGCGGGCGATTAACCTGCGCGCAATGGGCTAGCTGCAGACGCGATCAAGCGCCAATGCGTTTGAAGTCCCAGGTCCAATTCAACTCACCTGTTGCAACGCGGCAAATCCACAGGAAAATTTTGGTTAACTATCATTTACTGGCTTGCATCCCAACGCGGATAAGGCACAATAGGTAGTAGCGCGAGAGGGGGAGCTCTCAACACTTGGTGGTTCGCGCCGGAATGCTTATATTCCGGTGACGGGCCGACTCGTCCCCGATTTCCAAGCTGTGGATATTGGGGACGAAGCCGAGAAAAGCCCCGCTCGACCGCGAAAAAGGCTAGGATGTCCGTCATGGCTCCGAGTCGAACAATTGGCGAACAAACGGTCCTCGAGAGGGCCGATGAAGGACGGGGAAGCGCAATGGATTTTTCAACCGGCTCTGAAGTTCCCGTTGACGATGTCGTCTCCGCGCCCGCGAGCGCCTCCAAGGCCGTGCACGCGCCGCGCTTCGCCGTGAAGACCGACGCTACGCGCGACGACCTCCTGACCGAATTCGGCAAGGAGACTTTGCGCGACCGCTATTTGCTTCCGGGCGAGAGCTATCAGGATTTGTTCGCGCGCGTCGCCGCGGCTTATTCCGACGACGAAGACCATGCGCAGCGCGTCTATGATTATATCTCGCGCCTGTGGTTCATGCCGGCGACTCCGGTCCTCAGCAACGGCGGCACCGGCCGCGGCCTGCCGATCAGCTGCTATCTGAACAGCGTCGACGACAGCCTGGAAGGCATCGTCGGCACCTGGAACGAGAATGTCTGGCTCGCGAGCCGGGGCGGCGGCATCGGGACTTACTGGGGCCGCGTCCGCGGCATCGGCGAACCCGTAGGCCTCAACGGCAAGACCAGCGGGATCATCCCGTTCGTCCGGGTGATGGACAGCCTGACCCTCGCGATTTCGCAGGGCTCGCTCCGGCGCGGTTCGGCCGCCTGCTACCTCGACGTTTCGCACCCCGAGATCGAGGAGTTCCTCGAGATCCGCAAGCCCAGCGGCGACTTCAACCGCAAGGCGCTGAACCTGCACCACGGCGTGCTCGTCACCGACGAGTTCATG
>Ga0070659_100001099_pt1 | contig 19733 bp, 15 predicted proteins | sample KBSC23metaG_FD_64666 | JGI IMG/M metagenome (GOLD analysis project Ga0070659, IMG submission 64666) | Corn rhizosphere microbial communities from Kellogg Biological Station, Michigan, USA - KBS C2-3 metaG | ecosystem: Host-associated > Plants > Roots > Rhizosphere > Soil ... | reverse complement strand
TGAGGCCAAGGCGCAGCAGGCGCGCAAGGCGGCGGAAGAACACATGACGAATAGCCACAGCAAGTTCGACTACGCCCGCGCGCAAGCCGAACTGGCCGAAGCCGTGGCGCAGCTCGCCGCCATCGAGCGTTTGCGCAAACGGCGTCGCTGATCCGGCCCCCAAGCCCGCTTGCCCATCACAACTCGGGCAGCGTGTCGCCCCATCCACTGTGGGGTAAAGAACTGCGCCGGGACTCCGTTTAAAAGCAGAACTATCGAAATCCCGCTGAACGTCCTCCAGAGGCCTGAGCGGTTCTGCTGCGCCCCGCTGATGTTGCCCTTCGTTGTGATTGCCCGTGCGCTTGCACTTGGTCGCCCGAAACGCTTGTGCGCGACGTCTCCATACGCATTGCTGATGCGCTTGCCGCGCCAGCGTCCCGAGCAACACCGTCGGGCGCAAATGTTTGCGGCGGTGTGCGCGCTGCTTTCTTCCACGGTGCTGGCGCAAACCGCACCGGCCGACCTGACCGAATTGCCCATCGAGCAACTCATGCAGGTGCAGGTCGTGACCGGCGCGTCCAAGTACGCCCAAGCGGCGAATGAGGCACCTGCGAACGTCTCCGTCATTACGGCCGCCGACATCAAGGCCTACGGCTGGCGCACGCTGGCCGATATCCTGCGCAGCCTGCCGGGCCTGTATGCAAGCTACGACCGCAACTACACGACGCTGGGCGCGCGCGGCTTCCTGCGCTCGGGCGATTACGACACGCGCCTGCTGCTGCTGATTGACGGCTACCGCACCAACGACCCGATCTTCGATCAGGCATCGGTCGGCACTGAATCGATGCTCAACGTCGACCTCATCGAGCGCGTGGAATACGTGCCCGGTGCGGGCTCCGCAGCGTACGGTTCGAATGCGCTATTTGGCGTCATCAACGTGATCACCAAGCGCGGGCGTGACATCGGCGGCGTGCAGGTCAGCGGCTCGACGGGCAGCGCCAACGCGCCAAATGCGCGCGAGGGCCGCGTGACCTGGGGCAAACAAGCCGAGAACGGCGCCGAATGGCTGCTCTCGGCCAGCGTGGATGATTCCCCCGGCCGCGACCTGTACTTTGCCCAGTTCAACCAACCAGGCGTAAGCGATGGCGTGGCGCGCGGCATGGATTTCGACCGCGCCAAGCGCCTGTTCGCCAAGGGCAGCTTTGGCGAGTTCGGGCTGACCTTCGGCTATGTCGATCGCACGAAGGGCATGCCGACGGCGTCATACGACCAGAGCTTCAACGATCCGCGCTCGCGCACCATCGATACGCGCCAGATGTTCAACGGCACCTGGCAGCACGCGCTGGACGATACGACCGATGTGTCGGCGCGGCTCTATTGGGGGCGCTATGTCTCGGAGGGCAACTACACGTACAACCCGCCCCCGGCCGGCATCAACCGCGACGTGTTCGACACGGCGTGGTACGGCACCGAGTTCAAGCTCGTGACGCGCCGCATCGAACGGCACACGCTGGTGGTCGGCACGGAGCTGCAGCGCGACTATCGTGATGCGATGCGCAATTACGATACCGTGCCGTACGTCAGCTACCTGGACGACCATCGCAACAACAACCGCGTGGGCGTGTATGCGCAGGATCAGTTCGTGCTCCATCCGGACTGGGTGCTAGATATGGGCCTGCGCTACGACCACACGACCCTTGCGCCGGGCATCTTCAGCCCGCGCGTGGGCCTGATCTGGCACGCCACCCCCAAGACCACCGTCAAGGCGATCTACGGCATGGCCTATCGCGCGCCCAACGATTACGAACTGCACTACCAGACCAGCGCACCTGGCGGGCAGCAGGTCACGGCGGGGCTGTCGGCGGAGCGCATCCGCACATATGAAGCGGTGCTCGAGCAGCTTGTGGCGGTGGGCGGCAAGGCGACGCTGTCGGTGTTCCAGAACAACGTCTCCAACCTGATCAGCCAGAGTGAAGACCCGAACACCGGGTTGCTTTACTTCAGCAACGTGGCGCGCGCACGCACGCGAGGCGCAGAACTCGGCTACGAGCAAAGCTGGCCAGGCGGTACGCGTTTGCGCACGAGCTACAGCTTCCAGCGCTCCGAAGACATCGACACCGGCCAGACGCTGAGCAACTCGCCGCGTCACATGTTCAAGGTCAACGCCACCGCCCCGGTATGGCGCGACGACTGGCGTGCGGGCGTCGAGGCGCAATACATCAGCAACCGCTTGACGACCTCGGGTCAAGTCGGGGGCTACTGGATCGCCAACCTGACCTTGCTGGCGACCCGGCTGGCGCCCAATCTGGAAATGTCGGCCAGCATCTACAACCTGTTTGATCGGCGCTATGCCGATCCGGCCGGGCCGGAGCAGTCGCAGCCGTCCATCGAGCAGGATGGCCGCACATTCCGCCTGAAGTTCACCTATACCTTCCGATGAACACCCCGCACGGCACCGTCCGACGCGCCCGATGGCCAAGCCCGCGCCGGCTGTGCGCGGCGATGGGCGTCGTGCTGGCGGGCGTGGCGTGCATGGGTGTGATGGGCGCCACGTACGCCCAGATGCAGGCCAGCGAGGTGCAGGTCAAGGCGGCGTTCATCTACAACTTCGCGCTCTTCACCAACTGGCCCGCCGATGTCATGCAGGCCGACGCGCCGATGGTGGTGTGCGTGACGGCCCAGCATCCGTTACAAGCGGCCTTGCAAAAACTGACAGGAAAGCCCGTGCGCGGACACCGCCTGGAAATCCGAAAGATCAACGACGGTGCCATTGCCGGCTGCCACGTCCTGGTGTTTGACGCGCGCGCATCCAACGGTGTCCGCGTCGATCCGGCCACGCCTGTGCTGACGGTGTCCGACAGCCCCAAGAGCCCGCGCGCGGCCGGCAGCCTGGACCCGATGATCGCGTTGACGCTGCACGATGATCGTGTGGTCTTCGACATCGACGCGGCGGCCGCTCGGCAAGCCCATCTGCAGCTCAGTTCGCAACTGCTGCGCCTGGCGAGGACCGTGCAATGAGCCAGCCCCTGACTACCCCTCGGCCCCGGCTGGGGCACTCCGTGGTGCGGGCCAACATGGCCGGCGCGGGGGCGGCACTGGCCATTGCCGGCTTCCTGCTCATCGTGTTCCAGTTCATCGCGCTGCACGCGGCGCTGGTGCGCGATGTACATGTGCAGGCGCGCATCATCGGCGCCAACAGCGTGGCTGCGCTGCTCTTCAATGATCGCCGCGCGGCGGAAGACACGTTGGGCGCGCTGGATGTATCGCCCTCATTGCGTGCCGCGGGTGTGTTCAGCGCGCTGCGCAAGCCGCTGGCGCTGTATCAGCACGGCGACGCTGCACCCGTGCGCGCGCCAGACGCCGCCATGCTGCGCGAGTCGAACGTTTCCACGCTGACTACGCTGGAAGTGGTGGAGCCAGTGGAGTCGGAGCGCCGCGTGATCGGCTATGTGGTTATTCGCTCCAGCCTGACCGAGCTGTACATGCAACTGCTCGGCTATGCCGTGCTGACGGTGTCGGTGGGTATCGGCGCGATGGGCCTCGCGTATCTGGTGATCGCCCGCATGCGCCGTGCGGTGCTGCAGGCCGAGGCGCACCTGGACTATCTCGCCCACATTGATTCAGTGACGGAGCTGCCCAACCGGCATGCCTTCAACGAGCGCTTGCAGGCGTCGCTCAAGCGCGCGGGCCAGGTGGGCCAGGTGGGTCATGTGGGCGCCGTGGGGCTGTTGCTGCTGGACCTGGACAACTTCAAGGTCGTCAACGACACGCTCGGCCACAACAATGGTGACCGTCTGCTGCGCCAGGTGGCGCGGCGGTTGAACGACGTGATCGAGCAAGCCAACCTGCGCGCCGTGCTGTGCCGCATTGGCGGCGATGAATTCGCCATCATTGCCGAGCTGTCGGGGCGTGCGTCGATTGCCGATGCCGAAGCCGCCGCGCTGGCCGACGGGCTGGCCAAGCGCATTCTGGCGTCCCTGGCAGCGCCGTTTGCGCTCGACCTGCACCAGATCTACGTGACGGCCAGCGTGGGCGTGAGTTTGTATCCGCATGACGCGCGCGACGTGCAGGTGCTCACGCGCAATGCCGATACCGCGATGTACCACGCGAAGAACCACGGCAAGAACGCCGCCGCGAGCTTCACGTCGGAGATGGACCAGCAGGCCCGCCGCCGCCTGCGCGTGGAGTCCGACCTGCGCCGCGCGCTCGACCGCGACGAACTGCTGCTGGCCTACCAGCCGCAGGTGCGCCTACGCAACGAAGATGCGCGCGACGCGACGATCACCGCATCCAACGTCTACGGCATGGAAGCGCTGGTGCGCTGGCGCCATCCGGAGATCGGCTTGATCGGCCCGGGCGAGTTCATTGCCGTGGCTGAAGAGACCGGCCTGATCGTGCCGCTCGGCCTGTGGGTGCTGCGCACCGCGTGCCAGCAGGCCGTGCGCTGGATGCGAGAAGACGGCGTCACGCTGCGCATTGCCGTCAACCTGTCGCCACGGCAGACGCGCGATCCGGCGCTGGTGGACAACGTCATGGACGTGCTGCGCGAAACCGGCATGCCGCCGCACCTGCTCGAATTGGAGATTACCGAAAGCGTGCTGATGGAAGACATCGAAGCCAACATCGCGCTGCTCGAATCGCTGCACGCTGCGGGCATTAGCCTGTCGATCGACGATTTCGGCACGGGGTATTCGTCGCTGGCGTATCTGCAGCGCTTCCCGATCCAGAAGCTCAAGATCGACCGCAGCTTCATCCAGCGCATGCCCGGCGACGGCGAGGCGATTGCCAGCGCGGTGATCGCCATGGCCCATAGCCTGCGCATGCAGGTGGTGGCCGAAGGCGTGGAAGACCCCGAGCAGCTTACGCTGCTGCGCGACGCCGGCTGCGACCTGGGGCAGGGCTATCTGTTCTCACGCCCGCTGCAGGCCGAGCCGTTGATGGCGTGGCTCAAGCGGCTGGGTAGCGACACCGAGGGTGAGTTGGTCGACGCGCTGGCCGAAGAGGTTGTGCCGACCGAGTCGCTGCCGTCGTCGACCAGATAAGGCTCAAGCGGCAGCGCGCCGTGCCGAGCGGGTGGCATGGGCAGCCCCCGCCGTCAGCACCACCACCGCCGCCAGAATGATGCCCGTCGCGCTCAGCGTTTGCGGCGCGACATACTCGTCGGCCAGCCACGCGCCCATCAGCAGGGCAATCGGCGGGTTCACGTACACGTAGCTCGTCGCCGTGACGGTGGATACGCGTTCCACCAGCGCCATGTAGGCCGTGAACGCAATCGCCGAGCCGAACACCACCAGGTAGCCCCACGCCAGCGCGGAATACATGCCGATGTGCTTGGGCCATGCCTCACCCACGATCAGGCTGAGCAGCACCAGCGCCACGCCGCCAAAGGCCATCTCCAGCACGAACGCGGTCATGCCCTTGGGCAGATCGATGCGCTTGGAGAGTTGCGAGCCGAACGACCACGAAGCGATGGCCGTGGTCAGCGCCAGCACGCCAACCGTACTGGCCTGGAACTCCGCGCCGCGAAACAGCACCGCAATCCCGATGCTGCCCAGCGCAATGGCGCCAATCTCATACGCGCGCAGGCGGCCGCCCGCCAGCAGCGTCCACAGCGTGGAGAACAACGGCATCGAGGCAATCATCACCGTGGTGGCGCCCGACGAGATGGTTTGCTCGGCCACGGCCGTCATGCCCATGCCGCCCACCAGCATGAATGCGCCAATCAGCGCGCAGTTGCGGACCTGGCGCCAGCTTGGGCGATCTTCCGGCTTTCCGCGCTGGCGCAGGATGACCACGGGCGCGAGCAGCAGCGCCGCGGCCAGAAAGCGCGATCCCATCATCAGGAAAGGCGGTAGATCGGTCAGCGCAAAACGGATGGCGAGATAGGTCGTGCCCCACACAACGTAGGTGATCAGCAGGCACAGGGCGATGAGGGGCGACATGAGTAAGGGGCGGGACCTCGGCGAGGAAGTTCCGATGCTACTCAAGGCCGCGTGATGCGCAAAACGAGTTTTGTTATCGCTCGTTGTGAGCGGCGTTAGCAAGCAAGTGAGGTACGGCGTACGGCGGGCGCGGTGTTGCGAACGCCGACCGTGCTGTCCAGAACACCGTCCGAGCGGTTCCGGAACCTCAATCGCCGGGTCCGGAACCTCGCCTGCGGCGTTCCGAACTTCAATCAGGGCGTTCGCAACGCCACAGCGTGGGGTTCAGAACCTCAACGGCGAGGTTCAGAACCGCATGCGTGGTGTTCCGAACCCGATCCCATGGTGTTTCGAACCTCAAGCGTGGCGTTCAGAACGCCAAGGGAGGCGTTCCAGACGCCAGTGACCGATCAGATCACGCGGAAGCCGTGTGTGCCATCCCGCCCAAGCTGTTCAACCAGGCCGAATTCCCAGTCCAGATACGCCTGCATGGCCGCGCGCGATGCGCTGGTGCCTTCGTACGGGCGGCGGTAGCGGTCGATGCGGTCGGAGGCAAGGTGGGTCTCGCCAGCTTCGACGGGCAGACCGGCAGCCACCCACGCGGCGGTGCCGCCATCGAGCACCCAGACTTCAGCTTGCGTCAGCTTGGCCAGATCAGCGGCGGCAAAGCGGGCGAGCTGGCTGCTGCCGCAGGTGAGCACATAACGGCGTGCGGCCGGGATGCGCGTGAGCGCAGCGGGGAGGTCCGAACGCACGGCAAACCAGGCGCCCGGAATATGCCGCGCGACGTAGTTGGCGCTGCGCGTGACGTCGATGACAGCTGTGTCACCGGCATCCAGCCAGCCGACCAGAGCGCGGGCATCGACGGTGCGCACGGTGGGGGATTCTGCAGCGGGCGTTTGCCACGCGCCGGTCACGCTACGCTTGCTGGCGTCGACGGGATCGACCACGTAGACCTTCCAGCCCATCTGGGCGAGCCACGAGGCGCTCATGTCCGCGCGCACGCCGTCATCGTCGGCCAAGACAATGCGGGCGCCGCGCACGGCAGCAGTGTGGTCGGTCTCCTGCACCAACTGGCCGCCCGGTGCGCTGGCAAAGCCGGGCAGATGGCCGGCGGCGTATTCCTCGGGCGTGCGCACGTCGAGCTTGTAGAGCGTGCGGTCGGGCGCTTCAAGTGTTGCGATGTCAGCCAGCGCGATGCGTGGCACGTTGGCGCGTTCGGCCACGGCGCGTGCGTCGGCTTGTGCATGGGCGCGTGTTTCGGCGGACACCGTTTGCGGATGCCGGCGGCTCGCGCCATGGTCCAGCACCTGATCCGCCAGCAACCAGCCGATGGTGCCGTTGCGCAGTGCCGCCACCGGGTTGGGAATGCCCGCATTCACCAGCGATTGCGTCCCGATGATGCTGCGCGTGCGCCCCGCGCAGTTGACGATGACCTGTGTGCTTGGGTCCGGCGCCAGTTCTCGGATGCGCAAGACCAGTTCGGCGCCCGGCACGCTCGTCGCGCTGGGGATGCTCATGGTCTGGAATTCGTCATAGCGGCGCGCATCGACGATGACCACATCGCGCTTGGCATCGAGCAGCGCCTTGACCTCCTGCGCGCTGAATGACGGCGTGTGGCGATGGGCCTCCACGTATTCGCCGAACGCCTTGCTGGGCACGTTCACGTCCTGGAACACCTCGCCGCCGGCAGCACGCCAGCCGGCGAGCCCACCTTCGAGCAGGTACACACGCGTGTAGCCAAGTTCAGTCAGCTTGGCCGCAGCACGCGGTGCCAGGTCGACGCCATCGTGCTCGCCGTACAGCACGATCAACGTATCGCGGCGCGGAATGCGCGACCACGCTTCCAGCTCCAGCCGAGAGAGCGGCAGGTTCGCCGCCCAGAGCGGATGCGCCTGGGCATACGGGTCTTCTTCGCGCACGTCGACCAGCGCGATCTCCTTGCGGGCGAGCAGGGCGGCGCGCACCTCGGCATACGTGAGCGTGGGGACATGCGTGTCGGCCAGCGGCGCGGCGGCGGGCGACTGCGTGGCTTCGAGAGTGTCGATGGCGGTGCTCATGAGGCAGGTGTGTCCTTGGAACGGTCCCACAGGTTGGGCAGATGGGTATTCGAGTAACCGGAGACGAAGGGCTTGCGCTCGCCGTCTTCCGTATAGACGGAGCGGTGGATGCCGCCGATATTGCCGCCGTACACATGGATGCTGATCGACGTGCGATCGTCAAACGCGTTGTGCACGCGGTGAATGTCGCCCACGCGCGGCGACACATGTTCGACATCGCCGGGTTCCAGGCGGATGGCGGCGCCGTCGGGCTGTAGTTTGCCTTGTACGTCGAGCTTGAACGGCTGCGAATACTCCGCACCGCGCAGCATGCCGATCAAGCCCCATGTGGTGTGGTCGTGGATGGGCGTGCGTTGGCCGGGGCCCCAGACAAAGCTGACGATGGAGAAGCGCTCGCCGGAATCGGCATGCAGCAGGAATTGCTGAAAGTGCTCGGGATGCGGTTGCGCGTATTCCGCGGGCAGCCAGTCGTCTTGGGCGACGAGTGCACAAAGTAGGGCGCCGCCGCGCGAAAGGATTTCGGCTTCGGTGGGCCGCAGATCGAGCAAGCGCGACAACGCGATCACGAAGTCGCGTAGCGGCAAGATGGATTGCGGGGATTGCGCTTGCGCGGGCACAGCGCTGAGATCAGTCGTGCTCATCGGCAGATTCCTGATATGGGTGCGGAGTCATCTTGCTGGAGTTGGTGTGCGGCGTCCACTTAAACCCCAAGCACATTGCGGCCAGCGGCCAGCAGGATCGAATCGTTCTGCGGCGTGTGGATGCGGCTGCACAGCACGTCGCGGTAATGGCGCTCAAGCGGGTTGTGGCGCGACAGGCCATGGTTGCCGGAAAGCTGCAGCGCCAATTCCACCGCGCGGATGGCGTTGCTGGTGACGGTGTACTTGAGCAGCCCGCTGTCGGTAAGGGAGAGCGGGTTGCCGGCATCTGCCGCATCGGCTGCATGATCGAGCAGCACACGGTTGGTACGCAGCGCGGCGGCAATCTCGCCCGCCACTTCCTGCATGCGCGGCAGCATTGCCAGCGGACCGCCGAGATTGGCGGGTGCGCGGGTGTTCAGGAACTGCGTGAGCCAGTCGCGCGCGGCGTGCGCCACGGCGTCGTACAGGCTGCCGAGCAGCACGGTCATCCAGGCTTGCTGATCGAGATGCGCGCCGCTATCGACCTGAGCGGCGCCGTGCGCAGACCACGCTGCGGCAGGGCGGATGTCGACGGCGTGGTCGAGCGGAATTTCCACGTCTTCCAGCACCACGTCGTGGCTGCCCGAAGCGCGCAGGCCGAGGTGGTTCCACGTGTCTTCGATGCGAATGCCGGGTGTGTCCGGTGACGGCCGCGGCACGAGAAAGATGCCGACGCGTGGGTCAGCCTCATCGGTGCGGCCCCACACGGCCAGCCAGCGCAATGCGGGGCTGCCGGTGCTGTAGAGCTTGCGACCACGGATGCGCCAAACGTTGCCAACGCGCGTGGCGACGGTGGCGGGCAAACCACCGCGCGCCGGCGTGCCGAGATCGGGTTCCACCCGCAGCGCGTTGATGAGCGCGCCTTCGTTCAATGCAGTGGCGAAGACCTGCTGCCGCACATGCGCGGGCCAGCGTGTGTCGGCACGGCTGATGGCGCGGTGCTGCAGGTACGTCATCGTCAGGACAAGTGCGGTGGCCGCGTCGGCATGCGCGACGGACGCAACGATCTGCCGTGCGGTCTTCAAGTCGGCGCCACCGCCCCCGTGGGCTTGTGGAATGACCTGCGCGATCAGGCCCGACGCATGCAGCAGCGCAAAGTTGTCATGCGGAAAGCTGCCACGCAGATCGTGCTCGGCGGCTGACGCGGCCAGTTGCGGCGCGATGCCGGCCAGCACTTCGGCAAGCCGGTTTGGCGGCGTGGGCAGACGATGCAAGGGAACAGGCGACATGGCGATGCAGTGCACGCGGCAAGCGGCACGAGGCAAGTGACATTGCCGCACAGCGTATCCGCGTTGTCATGCGCCGCGAACGATCCATGCCGAATATGCAGCGTTGAAATTATTCGTTAGTGCAACGCTGGTGGTGACGTAACTTCATTCGCATTCATGGCGAGTGCAGCGCAACAACGCAAGTGTTGCAAGCCTCGCCAGCCTTCTAACGATATGCGGAGCCCTTACCATGAGCGTCGATTTCATCGGCATGATCCAGAGCCAGAAGCAGTCGGAAATCCATCCGGCCGATCCCAACGGACCGGTGATCGACCGCGACTACGTGCGTGCCTTTGCGCAGGCGCACGAGCAGGCAGGCTTCGACCGCATCCTGGTGCCGCATCATTCGACGGGGCCCTCTGCCACGCTGACGATCTCGTACGCAGCGGCGCTGACCGAGCGCATCCACTTCATGCTCGCGCATCGGCCGGGCTTCACCAACCCGACGCTGGCTGCGCGCCAGATCGCCACGCTGGACCAGTTCACCGGCGGCCGTCTGGGCGTGCACTTCATCTCAGGGGGCTCCGACAGCGAGCAGCGGCGCGATGGCGACTACCTCGATCACGACCAGCGCTACGCACGCACGGACGAATACCTCAGCATCCTTCGCCGCATCTGGACGGAGGAAAAACCATTCGACCACGAAGGTGCGTTCTATCGCTTCGAGCAGGGCTTCTCGGAAGTCAAGCCCGCGCAGAAACTGCATGTGCCGATCTACTTCGGCGGCGCATCCGACGTGGCTGTGGAGGTGGCCGGCAAGCATGCCGATGTGTATGCGCTGTGGGGCGAATCGCTCGACCAAGTGCGCGAGCTGACCACGCGCGTGCGGGCGGAGGCGGCGAGACATGGGCGCAGCATCCGCTTCTCGGTGTCGTTCCGGCCGATTCTGGCGGAGACGGAAGAGGCCGCATGGGCACGCGCGGACAGCATCCTCGAACGCACTCGCGCGCTGCGCGTACAACAAGGCTATAGCCGAGGTGGCCCGCAGCAGAGCGAAGGCGCACGCCGCCTGCTGGCCGCTGCCGACAAGGGCGAGCGCGTCGATCAACGGTTGTGGACGGCCATCGCCAAGGAAACCGGCGGGCGTTCCAACTCCACCGCGCTGGTCGGCACGCCAGACCAGGTGGCCGACGCGCTGCTCGATTACTACGACCTGGGCGTCACCACCTTCCTGATCCGCGGCTTTGATCCGCTGGAAGACGTGGTCGACTATGGCCGCACGTTGATCCCGCGCGTGCGTGAGCTGGTCGCGCTGCGCGATGCACAGCGCAAGGCGGCGTGAGGTACGGACATGAGCGCAGTCCTTTCCATCGAGCGCCCGACGTCGGCCACGCTCAAGCTGAACCCCACGCCGCAGCAGAAGTTCTGGTTTGATCCGCCCGCAGCACGCCCGACGCCCGAAGCGGAACGGCGCCATCGGCAGGAGCGGTTGGCCGGCGCCTTTCGCATCTTCGCGCGACACGGTTTTGATCTTGGGCTGGCCGGTCACATCACCGCGCGCGATCCGGAGCTGACGGACCACTTCTGGGTCAATCCGCTGGGCGTGCATTTCTCGCGCATCAAGGTGTCGGACTTGCTGCTGGTCAATGCGCGCGGCGAGACGGTCGTCGGCAACCGGCCGCTCAACAAGGCGGCATTTGCGATTCACGCGGCGATTCACGAAGCGCATCCGCACATCGTGGCGGCAGCGCATACGCATTCGACGTATGGCAAGGCGTGGTCGACGCTGGGCAGGCCGCTCGATCCGCTCACACAGGATGCATGCTCGTTCTATGAAGACCACGTGCTGTTTGACGACTTCACCGGCATGGTGGTCGACGCCAGCGAGGGCGACCGCATTGCACGCGCACTCACCAAACCGGACGGCGGGACGCACAAGGGCGTGATTCTGAAGAACCACGGCATTCTCACCGCAGGCCCGACGGTGGAAGAGGCGGCGTGGTGGTACATCGCGCTCGACAATGCCGCGCACACGCAACTGCTGGCCGAAGCCGCCGGTAGGACGCACGGGCCGCAGCCCATCGACGCCGCCACCGCGCGGCACACGCACGGTCAGGTCGGCGGGCCGGAAGGCGCGTTGCACGCGTTTGAGAGCCTGTATGCAGGCCTCGTCGCTGCCGAGCCGGACGTGCTGGACTGAACAGAACACATCCAACGCAACACCATACGGGGAGCATTCAATGAGCCAAGACAAGGCGGGCATCTCGCGCCGCAAGGTACTGCACGCGGCTGCCGCCACGGCACTGGCCGCACCGGCGTTGATCCTGGGCCGCAGAGCGTATTCACAGCCGCGCAAGCTGACGTTTGCGTGGAACCAGAATTCGTTCTGCCTGACGCCGATCGTGGTGGCGCAGGAGCGCGGCTTCTTCGAGAAGAACGGCCTGCAAGTCGATCTGATCAACTACAGCGGTTCGACCGACCAGTTGCTCGAATCCATCGCCACCGGCAAGGCCGATGCGGCGGTGGGCATGATCCACCGCTGGCTCAAGCCGCTGGAAGCGGGCTTTGACGTGAAGATCATCGGCAGCTCGCACGGCGGCTGCGTACGGCTGGTCGGCGCCAAGGCAGCAGGCGTGACCAACCTGGCGGCGCTCAAGGGCAAAACCGTGGGCGTGAGTGATCTGGCCGCGCCGGGCAAGCACTTCTTCACCATCCTGCTGGCCAAGAACGGCATCGACCCGGACCGCGACATCACCTGGCGCCAGTACCCAGCCGACCTGCTGGGCGTGGCGGTCGACAAGGGCGAGATCCAGGCCATTGCCGATGGTGATCCGAACCTCTACCTGCTGGAAAAGCGCACCAACGGCGCCTACGTGGAACTGGCGACCAACCTCTCTGGCGAATACGCGCGCAAGGTCTGCTGCGTGATCGGCGCACGTGGTGAGCTGGTGCGCAATGATCGGCAGTCGGCGTCTGCACTGGCCCGCTCCATCGTTCAAGCCACCGACTTCGTCAACGAAAACCCGAACGAAGCGGCCAAGGTGTTTGCCAAGTATTCGCCCAAGGTGGCGCTGGAAGATCTGCGCAAGCTCTACGCCACGCTCACCTACACGCATCATCCGACCGGCATCGACTTGCGCGACGAGATCGCCTTCTATGCGGAGGATTTCCGCCGCATTGGCGTCATCAAGAAGACAACCGACCCGCAGCGCCTGGCGCAGCACGTCTACGTCAACGTACTCGCGTAACGCGAAACATCAGGAGCGCATCGACATGAGTACCGTTCCGCACAGCCTGGAGGCGTCGGCCGCGTTGACGCATCCGTTTGCCGGCGCTGTCGCCAGTGCACGCGTATGGCGCATCGGCGTGGTGGCCGCCGTGGCCTGGTCCGCCTTCGGGTGGCTGACGTGGCGCTGGCCCAACCATGTGGTGGGCTTCAGCGACTGGGCGTTCACGAACGAACTGGGTATCGCCGCGTTGCTGGTCGGCATCGCACTGTTCGTACTGGCGTTGGCCGGTGCCTATGTCACGCCATTGCGCGCCGTGCAGGAGACGCTGCTGCCGGCCGGCCCGTGGCTCATCGCCGTGCCCGCCGTGCTGACCGCGTGGGAGGTGCTGACCGCCAAGTCGGGCACCTTGCCCACGCCGTTCTTCGCCCCGCCGCAGGCACTCATCGAGGTCTACAGCGAAGACTGGGCGCGCCTGGGTGGCAGCGTGGTCAACACGCTCAAGCTGCTGGGCATCGGCTATTTCCTCGGTGCGCTGACGGGCTTTCTGGTGGGCGTGTCGATCGGGTGGTCGCGCGCGGTGGGGTATTGGGTGCATCCGGTGCTGCGCATTGTCGGGCCGCTGCCGGCCACAGCATTGCTGCCGATCACCTTCTACTTCTTCCCGTCGAGCTATTCGGCGGCGGCGTTCCTGATTGCGCTGGCGGCAGGTTTTCCGGTGGCGGTGCTCACGTGGTCCGGCGTGGCAGGCGTGAGCAAGAGCTACTACGACGTGGCCCGCACGCTGGGTGCGTCCAACGCGTTCCTCGTGCTGCGCGTGGCAATTCCGGCAGCGCTGCCGCAGGTGTTCGTGGGCCTCTTCATGGGCCTGGGGGCGTCGTTCACCGTGCTGGTGACGGCCGAGATGATGGGCGTGAAATCGGGCCTGGGTTGGTATCTCACCTGGGCGCAAGGCTGGGCGTCTTACGTGAACATGTATGCCGCGCTGATCGTCATGGCGCTGCTGTTCTCCAGCATCATCACGTTGCTGTTCAAGGTGCGGGACCGCGCGCTGGTCTGGCAAAAGGGGACGCTGAAATGGTAGCCGTGCTCGAACGCGAGGCGCCCGTTCAGGCGCCGCCGCTCGCTTCCAACATTGGCGCGCGCATCGACGTGCAGGGCGTCAGCCACTGGTTCGGCAGCCATGCCAATCCGCTGCAGGTGCTCGACAACGTCAGCCTGACCATCGCACCCGGAGAGTTCGTCGCGCTGCTGGGCCCGAGCGGTTGCGGTAAATCCACACTGCTGCGGTTGATTGCGGGGCTGGAAGCGCCCACGCGCGGCCGCATCCTGCAGGACGACGCGCCCATCAACGAGCCGGACCCGTCGCGCATTGTCGTCTTTCAGGACCCGACGCTCTATCCATGGCGGCGCGTGTGGGACAACGTCGCCCTGGGCCTGCAGGCGCGCGGCGTGCTCAAGGCAGAACGCGATCGCGTGGACGATGCGCTGGAGCGCGTCGGCCTGGGCGGCTTCCATCGCGCGTTTCCGCATGAGCTGTCGGGCGGCATGGCGCAGCGTGTGGCACTGGCGCGTGCGCTGGTCAATGATCCGCAATTGCTGGTGCTGGACGAGCCGCTGGGCAAGCTCGATTCCCTCACGCGGCTGGCCATGCAGAGTGAGCTGGTGGCGCTCTGGCAGCGCGCGCGATTCTCCACCGTGCTGGTCACGCACGATGTGGAAGAGGCGCTGTTCCTGGCGCAGCGCGTGATCATCTTCAGCCAGCGTCCGGCACGCATCGCGGCGGAACTGACGGTGGACTTGCCCTACCCACGCCATCGTGGCGACCCGCGCCTGAGCGCATTGCGGCACGAGGCGCTCGGCCATCTCGGCCTTGGCGAGACCTGGTAGATGGCCGAGCCATCATGAGCGGGCCGCCGCCGACGGTCTGGCGCAATGCGTTGCTCGGCTTCCTGCAATGGACGCAGCACGGCGTGCTCGCTTTGTGGCACGCGCTTGGCTTGACCGGCGATGTGCACGGCCAGCCCGCTTGGCCGTGGGATGTACGCATCGCCGGCGAGACCCTGCTGATCGATCTTGGGCAGGCACGGCAACTCGGCTTGACGTTGATTGCCGTTGCGCTGGCGTTGCTGGCTGCGTTCATCGCCCTGGTGGTGCGTCGCTGGCGCGCGGTGTCGTTTGGCGTGGCAGCGGGCCTTCTGGTGGTGGCGCCCTGGCCGTCAACCGTGGTGCTGTCGCCCGCCGTGCCGACGAGTTTCCATGCGAGCCCGACGGCGTTCTCGCTGGCATCCATCGCGCAGGGCATGCGTGTCTACAACGGCGCCTGCGTGAACTGCCATGGCGCGGACGGTCGTGGCGAAGGCCCGCTGGCCGCCACGCTCAACCGTTGGCCGCCCACCGTGGTCGGCCCGCTGCTCGGTCGCCGGGCCGATGGCGAGCTGTTCTGGCATATCGCCCACGGTATGCGCGATACGCAAGGCACGGCCACCATGCCCGCCTTCGCCCATCGATTGAGCGATGCCGACATCTGGGCCGCACTCGACTACATGAAGGTGCTGGCTGCCAGCGGTGGTGTGCGTGCCGGCGGTTGGCCGTTGCCGGTCGCGATTCCTGCGTTGTCCGTTCGTTGCGGCGATGCGCCGCCCGAATCGTTAGCCGCGTGGCGCAATGGGCAGCGCGTGCGGGTGGTGGCACTCGATGCGGCATCGGCGAGCCAGATCCCACTGGAAGACCCGCGCTTCCAGACATTGCTGATCACGCCGAGCGGCACGCTGCCGACACCTACACGCGCTTTCCAGGCGCGTTGCGTGGTGGCCAGCCCGGACGCGTGGGCTGTCTTCGCTGCAATTGCAGGCGCCATACCGCAGACGTTCTCCGGCACGCAACTACTGGCCGATCGCAACGGCTGGCTGCGTGCGCGCGGTGAGCCGGGCACAACGTGGTCCGACGCCGATTTTCTGTGCACCGCCGCCTCGCGCGAAACCGCCGCATCGAACGCAGGCGGCCTCGACGCGCTCATCGCCCGCATGGACGCCGAACCGGTGCGCTATGTAAAGGGCGGCTTCATCCATTGACCTACCATTCGCCATGCCAACTTCCCGACGACGTTTCCTCCAATCTGGTTTGATGCTGGCTGCCGTGCCTGCGCTGTCTTTCGCGCAATCGCGCACCGTGCTGAAGGCCGGTGACCAGAAGGGCGGCCTGCGCGCGCTGCTTGAAGCCGCCGACGCGCTCAAGAGCGTGCCGTACGACATCCAGTGGACCGAGTTTCCTGCCGCCGCACCGTTGGCCGAAGCGCTCAACGCCGGGGCGGTCGATCTCGGCCCGATTGGCGATGCGCCCGCCATCTTTGCGCTGGCCGCCGGCACGCGTATCAAGCTGATTGGCGCCAACCGGTCTGACCCGTACGGCACGGCGGTATTGGTGCGCCCGGATTCGCCATTGAAGACGGCGGCAGACCTGAAGGGCAAATCAATCGGCACCAATCGCGGCTCGATCGGGCATTTTGTGGCGCTCAAGGCGTTGGAATCGGCGGGGCTCGGGCCGGAGGACGCCAACTTTCGCTTCCTTCCGCCGGCCGATGCCAAGCTCGCGTTGGTCAACGGCTCGATCGATGCATGGTCGACGTGGGAGCCCTATACGGCGATGGCCGAAACCGCCAAACATGCGCGCGTGCTGGTGAGTGGACGCGGGCTGTGGTCGGGCCTGAGCTACCTGGCTGCGACTGACGCAGCGCTGGCCGCAAAGCGCGACGCGCTGCGTGATTTCCTGCAGCGGGTGGTGCGTGCGCAGGTGTGGTCATACCAGCATGTCGACAGCTATTCGGCCACGCTGGCACGCATCATCGGCATTGCGCCGGAGGCCGCGCGATTGCAGTTTGCGCGGCGCCAGACCGTATGGCGGCCCATTGATGCGCAGATCGTTGCCGAGCAGCAGCGCACAGCCGATTTCTACCTGCGGGTCGGGCTACTCAGACAACGGCTTGAAGTGGCGTCTACCTTTGATGCGGCATTTCCGCTGGCGGCCTAGCACCGCGGGCCAGATGGCGAGATGAACTCAGCGGCCCCTGGCCAGCGTGCTGTGGAGCACAGGTTGCAGCACGCTGAAGGCCGGGTTGTCGTTGTCCTTGCGATAGGCCATCCATAGCTCCACCGGTTTGGCCGGCGTGGTGCGCATCGGCCGGTACACCACGCCCTCGAATTGCAGCATCGACGCCGCCGCCGGGATCAACGCCACGCCAATGCCCGCGCGCACCAGCGCCAGCATCGAGTGGATCTGGCTCACGTATTCCACGATGTCTGGCACCACTTCGGCGCGTTCGAACAGGCTGCTCACGAGCTGGTGGAAATAGCGCGCTTCATACGGGGAGTACATCAGCAGCGGCTTGCCCTCACAGTCCCGCAGGGAGGGGCGTTGCGGCCACTGGTCAGCAAGGGCCTCGGGCAGGGCCACCACCAGCGCCTCCTGGGAGCACGGCACCGCCTCCAGTTCACCATGTTCGACGGGCGGGCGCAGCAGGCCGACATCGATTTCGCGTGCATCGAGCGCGGCAAGCTGCGCGCCGCTCACCATCTCTTTCAGCGTTAGCCGCACGCCCGGTGAGGCCGCACGCACCGCGCTCACCAGCGTCGGCAATTGCCCATATCCAACTGAGGCGGTAAACCCGATCGTCAATGCGCCGGCCGCGCCGGTGGCGATCCGCCGTGCCGTGGCTGCCGCCTCATCCGCCAGCCGGAGAATGCGCGCCGCATCCGGCAGAAAACTGCGTCCTGCCGCCGTCAGCTTGACCGAGCGGCTGTTGCGCTCCAGCAGTTCGGTGCCGACCTGGTGTTCCAGCAGCCGCACTTGACGTGACAGCGGCGGCTGCGTCATGTGCAGACGTTCCGCCGCGCGTCCGAAGTGCAGTTCTTCGGCCACGGCAACAAAGCAGCGGAGTTGGCTGAGTTCGAACATCGATTCAAAACCTGTATTGATTGAGTCAGTGCTTATCTTGAAGGGGAAAGATCGGCGGTGCAAGAATCGGCTCGCCCCCGGCGAGTTCAACCACAACAACCGGAGGGCCAACAACAACTCAGGAGACATGCATGTCCACGGAAAGCACGGAAGTCGATCGCCGCAAGTTCCTCAGGAGCGTGGCGGGCGCGGGCCTGGCGGCGGCCAGCGGTTTGGCCAGCGCGCAGAAGATCGAAGAGTTCAAGCCGAACGCGCGCTACCCCGACGTGGCGGTGGAAGTGCTTGACCCGAGCTTCCTGAAATACCGTCTCTACAGCAGCTCGGTGGAGCAACTCGCCACGGGCATGCGCTGGGCCGAGGGGCCGGTGTACTTTCCGGCCGGTCGCTACCTGCTGGTGAGCGACATCCCCAACAATCGCATCATGAAATACGACGAGACGAACGGCGCGTTCAGCGTGTTCCGTGAGCCGTCGAACTACGCCAACGGCAATACGCGTGACCGGCAAGGGCGGCTCGTCACGTGCGAGCACTCCGTCACGCGCCGCATCACGCGCACGGAATACGACGGCCGCATCACCGTGCTGGCCGATCAATACCAGGGCAAGCGCCTGAACGCACCCAACGACATCGTGGTCAAGTCCGACGACAGCGTGTGGTTCACCGATCCGCTGTTCGGCATCAACGGCAACTGGGAAGGCTTCAAGGCGCAATCCGAACAGGCCACCACCAACGTCTATCGCATTGATCCGAACGGCAGCATCCGCGCAATCATCACGGACCTCATGAACCCGAACGGATTGGCCTTCTCGCCCGACGAGAAGAAGCTGTACGTGGTGGAATGGAAGGGCACGCCGTCGCGCAGCATCTGGAGCTACGACATCGCACCCGACGGCACGGCATCGAACAAGACCAAGTTGATCGACGCCAACGGTGCCGGCGCGTTGGATGGTTTTCGTGTCGACAAGGACGGCAACCTCTGGTGCGGCTGGGGCTCGGACGGGCGCCTGGGCATCAACTCAGCTGACTACGATGGCGTGAAGGTGTTCAACGCGCATGGCAAGCCGATCGGCTTCATCCACCTGCCGGAACGCTGCCCGAACCTGACCTTTGGCGGGCCGAAGAACAACCGCCTGTACATGGCCAGCTCGCACTCCTTGTATGCGTTGTACGTGGAGGCCGAAGGCGCGGTGTGATGTCGCCCTGACCGAACGCGCGGCCGCCCCGTCACGTGCGGCCGCAGCATCCGGGCAGGCGGGTTAGGGTAGACCCTGTATCAATACAAGTTTTGTATTAATCGAGTCAGCGGTTGGCTTGGACTTGAATCGATCTCGATGCAAGAATTCGTTCACCAACAACACGCATTCATGACGAGCGAGACATGTCCCGATACAGCCCCAAAGAATTCGCCCAACAGATCGGCTCCGGCCTGCTGTCCTTCCCGGTCACGCATTTCAAAGCCTCCGACCTGTCGTTCGACGAGGCAGCGTACCGCGCCAACCTGAACTGGCTGTTCAGCCACGATGCCGCCGGCCTGTTTGCCGCGGGTGGCACGGGCGAGTTCTTCTCGCTCACCGCTGCCGAAACCGACCAGGTGGTACGCGCTGCCGTGGCTGAAACCGGAGGCAAGATTCCGGTGATCGCCCCGGCAGGCCGTGGCACGGCTGAATCGATCGAATACTGCAAGGCCGCAGAAGCTGCCGGCGCC
>Ga0070659_100001098_pt1 | contig 19734 bp, 16 predicted proteins | sample KBSC23metaG_FD_64666 | JGI IMG/M metagenome (GOLD analysis project Ga0070659, IMG submission 64666) | Corn rhizosphere microbial communities from Kellogg Biological Station, Michigan, USA - KBS C2-3 metaG | ecosystem: Host-associated > Plants > Roots > Rhizosphere > Soil ... | reverse complement strand
TCGCTGGGCGTCGCCTACGCGGGCAGCCCGGCCGTCGTGAGCGGGCTGACCAACGGCACGTCGTACCGCTTCGACGTCGCGGCGATCAACGGCGTCGGCGCGAGCTCGTACTCGGACCCGACGTCAGCCGTGGTGCCCGCCGGAGTGCCGGCGGCGCCGACCGCGGTGACCGCGACTCGCGGTGACGGGCAGGCCAGCGTGGCGTGGACGGGCCCGTCGGCGAACGGCTCCGCGCTCACCGGCTTCACCGTCCGCTACTCGACCGACGGCGGCACCTCGTGGACGACCGTCGGCACGTCGTACTCGTCGAGCCCGGCCGTCGTGACCGGGCTCACCAACGGCACGTCGTACGTCTTCGACGTCGCCGCGACGAACGGCGTCGGCACCGGTACGTACTCGTCGGCGTCGACCGGTGTCGTGCCGGCCGGCGTGCCCGCCGTGCCGACCGGTGTGACCGCGACCCGCGGCAACGCGCAAGCGACCGTCTCGTGGACGAACCCGTCCGGCAACGGCGCCGCGCTGACCGGTTTCCAGATCCGCTACTCGACCGACAACGGTTCGACGTGGAGCGCCGGTGCCCCCTATTCGTCGAGCCCGGCGATCGTGACCGGACTCACCAACGGCACGTCGTACGTGTTCGAGGTCGCGGCGACGAACGCCGTCGGCACCGGGTCGTACTCCACGCAGTCGGCGGCCGTCGTCCCGGCACGCGCGCCGGCCGCGCCGGGCAGCGTGACGGCGACCCGGGGCAACGCTTCCGCGTCGGTGTCGTGGACCACGCCCGCCGACAACGGATCGGCGATCACGTCGTACGTCGTCCGCTACTCGACCGACGGGACGCACTGGACTCCCGCGGCGCAGTCGTACGACGGCAGCCCGGCGACCGTGACCGGACTGACCAACGGCACGTCCTACGTCTTCGACGTCGCCGCGGTCAACGCGATCGGCACCGGCACGTTCTCGGCGGCGTCCAGCAGCGTCACGCCGGCGACGACACCGGACCCGCCGACGAGCGTTGTCGGCACCTCGGGCCCGGCCCAGGTGAGCGTCGCCTGGACGCCCGGCGCGACCGGCGGCTCCGCAGTGACGAGCTACACCGTGCGCTACTCGACCGACGGCGGCTCGACGTGGACCACCGTGGGCACCGCGTTCGACGCGAGCCCGGCTGTGGTGACCGGACTCGCCAACGGCACGCCGTACGTGTTCGAGGTGCTGTCGACCAACGACGTCGGCTCGTCGAGCTACTCGACGGCTTCCGACGCGGTCACCCCGGCCGCGGTGCCCGACGTGCCGACCGACCTGTCGGCGACGCGCGGCAACGCATCGGCGTCCGTCTCGTGGACCGCCCCGGCAGCGAACGGTTCGCCGATCACGTCGTACGCCGTGCGCTACTCGAGCAACGGCGGTACGACGTGGACGACCGCCTCCGGCTCGTTCGGCGGCAGCCCGGCGACCGTGACCGGACTGACGAACGGCACGCCGTACGTGTTCGAGGTCGCCGCGACGAACGCGGCCGGCACCGGCGGGTACTCGGCGATATCGGGCGCGATCACGCCGGCCACGACTCCGGACCCGCCGACGAGCGTCGGTGGCAGCCGCGGCGGCGACGGCGCGGTCGCGCTGACGTGGATCGCACCTGCCGACGGCGGCGACGCGATCACCGGCTACACGGTCGAGTGGTCGAGCGACGGCGGTACGACGTGGTCGTCGCCGCTCGGCAGCGCGTTGACGAGCACCGACACCGCCGCGAGCGTGACCGGTCTCACCGACGGGACGGCGTACATCTTCCGGGTCGCGGCGACGAACGGCGTCGGGATCGGAACGTTCTCCGACACCTCGGGCGCCGTGACTCCCGCGACGGTGCCCGACGTTCCCACCGAGGTGACCGCGGTCGCCGGCGACCAGCAGGCTTCGGTCTCGTGGCAGCCGCCCGCGAACGGCGGCACGGCGATCACCAGCTACGACGTCCGCTACTCCGGCGACGGCGGCACGACCTGGACGTCGGCCGCGGTCGCGTTCACGCACAGCCCGGCGACGGTGACCGGCCTGACCAACGGGACGGACTACGTCTTCGAGGTCGCGGCACTCAACGACGTCGGTCTCGGCGGCTACTCCACGCCATCGACGGCGGTGACTCCGTGGCGCGACGCGTCGTCGCTGACGAACAACGCATCGATGACGGTCAAGTACGGCACGACGGTCGTGCTCAGCACGACGCTGCGCGACACGACGACCGGCCTGACGATGGGCGGTTACGCCGTGCAGCTGCTGGCGAGGACGTCGACCGGTGTGCCGTGGCACGTCGTCACGACGGCATCGACGTCATGGGTCGGTACGGCGAAGGTCTCCGTGAAGCCGAGCGCGCGGACGCTGTACATGTGGCAGTTCAACGGCGTGCCCGGGCATGCGGCGGCAGGGTCGGGAACGCAGACCGTGTCGGTCGCGCAGGTCGTCACCGTCGCGCAGACAGCGACGTCGATCGTGCACGGCGGCGTGGTGAAGTTCTACGGCGTCGTGTCGCCGAACGAGGTCAACCAGTACGTCTACCTGCAAGTGCTTCTGGGCGGGTCGTGGAAGACCACCGCGGTCAAGGCGCAGATCGTGAAGCAGCGGCTGCCGAACGGTGTCACGACGGTGGGCTACGTGCTGGCGCTGAAGACCGGCTCGACGGGCAGTTTCTCGTACCGCGTGAACCGGCCGGCCACGCTCGCCAACGCGGCCGGCGTCTCGAAGACGGTGACGCTGCGGGTCACCTGACCCGCCAACCTCGGTTGACTGTGACGTTGTGTGTTAGTGCGGGGGTGCTCACTGACACACAACGTCACAGTCAACGCTGGGTGGTGACGGCGCTGATGTGGCCGTTGGTGGCGAAGTCGGTGGTGAACGCAACGGTGGCGGCGAGTGTCGTGCCGGGGTATCCCGGCACCGTCACCGCCGGCGGCCGGGTGTAGCCGACGCCCGGGTCGAGGATGCGGATCGCGACGACCGTGCCGCCGTCGACCACGGCGACCGCGCGGGCAGCTCGCTGCGGCCAGGTCTGCCCGCGGGTGGAGTCGAAGCGGTAGTGGTTGGCGACCTCGTCGAGCCGGTCGTTGCCGACGCCGTACGCGGCGAGCACCCGCATCAACGCGGCCTTGTTCGTCTGCTGCTCGGCGCCGCTGGGCGCGTGAGCCGCATCGGGACGTACGCCGGCGAACGCCCGCCGGAACACGTCGGGCGACACGCCGAGCATCGCGGCGTAGAGCGGCACCGGCCGGCCGTAGTCGTCCGGGCCGATGACGAAGCCGCCGCTGAACGAGACCGGCACCGAGTGCCGCGCCGGAGACGGGCCGCCGCAGCCGGCGACGCCGAGCAGCGACACCGCTCCGACGATGAGCCCGATTCGCCGGATCGTCATGACCCGGAACGATGCCGCCGCGGCCTGTGCGTCCGCTGGGAACGATCTGGCAGCCAGGTGTGAGCCGGATACCGGAAAGTCAGGACAAGTCGCGCATCGACCTATTACCGTGGATGAGCGCTGTGGGACCTGCCCGACGGCGATTGATCATGTGTCGCCCACGGGGGTTCTCGATGCGTCGCCTCGCCGCGGTTGTCGCCGCGCTCACCGCAGTTTCGGTCGCCGTACTGCCGGCGCTGCCGGCCGCCGCGACCCTGACGGCGCTGCCGTTCACGCATTACACCGACATGGTCGTCGACGAAGCGCACGGCCACCTCTTCTTCAGCCCCGGCTCCGGCGGCTCCGTCGTCTACGTGACCGATCTCGCCGGTCAGTCGGTGACCAGCCTGTCGTCGCTCGCCGGTGCCACCGGCCTGGCGATGTCCCCCGACGGCGCCACGGTCTACGTCGCCGCCTCGGCAGCGGGCTCCATCTCCGCGATCGACACCACCACGCTCGCCGTGTCGTCGGTCGCGACCGGGCTGTCCTGCCCGACATGGCTCGCGTACGCCGGCGGCAAGTTGTGGTTCTCGTCCGGCTGTACGGCGAACAGCGGCACCTTCGCCGGCTTCGACCCGACCGGCACCCCGATCACGACCACCCCGGCTCCCGGCGGAACCACCTTCTACTACGCCCCGCACCTGTCCGGCGGTGCCGGCACGTTGGTGGCCACCGGTTCGACGGAGCCGGCCAGCCAGGTCAGCTACGACGTCTCCGGCGACGGTCCGACCCAGCTCGCCGCCAACAGCTCGCTGTGCCAGGGCGCGTTCGGGTCGGTCGCGGTCTCGCCCGACGGCGCCCACGTCGCGGTCGCGTGCGGGTATCCGTACCAGGTGGCGATGGCGAAGACATCCGACTTCTCGGTCGAGAACTACTACTCGCCCGCGTCGAGCAGCCCCTATCCCGATGCGGCCGCGTTCTCCCCGGACGGCAAGTTCCTCGCCACCGGGTTCAGCCAGTACAACCCGAACGTCGCGGTCTTTGCCGTCGACCATCCGACGGCTCCCGCCTACAGCGCGTACCTCCAGGACGGCGGCCAGGGTTTCCTCCCGGCCGACGGTCTGCGCGTCGGCGCGACCGGCACGTTGTATGCCGTCATCCCGACGAGCGTCTACGAGAACGCGTTCGTGCTCGACGTCGTCGCCGACGCGACGAAGTTCAGCTCGACGGTGACGATGTCCGGGCCGGCCACCGCGGTCCGCGCGCAGCCGCTGTCGATCACCGGGACACTGACCGGAGCGGACGGCACCACGCCGGCCGGCGCGGAGTTGGCCGTCGAGCGGATCGACCTCTCCGGCACCCGGCAGCTGGCGCCGGTCGTCACCGCGGCCGACGGCACCTTCACCATTCACGACTCACCCGGCGTGGGTGGTGCGGTCACCTATCGCGCCACGTGGGCCGGTGACGACACGCATCGCGGCAGCACCGCGCAGCGGGCCGTCACCGTCAGCCGCACCGCGACCTCGCTGACGGTCTCGTCGACCGCGACCACGATCGGCTACGCCGGCAAGGTGACGATCACCGCCCACCTCGGCAAGACCTACAACTCTCGCGTCGTCACCATCACCGAGACGCCGTACGGGATGGCCAAGAAGACGGTCGTCAGCCGGGCCGTCGACAGCTACGGCAACCTGCGGGTGACGATGACGCTGTACCGGCGGACCACGTTCGCCGCGAGCTTCGCCGGCGACTATCGCTATGCGCCGGTCACCGTCTCGAAGGCGGTCGCCGTACGCGGGAAGCTCACCGAGGCGCTCGGCGGTGCCTACAGCCGCAGCGGCAGCTATGCGCTCTACCACCACACGACGAACCCGTTGCTGGCCGCGCAGCTCTCGCCTGCGCAGTCCGGCGTGTGCCTCTACTTCCGCGCCGAGGCCTACTACAGCGGCGCCTGGCATCTGATCGCGAGCTCAGGATGCCTGACCACGAACTCGTACGGCGTCACCGGCGCCTACCTCTACAACAGCCACGTCGTCGGCGCGCCGTACCGGATGCGCGCGTCCTGGCTGGGCAACAAGATGTCCGCGGCGGTGACGGGGAGCTGGCAGTACTTCAAGTTCACGTAGCCGGCGGGCTCGCCCGGTGAGCGAGGGAGGAAACGGCGCGTGGGACGCGAAGTTTGTCCCGTAGCCGGGGGGTTTTTCCAGGGTCGTGTTCCCAGTGCAACCGGCCGATTGGAATGACGTGCCTCACCTGCCCACGTGGCGCACCGGCCTGACGGTCGCGGTCGCGACCCTCGCCGCCCTGCTGCCCGCGATCCCCGCCGGTGCCACCACCCCGACCGGCGTGCACGGCACCGTGACCCTTCCCGACGGCAGCCCGGCGGCGGGCGTCTGCGTGTCCGTCTACGACGGCTGGCACCAGGCGAGCCAGACCACCGGCGCCGACGGGACCTACAGCCTCAACGTCCCCGCCGCGAGCGACTACCTGCTGCACTTCGCCGACTGCGGCGGCCGCGACCTCGCGGACGTCTACTACGGCGGTGAGGTCGCCTCCAACCGCGAGCCACGGCTCGCGATCACCGACGGCCAGATGCTCACCGCCGACCAGCAGATGATCCAGGGCGGCGAGATCACCGGCCACGCGACCGACGACCTCGGCAACCCGGTCACCAACGCGTGGGTCTACTGGATCGACCACAGCGTGGGGTTCGACAACTTCGGGGCCACGCACGTCGGCGCCGACGGCACGTACGTCCTGCACGACGTCCTCCCCGGCACCTGGCGCGTCTTCGGGATGGGCGGCAGCTACGACATCCCGCAGACCTGGGCGGGCGGCGTCGACAACTGGCAGCAGTCGCCGCCGGTCACGGTGACGGCCGGCGGCAGCGCCGCGATCGACCTGCAGATGAAACGTCCGGGCGCGATCACCGGCCACGTGGTCGACGAGAACGGCCAACCGCGCAGCGACATCTACGTCGACGTGTACGGCAGCACCGAGGAGATCCACCTCGCCCAGGCGCACACCGACGACTACGGCAACTTCGCTCTCGGGCGGGTGTTCGCAGAGCCGGTGCGCCTCGCCTACTCCGCGGGGCAACCGCCGTACACGTGGTCGGGCGACGCCGACACGTTCGCCGGCGCGACGGCCATCGACGTACAGCCGTGGTTGACGGTCAACGGCATCCAGCAAACGGTGGCCCACGGGCCGCACATCGCGGGCACGGTGACCGATCCCTCAGGTAATCCCGTTGTCGGCGCGACCGTGCAGTTGTACGACGGCGTCACGCTGACCGGCACGTCGCGGTACGAGACCACCGACACGGCCGGGCACTACCTGTTCCCCGACCTGCCGAGCAAGCTGTACGACGTCCGCGTCACGCCGCCACAGCCGAGCCCGCTGATCGGCGGCTTCTACCCCGACGAGCTCCCGATCGCCACGCCGGCGGGTGCGGTCATCCCGAGCGACTCCACGGATCACGTCGACTTCACCTTGCCGATCGGCGGCACCATCGAGGGCACCGTCACCCGCGCTTCCGACGGGTCCCCGGCGGCCAGCGTCTGCGTGGCGGCGAGCAGCATCCTTCCCGGAACGGGCGGCGGTACGACGACGGCGAGCGACGGCACGTTCAGCCTGCAGGGCCTTCGGACGGCCGACTACACGTTGCGGTTCAACGACTGCGGCAACGTGCGCACTCTCGCCCCGATGCTCTGGCACGACGCCGGCGGCGGCTCGACCGTTCACGTCGACCAGGGATCGACGGTGCCAGGGATCGACGTGGCGATGCAGCGCGGCGCCACCTTGCACGGTCGCGTCGTCGACGGTGCCGGCCATCCGGTGTCGAGCATCTTCGTGATGACCAGCGGGTTCGACTCGTCCGGCCTCTACTCCTACGGCTCGGCCATCACGACCAACGACGGCACCTGGTCGATCGGCGGCCTCTCCGGCGCGACCTACCCGGTCCAGTTCACCTCGTCGGACACGGCGGTGCCATGGGTGCCGCGGTTCGAGACGGTCACCGCCGGCACCGGCGAGGACGTCGCGTTGCCGGACGAAGTCATGCACCACGGCGGCTACTTCTCCGGAACCGTCACCGACCAGTCCGGCAAGCCGGTGACCGACGTGTGCATCGACGCGGTGGTCGACAACGACACGCACAGCACCGTCCCGATCTGGGCCGCGCGCACGACCATCAACGGCACCTACACGATGGGACCGATCGAGGCCGGCAGCTACACGGCGTACTTCCGCGACTGCGGCGCCGGCATGGTCTCGACGTACTGGCAGCCGACGGTTCCGTTCTCGCCGGTGCCGACCCAGACGTTCACCGTCTCGGCCGACGCGACGACCAGCGGCGTCGACCAGGAGGTCTACGTCTACACGCTGCCGAGCGTCCCGAGCAACGTGGCCGTCGCCCCGGGTGACAGCTCGGCCAAGCTGACCTGGAGCCCGCCGGCAGACGACGGCCACACCGCCATCACGGGGTACGCGGTGACGACGCCGAGCGGTACGACGACCGTGCCCGCGACCGCGCGGTCGTACGACGTCGGCGGCTTGACGAACGGGCACAGCTACCAGTTCTCGGTTGCCGCGATCAACAGCAAGGGAACCGGCGACGCGGCCACCGCCGCTACCACTCCGGAAGCGGGCCTCGGCAAGCCCGTCACTGTCAGCCTCGCGCACCCGTCCGTGCTGACCTACGGCGCCACCGGGCAACTGTCCGGACGGGTCCTGGACTCGCAGGGAACCGCGGTCGGCGGCGCGACGGTCACGATCGCCAGCCGGGTCGCCGGTTCGACGGCGTCGTGGCACGTGCTCAAGACCGTGACGGCGTCGAGCACCGGCGGGTGGAGCCTTGCGATCGCGCCGAGCACGCCCACGTCGTACCGGATCTCCTCCGGTGATGCGGTGACCGGCGGGACCGTCATGCTGCGACCGCTCCTGGCGGCGTCTGCATCGCAGCGCACGGTGACGTTCACGACTCGACCGGTGCGGGCGAATGCATTGATCGTGCTGCAACGGTGGAACGGGTCGCGCTGGTCGACCTGGCAATCGTTGCGGCTGAACTCGTGGGGCCGTCTCGTCTCCACGTTGCCGACCGCCGGCAAGTGGCGGGGATGGCTGTCCGCGACGGGCTACTGGGCGGCGGCCGCGAGCCGGAACCTGCAACTCGCCTGACCCCCCTTGCGTTCTCTCTCCATGCGCGAGTACTCTCTCTCGCAGAGTAGATAGGAGAGAGACATGGTGGACATGTCAACGGAACTCGCGGGCTTGCGAGCCCGGGTGCGCGCGACCCAGCACGCCCGGTCGATGCCGCTCATCGTCATCGGTGCGCTGCTGCTGAACTACGGCGTCACGTCGTTCGAGGCGCATCCGGTCGCGTGGCGGTACGGCGCACCACTCGCGTTCGTCTTCCTGTGGGGATTGGCGAAGGTCATCGAGGCAAATCGCGGTGTCGGCACCGGGCGCTTCGACTACCTCATCGCCGCCGGCTTCGTCTTCACGGCCGTCAACGCGTTGCTGCTCCGACCGTTCACGTCGTGGTTCAACCTGTACCAGCTCGAAGGGGTCTGGGTGGCCGTCATCGGAGCGGCGCTGGTCGCGTTGGCACGGACGACACGCGACCGGGTGCTGACGCTCGTCGCGTTGGTCCTCGTCATCGTTGGTGCGGCCATCGCCGTGACGACGCACCGGTATTACGTGGCTGGGTTCTATCGGGGCGGGGCGTTGCCCTCGCCGAACGCGTGGCCGAACCAGCTCATCTCCGGGCTCGGGGTCGCGCTCGCCGTACTCGGGCTCGCCTATTACGGACGTGAACGCGAGCAACTGTGACCAACGGCAACGAGCACCCGGCGGCGGAGTTCGACGACGCCGTACATCATCCGAACCGGCTCGGCATCCTCATCGTTCTGCACGAAGCCGGGCGGGCGGACTTCGCCTTTCTCAAGCAGGCGCTCGGGCTCACCGACGGCAACCTGGGCCGGCACCTCACCGCGTTGGAAAGCAGCGGGCTCATCTCGCTGACCAAGGGATTCGAAGGGCGGCGGCCGCGGACGTGGGCGCAGCTCACCGCGAAAGGGCGGCGCGCGCTGCAGGCCGAGCTGGATGCGATGCGCCGCCTGCTGGACCGCGTCGACCAGCCGGCCAAGGCGCGGAGCCAGCTCCCCCATCTGGACTCGAACCAGAAACCTACCGATTAACAGTCGGGCGCTCTGCCAATTGAGCTATGGGGGACCGCGCCGCACCGCGGGTACGGCGACCGCGATAAGACTAGCGCAGGACGGGTATGCCGGAGGGCAGTCACAGGAGGCTGACACATGCGCTACAAGCTGACGTTCGCGGTGGGCTTCGCCGCCGGCTACACCCTCGGTGCCAAGGCCGGGCGGCAACGCTACGAGCAGATTTCGAGGGTCATGCACGGGCTCGCCGAGAACCCGACCGTGCAGTCCGCCGCCGGCATGCTGCAGGCCCAGGCCGGCAAGGTCGTCGACAACGCGAGGTCCACCCTGCTCGCCAAGCTGCCGATCGGCGCCGGCCACGAACGCGACCCCTACGGCCCCGGCCCGGTGCCGGCGATGAACGGGCACGGCCGCGGCACGACTCCCCCGCACTAGAACGCCGCTTCGCGGGGTACGGGTCCCGTCGTACGACGAAAACCCACCCGCGACGCGGAGGAGTCCAGACGTGAGCAGTCGTATCGGCGAGCCGAGCGATCCGTTCGAGGACGAGGGCCAGGCGTCGGCCGAACCGGGCCTCGCGGGCAAGCGCATCACCGGCGACCCGCAGGAAGACATGCCGGTCGCGGGCGACCAGCCGCTCGGCGTCGACGAGTTCGGGACGACGGCGTTCGAGCAGTCGCTCGGCGAGCCGCTCGACGGCCGGTTGGCCCGCGAAGAGCCCGAGCTCATCGAGACCGCTCCCCCGGTCGTCAGCGACCGCGAGGGCATCGACAACCCGTACCCTGCCGACCGCGAGGAGCAGGTGGGCCGCATCGTCGAGACCGACGAAGGCGCCCGCGAAGACGACGAGGCCACCGTGGTCGCGGTCGACGTCGGCACCGACCAGGGCGGCTTCAGCGCCGAAGAACGCGCGATGCACATCGAACCCGAAGTCTGAATGCCCCGCCTCAGACGCGTCGACTGCGCCGACCCCGGCATCCGCCGGGTGCGCCGCGGCCGCGGATTCAGCTACGTCGACGCTGATGGCGCGCGCGTCGACGATCCCGCTGTGCTGCAACGGATCGCCGACCTCGTCATCCCGCCGGCGTGGGAGGACGTCTGGATCTGCACGGCGCCGAACGGGCACATCCAGGCGACCGGCACCGACGCGGCCGGCCGCCGGCAGTACCGCTACCACGACGCCTGGCGGCGCCATCGCGACCGGGAGAAGCACGACCGGATGCTCGAGTTCGCGGCGGTTCTGCCGGCCGCGCGGGAACGCATGCTCGCCGACCTCGCCCGGCCGTCGCCGGATCGGCTCCGCGTGCTGGGTGGCGCGGCCCGGCTGCTCGACCTCGGCTTCTTCCGGATCGGCTCGGAGGAGTACGCCGAGACCAACGGCTCGTTCGGGCTGGCGACGATGCGTCGCGAACACGTGACGTGCAGCCGCGGCGTGCTGACGTTCGACTACATCGCCAAGGGCGGCAAGCACCGGGAGCAATCGGTCGCGGACGCGGATCTTTGCCGGCTGATCCGGCTGCTGTTACGGCGGCGCGGTGGCGGCGACGAGCTGCTGGCATATCGCGACGGCGACACGTGGATCGACGTACGGTCCGGCGACATCAACGCCTACCTGCGCGAGATCACCGGCGGCGAATTCACCGCGAAGGACTTCCGCACGTGGCACGCAACGGTGTTGTGCGCAGTCGGATTGGCGGTGTCGGCCACGGCGCCGCGGTCGGAGTCGGCGCGCAAGCGGGCGGTGGCCCGCGCGGTCGCGGAGGTCGCGCACTACCTCGGCAACACCCCGGCGGTGTGCCGCGCGTCGTACATCGATCCGCGGGTCATCGACCTCTACACCGACGGCGTAACGATTCACGCCGACCTCGGCGAGCTCGGCGCGGGTGCGGCGTTCGGCGAGCTCTCGACGCAGGGGGCGATCGAGCGGGCGGTGTTCCGGTTGCTCAGCGACCCGCGCCGGAGTGGCCGCTCTCCTCGGGGGGCGGCCGCGGCGGCCTGACCTCGTACCCTGGTGGGGTGCGGCGATACCTGAGCTGGCGGTGGTGCCTCGCGCACCTCGTGCTGGTGGCCGCCGTACTCGTCATGTTGCGGCTCGGGCAGTGGCAGTGGGACCGGGCGAACTCGTCGTCCGGCGGGCTGCAGAACTACGCGTACGCGCTGCAATGGCCGCTGTTCGCGGTGTTCGCCATCGTGGTCTACGTGAAGACGATGCGCGAGGACCAGCGGCACGGGCCGTTGGGGTCCGCGCCACGGGCTCGGCTCGATCCGTCGGCGTCGGGGGTACGGCGCGAGGACGGGGTGCGGGTCGGTGTGAGCACGCCGGTCGTCGCCGTCGACGCGGACGACGTCGAGACGCAGGAGTGGAACGCGCGGCTGGCCGCGCTCAATGCGGCGACGGCGCGAACGGAGGCGGCACGTGAGCGAGGTCGCTGAGGACTCTTCGGGTGCTCCGGATGCCGCTGCCGACCGGCGGCTGGGGCGGGCGCTCTTCCGGTATCGCGTGATCGCGTGGATCGTCGGGGTGCTGCTGATCGTGCTGTTCTGCATCGGGCTGCCGTTGCAGTTCGCGGCGGGGCATCGCGGCGTCGACCGCGTCGTGGGCATCGCGCACGGGGTGGTCTTCTATCCGCTGTACCTGTTGGCGACGGTCGACCTGGGCTGGCGATCGCGGATGCGGCCGGTGCGGCTGCTGCTGACGCTGCTTGCGGGGACGGTGCCGTTCCTGTCGTTCGTGGCGGAGCGCGAGACGCGACGCTGGGTCTCCTCGGCTCCGGCGGAGCCTGGCCGGTAGCTTCTGCTGGTCGATTCCGCCCTCTCAGACCAGCAGTTCCTACCCGCTGCCACACGGGGCTGTGGACGCTGAGTGGCGCGACCCGCGTACTAGTCGTTATCTTCTGCCGGTGCGATCGTGGCTGCGGTTGGTGGCGGGCCTGGCTTGCCTGGTGGCGCCGGCGTCCGGCTGTTCCTCGGACCCCGGCCAGCCCCAAGTCCTGCCGAGCCCGACATCGACCCCCTCCCCCAGTACGACGCCGACACCGTCCGAATCAGTCGCAGCGGTCGGCCGTCTTTGGTTCAAGTTGTTGCAAGCAGCGACCACGACAGACACCGCAAATGCAATCGACGAGATCACGGCGCCGAGCTGCACTTGTCGTCGCGTCTCAAAATCCTTCCGCGACGCGGCGATGAAGCACCAGACGTACTTTGGATCGATTGCCCTTACGAGTTTCAACTTCTTTCTCGATGCTCCGACCCTCGCCGAAGTGGTCGCGACCTATGACGCGTCGACCAGCGGGCTGCGAAGTCAGGACGGGCGCATCGTCTCAAGGTCTGCGGCGCGTCACGGAGTCTCCATCGTGCTCCGCCTGGTCCGGTCGAACAATCGATGGATCATCTCCAAGGTTGAAGTCGTGAATCCGGGAACAACGTCTTGATTGCATCCTTCATTGCACTGCCGTTGCTGCTTCCCCTCGGCCACGCAACACCGCCGCCTTCGGACTGCGGTTCAGTCACTGTTCCGTACTGCGCGGGTGCGACCGCCGACCGGGCCCGGGGCGATTTTCGTGGGTTGATCATGGTGCGGGATCAGCCGGACGTGCTTGATCGCGCGGCCGTTGCCGGGACGTCCGCCGGCTGCGGCGACTGCGTCTGGGAAATCATCTTGTCCTGCCCGACCAATCTGGCCGGCTCGCCTGACGACGCGACCGCGTGCGGCGCCGCATCAAGCGCGCCACGCTGCCGGCGCGGCCAGGAGCTCTACCGGCTCTACCTCACGACAACCGCAGTCACCAACAAGTTCGAGGGCGCTCTGTGCCTCGGCGACATCGCCGACGTCGTCCCGGTCGGCAACATCGCCGCCTCCGATGTCGACCGCTACCTCCGCGACGTTGCGCCGCCCGACCTCGTCCTCACGACCAGCCCGCCGCGCGGCACCCTGGTGAGCCTGCCGACGTACTTCCGGGTCCGACCGCCGGAAACCCTGCAACCAGCACCGTTCGGCGGCCCCGAGATCCGCGAGACCATCACGCTGGCCCCCTCGTCGTACGCATGGTCGTGGGGCGACGGCACCGACAGCGGCTGGACCGACGACGCGGGCGACATCTACCCGCGCGGCACCCTCACGCACCGGTACAACCACGGCGGCGTCGCGCACGGGACACTCACCACCCGCTGGGGAGGCATTTACACAATCACCGTCGCCGGCCGCACCTTCGGCCCGTACCAGGCGATCGGCACCGTCACGCACGACCAGCAGTTCACGCTCGCCGTCTTCACCGCCCGCAGCCAGCTCGTCAGCCACGCCTGAACGCTGCGACCACGCTCAGCCAGGCGGCGGTGGCGGCGCATCAGCCGGACCGTCGGCGTGCGGAGCAGCCCACGGCATCGGCTCCCCGGATGCCCGGAATCGCAGCGCCGCGAACACCACTTGCGCGACCGCCGCGATGATCAGGATCCAGCCACCCCACCGCAGGCCCACGCTGAACCCCGGGGCACTCGCCGACGGGAGGTCGAGGCTTCGAATGATGATCAGCACCGCGCCGACGACGTCGAGCACCACGACGACGACGTTCCACGACACCCGCAGGGCGGGCATCGTCGCGTCGGTCAGCACCTCGACCGCGACAAGCACCGTCGCCGCGAGCATCAGCAACAAGCCGAGCGCGGCATAACTGTGCCAGGCGTTCTCCGACGCGCTACCGCTGATGCTCTGACCGGCGAAGCTCGCCGAGTAGCTCGCGCCGTACCACGGCAGGAACGACGCGATCAGGATCAGCAGGCCCAACCCGAGAAACACCTGGTCGTTTCGCGGCAACGCGCGCACATCGGTTTGTGCCATCTCTGCCCCCAAGGCGTCGTCGGCCCCCGTGCTGCCTCGATCCTCCGCCGCAAACCGCCCCAGAGCAAGGCACAACACGCGGCTACTCGTCGAGATAGTCCCGCAACCGTTGCGACCGCGACGGGTGGCGCAGCTTCGACAGCGTCTTCGATTCGATCTGCCGGATACGTTCGCGGGTCACGCCGAACTCGCGGCCCACCTCTTCCAACGTGCGCGAGTGCCCGTCGGTCAGCCCGAACCGCAACTGGATGACCTTCTTCTCGCGGTCCGACAACGTGTGCAGGATCGCGTCGAGCTGTTCTTGCAACAAGATGAACGACGCCGCGTCGATCGGCACGATCGCGTCGCTGTCTTCGATGAAGTCGCCGAGGTTCGAGTCCTCTTCCTCGCCGATCGGTGTCTCCAACGACACCGGCTCCTGCGCCAGCTTCTGGATCTCGAGCACCCGTTCCGGCGGCAATTCCAACTCGGCGCCCAGCTCTTCCGGCGTCGGCTCGCGACCCAGGTCCTGCAACATCTGCCGCTGCACCCGCAGCAGCTTGTTGATGGTCTCGACCATGTGCACCGGGATCCGGATCGTCCGCGCCTGATCCGCGATCGCCCGGGTGATCGCCTGCCGGATCCACCACGTCGCGTACGTCGAGAACTTGTAGCCCTTCGTGTAGTCGAACTTCTCGACCGCACGGATCAGGCCCAGGTTGCCTTCCTGGATCAGGTCGAGGAACAACATGCCGCGACCGACGTACCGCTTCGCGATCGACACGACCAGCCGCAGGTTCGCTTCGATCAGCCGCTTCTTCGCGAACTGGCCGTCGCGCTCGACCTGTTCCAGCTCCCGCTCCAACCCGACCGGCAGGTCGCGCACCGTCGTCAGCTTCTCCGACGCGAACAACCCGGCCTCGACCCGTTTCGCGAGATCGACCTCTTCGGCGGCCGACAACAGCGGCACCCGGCCGATCTCCTTGAGGTACATCCGGACCGGGTCGCTCGTCGCGGCCGCCTTCGCGGCCTCGCCGTCGGCCTTCGCCGCCGCTTCCTCCTCGTCTTCCTCTTCGGCACCGTCGACGATCTGTACGCCGCTGTCCGACAGCATCCGGAGTACGACGTCCATCGACTCGGGCGGCAGCTCGGCGGCGATCAGCGCCGCGGTCACGTCCTCGGACGAGACGAACCCGGCGAGCCTGCCCTGATCGAGCAACTCGCGGACCTCGGCGACCTGCGCCTCGGCGGGCGGCGCAGCCGGCGTCGACACACCCTCAGTGTGCCCCACACACCGGATCCCACTGCGTCCGGTTTCAGACCGCGCCGACTCCACGCTCGCGCAGCGCCTTCTTTCGCTGCTCCAGCACGATCAGCTCGCCGAACGCGCGGTTGTAGTCCGTCGCCTGCTCCACCGGATTCAGCCGCTGCAGCCGGCCCTTGAGCTCCTGGATCTGCCGGGTCAGCGCCATCTCCTCCAGGCGCGCGACCAGCGACGACGCGTAGCGCTGGTCCTCCTCGTCGACCGTCTGCAGCGGCTCCACCGCCAGCTCGGTCACCAGGTCGCGCACCGCGTCGGTCTCGACCTCCTCGCGCACCCGGGTCACCCACTCGGTGCCGCCGACCGCGGTCGCCGTACCGCCCGCCTTCGCGACCCCGGCGCGGACCGCGGCGTACGCCGGCGCGGTGAACACGACGACGTCGAGCGCGTCGAACTCGGGGCCGAGCATCGCCGGTCGCTGCACCGCGAGCTTCATCACCTCGCGCTCGACGATCAGTCCAGGGTCGCGCGGGTCCGGCCGGGCCGGCACCGCCGGCCGGGTGCCTCGCCGCGGCTGCTCGGCGGTCGCGCCCGGAGACGCGCCGCCGCGCACTCGCGACAGCACCGCCTGCTCGTCCATGCCCAGCCAGCCCGCGAGCCGGCGCGCGTACTCGTCGCGCAACGACCAGTCCTTCAGCGTCGCGACGACCGGCGCGGCCGCGGCCAGCGCGGACACCCGCCCCTCCGGGATGTCGAGGTCGAACCGCGACAGCGTCGACCGGATCGCGAACTCCGCCAGCGGCACATGAGACGCGATCAGGTCGCGGACGGCGAGGTCGCCGCGCTGCTGCCGCAGCTCGCACGGGTCGAGCCCGTCCGGTTGCACCGCGACGAACAGCTGGGTCACGAACCGCTGGTCGTCCGCGAACGCCTTCAACGCCGCCTTCTGCCCGGCCTCGTCGCCGTCGAAGGTGAACACCACGCGGCCGCGGAACTCGTCCTGATCCATCAGCAGCCGGCGCAGCACCTGCACGTGCTCGGCGCCGAACGCCGTCCCGCAGGTCGCGACCGCCGTCGTCTCCCCCGCGAGATGGCACGCCATGACGTCGGTGTAGCCCTCGACGACGACCGCCTTGTAGCGCGTCGCGATGTCGTTCTTCGCGAGGTCCACGCCGTACAGGACCTGACTCTTCTTGTAGAGCGGCGTCTCGGGAGTGTTGAGGTATTTCGGGCCGCCGTCGTCCTCGCGCAACCGCCGCGCGCCGAAGCCGATGACGTCACCCTTCATGTCGCGGATCGGCCAGACCAGCCGGCCGCGGAACCGGTCGTACGGCGTGCCCCGCTGGCCCGTCGTCGCGAGCCCGCCGGCGAGCAGCTCCTCGTTGGTGAAGCCTTTGCTGCGCAGCTGGCGGGTCAGGCTCTCCCACTCGTTGGGCGCGTACCCCACGCCGAAGTGCGCCCACGCCTGCTCGGCGAAGCCGCGCTCGCGCAGGAACGCCCGGCCGATCTCGGCCTCCGGAGTGCCCAGCTGGGCGACGTAGTACGACGCCGCTTCGCGGTGCGCGTCGAGCAGCCGCTGGCGTTGCGATCCCTGCTGTCGCGGCGCGGCGCTGCCCTGCTCGTAGGTCACCTCGACGCCGGCCTTGCGGGCCAGCACCTCGACCGCCTCGGTGAACGAAAGATGCTCGAGCTCGCGGACGAACGTGATCGCGTCGCCGCTCGCCGAGCAGCCGAAGCACTTGTAGAAGCCGAGCGCGGCGTTGACGTTGAACGACGGCGTCTTCTCGTCGTGGAACGGGCAGAGCCCCTTGAGCCGGCCGGCACCGGCCGGCTTCAGCGCGACGTAGTCGGCGACGACCTGGTCGAGCGAGAGGCGTTCGCGGATGGCCACGATGACGTCCTCGCGAATCCGACCGGTCACGCTCACCTCCTCGCACACCAAAGTAAGGCGAGGGGAAGCGCCGCCAGCCCCGAGTCTAGGCGCGCCACGCCTCCCCCTCCCGGGCGATCATGCAGAAGTTGGGCTTTTCCGCCACCGATAGGGCCGACAACTGCATGATCGGCGAGGTTAGGACGGGAGGCGCAGCACGATCGCCCGGTGCGGGAGGCCGGTGTCCGCCGTCAAGAACTCCTCCCCCACCGGCTGCCAGCCGTGCCGCTCGTAGAACCTCATCGCGGCGGTCCGGGCGTTGGCCCACAGCAGCGGCGCGCCGGCCTCGCGCGCAGCCGACACCGCCTCCGCCAACACCAGGCCGCCGATGCCGGTCCCCTGCCGGGACGGGTCGACCGCCATCCCGCGCAGCCGCCACGCCGCCGGCTCGGACGCGGGGTCCGGCCCGGCCCACGGGTCCGGGAACACGGTCGCGCAGCCGACCAGCTCGCCGTCGTCCCACGCGCCGACGTGCACCGCGCCGTCGTCCTCGCCGTACACCGAGTAGGTCACCGGCCGGCCGGGCCGCAGCACGGCGTGCCGCAACGGGAAGATCTCGTCGACCCGCGCCCGCCGTGCGACGAGGCTCACCCGGCCACCCACCGCTGGTACCACGCCGCGGCGGACGTGTCGGTCAGCGACGCGATCTGGTCGACGACGACCCGCAGCCGGGCCGCGTCGTCACCGGCAACCGCCCACGCCTCGCGCAGCCACGGCTCGAGCGAGTCCGGCGCCTTCGCCAGCACCGCGTCGGCGAGCTCCTCGAGCTGCTCGCGCTGCCGCGATTGCAACGCGAGCGTCTCCTCCCGGCGCATGACGTAGAGGTGCGCCAGCGACTTGAGGATCGCGCACTCGGCCCGGGCCCAGTCGGGCACGACGAGGTCGGCGGCATAACGGGTCAGCGGCCCGTCGCCGTACGCCGACCGGGTCGCGTCGGTCGCCGCGGCGGAGAGCCGGGCGATGAGCTCGCTGGTGAGCCGCTTCGCCTCGACGGCGGCGCGCAGCGAGCCGTCGAACCCGCGCACCCACGTCGGCAGCGCGGCCAGCCGCTCGGCCGCCGCGCCGAGCTCGTCGCCGTCCGGGAAGTACGTCGACGCCGCGAGCCGTACGACGTCGGCCCGCTCGACCGGATCGTCGAGGGCGCCCGGCGGCACCTGCCCGGAGTGCAGGCCGTCCTCGAGGTCGTGCACCGAGTAGGCGACGTCGTCGGCCCAATCCATGACCTGCGCTTCGAGACACTGCCGGTCGCCCGGCGCGCCCTCGCGGACCCACGCGAAGACGTCGGCGTCGTCGGCGTACACGCCGAACTTGGGCTCGCCCTCGCGCTTGGGCCACGGGTACTTCGTCGCCGCGTCGAGCGCCGCGCGGGTGAGGTTGAGCCCGGCGCTGCGGCCGTCGGCGGTCAGCGTCTTGGCTTCGAGCCGGGTCAGCACCCGCAGGCTCTGCGCGTTGCCCTCGAACCCGCCGCAGTCGCGGGCGACGACGTCGAGCGCGGTTTCGCCGTTGTGCCCGAACGGCGGGTGGCCCAGGTCGTGCGCCAGGCAGGCGGCGTCGACGAGTTCCGGGTCGGCGCCCAGCGCCGCGCCCAGCTCGCGACCGATCTGCGAACACTCCAGCGAGTGCGTCAGCCGGGTGCGCGGGAAGTCGCTGGTACCGACGAGCACGACCTGCGTCTTCGCGGCCAGCCGGCGCAACGCGGCCGAGTGCAGGACCCGGGCCCGATCACGCTGGAAGTCGTCCCGCGCGATGCCTTCGGCCTTCGCCGGCTCGACCACCCACCGGGCGCGCGCATGCTCGTCGTACGCCGCCGGGGTCACCGGCCAACCCTATGCGTCGGCAACAGCAGGCAATCGCGCGCTGGTTCGGCTAGAAGCGAACCAGCGCGCGATTGGGGCCGGCTGGGGTCTTAGACGGCGACGACGCGGCGGCGGCGCAGCCGCAGCATCGCCGGCAGTACGGCGAGCGGCGCGAAGAACACGATGCCGTGCGACTTCTTGCCCGGGATCTTGGTCTGCTGCGCGAACACGACCTCGCCGGAGACACCGCCCGGGCGCATGCCGGCGTTGTCGGCGTATGCGATGCCGGCCATGTGCGTGCGCGGGTTGATGCTCACCTGGAAGTAGTCGAGCAGGCTGCGGTCGCCGCTACCCGGGCCGATGCCGCACAGGATGCCCT
>Ga0070659_100001097_pt1 | contig 19735 bp, 21 predicted proteins | sample KBSC23metaG_FD_64666 | JGI IMG/M metagenome (GOLD analysis project Ga0070659, IMG submission 64666) | Corn rhizosphere microbial communities from Kellogg Biological Station, Michigan, USA - KBS C2-3 metaG | ecosystem: Host-associated > Plants > Roots > Rhizosphere > Soil ... | reverse complement strand
GACGACTTCGAGGGCAGGATGCTGGTCAGCAGCGACCTCGACCTGCATCGCGCCCACCTGCAGCGCTTCGTCGATCTCGGCGTCGACCGCGTCTACCTGCACAACGCCGGACCGGACCAGCGCGAGTTCATCGAGGTCTTCGGGCGCGACGTGCTGCCCCAGGTGACCAGGTGAGCGCGGCGCCCCGGGACGCCGTGACGATCTTCGCGATCGACGGGCTGCCCGAGATCCACCCCGGCGACGACCTGGCCGCTCTGCTCGGGGATGCCCTCGAGGGCACGCTCGAGCACGGCGACATCCTGGTCATCACCAGCAAGATCGTGAGCAAGGCCGAGGGCCGCATCGTCGAGGCTTCCGACCGCGAAGCCGCCATCACCGCCGAGACCCGCCGCGTGGTCGCCTCGCGCGAGCATGCGGCGGGCACGACACGCATCGTCGAAACGCACACCGGGCTGGTGATGGCCGCGGCCGGCGTCGACGCCAGCAACGTGCCCGAGGGCACGGTCGCCCTGCTTCCGGTCGACCCGGACGCCTCGGCCCGCGCCCTGGCGACCGCGCTGCGTGCCCGGCTGGGATTCGACGTCGGGGTGATCCTCAGCGACACCTTCGGACGACCGTGGAGAGACGGCCAGACCGACGTCGCCATTGGCGCCGCCGGCCTGCGCGTCGTCGACGACCTGCGCGGCAGCACCGATACGCAGGGACGGGTGCTCGAGGTGACGGTCCCCGCGATCGCCGATGAACTGGCGGGCGCCGCCGACCTCGTAAAGGGCAAGGCGGCCGGTCGCCCGGTCGCCGTCGTGCGGGGGCTCGGGCGTTACGTGGCGGGGTTGGACGCGCCGGGCGCGAGCCGTCTCATCCGGAGCGCCGAGCTCGACATGTTCCGCCTGGGCAGCGACGAGGCCCACGCCCAGGGTCGGGCCGAGGGATACGACGAGGGCTACGCCGCCGGCTTCGAGGAGGGGTCGGCGGAGGGCACTCCCGGGGAACACCCGTAGGGTCGAGGTATGGCCAAGCCCCCGCAAGACGGTGAGCGGCGCATCCTGTTCGCCGACGGAACGCTCAGCGGTGTCGAGAACTACCTGCACGGCAAGAAGTCGGGGCGCTGCGAGTACTGGTACCGCAACGGCCAGAAGAAGGCCGAGGGGCAGTTCGTCAAGGGACTCTTCACGGGCGAGTGGATCTGGTGGCGCGAAAACGGCGAACTGCTGCAGAAGGGTGCCTTCGTCGACGGCGAACAGGACGGCCTCTGGCAGCGCTGGCACGACACCGGCGCCCTGATGGACGAAGGGATGTGGGTGCGCGGCAAGCGCTCCGGCATCTGGAAGCACTACGACAAGGCGGGCGAATTGGCCACCACGAAGTCCTACGCGGAGCGCAGATGAGCGCCGCGCCGCGCAAGAAAAAGCCGCCCGTCGGGCAGGATGCCGCCGCCGAGGTGATCGCCAAGCTCACCCCGAAGGTCGAACCGCCGCCCATGTCGCGCCCGATGATGTCGCCGCCGTATGCCTTCCCGATCCCGTTCGGGGAGCCGCCGGCCGAGCCGGTTCAGCTCGTCGACGGTGAGATCCCGTGGGAGCTGCGGGACGGGGAGTAGCCCTCAGCCGGCCGGAAGCTCCTCGATCAGGAGCTGACCGATCGTGGTGACGTTGACTGGTTCGGACAGCAGGGACGATTCCACGGTGGCCCAGTAGCCGTCGCGAGTGAAGAGCTGAAGTTGCTCGTCAGCCACATAGGCGGTGACGGCATCCCCGAACTGCGCATCGCGTTGCCCCGCTGAGGCCTTCTGCTTCAGGGCGGCGAATGTCGGTGCATCCGGCTTGGACGCGGTGACGACGAGAGTGACGGCCGCGCTCTCGTCGCTCCAGGCGCAGACGGTGCCCGTGAGCGCAAGCGCTTCTTCGTCGGGCGAGTCATTCGCCGAGATGAGATCGCTCGCGGGAACCAGCCCTGGGTCGAGCTTCGCCAATGTCTCCGCGTCGACGAGTTGACCGCAGTCATAGCCGAGCGGCACCCCGCTGCCGAATGGCGAGCTGGTGGGCGCCCCTGGGGCTGCGCCCGCCGTCGCGGGAGGAGGCGGGGTTCCGGTCGTGAGTGGACCGTGCGCCGCACATCCGGTCACCGTCAACATGGACAGCACCAGCGTCGCGATTATCGCCGGCCCGCGTGTTTTCATCATGATTCGTTCTCACGCTCCTGCGCTCATATTCACGTGTTTCGGGGCGTCGCGCGAATCGCCTGTTGACGGGACGCGTCGCCGGTGGTTGTATTTGTCTACCTTGTTAATAAACAGGATGGTTAAATATGGGGAACGCGACCGCGCATCGTCCTTCGGAGAACATGCTCAGCACCACCTTTGCCGCGCTCTCCGATCCGACGCGGCGCGCGATATTGGCTCGCCTGACGCGAGGAGAGGCGACCGTGAACCAGCTCGCCGAACCGTTCGCGATCAGCCTCCCGGCGGTCTCCCGGCATCTGAGAGTGCTGGAGCGCGCCGGTTTGGTCGCGAGATCACGCAGCGCCCAGTACCGGCCCTGCCGGCTTCAAACGGAGCAGCTGAAGCGCGTCGACGAGTGGATGGCGCCGTACCGCGAATTCTTCGACGTGCGCCTCGATCGGCTTGAGCAGCACCTCGCAACCATGGTCGCCGACGATGAAGGGAAGGACTCATGACCGCCGCCACCCACCGCGGATTCACTCTCACTCGAACGCTGAACGCCCCGCGCGCCACGGTTTGGCGTGCCTGGACCGAGCCTGCGGACCTGGTCTGGTTCCTCAACCCCGATGCCCCGACTCCTGTCGAGCCGATCACCGTCGACCTCCGGATCGGCGGTGCGTTCCGGGTGCACATGATCATCGACGATGATCTCGACTACATGACGGGCGGTATCTACCGGGAGATCGTGCCGATCGAACGCCTGGTGTTCGAGTGGGGTGCTGTCGATGGCTGGCCGAAGCTCAGTGCGGCGAAGGCGAACGACGCGCCGCTGACGATCCTCGAGTTCTTCGACATCGGTCCTGCGGTGACCGAGATGACGCTGCGAGTGACATTCCCCGAATCGATGACCGACGCGCGTGCTGCTGAATGGCTCGGCACCGGCATGAACGAGGGATGGGGCATGACGATCGACCGCCTGGTCGCGCGCTTCGACTAGTCGCCGTCGTGCCGTGCGGCGGCCTCATCCGCGTCGCGCTGCAGTTGCCGGGCGATCGCGCGATTCATGTCGCGCCGATGGATGAAGATGCTGGCGATCACCAGCGCGAGCGCGGCGAAGATCAGGTACGAGTTCGATCGGCCGATGGCCAGCAGCACGATCACCGCGACCAGCGCGGCGCCTGTCGTGACGACGAGCACGCGGCTGAGCGTCGACATCAGCCTCCAGTGCATGCGTTCAGTATGGGGCAGCGACTGAACCGAGAAGCGACGCGTAACGTATGACATTCGTGGCACTCTTCCCATTCACGATGCGGTGACGGAGACTGAACCTGATGGATGCTTACTCGGCCCCTACCAATCGGACCACCGGCACCGCCGTCGATGGCCAGGCCGTTGACGGTCAGACCGACCTGAATGTCGGGGCGCTGCCGATCGCCGAGTTCCTGCTCGACAGCCGGGCGGTGATGGCCGCGGTCGAGACGGTGATCGACGGCAAACGCGAGGCGGTCGAGATCGCGCTCACCGTGCTGCTGTCCGAGGGTCACCTGCTCGTCGAAGACGTGCCGGGTGTCGGCAAGACCATGCTGGCCCGCGCCCTGGCGCGCAGCGTCGACTGCTCGGTGTCGCGCATCCAGTTCACACCCGACCTGCTGCCCGCCGACATCACGGGTGTCTCGGTCTACAACCAGAGCGATCGTGAGTTCGAGTTCAAGCCCGGACCGGTGTTCGCCAACATCGTCATCGGCGACGAGATCAACCGCGCATCCCCGAAGACGCAGTCAGCCCTCCTCGAGAGCATGGAGGAGCGCCAGGTCACCGTCGACGGCACGACCTACGAGTTGCCGCGCCCGTTCACCGTCATCGCGACGCAGAACCCGATCGAGATGGAAGGCACATACGCCCTTCCCGAGGCGCAGCGCGACCGCTTCATGGCGCGCATTTCGATGGGGTATCCGGATGCCGTCAACGAGGCCTCCATGCTCCGCCAGCGCGAGACCGGCAGCCCGCTCGATGCGCTCCAGCCCATCGTGACGCTGACCCGCCTGCGTCAGATGGTCGAGACGGTGCGCCAGGTCTATGTCAGCCCCGCCGTCGAGCACTACGCCGTCGCGATCGCCGCGGCCACCCGCGTCGACCGCGAACTCCGCCTCGGCGCGAGCCCGCGTGCCACGCTGCAGCTGGTGCGGGCGGCCAAGGGTCGTGCCGCCTTGGACGGGCGCGACTTCGTGCTCCCGGACGACGTGGATGCCCTGGCCGTCCCGGTGCTCGCCCATCGCCTGATGGCGGTACGCACCTCGGTGGGCTCGAATCCGTTCGGCGGCGAAGCGCTCGCCGACATCACGGCGCGGATCGTCGCGTCGACGCCCGTGCCGCTGGGAGCAGCGGGCCCGGCCTGATGCCCGACGACCGATGCTCGACGCCCGATGCCTGACGCCCGATGCCCGACGCCTGATGACGGCCGCACCGTGACCACACCGCGAGTTACTTCACCATGAGTGACCGGCGGGTCAGAGCCCGCAGGCGTCAGCAGCGCGAGCGCGCGGCCGCAGCGGTCCGTCGCGCGCCACGCGGGCAGACCCGTGGCGGAACGGCCGGCTCGGCGCCGGGCGCAGCCGAGGCGGCCGCGGCGGCCGCCGCGCGCGGCTCCCTCGAGAAGAGCCAGCGTCTGCGTCCCACTGTGCGCGGCGTCGGTGCCCTGCTCGTCGCCTTGCTCGCCTTCGTCGTGGCATACAGCGCCGGCCGCCGCGAGGCGCTCGTCGTGGCATCCGCCGCGCTGCTGCTCGTGCTGGGCGGGCTGCTCGTCGCGCGGATCCGCCGACCGCGTCTCGACGTGGTCCGGCTCTTCAGCCCGCCGGTGGTGTCGGCGGGCACCAGCGTGCAGGTGACGCTGCGCATCCAGAACCTGGGAGCGGGTCCCAGCCCCCACCTGATCTGGAACGACGCCATCCCGTGGAGGGAGTCCGCAGAGCCGAACGAGTTGCCGCCGATCGGGGGCAGCCAGAGCCGGCACCGGCTGGTGACCGCGCACTACGAACTGCACCCGCCGCGCCGCGGTCTGTACCAGATCGGCCCGCTCGTGATCGAACACGAGGACCCGTTCGGCATGGCGCACTCCACCGTGGCCGTCGGTCAGCCGGACCGTCTCGTGGTGGTGCCCGCGATCGTCGACCTGCCGGCCGGCGGCCCCACGCTCGCCGACGGCGAGGGCACGGCGACCCTCGTCCAGCGACGCGTCACGGGCAACGACGACGACCTCACCACCCGGGAATACCGCACCGGCGATGCGCTGCGGCGCGTGCACTGGCGCGCCTCGGCTCGGCGCGGCGAGCTCATGGTCCGCCAGGAGGAGCACCGCAGCCACCCGGATGCCCGCATCATCCTCGACACCCGGCTCGCGGGCTATCCGGATGCGGACATCGACGACTCCGACGTCTGGCACCCGATCTTCACCAGCGAGGCCTTCGAGTGGACCGTGCGGATGCTGGCCTCGCTCGGCGTGCACCTCGACACCACGGGATTCCAGGTCTCGATCGAAGAGACCGCCGCCACCCAGATCGAGCAGCTCGGCGAGCGCTGGGACGGCAGCCGGCGCGAGGGATTTCTCACCAGCCTGGCCGGAGTGACACTCGTCGACGCGGGACCGGAGCGCCTCCAGCGCGCCCAGGTGGTCGAGGCCTCGGGCCCGATCTTCGCCGTGCTGGGCGATCCCGAAGACCTGACGATCGATTGGCTGATCCGGCGCAGGCACGGCGGTGACGCGGCGATTGCCTTCCTGGTCGACCCGCGGCCGCACGCCGTGAAGCGGCTGACCGACGCCGGCTGGGTGTGCGTGCCCGTGCAGGTGTGGGACCAGCCCGCCGCGGCCTGGAAGGCCGCCTCGAGCGAGGCGGGCGTCACGGCGAGGTGGTCGCGGACCTCATGACGAGCACCCTGAACCGCCGACCCGCCGTCGAATCGCGGCGCCCCCAGCCCGCGAGCAGGCCGGTCAAGCCGCCGATCCCGCATCGCCCGTATGCGTGGCGTCGGATGCTGCTGCTGGCCGGAACACTGCTGGTCTCGCTCAACGGGCTGCACGTCGTTCTCACCGGGACATCGTGGTGGATCGTCGCGACCGTGTTCTTGCTGCTGGTGCTGGTCACCACCACGCTGGTGCGTCAGCTCACGCGTCCGGTCTGGCTGCCGACCGTCGCCGGGGCCGTGGTGGGGCTGGTGGGGCTGACCGTCGGATACGGTCCGGATACCGCGCTGCTCGGCGTCATCCCGTCGCCCGAAACGGTGACCCGGTTCGTTCGCCTGACGAACGCCGCGTGGGGCGAGATCGCGGTGCAGTCCCTGCCGTCGTCGCCGGAGTTGAGCATCGTGTTCCTCATCGCGATCTCGTGCATCGGCTTGGCGCTGGTCGGCGATATCGCCCTGCAGGTAGGTCCTGCACTCACCGCGCTGCCGATCTTGACTCTGCTCGTGATCCCGGTGGCGGTGCGCGCCGACATCACCGAGCCCTACTGGTACCTGCTGGCCGCGGTCGGGTACCTGGCCCTGCTGCGCATCGGCAAGCGGCGCACCTCGGGCGCGAGCATCATCGTGCTCGGCGCCGCGGTGGTCGTCGGATCGTTCGTTGTGTCGTCGATCTTCCCGCCGGTCGAGCAGTCGCCTGACCAGTCGACCTCGGGAGGCGTATCCACCGGCATCAACCCGCTCATCAACCTGGGCGACGACCTGCGCCGCGGCGCGCCGGTGACGGCGGTTAGCTACACCACGAGCGACGACCAGGCGGTGTACCTTCGCCTGGCGACGCTCGACACCTTCGACGGGCGCTCCTGGACGCCGACCCTGGTCAGCCCCGACGGCAAGAACTCGCTGTCCAAGTTCCCGGCCGCCGTCGGACTCTCGACCGCCGTGAAGCAGTCGAAGCAGACCGCGTCGGTGACGGTGGGAGGGATCCAGGGCAACTGGCTGCCGGTTCCGTATCCCACGACGAAGGTGACGGGCGCGACCGGGCGCTGGTTCTGGGAGGCGGACGGGCTCTCGGTGCGCAGCACCGACACCAACATCGGTGGGCAGAGCTACACCGCGTCGTACGTCGAGGTGCAGCCGGATCTCGCGCAGTTGCGCTCGCCGACCACCAGCCAGACCGTGTCGAAGTCGTACCTCGGGCTGCCGTCGCAGTTGCCATCCATCATCTCGAAGACGGCGCAGTCGGTTGCCGGCTCGGAGGCGACCGACTACGACAAGGCGCTCGCGCTGCAGTCGTACTTCCGCAGCAGTGCCTTCACATACTCCACCTCGGCCCCGGTCGCGCAGGGCTACGACGGCACCGGTGCGGATGTCATCGCCGAGTTCCTGCAGAAGAAGGCCGGCTACTGCGTCCACTTCGCCTCCGCGATGGCCGTGATGGCGCGTGTGCTCGGCATCCCCTCGCGTGTCGCGGTCGGCTTCCAGCCCGGTCAGCCGACCCTGAAGAACGGGAAGACCGCCTTCACGGTCAGCACCCACGACCTGCACGCCTGGCCCGAGCTGTACTTCAAGGGCATCGGCTGGCTGCGATTCGAGCCGACACCGAGCCGCGGTGAGCTGCCCAGCTACTCGGACCCGGCATCGGTCGCGCAGCTCCCCTCCGACTCGCCGAGTGAGACGGCGGCCGCCACCGCCACCGCAACCCCCAGCTCATCGGCTGCTTCCGGACGCGCCCTGCCGAGCGACCAGGCCAACGCCTCAGGCACCGCTGCCGACACCGGCTTCAACGCGGCGCCCCTCGTGCTGCTGATCCTGCTCGCCCTGGTGATCGGCGCGGGGCTGGCCCCCGCCATCGGCCGTGTTCTCGTGCGGATGCGCCGCCGCCGGGCGATCGCACGCGGACACGACGCGGCGACCAATGCCTGGGCCGAGGTGCGCGACACGGCGCGCGATCACGGCTGGCTCGCACCCGAGACCGAGACCGCGCGCGAGTTCGCCGCGCGCCTCTCGATGGTCCTGGCCGACGATTCCGAGCGCATCGCGGGCTTCCGCGGGCAGGTCGAATCCACGGCATACGGCCCGCCGGATGCCTCATCGCTGTCCCTGTCGGAGTTGCGTGCCGTGCGCAGGGCCATCGCGCGCTCGGTGTCCTCGCGGGAGCGCCTGCGCGCGGTGTTCCTGCCGGCATCGCTGCTGGCCCGGGTGCGCTTCGACCCCGACGCCTGAACGCGCCGCGTCACGGGCGCACGGCGGCCGAACGGCGCGGCGTCAGGGGCGCGCGATCGCGAGCAGCGGCCGGCCGGTGAGCGGGTTCGTCATCCACCGCGCCTCGATGCCGTAGACCTCGCGGATCAGCGCCGGCGTCAGCGTCTCGGCGGTCGGACCGGCGGCGACGACGCGTCCGTGCGACAGGACCACGACGGCATCCGCGTGGGCGGCGGCCGAGCTCAGGTCGTGCAGGGCGGCGACCACGGTCGTGCCCTCGGCCGCGAGGCGCTGCAGAACCGCGAGTACGTCGAGTTGCGCGCCGACGTCGAGGTGGTTGGTCGGCTCGTCCAGCAGCAGCAGCCGTGGCTGCTGCGCCAGCGCGCGGGCCAGCATGACGCGCTGGCGCTCTCCGCCCGACAGGCTCGGCAGCTCGCGGGCGGCGAACGCGGCCACGCCGGCCGTGGCGATGGCGTCGTCGATGATGGCCGCGGCATCCGGGTCCCGGCCGCCGAACGCGGTCTCGAACGGCGCGCGTCCCAGCCCGACGACCGCCCGCACGGTCAGCGGCAGCTCGGTCGACGCCTCCTGCTCGACGAAGGCGACCCGCCGCGCGCGCTCGCGCCGCGGCAGGCCCAGAAGGTCGTCGCCGTCGAAGACGACGGTTCCGGACGTCGGCCGCTCGACGCCCGCGATCGCCCGCAGCAGCGTCGACTTGCCGGCCCCGTTCGGGCCGAGCAGCGCGGTCACGGCTCCGGCCGGAGCCGTGAAACCGGCGCCGTCGACGAGCACCGCCCCGCCGGCCCGGACGGTCACCTGCGAGACGGTCAGGCCCGCGGCATCCCGGTTCATGCCTCGCTCCGTCGTCGGGCGAGCAGCACGGCGAAGACCGGGGCTCCGATGAGCGCCGTGACGATGCCGACCGGCAGTTCACGCGGGTCGAACACCGTGCGTGCCAGCGTGTCGGCCCAGATCAGGAAGATGCCGCCGACCAGCGCAGACAGCGGCAGCAGCGGCCGATTGCTCGGCCCCACCACGAGCCGGACGGCGTGCGGCAGCACCAGGCCGACGAAGCCGATCGAGCCGCTGACCGAGACCAGCGCTCCGGTGAGCAGCGCGCTCGCGCCGAGCAGCCCCCAGCGCACCCGGCTGACCGAGAAGCCGAGAGACGCCGCGGTGGTGTCGCCGAACGCGAAGGCGTCGAGCACGCGGCCCGAGAAGGTCAGCGGTAGCCCGATCACGACCATCGCGCCGACCGCGATCGCCACCTGCGGCCAGCGCGCCCCGGCCAGCGAGCCCAGCAGCCAGTTCAGCACGTCGCGGTACGAGTCGCCGGTGGCGGCCCAGAAGATGACGAAGCTGGTGATCGCGGCGGCCAGCGACGACACGGCCACGCCGGCGAGCACGGTGCGGGTCGGGGTGATCCGCCCGAGCGAGCTCGCCAGCCCGAGGGTCGCAAGCAGGGCCAGGATCGCGCCGCCGAATGCCGCCACCGGCAGCAGCAGGGCGACGCCCAGCAGCAGGACGCTCACCGCGCCGAGCGACGCGCCGGATGACAGCCCGAGCAGATAGGGATCGGCCAGCTGATTGCGCGTGAGGGCCTGCATCACCGCCCCCACCAGCGCGAGGCCGCCGCCGACGGCCGCGGCCGTGAGCACCCGGGGGAGCCGCAGCTGCCAGACGATCCCGTCGTGCAGGGCGTCGAGCGGATTGTGCCCGATGCCGAGATGGGCGAGCACGCTGCCGACCACGTCTGATACCGACAGGGGGGCGGGACCGATGGTGGTGGCGACTGCGACGGACAGCAGGAGGGCCGCGCCGAGCGCGACTCCCCAGGTCCACGAGCGGGCGCGGGGCGTCACCCGAGTCCGAGGGCCTTCAGCTGCTTCGACACCGAGACCGCAGCATCCACGGTCCGCACCCCCGCCTCGCTCGCCGGGAACGGCAGCGTGATGAAGCGGTGGTTCTTCACCGCGCTCAGGTTCGCGGTGGCCGGATTGGCCTCGAGCGATTGGATCTTGCTGGCCGCGGTGTTCCAGGTGGCATCGATCAGGATGATGACATCCGGGTCGTCGGCGACGATCGACTCCCAGCCCAGCGAGCTCCAGGTCTGCTTCACGCCGGCCGCGACGTTCTTCAGCCCGACCGTCTCCATCACGAGCTCGGGAGCCCCGGTGCCGGCGCCCACGTACGGCACGTCGGTGCCCGAGGAGTACCAGAGCGCGGTGAGGCCCTTCGTGCTCTTCTTCACCGTCGCCAACTCGGCCTTCTGCTGGGCGATCAGCTTCGAATCATCGACCCGGAAGATCGCGGCGACCTGATCGAGCTCGTCGAAGATGTCGTGGAACGACAGCTTGGCCGGCGCGCCGGTGCTGCGGCAGGCAGCGGGCTGCACGTAGCTGCCGACGCCGAGGCCCGCCAGTTCGGCGCGGGTGCCGGCCTGGTCGGACGAGAACGCCGACTCCCAGCCCGAGTAGACCAGGTCGGGTTCGAGGGCGAGCAGGGCCTCTTCGCTGGGCATGAAGTTCGAGATGCTGTGCAGGCGCGCGGCCTGGGCAGACCACTTGGCCGGCACCGGGCCGTCTTGGAACGCCGTGCCGACGATCCGGTCGCCGAGGCCGAGGGCGAGCAGGATCTCGGTCGAGGTCGACTTGATGCTGACCACGCGCTGCGGCGCCTTCGCGAAGGTCACCTTCGTGTCGCAGTTCTGGATGACGACGGGCTTGGCGGCCGACGGGCTGTGCGAGGCGCCGGGCTGGGCGGCTGCGGCGCTGCATCCGGAGAGCAGCAGTCCGGCGGCGATCAGGATGGCGGGCGCGGCACTTCGCGGACGTCGGGGTCGGGGCATGAGGTCTCCAGGGGGCGCGGCGGGAATCTGCTGCGAGCAACGTGCGGCTCACCTCGGCCGAGCCGCTCACGAGCGAGCGGCGCGCCCGGGCAATGCAGCCCGGGGACCTGACACCGTCAACTCTACCGATCGCACAGACTGATCTCATGCAGACGACCGGCGGGAAGTGGACGGTGATCATTCCGGTGAAGCCGCCGGCGATCGGCAAGTCGCGACTGGGCCTCGGGCCGACGGTCGCACGCGCGATCGCCCTCGACACGGTCGCGGCCGCAGTGTCGTGCTCGGTCGTCGATCGGGTCATCGTCGTGACGGCGGATGCCGCGTTCCGCCCGCCCGGTACCGAGCGCCTGCTCGAGGACTCCCCGTCGGGCATCGACGCGGCCGTCGCATCCGGTGCCGCACTCGCCGGGATCGGCACCGCCCGCGCCGCGCTGCTCGGCGACCTGCCGTCCCTGCTCCCCGAGGAGCTCGCCGCCGCACTCGCCGCCGCCGAGGCTCTCGCCCCCGAACACCCCCGCTGCTTCGTCTCGGACCACGAGGGCACCGGCACGACGCTCGTCACCGCCGCGCCGGGCATCGAGCTGCTGACCGCGTTCGGCGGCGGCTCGGCGGCGAAGCACCGCGCGCTGGGCCTGTTCGAGCTCGACCTTCCGGCCGACAGTTCGGTGCGCTTCGACGTCGACACACCGGAACAGCTGGAGGCCGCCCGGCGCCGCGGAGCCGGCCACCCCGGTTGACAGAGAGTGAGCGCCGCCTCACGGTGAGGCGCGGCTCACCCTCCGGAGAGGGAGCCACCGCTCAGGTGAGCTGCGAGGTCCAGTGCCTCCTGCGCGATCGCTGCGCTCAAGGTCTCGTCGGTCATCCAGAGCGGCAGCGCGCGGGTCTCGACCCGGTCCCGCGCCAGCTCGGCCACCGAGCCCGCGTCGACGGTGTCGACCAGCCACCCGTCGAGCAGGCCGCCTGCCGCGCGACTCGCGTAGTGCCGCGCGACGGCCGCGGCATCCGTGTCGACCCCGATCGCCGTGAGACAGGCGTCGGCCATGCCGCGCACGACGGCTCCGCCGATGATCGGCGAGACCCCGACGACCGGCGCGGCCGTCGACCGCACGGCATCCCGCACGCCAGGGATGTTGAGGATGGTCCCGATCGACACCACCGGATTCGACGGCCCCAGCACCACGACATCGGCCGACGCGATCGCCTCGAGCACGCCGGGTGCCGCCGTCGCGGCGTCGATGCCGCGCTGCGGGAAGGCGAGAGCGGGCAGGGCCGCCCGGTAGCGCGTCCACCACTCCTGAAAATGCAGCTCGAGCCGGGTGCCCGGGTGATCGGGGTCGTCGACGATCACGTGCGTCTCGACCTCGTCGTCGGTCGCGGGCAGCAGCCTCACACCGATCTGGGGCCAGCGCGCGGTGAGGCGCTCGACGACCTCGTGCAGGGGGACTCCGTCGCGCAGCCACGCGGACCGGGCGATGGATGCGGCCACATCGAGGTCGCCGAGCGTGAACCAGGGCCATCCCACGCCCCATTCGCGCAGTTCCCCCGACACGCGCTCGCTGTCGCCGAGCCGGCCCCAGCCGCGCGTGGTGTCGTTGATACCGGCCAGGGCATACATGATGGTGTCGAGGTCGGGCGTGATGCGCAGGCCGGCCAACCACAGGTCGTCTCCTGTGTTGACGATGGCGGTGAGCGAGGCATCCGGAGCCGTCTGCCGTAGGTGAGCGCGCATCCCGGTCAAGAACCGGGAGCCGCCGACGCCGCCGGCCAGTACGACGACGTTCACGCGCGCGCCGCCGCTGCCAGCGCCGCCCCGACGGCCGCGACGTCGTCGCGCACCATGCCGACCGTGACGCGCACGAAGCCTCCCGGTTCGCCGAGCTGGAACGGCGCACCGGGCGCAACCCGGATGCCGGCCGCGGCCAGCTGCACGATCGCCGAGCGTTCGTCGTCGACCCGCAACCAGGCGTTGACCCCGTCGCCGGGCCGCAGGAATCCGCCCGCCGCGTTCACGGCCGCGGCGAGGTCGCGCTGCCGCTCTGCGTAGCGAGCACCCGCGGCGGCGACCTGGGCCACCGACTCGGGATCGGTGAGCAGCTCGTAGAGCATCGCCTGCATCATGCGCGAGGTCCACCCGGGTCCCAGCAGCCGCCTGGCCACCACCCGATCGACCAGGGCGCGCGGGCCGCCGAGCGCGCCGATGCGCAGGTCGGGGCCGTGCGACTTCGAGAAGCTGCGCACGTGCAGCACCCGGGTGGGCAGCCAGCCGGCGATGCTGACGTCGGGCGACGAGCTGATCGCACCCGAGTGGTCGTCTTCGAGCACCACCGCGCGGTCGGCGGCGCGGCTGCGGTGCAGCAGCGTCGCGAGTTCGTGCGCCCGGTCGCGCGACATCGAGGCCCCGGTCGGGTTGTGCGCGCGCGGCTGGAGGATCACCATCGAGGGGCCCGATCCGAGTGCGGTCGCGAACTCGGCCGGGATCATGCCCTCCTCGTCGACCCCGACCGGCACCGGGGCGAGCCCGTACTGCTCGAGCAGATCCATGAAGGGCGGGAAGGTCGGATTCTCGACGACCACCCGGTCGCCGAAACGCACGATGGTCGACAGCACGCGGTCGATCGCATCCAGGGCTCCGTTGGTGACGGTAATGGACTCGACCGGCGACGGCCAGGTGTCGCGCATCAGGTCGTGGAGCTCGGGAATGTCGGGCAGCTGCTGGTAGCTGGCGGTGTCGGCGCGCGCCGAGACGCGCGAGAGTGCCGGGCCGAGCGCGGGCAGCAGTTCGGGATCCGGCGTGCCACGCGACAGGTCGAGCCGAGCCTCCTGCGCCGCCCCCAGGTCGCGATACCGCCGCGGCAGCCACTCCCGCGGCGCGGAGCGCACGAAGCTGCCGCTGCGTCCGCGGCTGGTGATCAGGCCGGCCGAGGCCAGGGTCTGCCAGGCGTGGCTGACGGTGGCCGGGCTGACCCCCAGATCCACGGCCAGGTCGCGCACCGTGGGCAGTCGGTCACCGGGAGCGAGGTCACCCGTGGTGATCATCCGGGCGATGCCGGTAGCGATTCCCTGCGGGGAGCGCTCCTCGATCGCGAGGGCTACCGACTTCATCGTGACCGCCGTACGTTTTACTGCAACGTCACGACTTGTAACGTCGATGAAATGTTTACGGCGAACAATAACAAAAAGCAACCTCGTCGGGGCCATCGCCTCGACGGCGAAGGAGAGCAGCATGACGATCGTCCGCGCCGCCATCACTCAGACCACCTGGACCGGCGACAAGGAGTCGATGCTCGACAAGCACGAACAGTTCGCCCGGGACGCGGCGAAGGACGGCGCGCAGATCATCTGCTTCCAGGAGCTCTTCTACGGCCCGTACTTCGGGATCACCGAAGATAAGAAGTACTACCGCTACGCCGAGCCGTCCGACGGGCCGATCGTGCAGCGCTTCGCCAAGCTCGCCAAAGAGCTGAACCTGGTGATGATCCTCCCGATCTACGAGGAGGACATCACGGGCGTGTACTACAACACCGCCGTGATCGTGGATGCCGACGGCACGATCCTCGGCCAGTACCGCAAGCACCACATCCCCAACCTCGACCGCTTCTGGGAGAAGTTCTACTTCCGCCCCGGCAACGGCGGGTACCCGGTGTTCGACACCGCGGTCGGCAAGGTCGGCCTCTACATCTGCTACGACCGGCACTTCCCGGAAGGGTGGCGCGAGCTGGGCCTCAACGGAGCCCACATCGTCTTCAACCCGAACGCCACGAAGCCGGGCCTGTCGAACCGGCTGTGGGAGGTCGAAGGGCCGGCCGCCGCAGTCGCCAACGGCTACTTCGTGCTGCAGCCCAACCGGGTCGGGCGTGAGGACAACGAATACGGCGAGCTGGCCGTCGACTTCTACGGCACCAGCCAGGTGATCGACCCGCGCGGCAACTTCGTGGGGGAGCGCGGATCGGGCGAGCACGAGGAGGTCTTGATCCGCGACCTCGAGATGGACATGGTGCGCGAGATGCGCGACGACTGGCAGTTCTACCGGGATCGCCGGCCCGACTCCTACGCGGAGATCGTGGCGCCATGACCACGACCCTGATCACCGGCGGAACCGTCGTCTCGGCGACCGGCCGCGGAGCCGCCGACGTGCTCATCGACGGCGAGAAGGTCGTCGGGGTCCTGACTCCCGGCTCTGTGCTGCTCGGCACCGACCTGGCCGAGTCGGCGGACACCGTGATCGACGCGACCGGCAAGTACGTCATCCCGGGCGGCATCGACGCGCACACCCACTTCGAGCTGCCCTTCGGCGGCACCGAGGCCTCCGACACCTTCGAGAGCGGCACCCGCGCCGCCGCCTGGGGCGGCACCACGACGGTCATCGACTTCGCGGTGCAGACCACCGGCACGAAGGTGCAGGACGGTCTGGCGAAGTGGCACGCCAAGGCGGCGGGCAACTGCGCGATCGACTACGGCTTCCACCAGATCATGGGCGGTGTCGACGACGACTCCTTGAAGGCCATGGCCGGCTTCATCGACGAGGGGATCACGAGCTACAAGATGTTCATGGCCTACCCGGGAGTCTTCTACTCGGATGACGGCCAGATCCTGCGCGCCATGCAGAAGGCCGCCGACTACGGCCTGCTGACGATGATGCACGCCGAGAACGGACCTGCCATCGATGTGCTCGCGGCGCAGCTCGTCGAGGCCGGCAAGAACACGCCGTACTACCACGGCATCGCCCGCGCCTGGCAGATGGAGGAGGAGGCGACGCACCGCGCGATCATGCTCGCGCAGCTCACCAACGCCCCGCTGTACGTGGTGCACGTGAGTGCGAAGCAGGCGGTGCAGCAGCTCGCCTGGGCGCGCGATAACGGGCAGAACGTGTTCGGCGAGACCTGCCCGCAGTACCTGTACCTCTCGCTCGAGGAGCAGCTGGGCGCGGTCAGCAAGGAATGGGGCGACTTCGAGGGCGCCAAGTGGGTGTGCTCGACGCCGCTGCGGTCCCGCGAGGAGGGGCACCAGGACCACATGTGGCAGGCGCTGCGCACGAACGACCTGCAGATGGTCTCGACCGATCACTGCCCGTTCTGCATGAAGGGCCAGAAAGAGCTCGGCGTCGGCGATTTCCGCAAGATCCCGAACGGCATCGGCTCGGTCGAGCACCGCATGGACCTGATGTACCAGGGCGTCGTCACCGGCGAGCTCACGCTGGAGCGCTGGGTCGAGCTGACCAGCACCACACCCGCACGCATGTTCGGCATGTACGGGCAGAAGGGCGTGATCACGCCCGGCGCCGACGCCGATGTCGTCATCTACGACCCGAACGGCCACACCACCATCAGTCAGGCCACCCACCACATGAACATGGACTACAGCGCCTGGGAGGGCTTCGAGATCGACGGGCACGTCGACACGGTCATCAGTCGCGGGAAGGTCATCGTCGACAAGAACCAGTACCTCGGCGCGAAGGGCGACGGCCGCTTCATCAAGCGCGGCCTGTCGCAGTACCTGGTGTAACGGGCATGGATTTCGGGGCAGTTCTTCAGACCAATCCGCCGGCGTCGCGCACCATCGCGCTTGCCAAGCTCGCCGAGCAGTACGGCTTCAGCCATGTGTGGACCTTCGACTCGCATCTGCTCTGGCAGGAGCCGTATGTGATCTACAGCCAGATCCTCGCCGAGACGCGGCGGGTGAAGGTGGGCCCGTTCGTCACCAACCCGGCGACCCGCGACTGGACGGTCACGGCATCCGTCTTCGCGACCCTCAACGAGATGTACGGCAACCGCACGGTGGTCGGCATCGGCCGCGGCGACTCGGCTGTGCGCGTCACGAACGGCAAGCCGACGACACTGGCCGAGCTGCGCGAGGCGATCCATGTGATCCGCGAACTCGGCAACTCGCGCAGCGTCGAGTACCACGGGGCCGAGCTGCGCTTCCCGTGGAGCGTCGGCAGCGAACTCGAGGTCTGGGTCGCCGCCTACGGCCCGCTCGCCCTGAAGCTGACCGGCGAGGTGGGCGACGGGTTCATCCTGCAGCTGGCCGACGTCGACATCGCGAAGTGGATGATCAAGCACGTGCGCGACGCGGCCGAGGCCGCCGGCCGCGATCCCGACTCGATCACCTTCTGCGTCGCGGCGCCGTTCTACATCGGCGACAGCTCGGACCCGGCGACCATGCAGCACATGCGCGATCAGTGCCGCTGGTTCGGCGGCATGGTCGGCAACCACGTGGCGGACATCGTGGCCAAGTACGGCGCTGACGGCTCGGTGCCGAAGGCGCTCACCGACTACATCGCGGGTCGCACCGGCTACGACTACAACTCGCACGGCAAGGCCGAGAACGACCACGTCGACTTCGTGCCCGACGAGATCGTCGACCGGTTCTGCATCCTGGGGACTGCCGCCGATCACATCGCCAAGCTCGAAGAGCTGAAGGCGATCGGCGTGCATCAGTTCGCCGGTTACCTGCAGCACGACAACAAGGAAGAGACGCTGCGGGTCTACGGTGAGACCGTCATTCCCGCTCTGTCCGACCACCTCACGGCGAAGAGCTAGCCCCGAATGAGACGGCTTCGCGCGGCACTCCTCGGCATCGCCGGCGTCGTGCTGCTCGGGGTGCTGTGGGAGAGCTACAAGGCGCTTGCTCCGGCCGCGGGGGTCAAGATCGGCTCGATCACGGTGCTGCCGCGCACGAGCGACGCCGCGATGCCGCACCTCGCGACAATGCTGAGCCGGGCGCTCGAGCCGGTCACCTCGGCGGTGGGATCGCCTCCCCTGTGGCTCGCGGTCGTGCAGGCCTCGCTGTTCACCCTGAGCATCGCCGCCGTCAGCTGGCTGATCGGGGTCGTCGTCGGGTTCGTGATCGCGACCATCATGCAGCGCTTCCGCACGGCGGAATCCGCTCTGCTGCCGTGGGTGGTGCTCAGTCAGACCGTGCCCCTCATCGCGCTCGCGCCGCTGGTGAAGCGCTGGGGCGCCCTGGTCCATTTCGGCGCCTTCGACTGGCAGGACTGGATGTCGGTCGCCATGATCGCCAGCTACCTCGCCTTCTTCCCGGTGTCGATCGGTGCCTTGCGAGGCTTCGCCTCCCCGGACGCCGCCCACCTCGACCTCATGCGTGCCTACGGCGTCGGCTGGTGGCGCACCTTCGTGCGCCTCCGGGTCCCGGCGAGCGTGCCCTACCTCGTGCCCGCGCTGCGATTGGCGGCCGCCAACGCGGTCATCGGCACCGTCGTCGCCGAGGTCTCCATCGGCCTGAGCGGGGGAGTCGGACGCATGATCATCGAGTTCGCCCAGACCGGATCCAGCGATCCCGCCAAGCAGTGGGCGCCCATCTTCGGCGCCGTGCTGGTCGGACTGGTGGCGGCGGGAGCCGTCGCCCTGGTCGGCCTCGCCCTGCGCAAGTACCGCAGGAACGAGGTCACGGCGTGAGCGCAGCCCCCCTTTCCCCGCAGAATGCGGTATCCGTCACCCAGGTCAGCAAGGTGTTCCCCGCTCGCAAGGGCGACGGCGTCACCGCCCTCGACGACGTGAGCGTCGACGTCGCCGCCGGCGAGTTCGTGTCGCTGATCGGCCCGAGCGGGTGCGGCAAGTCGACGCTCATGCGTCTCATCGCCGACCTCGACGTTCCGTCGGCCGGCACGATCACCGTGTTCGGCAAGACCGCTCGTCAGGCGCGCCTCGACCAGGACTACGGGATCGCGTTCCAGCAGGCCGGGCTGCTGCCGTGGCGCACGGTGCGCGAGAACATCGAGCTGCCGCTCCAGCTGCACGGCGTCGGCGCGGCGGCCCGCCGCGCGCGAGCCGGCGAACTGATCGAGTTGGTGGGTCTCGGGGACTTCGGCGACCGGCATCCCGATCAGCTCTCCGGCGGAATGCAGCAGCGGGTCGCCATCGCGCGCTCCCTCGCCGAGAGTCCACGGCTGCTGCTGATGGACGAGCCGTTCGGCGCCCTCGACGAGATGACGCGCGAGCGGATGCAGACCGAACTCGCCAGGCTGCGCGCCGAGACCGGTGCTGCCGTCGTGTTCGTCACGCATTCGATCCCCGAGGCCGTCTACCTGTCGGATCGCGTGGTCGTCATGTCGCCGCGCCCCGGAAGGATCCTGCAGGTGCTCGACATGAAGCTCGGAGCGGCCGCCGATCGCACCGAGGCGCTGCGTGAAAACGCGCATTTCTTCGAGCGGGTCAGCGCGGTGCGCGAGGCGCTCCATGGAGACGCGGGCGGTCGCGCGGACCCGGCCAAGGGAGTCGAGACCCGATGAGCGCCGGCCGCCGTGTCACGCGCATCGTCGCCCCGATCCTCTTCGGGATCGCGGCGCTCGCGCTCTGGCAGGGGCTCGTGAACGCCCTGCACATCCTGCCGTTCGTGCTCCCGGGGCCGATCGCGATCGCCACGCAATTCGGGCTGCGTGCACCGTTCGTGCTGAACGCCGCCCTGATCACGGCAGGCAACGCGTTGATCGGCTTGGTCATCGGCACCGTGCTGGCCGCCGTGTTCGCCGCCCTGTCTGCCGCGGTGCGAGCCCTCGACGAGCTCAGCGCGCCGCTCGTGACGGCGTTCTCGGTGATCCCGATCGTGTCGCT
>Ga0070659_100001095_pt1 | contig 19751 bp, 14 predicted proteins | sample KBSC23metaG_FD_64666 | JGI IMG/M metagenome (GOLD analysis project Ga0070659, IMG submission 64666) | Corn rhizosphere microbial communities from Kellogg Biological Station, Michigan, USA - KBS C2-3 metaG | ecosystem: Host-associated > Plants > Roots > Rhizosphere > Soil ... | reverse complement strand
GCTCGGGTAGGCATACGTGATGGCCCCGGTCGGGCACGCCGTCGTACACGCGCCGCAGCCCACGCACAGATTGGGCGTGACATGCACGCTGCCGCGCCCGTCCTTCCACTGTGACGAAATGGCTGACGCCGAGCACACCTGCACGCACGCGTCGCAGCCCACTTGGCCGTTGCGACCGTGTGCGCAGATCGATTCCTTGTACTGGAAGAACTTCGGTTTCTCGAACTCGCCCACCATTTGCAGCAGCGCCAGCGATGCGCTCAGCTGGCGACCGGCGTCGGCACCGGCGTGGAAATAACCCTGCGGCGGCTGGTGCTGGGCGAAGGCCGGCGCATCGTTCAGGTCGAAGATCAGGTCGAACTGGCCGGAAAGCGTTTGCGGCGTCTCCACGCGGCTGAAGTCGATGGCCATCGCTTCGCCGCAGGCTTTCACGCAGGCGCGATGGTCTCGGCAGCGGTCCAGATCAATCTGGTAGAGCGTGTCGATCGCATTTTCCGGACACACGTCAATGCAGGCGTTGCAGTGCGTGCAGCGGTCCAGGTCGATCGGATTGCGGTTGCGCCAGTGCACGTCGAAGGCGCCCAGCCAGCCTTTCACCTCTGACAGTTCGCCAGCGTGGACGGGCCAGCGTCGCTCCATCGGCGGCGAGAACGGACCGGCTGACCGATCACGGCCCGTGGCCAGCACCGTCACGCTCAGTTGATCGGCCAGACGTTCAGCCCACGGCATCACGCGCTCGGCCGGACCGACAATCAGCAGGTTGCCGTCCGACCGGTAGTCGACCACCGGCACCGGGTCCGGCGCGGGCAACCCGGCCACAGCCAACAGCGCCGCCGTCTTGGCGTGGAACCCGCGCGCATCGCGCTTCGCGCCTGCCGACCAGCCACCGGTCTCGCGCACGTTGACGAAATGAATCGGCGCGGTCACCCCGCCGTGCTGCGCAGCCACCTCGGCAAACAACGCCTTCTCCTGCGTGCACGCAACGATCACGTCCTCGGTACCGTCCAGCGCCTGCGTGAAGGCGCCGATCTCGCGGCGGCACAGCAGATGGTGTGTCTGGCCGGGCACGTCGATGCGCGCATCGGACGCGCGCAGGGCGTCGCTCACCGCTTCGGCATCAAGCGGCATGGTGTGATTGCAACTGCAAACCAGCGTCGGCATGGAATTGTGCGTATGCGCCCGCGTCAGGTGCGCAGGCTGTGGGGACACGGCCGCACGGTCACTGCCGCGCGGTCCTCTTTTTATTCTACGGACGGCGGCTTAGCGGCGCCATGCGGGGTTGCCTGGGCGGGAGCATCGGGCGCGGGCGGCGGCTCGGTTAGTTCGGCCGGAGCGTCTTCCGCATCTTCCTTCGCAACGGGTGAAGCCTCGGATACCGGTTCGATTCCTGTCGGCGGGACCCCCTCCTCGTCGAGCGGCTCGAACAGCTTCAACCCCACCGTGTGGCGCAACGCACGCAACATCTCGGGCGGGATCGGATCGGGCTTCGAGTAATCGTCAATGTACGTATCGAGGCCATCCATCACGTTGAAGTGCGGATCGGCGAAAAGCTTCTTGAGCGCGGCGCGTTTGACGCCCTCATCGACACCATGCGCCACGAAGGGCGCGAAATCATCGGCTGGCGTCAGTTTGGCAGCGTCTTCGAGCGTGAGCGGCGGCGGTGCATCGGGTGCTGGCTTGGCAGGCTCGCCAGACTCGGCCACGGGCGCCACCTCGGCGGGCGGTGCTACCGCTTCCTGTTCTGGCTCGGGCTCGCCGCGCCGCTCGGCCGACTTGCGGCGCGACCAGCGCGAGAGGAAGGATTCGTCGCTCACAGCAGCCTCGTTCAGTACTTCGCGCGATCTTCCGGCGGCAGAAACGATTCGGGCCGGCGCCGTTTCTTCGGCTCGGGCCGGTAGTTCTCAGCCACGTACGCCTTCAGCCACTCCAGCGCGGCGGCGTCCAGCGGCACGTTTTCCACCGTCTCGCCGCCGTCGAGCCAGCGGCCGGCCTCGTTGTAGCTGAGCGAAACCGTGTGCGGGATCGCCTGCCCTTCGTCGGCCGTGCCCACCTCGCCCAGGCGCCACAGTACAAACCAGCACGGCGCGGCAGAGGTCACGTTGAGGTAGTAACCCTCGGCCTCGTCGCGAAACAGCGTGACGTCGAAGCCGGGCGTGAGCCAACGCTCCTCCTGCTCGGAGCGATCAAGGCAGCGCGCCTCAGTGCCGTATTCGCCCAGATCGGGCACCACAGCCTCCAGCCGCCACTGGAACGGCTGCCAGCGGTTGGCAGTCGGGCGGCGGCACAGCACCACCGCCATCCTGACGGACGGACGCTCCGCCTTACGATCACTGGGCTGAGGCTCGGTGGTGTCCATGGTGCGCGACTCAGGTGTTCTGCACGACGATCGACGGGAACTTGCTGGTCATGTCCTTCGCCTTTTCGGCGACGGTGATGGCCACACGGCGCGCGATCTGCTTGTAGACGCCTGCGATCGCGCCGTCGGGGTCGGCCACCACGGTCGGGCGGCCCGAATCAGCCTGTTCGCGGATCGACAGGTTCAGCGGCAGGCTGCCCAGGAACGGAACGCCGTACTGGGCGCACATCTTCTCGCCGCCGCCCGCGCCAAAGATGTGCTCGGTATGGCCGCAGTTCGGGCAGCAGTACACCGCCATGTTCTCGACCACGCCGATGATGGGAATCCCCACCTTCTCGAACATCTTCAGGCCCTTCTTGGCATCCAGCAGCGCAATATCCTGCGGCGTGGTGACGATCACCGCGCCCGTCACGGGCACCTTCTGCGACAGTGTGAGCTGGATATCGCCCGTGCCCGGCGGCATGTCGACGATGAGGTAATCCAGATCGCGCCAGTTGGTCTGCTTGAGCAGTTGCTCCAGTGCCGACGTGACCATCGGGCCGCGCCAGACCATCGGGTTGTCCTGCTCGATCAGGAAGCCGATCGAGTTGGCCTGCAGGCCGTGACCCTCCATCGGCTCCATCGTCTTGCCGTCGGCGGAATCGGGCTGGCCCTGGATACCGAGCATCATCGGCTGGCTGGGGCCGTAGATATCGGCGTCGAGAATGCCGACGTTGGCGCCTTCCGCGGCCAGCGCCAGCGCGAGGTTCACGGCGGTGGTCGACTTGCCCACGCCACCCTTGCCCGACGCCACTGCGATGATGTTCTTCACATTCGGCATCAGGTGCACGCCACGCTGCACCGCGTGCGCGACGATCTTCATCGACACCTGCACGCTCACATTTTCGACACCTTGCACCTGGCGCAGCGCGCCGATCACCAGCTTGCGGATCGGCTCGAACTGGCTCTTGGCCGGGTAGCCGAGCTCCACGTCGAGCGACACGTCGCCGCCATCGACCCGGATGTTGCGCGCCGATTTGGACGACACGAGGTCGCGCTCGGTATTGGGATCCACCACGCCGCGCAGTGCTTCGGTGATCTGTTCGATGGTTACGCTCAACATTTGCTCCACAAATCTAATGCGAATGGGGGACGGGCCAACAGTGACGCGGCATGAACTTTGCGGCGCCCTGGCCACTCTATGTACTGTTTTGCTATTGTATTTTGCCGGCGCGTGGTTCGTCCGATTTCCCCCAATATCCCCCGGCCGCGCCGGATATCGGCAAACCAAACAAGAACCGATCCCGTTACTCGTAGGAGAATTCATGAAAGCCAAGCTTATTTCCGTCTCGCTCGTCGCCCTGCTGGCGGCCGGCTGCGCCACCGAGCAGCAGAACCAGACCGCCGTTGGCACTGGCGTTGGCGCGGCTGTGGGCGCCGGCATCGGCGCACTGGTCGGCAACGGCAAGGGCGCAGCGATTGGCGGCGCGATTGGCGCTGCAACCGGTGCGGCGGCCGGTTACAACTGGGGCGCCATCAAGTCCAAGCTGACTGGCGATACCGCTGGTACGGGCACGCAAATTTCGGAGCAGCCCGATGGTTCGCTCAAGCTGAACATTCCGAGCCAGGTTTCGTTCGACACCGACAGCTCGGTCATCAAACCGTCGTTCCGTGGCCCGCTGGATAGCGTGGCACAAACGCTCACGCAGCACCCGGAACTCGCCGCCAACGTGGTCGGCCACACGGACAGCACCGGCAACGCGAACTACAACATGACGCTGTCGCAAAAGCGCGCCCAGAGCGTGGCGAGCTACCTGACCGACCGTGGTGTGGCCCGCAACCGCCTCTCCGCCGAAGGCCGTGGCCAGAATCAACCCGTTGCCGACAACGCCACCGAGGCCGGCCGCGCACAAAATCGCCGCGTCGAAATTTATTTGAAACCAATTCAGGGCTAACCCTGTCATAGAAAACAGGTGCCGCTTGCCACACGTTGCTGGCTCGCGATGCGTGGCTGACCTCCCGGGCGGTACCTGATTTCTCCTCCTTTTCCGTTGTGGAAAGCTGCGCCGGCTCTGACCGGCGCTTTTTTTTTGGGTCGCACCATGCGCGACATCTTGACGCATGGGTTCGGCGCCTGCCATTCCCTGTATTCACCTGTGACCGGCCCTGGGCCGCCGGGCGCGCTAAAATATGCGTTTTTCCGCGCGCCGCGCTCTATTTGCGGCCCGCCCGCACCTTTCCGGCCCCGCCCATGTCCGAACGTCGCATCCTCGTCACCTCTGCCCTGCCGTACGCCAACGGCCCGATCCATATCGGCCACCTGGTCGAGTACATCCAGACCGACATCTGGGTGCGATTCCAGCGCATGCGCGGGCACGAGACCTACTACGTGGGCGCCGACGATACGCACGGCACGCCCGTCATGCTGCGTGCCGAGAAGGAAGGCCTGACCCCGCGCCAACTGATCGAGCGCGTCTGGACCGAGCACAAGCGCGACTTCGACAACTTCCTCGTCTCGTTCGACAACTACTACAGCACCGATTCCGACGAAAACAAGGATCTGTCCGAGCGCATCTACCTGCAGCTCAAGGAAAACGGGCTGATCGATGTGCGCGAAGTCGAGCAATTCTTCGACCCGGTCAAGGAGATGTTCCTGCCGGACCGCTTCATCAAGGGCGAGTGCCCGAAGTGCGGCGCGAAAGACCAGTACGGCGATTCGTGCGAAGTGTGCGGTGCGACCTACCAGCCGACCGACCTGAAGAACCCGTACTCCGTGGTGTCGGGTGCGACGCCGGTACGCAAGTCGTCGGAACACTACTTCTTCAAGCTGTCCGACCCGCGCTGCGAAAACTTCCTGCGCGAGTGGGTGGCCGACCTGGCCCAGCCCGAAGCCACCAACAAAATGCGCGAATGGCTCGGCGAGGATGGCGAGGCCAAGCTGTCGGACTGGGACATCTCGCGTGATGCGCCGTACTTCGGCTTTGAGATTCCGGGCGCACCGGGCAAGTACTTCTATGTGTGGCTCGACGCACCGGTCGGTTACTACGCCAGCTTCAAGAACCTGTGCGGCAAGCTCGGCCTGGACTTCAACGCCTGGGTTTCCGAGCACTCGACCACCGAGCAGTACCACTTCATCGGCAAGGACATCCTGTATTTCCACACGCTGTTCTGGCCGGCCATGCTGAAGTTTTCGGGCCACCGCACACCGACCAATGTGTTCGCGCACGGCTTCCTGACCGTCGATGGCGCGAAGATGAGCAAGTCGCGCGGCACGTTCATCACCGCGCAGAGCTACATCGACACCGGCCTGAACCCGGAATGGCTGCGCTACTACTTCGCCGCCAAGCTGAACGCGACGATGGAAGATCTCGACCTGAACCTGGACGACTTCATCGCCCGCGTGAACAGCGACCTGGTCGGCAAATTCGTCAACATCGCCAGCCGCTCGGCGGGGTTCCTCGTCAAGCGCTTCGATGGGCGCGTGAGCGATGCCGCGCTGGGCCACCCGCTGATGGTGCAACTGCGCGAAGCCGCTCCGCAAATCGCCGATCTGTACGAAAAGCGCGAATACAGCAAGGCCCTGCGCGCCGTGATGGAACTGGCCGACGCCGTCAACGCCTTCGTCGATACGGAAAAGCCGTGGGACCTGGCGAAGGACGAAGCCAACCGCGAGAAACTGCACGCCGCGTGCTCCGTCGCGCTGGAGGCCTTCCGTCTGCTGGCCGTGTACCTCAAGCCGATTCTGCCGACCACGGTCGAGCGCATCGAAGCGTTCCTGAATGTCGAGCCGATGACCTGGCGCGCGATTGATTCGCAACTGTCGTCGGCCAAGCCGATCCAGCCGTATTCGCACCTGATGACGCGCGTGGACAAGAAGCAGGTCGATGCGCTGGTCGAGGCGAATCGTCAGTCGCTGCAGGCTACCGAGGCTGCTCCGGCCGCAGCCGCCAACGGTGCCGCCACCATCGAGCCGATGGCCGAGACGATCACTATCGATGACTTCGCCAAGATTGACTTGCGTGTGGCGAAGATCGTCGCCTGCCAGCGCGTCGAAGGGTCGAACAAGCTGTTGCAGCTCACGCTGGATGTGGGTGAAGGGAAAACGCGGAATGTGTTTTCCGGCATTCAATCTGCGTACGCGCCGGAAGACCTCGTCGGCAAGCTGACGGTGATGGTTGCCAACCTTGCTCCTCGCAAGATGAAGTTTGGGATGTCGGAGGGGATGGTGTTGGCGGCTTCGGCTGCGGATGAAAAGGCTCAACCCGGCTTGTATATTCTTGAGCCGCACTCGGGCGCTGTGCCTGGCATGCGCGTGCGTTGATTTTGTTGCTGGTTGGGATGGGTCTTGGTGGTCCATCCCTTGTTTCATCCCCTGCCGGGGCTGACTCACTTTCTTTGTCTTGCCAAAGAAAGTGAGCAAAGAAAAGCGCGCCCGATGCGGCGAAAGACTCCTTGAATTTATGTCGCAAGGAGGGAGGGGAGGCAAACTCGCTGCGCTCAGACAAGCCTCCCCTCTTTTTCCTCCTTGCAACAGAAATTCAAGGCGCCGCATAGGGCAGGAAAGTCAAAGGCCAAACCAGCGGTACACCAGCCAAAACGACAAAGGCCAACCTCGCGAGGGGTTGGCCTTTATCTTTTGACGTTTTGCCCTTGATGGCGCCTTGGATTTTTGTTGCGGGGAGGATAAAGAGAGCGGGCCTGTCTGAGCGCAGCGAGTTTGCCCGCTCTCCCTCCCCGCAACAAAAATTCAAGGAATGGGTCGCCATCTCGGGCGCGCCTTTCTTTGCCTACTTTCTTTGGCAAGACAAAGAAAGTAGGTCAGCCCCGGCAGGGGATGAAACAGGGGATGCACCCCAAAAACAAACCCAGGGCGGAAGCCCAACCAGCCAACCCCAACTACGCCCCATTCAACCGATCATCACTCCGCGAGGTCGTCGTCACCCGCCCCTCCGGCCCGAAGTGCACATTGAAGTAAGCCCGCTCGGTCGGATGCTCCATCCACCGATACCCCCAGACCTCTTCCTGCTTCAACCGAAACGCCTCCACCTTCCCCGGCTTACCGAGCATCCGGCGGATGTCATCCTTGCTCTGCCCAACCCGCACGCGCCCGAAGTTCTCAGCAGTCAGCACCTGCTCAATCTTCTGCACATGCCCGTCGGGCCCAATCGTCACCATCCACGTGGATGTCCCTTCCGGCCCGCGCGGATATTCAAGTTGCCGCGTGCCGCCTTCGTTCTCCCAGATCATCTCCGGCTGGCCGGCGGTGGCCTTCACATCCGCCTCGGTGGACTGCCCCGCCACGATGTCCTTGAACAGCAGGTTGTCCGGCTTGGCCGATTGCCACACCCGCTTGGCGGCATCACCCACGCGGCCGACGGCCTGGTCGACCTTCTGCTGATCGCACCCGAACAGCCCGAGCAACGACGCCAGAATCCCCATGGTGACCCCCACTTGTGCCAGTTGACGATGCGGCATGAACCCCCCTCGTTTGGATTGCGCGTCCGTTGCCATTCTGGCAGCCGGATCCCCCGATTACCAACGCTTGTTGAACAGCACCGACGCGCCGTTGATCGTGCCGCCGCGCGCCACCACCGACCAGCGCCGTGAGAACTGCCACGTCATCTTGACGATGGAATCCGCGGTCGACAGGCTCTGCTCGTAACCGACCGTGATGCTCTCTGAAATCGCCTTGCCCAGGCTCACCACCTGGGGATCGGTCAGACCGGAAGTCGACGCGCCGATCGAGAACTCATCCAGCCCGAAGCGCCGCGCCACGTTCTTGCCCGCCACGTTGCCCAGCAGCCCCAGCGCCGCGCCGGACATCGCCTGCTGCTGGCCCAGGCCCGCGTTCGAGGCGCTGTAGCCAAACATCAGCCACGAGAGCTTGTCTTCGTCGGGCACGTTGGGCTCGGAGACGAGCTTCACGCGCGGCTGGCGCACCGTACCGGTCACCTGCACACCCGCCTCGACCTCCTGGTTGCGACGCATGGCGATGATGTTGAACGACGGGTTGTTGATCGGCCCGATGAAGTTCAGCACGCCCTGGTCGATGGCCAGCTTGCGGCCGAACGCCTCGTAGGTACTGCCCTGGCGCACGTAGATCGTGCCGGTGCCGCGCAGGGGCACCAGCGGCTCGCTATGCACATGCATCTGGCCACCGAGCGAAAGGTCGGCCCCGGCGCCCTTGAAGCGGAAGTTGTCGCCAAAATCAACGTCGACATCGACCACAGGGCTGAAACGGCCAGCCGGTTTTTCTTCGCGCTTGACGCCACGCTCCGCCTGGTTGCGGGCGGCGTCGGCGCGACGAACGATGACCACGTCGTCGCCCAGCACGGGTGAGCCGTCCTTCGGCAAATCGAACAGGCCCCGGTCGACATTGAACTTGCCGGTAATGGCCACGCGGTCATTGTCGTTGGCGATGCGCGCCTGGCCCGACAGCACCAGCGTGCGGTCCGGATCGGCAAAGAGCTGCAGCTTGTCGGCCACGATGGAGCCGGCAAGGTTCGGATTCGCCTCGCCAAGTTGCACGCGACCCTGCGCCCGCACGGTGCCGTCACCGCCGTGGAACACCACTTCTTGCAGGTCAACCACATTCTGATCAAGCGCCACGCGCAGCACGCCCTTGGTCAGGCGGATGCCCTGGTCGTACAGCGCCACGTCAACGTCTTGCCCGGTCAGGAAGCCGCTCACCTTGGGCGCGCCCACCGTGCCGGCAAACGTCAGGCTGGCCGCGAGCTGGCCGTCGGTTGCAACATCGGGACCGAGCAGATCGCCGATGCCTTTGAGGTGCGGCAGGCTGATCGTCAGGCCACCGGACAGCGGCGATGTCGGCGCCATCAGCGCCAATCCGCCCGGTGCGGGATCCCGCACCAGCCCGACACCGGCATCGAGGTAAAGATTGCCGACGCGCGTAGATTGCACGTTGCCGCGCAGCGTGAGGCGCATACCCTCGCCGCGCGCCTCGACCGTCGCTTCGGTCAGGCCCAGCGGTGTGAAACCGCGACCGGCGTTGATCGACAGATCGCCGCTGCGGCGGGCGATGCGCGCCGTGCCGGTGGCCGTACTGCCGAGGTCCAGATCCCATTGGCCGTCGAGGACGAGGTCGGTGCGTACCGGCGGGGCCTGGCCCGTCCAGGTGCGCACGAGTTCCAGCACGCGCGCGATCTGCAGGCCGTCGATGCGGCCGGCGCTGCGCACGTGGCCCTGGTTCGATTCAACGCGCTCGATGTGGATGGGGGTCTGATCCAGCGTCAGGTCTGCGCGGCCCATCATCAGGCGACCCGGCGCCACCGACAGGCGCACCGGTGCCATGAGCCGCAGATTGGGCTCACCCTGGGCCGACAGCGTGGAGATCGTGCCGTCCCACGCGTCGCCGTCCTTGCCGGGTGTCAGTGCACCGTCGCCGGCAAGCGCGAACTTGAACGGCTGGTTACGCACGTTGCCATCGGCATCCGCGCGGAAGCGATGGGCGCGGCGCGTGCCGTCCAGCGTGGCGTGCACCTCGCGCAGCGACAGGCTTGGACCCGTCACGCGCTGCGCGGTCAACTCGAACAGCAACGGGCCGTCGATCCCGTCGCGGATCTGGGCACGGCCATTGGCGGTGTCGATCTTGTTGCCCTGATAGGCGAGCTGGTTGGCACGGAACGTCGCGTCCACCTGCGGCCGCTTGATCGTGCCGGACACATCGCCCGACAACGTCAGCGCCCCGCTCACGCCAAGCTGCAAGCGCGCAAGCTGCGGCGCATCCACCTCGACGTGCATGCGATCACCCGCCCCGCCAAAGCTGCCACGCAGGCTGGCCTTGTTGCCGGCCACGTCGAGCTTCGCATCGCTGGGCAGCAGGCGCATCAATTCGTCAACCTTGCGCAGGTGGACGTTGCCGTCACCGGTCATCGGCAGGCCAGCGTAGTCGCTGTTGCGCACAGCAAATTTGATGGCGGCATCGATGGGATCGCCCAGCGTGCCGCGCGCATCGAACTCGGCGTTGATGCGGCCCTTGGCCACCTTGGCCAGCCGCGACGGATCGAACTCCGCCAGGTTGCCCTTGAACGCAAACGACTGCGCATCGTCATGCTTGAGCGTGCCCGCCAGCGTCAACCGTGATCGGCCGAGCGACACCTGCGCGCTCTCCACGGCTACCTGCGCCGCGTCGAGCACCGCGTCGGCCTGCGCACGCATGTCGCCGCCGGCCAGATCGAGCGCCACATGCTGCGTGCCACCCGCAAAATCGACGGTGATGGGGCCCGCGAGTTTCGTCTTCTCCAGCGATGCGTGCAGCGCCTGCAGATCGAGCTGACGCACATCGACACGCAGCGTACCGTGGCCCTTTTGCACATCGGCGCCGCCAGTCAGTTGCGCACCACCCAGCAGGCGCACATCCAGCCCGGTGAGCTGCTGATCGTCTTCATTCAGCCGCATCTGCGCGCGCAGCGATTGCAGTGGGAGTTTTTGCTTGTCGAGCGCACCGGCCTGGGCGTTGTCGATCTGGATGGGACCGGCCACGGTCAGCGTCTTCGCCTTTTCATCTGGTCGCAGATCGGCATGGATGGACAGCGACGCTTCCGGCGCGCCTGGCGCAAACGCATGCGGGTTCACGTGGTCGGCCGACACCACCGCACGCGAGAACGGCAGCGTGCCGAACGGCGTGGCATCGATCTGCGCCTGCGCGTCCAGCTTGACACCGGTGCCCGTCGCTTCGATATGCAGCGCTTCCAGCGAGCCCGACAATTGCGCCGACACCGACGCATCCTGCTTTTCCCCGTTCGCCTCGAACTGCGTCGCCAGCGTGGCCGCGCCCGTAAGCGGATACGGCCGCGTGCCCGTCATGCGCAGCGTGGCAGCCAGCTTGCCGGCCGGCGTTTCCATGCCGTCGAGCAGCACGTTGTGATGCGTGCCGTCGGTGTGCAGGCTGCCGGCGATCGACTTGAGTTCGGTGGTCGACGTGCCCTGGCGGATGGCGAGGCGATCCACGGCGAGCCGATCGACATCCAGCGCCAGCGGCAACACGAGCGAATCCGGCGGACCACTCGGCGGCGAGGGCGGCGTCGGATGCAGGATCACCTCGACCTTGCCGGCCCGCAGATACGCGAAATGCGCATGCCACGGACCACGCGTAACGGCCCAGCGCCCTTCGACACGGTCGATGCGCACTTCCGTGCTGCCCGCTCGCACATGCAAATCGCGCAACGACAGGCCCTCGCGTACCGTACCGCCGTCCAGCTTGCCGGACACATAGGCATGGCCAAAACGCGTGGCGAGCGACCACAACTGCGCCGTGCCAGTCTGCGAATGGATCGCCCAGACCAGCCAACCGGCCAGCGCCAGCACGATCACCAGCGCAAGCGCGACGAAGCCTCCAAGCCAGCGCAATGTGCGGCGCCCCCAACGCCGCTGGGGGCGCGGTGCTTCGGGTGGATTGGTGTCAGGTGTCTGCGAGTCGGTCATGTCGCCGCCTCCAGACGGCAATCGGTCAATTTTCCCCAACAGTGTCGGCGGCTGGCTGCATTCGCGGCCGTGCGCATCTCCGCTACGCGGAGCCTCTGCTTACTGCTCACACCGGCCTTCAGAACGCGATGCCCAGCGACACGCTCGGCCGGAACTGTTTCTCCTGGATGCCGTAGCCCAGATCAAGCTGGATCGGGCCGACCGGGCTTTTCCAGCGCACGCCCACGCCCACGCCGTTGAACCAGCGGCGCTCCGACCAGTTGTCGGTGGCGGTGCCGGTATCCCAGAACACGGCGGCGCCCCATTGCGGCAGGAACCAGCGTTGATACTCCACCCCGCCGGTGACGAGGAACTTGGTCGGCAGCGTGCTGCCGTTGACGTTGTTACCGATGCTCTGGAAGTCATAGCCGCGAACCGACTGCGTGCCGCCCGTGCGGAAGCGCAGCGTGGCGGGCACGCCGTCACCGGTGCCCGACGTGATGACAGCACCCAGCTCGCCGCGCGCAACGAAAATGTCGCGCTGCCCCACCGGCACGAACTGGCGGATGCGGCTGTATGAACGCACGAACGTCTGGTCCGTCAACACGCCCTTCACCGCCGCGCCGATCTGCGTGGTGATGATGTTGCCGCGCCGCGGGAACAGCGGGTCGTCCACGTCGCGGCGCGTCCAGGCAAAGCCGGGCACCAGCGCCTTGCTCAACTGGCGCTGGGCGCCATCGGGGCGGAGGTCGTCGTAATAGAAATCGACGGTAAACGACGTCTCGTAGATGCCGCGCACGCGCGTCTGCTTGAAGCCGGACCGATAGCTGCGCGTGTCGGTGCCCGAGGTGTCGGTGCGGTCCATGCTGCTGTAGATGCTGTTGACGTATTGTTTGCCGTCCGGCGGCAGGGTCACGCTGCCAAACAGGTATTGGCGGCGCTGTTCGATCCGCGCCTGAGTGTCGACCACCCACGCCTTGTTGAACAGGTTGAGGTATTGGTAGCGCCCTTCCACCGAGGCACCCGTGTCGGTGCCGTAACCGACGCCGCTGGTGATGCGGTTGAGCGGGTATTCGCGCACGCGCACACGTACCGGCGCGTTCACGGGTGTCTTCGGGTCGTCGCCCAGATCGACGATGGCGTTGGCAAAGTACGGCTGGCCCTGGATGGCAGCGGCCAGCGCCTGCAGGCGATCTGCCGAATAGTCCTCGCCCACGCGCAGCGGGTTGAGGTTGGTGATGATGCTGAGTGGATAGCGCGACAGGCCCTGCACGTCCAGCGGACCCAGCGTATAGGCGGGGCCGCTGTCGTAGTCCACCGACAGGTCCGCCTTATTTTCGTCCGGATCGACGCGCGCCTGCGACGATGTCTGTTTTGCCGCGTAATAGCGTTTGCTTTGCAGCGCGGCCAGGCTGTCGTCCTTGGCCTTGTCCCAACCGGCCTGGCGGAACGCCACGCCGTGCTGCAGCCCCCAGTCCTTCTTCAGCTCTTCAATGCGTTTCGGGTCCTGCGTGATGGCACCGGTAAAGTCGAGTGCTACGTTGTCGATGGTGGTGCGCGGGCCGGGATCAACCTTGACGTTGACCACATGGTGATCCGGCGGCCCTTCGAGTTGCGCAGTCGCCTTGGGGACGAAGTAGCCTTCGGTGGCCGTCAGCTTGGTGACCTGGTCGCCAATGGTCTCGACCATATACTGGAGCTGATCGTCGGTGATGTCCTTGCGGTCTTTGTAGCGGGACAGATCCAGGTGGCGCTCAAGCAGCTCGCGGATGGACTTGGGCGCCTCGATCTTGACGTCGTACTCGGCATGCGCCGGCGCGCAGGCAAGGGACAGGGCACAGCCGGCCGCCAGCACGACGGCATGCAAACCGAGAGAGCGGAAACGTGGTGGTCGTGACGGTCGCGATGGTCGATTGGAGCCGGTCATCGTGGCAAGCGTGGCGCCGCCACACGGGCCGGCTGCATCAAAGTAAAGGCGTATTTGACCATACCGAACCTGGCACGTGCCCAGGCAAATGCAACGAATACGCCCTTTCAGATTGATCCGAAGGCGTTCGCAGGCCGCGTGCCCGCCGGCCGATACGGTAAAATGCGTCGGTTTTCCGCCCTGGGAACGCTCTGGGCGGGCAAGATCACCCAACATCACTTATCGCCATGGCCCTGTACAAGTCCGAGATCACCCAGTTCCTGGAAGAACTCAAGACGCAAAAGCCTGATCTGGAAGCGCAGCAGCGCCAAGGCCGCTCGCTGCTGTGGGACAAGGACCCGATCGACCTGGAAGAGCGCGCACGCGCCAAGACCGCACGCGTGGCGCAAAAGCCGTACGTCTACTCGCTGGACTGATCAGCCGACCGGCCCTCAGCCCACTAGGCTCGCCGCATGACCACACCCGCGCAGGAAAAGCTGCCGCTGCCCGTCGAGCTGCCCAGCGTGGCGCCCGATCAGGACTCCACGCCCGCGCAGATCGACGGCCTCGCCTTCGCACGGCTGTATGGCGAGCCGCTGTTCAAGCTCCCGCAGGATCTCTATATCCCGCCCGATGCGCTCGAGATCTTTCTCGAAGCGTTTGAAGGTCCGCTGGACTTGCTGCTGTACCTGATCCGCCGCCAGAACTTCAACGTGCTGGACATTCCGCTGGCGCAGGTCACACGGCAATACCTGGCGTACATCGAGCAGATCCGCGCGACCAACCTCGAGTTGGCCGCCGAATACCTGCTGATGGCGGCCATGCTGATCGAGATCAAGTCGCGCATGCTGCTGCCGGTCAAAAAGACCGACTCCGGCGAAGAACCCGAAGACCCGCGTGCCGAACTGGTGCGCCGCCTGCTCGAATACGAGCAGATGAAGCTCGCCGCACAGAAGCTCGACTCCGTGCCGCAACTGGGCCGAGACTTCCTGCGCGCCCAGGTCTACATTGAACAGAGCCTTGCGCCTCGCTATCCCGACGTCAATTCCGACGACCTGCGGGTTGCGTGGGCCGACGTGCTGCGCCGGGCCAAGCTCACGCAGCATCACAAGATCTCGCGCGAAGAGCTGTCCGTGCGTGAGCACATGAGCCAGATCCTGCGCCGCCTGCAGCACGCGCGGTTCATGGAGTTCACCGAGCTGTTCGAAGAGGCGATCCAGTCTGGCAAGGGCGCGCCCATCGTGGTGGTCAACTTTGTCGCCATGCTGGAGCTCTCGCGCGAATCGCTGCTCGAAATCACGCAGGCCGAACCGTACGCGCCGATCTACGTGCGCCTCGCCTACTCTCCGACCTGACCCAGCGTCAGGTCACACAACAACTATGAAAGTCATCTCGTCGATCCAGGAACTGCGCGACCAGTTGCGGGGCCAGAACCGCGTCGCCTTCGTGCCGACCATGGGCAACCTGCATGAGGGCCACCTGAGCCTGATGCGCCTGGCGCGCCAGCACGGCGATCCGGTGGTGGCGTCCATTTTCGTGAACCGCCTGCAGTTCGGCCCGAACGAAGATTTCGACAAATACCCGCGTACGCTGCAGGACGACATCGAAAAGCTGCAGAGAGAAGGCGTGTACGTGCTGTTCGCGCCCACCGAGCGCGACATGTACCCCGAGCCGCAGGAATACCGCGTCGACCCGCCGCACGACCTGGGCGACACACTCGAAGGCGAGTTCCGCCCCGGCTTCTTCAAGGGCGTGTGCACGGTGGTGATGAAGCTGTTCTGCGCCGTGCAGCCGCGCGTGGCCGTGTTCGGCAAGAAGGATTACCAGCAGTTGATGATCGTGCGCCGCATGGCTCACCAGTTTGCGCTGCCGGTCGACATCATCCCGGCGGAAACCGTGCGCGCAGATGATGGCCTGGCGCTGTCGTCACGCAACGTCTATCTGACCAACGAAGAACGCGCCGAAGCGCCCGAGCTGTACCGCACGCTGCACCAGGTGCGCCAGGACGTGCTGGAGACCGTGCTGCAAGGCCAGGCCTCGCACGAAGAGGTGACCAATAAGGCAATGGAATATCTGCGCGGCCGTGGCTGGCAGCCCGACTACGTCGCCGTGCGCCGCCGCACCGACCTCCAGCGCCCAACGCCCGAGAACATTGCCGCCGGCGAGCCTCTCGTGGTGCTGACCGCCGCCAAGCTGGGCAAGACGCGCCTGATCGACAATCTCGAGATCTGAGCAACGTCGCCTCATTCGCATCGCCCAATGAAAAGCCCGGCAAATGCCGGGCTTTTTTCATGCCGCCGCCGAAGTCTCCGCAACGGCAGACCGCGGGCGCGGGGGCGTTTCCCCCAGCCAATCGAGGATGCCGCTCCATTGCTCCACGTCCTTCGCCACGCGCGAGGGCGCCACGTCCCACAGCGTCAGGCCGTGCGCGGCCAGTTGGACGTAGTTCTGGGTGTCGCGCAGATAGCCGAGGATGGGTACCTCCAGCCCCTGCACGAAGCGCTGGAGCTGCTCCGCTGCGCGCGTGCGCATGTCGACGCGCATGCCGACCACGCCCAGCTTGACGTCGCCGTGGCGGACCGGCTTTTCGTCGGCGAGTTTGCGCAGGAAGGCTTGCGTGGCGAGGATGTCGAACATCGACGGCTGCAGCGGCACGATCACGTGGCCAGCCATCTTGACGAGGTCCGCCAGGCGCCAGCCGTGCAGGCCGGCCGGGGTGTCGAGCACGACGTGCGTGGTGCCCTTGGGCGGTTTGGCGATGTGGTCGGCGCTGATTTCCCACGTGCGGATGGGCTTGGCCGTCTCGGGGCGCAACGCCAACCACTCGCGTGAAGATTGCTGGCGATCGGTATCGCCGAGCATGACGGCATGATCCTGCGCGGCAAAGTAGCCGGCCAGATTGGTTGCCAGCGTGGACTTCCCCACCCCGCCCTTCGGATTCGCTACAACGGCCACCGGCATGCCTGCCTCCTTGTACACATCGTGCGCTCGCTGAATCGTGTGCCGAGTCGATCACTCGACGAATCTGCCCATCCGGTAATTATGGCTCAGCCCGCACGTGGCAGCGTTCCGAACAGCGCGCCAAGGTCGAGGTGCGCCTCGCAGGTGTCAGCCAGGCGTTCGAGCGATGCCTCGCGCAGTGCGGCGTAGTCCTGCGCCTGTGCATCGCGCACGCCGGCCCAGGCAAGCAGCGCGCGGCAGGCTTGCGGCGCATCGAACAGGCCGTGGAGGTACGTGGCGAGGATCTGTCCGTCGGGCGAGATCGCGCCGTCGGCGCGGCCATCGTCGAGCAGCACGGCGGGCCGCGCGAGTGCCGGCCCGTCTGTCACGCCCATGTGGATTTCGTAGCCTGTGATATCCGCGCCGCCCTCGACGAGCGTGCCGCGCACCTGCCGCAACTGCTTGGCGGCCTCCAGCGTGGTCTCGAAATCGAGATAACCGAGACCATCGACGCTGCCGGGCGCGCCCTCCAGCCCTTGCGGATCATGTAAACGCCGCCCCAGCATCTGCATGCCGCCGCAGATGCCGATCAGCTTGCCGCCGTAGCGCAGGTGCCGCGCAATGGCGGACTCCCAACCATTGGCGCGCAGCCAGGCCAGATCGGCCTGCACGCTCTTGCTGCCGGGCAGGATGATGAGATCGGCCGGCGGAATCGGCTGGCCCGGGCCGACCAGGCGCACATCCACCTGCGGGTGGGCGCGCAGCGCATCGAAATCGGTGTGATTGGACACGCGCGGCAGCACCGGAATGACCACGCGCAGCGCATCGCCCGAGGCCGCGTGCTGCGCCGTCTGCACAGCATCTTCCGCATCGAGATGCAGGCCGTGCAGATACGGCAGCACACCGAATACCGGCTTGCCGGTCAGCGCCGTCAGCCAATCGAGCCCCGGCGTGAGCAATGAGATGTCGCCGCGAAACCGGTTGATGACGAAACCGGCTACGCGCGCGCGTTCGCTATCCGACAGGCAGGCCAGCGTGCCGACCAGGTGGGCAAAGACGCCGCCACGATCAATGTCTGCGACGAGCACAACGGGGCAATCGACGGCCTCGGCAAAACCCATGTTGGCGATGTCTCGGTCGCGCAGGTTGATCTCGGCCGGGCTGCCGGCGCCTTCCACGAGCACGAGGTCGTATTGCGCGCGCAGGCGTGCATGCGATTCAAGCACGGCTGCCATGGCGGTGGGCTTGTAGTCGTGATACGCGCGGGCATCGAGATCGCAGCGCGGCTGCCCGTGGATGATGATCTGCGCGCCGGTGTCGCTATTGGGCTTGAGCAGCACGGGGTTCATGTCGACCGTGGGGGCAACGCCGGCGGCCTGGGCCTGCAACGCCTGGGCGCGGCCGATCTCGCCGCCGTCTGCGGTGACGGCGCTGTTGAGCGCCATGTTCTGCGGCTTGAACGGCGCCACGCGCACACCGGCGCGATGTGCGACGCGGCACAGGCCGGCCACCAGCGTGCTCTTGCCGGCGTCGGATGTAGTGCCCTGGATCATCAGCGTGCCCCGATGTGCGGTCGGGGACGTAGAAAAAGGTGGCTTTGGCATGCGCGGATTATCGCACCCGCCCTCTCGCCGCCTCGCTAAAATGCATGGATGTCACGTCGTCTCACACTCGTCCTCGGTGGCGCCCGCTCTGGCAAAAGCCACCACGCTGAACAACTCGCGCTGCAATGCGCGGGGCCGGTCACGTACATCGCCACCGCAGGCGTTGGCGATGCCGAGATGCAACAGCGCATCGCCCTGCACCGCGCGCGCCGCCCCGACCACTGGGGGCTGGTCGAAGAGCCGGTGCGTCTGGCAGAAGCGCTCTACACGCACGCACAGCACGGCGGCTGCGTCCTCGTCGATTGCGTCACGCTGTGGCTCAACAACCTCCTCTTCTCTGAGCACCACGAATACCCCGACACCGGCCTCATCACACCGCCCGAAGCGTGGACGACCGAGATCGACGCGCTGCTCACCGCGCTGCCGCTGCTGCCCGGCGAGGTCATCCTGGTGAGCAACGAGATCGGCTTGGGCGTGGTACCGATGGGCGCCGTCACGCGCTTCTATGTAGACGAACTGGGCCGATTGAACCAGCGCCTCGCCGCGCTGGCCGACAACGTGCATCTGCTCGTCGCGGGCATCCCGATGGTGGTCAAAGGGCCGGCCCTCGGCGCAGCCACGTGAGCGTGGCGCTGATCGCGTTAGCGTCGATCGCGGGCGTGCTGCTCGACCGGCTGTTCGGCGAAGTGCCGCGCTGGCATCCGCTGGTCGGCTTCGGGCGCATTGCCAACGTTATCGAACGCCGCCTGAATCGGAAGCCCGCGGCGCTGAGTGAGTCGCGTGCCATCGGCCTTGTCGCCTGGGTGGTTGCCGTACTGCCGTTCGTGGTGCTGACGGGTTGGCTTGCCTCCGTGGCGCGCGAGACTTCGCCGTGGGCGACGGTCGCGCTCGATGCCGTCGCACTCTACTTTGCAATCGGCGCGCGCAGCCTGCATGACCACATCGCGCCGATTGCGCTTGCCTTGCGCGATGCCGATCTGCCGCGCGCACGCGCCCTCGCCTCACGCATCGTTTCGCGTGATCTCTCTGAAGCGACCGACGAACCCATCGCGCGCGCCGCCGTGGAATCGGCGCTGGAGAACGGCAGCGATGCCATCTTCGCGCCGCTGTTCTGGCTCGTGGTGGCCGGCGCGCCGGGCGTGGTGTTGTACCGGCTGGCCAACACGCTCGATGCGATGTGGGGCTATCGCAATGCGCGCTTTACCGGCTTCGGCTGGGCGGCCGCGCGCATCGACGATGTGCTGAACTGGATTCCCGCGCGATTGACGGCGACGAGCTACGCGCTACTCGGCCAAACCATCGGCCACACCGCCGATGCTTTGCGTTGCTGGCGCATACAGGCACCGCAATGGTCGAGCCCCAACGCCGGCCCGGTGATGGCCGCCGGCGCGGGTAGCCTGCGCGTGCGACTGGGTGGCGTGGCGCGCTATGACGGCGTGGACGAAGCGCGACCGCCGCTCGGCACGGGTGAACCCGCTACCGCCGCAGATATCACGCGTGCGCTGACGCTCGTATCGCGCACGTTGTGGCTGTGGCTCGGCGT
>Ga0070659_100001094_pt1 | contig 19759 bp, 19 predicted proteins | sample KBSC23metaG_FD_64666 | JGI IMG/M metagenome (GOLD analysis project Ga0070659, IMG submission 64666) | Corn rhizosphere microbial communities from Kellogg Biological Station, Michigan, USA - KBS C2-3 metaG | ecosystem: Host-associated > Plants > Roots > Rhizosphere > Soil ... | reverse complement strand
AAGCCGCCCTCGGGATCGACCCTTTCGGCCTATCTCGGCGCGACGCTGGCCGCGCAGCTCCGTGCCGCCGGCGCGCTCGATCCGCGCGCGCCGACGGTGGTGAGCGGCCGGCTCGTCGAGAACAGGATCAGCGCCGGCTTCGGCACCGGCCGCGCCGCCGTCGCGGCCCGCTTCACGGTCCTGCGCGACGGGAAGCCGCTCTATGCGAAGCAGCTCGCCGTCGAAGCGCGCTGGACGTCCAACGTCATCGGCGCGGTCGCGTTCATGGAGGCCGAGGGACGCTATAGTGGCCTCTACGACGAGCTCGTCGGCAAGCTGCTCACCGACCCGGACTTCCAGGCCGCCGTCGCCGGGACGGGGGCACGGTAGCAACCGCGCGCGGGGCTCTGGCGTCTTTCCCCGCGGCGGCGGCTGGCGCATAAGGCGCCGCTCCGGCGAGAGGGAGGGCGAGGATGCTCAAACAAGTCTGCGCGGCATTTCTGGCCGTTGTTGCGGCAACCGGGACGGCCGCGGCCGCGCCCAGCGGGCCGTCACGCACGTTCGAGGCGCGGGACCTGTTCAGCCTCGAGGCTGCGGCGGACCCGGAGATCAGCCCGGACGGCAGCCGCATCGCCTACGTCCGGCGCTCGGGCGACATCATGACCGACCGGATGCGGCCGACCATCTGGATCGTCGACACGCGCAGCGGCGAGCAGGCGCCGCTCGTCGCCGGCCCCGGCGCGCACAGCCAGCCGCGCTGGTCGCCGGACGGCAAGCGGCTCGCCTACATCTCGACCGGAGAAGGCGGCGGCGCGCAGCTCTTCGTCAAGTGGATGGAGACGGGGCAGTCGGTGCGCATTACCGGCCTTCCCACCACGCCCGAGGACGTCGCCTGGTCCCCCGACGGGCGGCAGATCGCCTACGTGATGCACGTGCCGGGCGAGGAGCTGCGCCTGGGGTCGCTGCCGGACCGTCCGGAGGGCGCGCAATGGGCGCCCCCGCTCGAGGTGCACAGCGCGGTCACCTACCGCACCGACGAGGAGGGCTATCTGAAGCCCGGCTTCAGCCACATCTTCCTGGTCGCCGCGGACGGCGGCGCGCCGCGGCAAGTGAGCTTCGGCTCGGTCAACGACAACGGCCCGCTGAGCTGGACGCCGGACGGGCGGACGATCGTCTTCTCCGCCAACCGCAATGCGGACTGGGAGCGCAACCCGGTCAACAGCGAAGTCTATGCGCTCGACGTGGCGAGCGGCACGATCTCCGCGCTGACGGCGCGGCAGGGGCCGGACGCCGAGCCGGCGGTGTCTCCGGACGGTCGGTCGATCGCCTTCACCGGCTTCGACGACCGGCAGCTCGGCTACCAGAACAGCCTGCTCTACGTGATGGACCGCGACGGGAAGAACCGCCGGACCCTCACCGGCTCCCTCGACCGCAGCGTCTCCAGCCCGGTCTGGGCCGCCGACGGGCGGTCTATCTTCGTCGATTATGACGATCATGGCGTGCGCAAGGTCGCGCGGGTCGGGCTCGACGGCACGATTCGGACGGTCACCGAGAATCTCGCCGGCGCCGGCACCGATCGCCCCTATACGGGCGGCAGCTTCACGGTGGCGAAGGACGGCAGCGTCGCCGCCTCGGTCGGCGCCTGGAACCGGCCGCCGGACGTCGCGATCGCGCGGGCCGGGACGACTCGCCTCCTCACCCATCTCAACGCCGACCTGCTCGACAACAAGGCGCTGGGGCCGGTCAGGAAGATCGCCGTCACCTCCTTCGACCAGCGGCCGATCGACGCCTGGCTGACGCTGCCTCCCGGCTGGCGCGAGGGGCAGCGCGTGCCGCTGATCCTGGAAATCCACGGCGGCCCCTTCTCCGCCTACGGGCCGTGGTTCTCGACCGACGACCAGCTTTATGCGGCCGCCGGCTTCGCGGTGCTGTCGACCAATCCGCGAGGCTCGACCTCCTATGGCGAGGATTTCGCCAACCAGATCCACCACGCCTATCCCGGCCGCGACTATGACGACCTGATGGCCGCCGTCGATGCGGCGGTGGCGCAGGGTTATGCCGATCCGAACAAGCTGTTCGTCACCGGCGGTTCGGGCGGCGGCGTGCTCACCGCCTGGATCGTCGGCAAGACCGACCGCTTCAAGGCGGCGGCGGCGCAGAAGCCGGTGATCGACTGGGCGAGCTTCGCTTTGACCTCGGACGCGCCCGGCTTCTTCTCGCGCTACTGGTTCGGCAAATATCCGTGGGAGGATCCGCAGGGCTATTGGGCCCGCTCGCCGCTGTCGCTGGTGGGGAATGTGAAGACGCCGACCCTCGTCGTCGTCGGCTCGGAGGATTATCGCACGCCTGTCAGCGAGGCGGAGCAATATTATACCGCGCTACAGATCCGCGGCGTGCCCACCGCCCTCGTCAAGGTGCCCGGCGCCAGCCACGGCGGCATCGCGGCGCGCCCGAGCCAGGCGGGCGCCAAGGCCGCGGCGATCCTCGCCTGGTTCCGGAAGTACGAGAACGGCTTGCCGGCGGCGGGGCCGATGGCGGGAACCGACCGGCCGCAGTGAAATAGGATCGCTTGAGTGACGCCCGAGCCGTCACCCTGAACTTGTTTCAGGGTCCAGTTCTCCGCTCGCACCGGAGTCTCCGGCCCGGATGCTGAAACAAGTTCAGCATGACGGAGAGGGTTCGCCCTCGGGGCGATATCCGCCCGCTATGCCGCGCGGCGCATCCCCGTTTCGGCGAGCCAGGAGCGGGCCTGGCGCTGGGCCTCGGCGATCTCGCGGGCGGTCATCTCCTCGGCGATCTCGGCGCGGCACATCTGGCCGAGCTCGCTGCCGTTCAGGGCGGCGAGGTTGAACCATTTGTGCGCCTCGACGAGGTCGACCTCCATGCCGTGCGTGCCGGTCGAGTAGGCGACGCCGAGCTCGTAGAGCGCGTTCGCGTCGCCCGAGGCGGCGTCCATCAGATAGCTTTCCAGCAGGAAAGCGGCGGACTTCAGGCTGTTCCCCATTTTACGTGCCCCTGTTGAGGACCTTCGATGGAGGATGAATGCGGCCGCTTTCCCCAACAAATGGTTAACGCGGCGGTGACCATCTTTCGCGCGCCTCAGCCGAGCGGGGGATGCAGCCATCCCGTGATCGAGAGCCGCGGCGCCGGCGCGAAGCTCGCCACCTCGCTGACGCTGTGGTCCGCCGGGACGGCGAAGAGGTTGAGCGCGTTCCACCGTGGGACGAGGCCGCGCACCACGTCGCCGCCCGCGTCGTGGAACAGCAGGAGCCCGCCCCATTCCGGCCGCCATTCCCGGGTCAGGCCGAAGGTATAGGCGGCGATTCGCGCCACGCCTTCGCGCACGTCCTCGTGGATGGCGAGGAAGTCGCCGGGACCGTAGCGGCTGGCGAAGGCGTCGGCGAAGGCGATTGCCGGCTCGCCGACGATACGCCGCAACAGGTCGACGGTCGCCGGGGCCGAAAGGAAGGCGGCGAAATCGTCGAGCGGGGTCCCCGGCTCGGCGCGGCGCCCGGCATGGTCGACGATGCCGATGCTCTCATAGGCGAAGCGGAAGCCAGTCGCCTCCCGCGGCGCGGCGAGGGCGCGCAGGGCCTGGCGCTGCGCCGGGCTCAGCGCGGCGAGCTCTTCCGGCGCGAAGCTGGACCTGCGCCCCCCGGGCAGCCGCAGGTCGCGCCGCCAGTCGGCGCGGGCGTCGAGATGCGCCCGGAGCGCCTGCGCGCACGGCTCCGCCAGGAACGGCGCGATCTGGACGTGTCCGCCCGCGCGATAGGTGCGCGCCGCGGCGTCGACGTCGAGCGAAGGGTTCAGCGCGAATTCCACGGCGCGTGACAGAGGCACGCGGCGGCGGGGCCGTCAAGCGCGGGCGGGTGCCCGCTCCGCCGCCATCGAGGCGAGCAGGCGCAGCGCCTCATGCGCCGAAAGCGCCGCCCCCTCCTGCCACAGGCCGACATAGGAGAGGTGCTCGCCCGCGAACACGACCGGTCCTTCCGGGCGCAGCAGCTCGGCATAGCGCGCGCCGCGCTTGACGTCCCATTCGGGGCCGACCGCGCCGACCCCTTCCGACCACGGCGTGAGTCCCCAGGCGACGGTCACCGGCTTCGTCAGCAGGCTCGAACGGCCGGGATGGAGCGCTTCGACCGATTCGCGGCTGATCCGGATCCTTTCCTCGTGGCTGAGGTCGGCGAATTTCTTCGGATTGTCCTGGTTGGTCCAGCCGGCGACATAGGCGGCGACCAGCACGCCGGTCGGCGCGTGGAAATTGCCGGACGGGTAGAGGATGTTCTCGTTGAGGCGGTCGGTCCAGGCGACGCCGCCGTAGAGATAATCGTCCGTCTCCCAGAACCGCGGCGCCTCGAAGCCGACCTTGACGCTGGGCAGGTAGGGAACGTCCTTCATCGCCGCCTGCTTGGCGGTCGAGAAGTCCGCGTCGACCTTGGCGAGGGTCGGCAGCGGCAGGGTGCAGACGCAATAATCCGCCTCGATCGCCTGCCGGTCCGCGCCATGCACCACCCGCACCCTCTCGCCGACCCGGCGAACCGACACGACCGGGCGCCCGAGGCGGACGCTGGGGCGCACCTCGCGGTATAGGGCCCGGGCGATGCCGTCCATGCCGCCGACCGGCTGCAGCATCGGAGCCTGCATGTCGGATATCTGCTCGAACAGATAGGGGAGCACGACCGCGCGCGACGGCACCAGCTCCCCGAAGCCGAGCGCCTTTGCCGGCACCGGCGCGTGGGCGTAGCCGCCCGGCTCCTCGGCGAATCCGGAGCGGCCGTCCGGCTCGTAGCGGCCCTTCTCGTCGAGCGCGCCGTAGGCGGCGAGGAACTGGCGAAGGGTGGCAAGCTCGTCCTTCGGCATCTCCTGGTCGAGCGCGCGGCTGTCGATCGCCTTGGCGAGCAATTCGGAGATGCGGCCGCGCATGTCGTTCACCGCCTGCCGCTCGCGCACGACGCGGCCGCCGAAATCCCAGCCGGCGCCGCGATTGCAATTGACCATCACCTCCATCGGCACGCCGAGCCGGCGGGCATAGGAGAGGATGAGGCGGTGGGTGGAGGGGATGCGCGCCGCGCCGGCGTTCAGATAATTGCCGGCCGCGAACTCGGCCCGCTGGTCCGGCCGCCCCATCTGCACGATTCGGTCGCCGCCCCGCACCGTCCAGACCCGGCCGCCGATCCGGTCGCGCGCCTCGAGAACGGTGACGGTCCACCCGGCCTTGCGCAGCTCGTAGGCGGAGACCAGCCCGGCAATGCCCGCGCCGAGGATCACCGCCGAGCGCCCCTGCCCGCTGCCCGGCGGCAGCGCGAAGCTGGCGGCCTTGGCTGGCGTCACGGCGGCGAGGCCGAGCGTCTCCATCGCCATCCACACCGCCGAGGCGCCGCCGAGGGCGCCGAGCTTGGCGAGGACGTCCCGGCGCGTCTGCGTCATGCGGCTTCTCCTATTTGCGGGCGGCGGTGACCTCGATCTCGACCAGCCAGCCGGGATCGACTAGCCCCGCGACCTGCATCGTCGAGCGCGCCGGCTTGTTCGGCTGGGCTGGCGTCCCGAATTTTTCCGAATAAGCCTTCATCATCCCGGCGAAGTCCATCCGCGGCTGCCCCGGCGGCGCGACGAGGAAGACGCGCATCATCACCACGTCGCCGAGCCCGAGCCCGAGGCCGGCGAGCTGCTTCTCGATCTTGCCGAGGATGGAGCGGGTCTGCGCCGCCGTGTCGCCGTAGCGCGCCACGCTCCCCGCCGCGGCGGCCGGATCGGCGACGTCCGGCACGTTGCCGCTCAGGTAGACGGTGCGGGCGCCGGCGGGGATGTCGGTCGCCGCGGCGATCGGCGCCTCGGCCGGCCCGACGTGACGGACCGCCTGCGCCTCGGCGGCGCCCGACGCGAACAGAGACAGCAAAGCCAGCGATGCGCGCATGCGACTCATCCCCCCGGGACTGGTTACACGGACGGAACGAGGGCCGCCACCCCGTGAGCGCAGCCGGTCAGGCGGGCGTTACGGGCAGGTTGTCGATCAGCCGGGTGGCGCCCATTCTCGCGGCGGCGAGCAGCCGGGCCGGGCGGTCGAGCGCGGCGAGCGGCGCCAGCGTCTCGGCGTCCCGCAGCTCGACATAGTCGACCGGATCGAAGCCGGCGCGGGCCAGCTTGTCGCGCGCCGTGTCGAGCGCCGCGGCGAGGCTCTCGCCCTCGACGATCGCCTGCGCCGCCTCGCCGAGCGCGCGCGGCAGCGCCCGCGCGGCGCGCCGCTCCTCCTCGGTCAGGTAGAGGTTGCGCGAGGAGAGGGCGAGGCCGTCGGCGTCGCGCTGCGTCGGCACGCCGACGATCTCCACCGGCAGCTTCAGATCGCGCACCATCTGCCGCACGACGAGCAGTTGCTGGTAATCCTTCTCGCCGAACAAGGCGACGTCGGGCCGCACCTGCTCGAACAGCCGCGCGACCACCGTCGCCACGCCGTCGAAATGGCCGGGCCGGGCGGCCCCGTCGAGCGTGTCGCCGACCGGGCCGGCGCGCACGGCGATCTCCGGCCCGCCCGGGTACATCGCCGCGACGTCCGGCGCCCACAGCAGGGCCACGCCCTCGGCCTCGAGCATCTGCGCGTCGCTAGCCTCGCGGCGCGGATAACGGGCGAGGTCCTCGTTGGGGCCGAACTGGGTCGGATTGACGAAGATCGATGCGACGACATGCTCCGCCCGCCGCCGCGCTTCCGCGACCAGCGCCATATGCCCGGCGTGGAGCGCGCCCATGGTCGGCACGAAGGCGAGGCGACCGCCCTCCGCGCGCAGCGCCGCCAGCGCCGCGCCGAGCCCCTCGAGGTCACGGACCGTTTGCACCCTTCACCCGCCTCCGATAGAGCCTCGTGCCGTCGCCTGTGCGGGGCGGCGCGGGCAGAATCAAGAGCGGGAAGGGCTTCATGGCCGGGGCGCATTTCATTGTGTTCGCCAACGAGAAAGGCGGCACTGGAAAGTCCACCACGGCCGTTCACGCGGCCGTCGCGCTGACGGCGGCGGGACGCCGCGTCGCCGCCTTGGATCTCGACACCCGGCAGCGTACTCTCGGAAGATATCTCGATAATCGCCAGGAAACGGTGAAACGCCTCGGCGTCGACCTGCCGATGCCGGCCTACGACACGTTCGACCCCGCTAAGAGCGAGACGATCGACGCCGCGCTCGACCGCCTCGCCGCCGACGCCGAGATCGTCGTCGTCGACACCCCCGGGCGCGACGATCCCGACGCTCGCAAGGCGATGCTGCGCGCCGACACGCTCGTCACCCCGATCAACGACAGCTTTGTCGACCTCGACCTGATCGGCCAGGTCGACCCGGAGACCTATCGCGTCCGCCGCCCGAGCTTCTATGCCGAGCTGGTCTGGAACAGCCGCACCCAGCGCGCCAAGGCGCACGGCGCCACCGTCGACTGGGTGGTGCTGAGGAACCGCATGCAGCATATCGAGGCGCGCAACATGCGCCGCGTCGGCGACGCGTTGAACGAGCTCTCGAAGCGCGTCGGCTTCCGCGTCATCCCGGGCCTGGGCGAGCGCGTCATCTACCGCGAGCTCTTCCCCAAGGGCATCACCCTCCTCGACCTCGCCCAGATGGGCGACGTCGGCATCGGCCACATCGCCGCGCGCCAGGAGCTGCGCGAGATGATCGCCGCCCTCGCGCTGCCGCAGCCCGGAGAGGCGGCCCCGCCGCGCGCCGCCGCCGCGGGCTGATGGGGCTTTTCGTCCTGCTCGCCGCAGCGGGCCTCGTCTTCGCCTGGTGGACCGGCCGCCTGAAGTCGCTGACCCAGGACGACATCGTCGCCGCGCTTGTCTTCCTGCTCGGCTTCGAGCTCCTGATGAAGGGCAACCTCCTCCCGGGCGCCGGCCTGATGGCCGCCAGCCTGCTCTGGGCCGCCTGGCGGAGGAAGCCGCGCGCCGCCGCCGCGCCGCCGCCGATGCCGGCCGACGAGGCGCGCCGGCTCCTGGGCCTGCGCCATGACGCCACTTTGGCCGAGATCCGCGACGCCCACCGCCGTCTCATCGCCCGCGTCCACCCCGACGCCGGCGGCTCCGCCGAGCTGGCCACCCGAGTCAACGCCGCGCGCGACGCGCTCGTCGCCGAAATGAACCGCCGCCCGCCTCGGGCGTCTTGACCCTCATTCCCACACCATTTGGAGAAGCCGATGAGCCACCGTTTCCACCCGACTTCCTTGCGCGAGTACGACATCAGGGGAGTCGTCGGTGAGACGCTGGGCGCGGACGACGCGGAAGCGGTCGGCCGCACCTTCGGCACCTTCGTCCGCCGCGCCGGCGGCAAGCGCGTCGCCGTCGGCCGCGACGGGCGCGAGAGCTCCCCCGCCTTCGAGGCCCGGCTGGTCGAGGGGCTGAGGAAGAGCGGCTGCGACGTCGTGCGCATCGGCCTCGGGCCCACCGCCATGCTCTATTATGCCGAGGCGGAGTTCGGCGTCGACGGCGGCATCCAGATCACCGGCAGCCACAATCCCGCCGATTATAACGGCTTCAAGATGGTGCTCCGGCACACCGCCTTCTTCGGCGAGCGCATCCAGGAGCTCGGCCGCGTCTCCGCCGCCGGCGACTGGGAGGAGGGCGAGGGAACGGTCGCCGACGACCCGGCGATGGACCGCTACGTCGAGCGGCTGCTCCAGGATTTTTCCGGCCCCGCCTTCCGCATCGGCTGGGACGCCGGCAACGGCGCCGGCGGGCCGGTGGTCGAGCGGCTGGTGAAGCGCCTGCCGGGCGAGCACCACACGCTCTACACCGACGTCGACGGCCGCTTTCCCAACCACCATCCCGATCCCACCGTCGAGGCGAACCTCGAGGACCTGAAGCGGCTGGTCCGCGACAAGGGCCTCGACTTCGGCATCGCGCTCGACGGCGATGCCGACCGGATCGGCGCGGTCGACGGCGAGGGGAGGGTGGTGTGGGGCGACCAGCTCCTCTCGATCCTCGCCGAGCCGGTGCTGGCGGCGCTGCCCGGCTCGACGATCATCGCCGACGTCAAGGCGAGCCAGGCCCTGTTCGACCGCGTCGCCGAATTGGGGGGAAAGCCGGTGATGTGGAAGACCGGCCACAGCCTCATCAAGTCGAAGATGAAGGAGACCGGCGCGCCGCTCGCCGGCGAGATGTCCGGCCACGTCTTCTTCGCCCACCGCTGGTACGGCTTCGACGACGGCATCTATGCCGGCCTGCGCCTGATCGAGGCCGTCGGTCAGCTCGGCGGCTCGCTCACGCGCCTGAAGGACGCGATGCCGGCGATGGTCAACACGCCGGAGATGCGGTTCCAAGTCGACGAGAGCCGCAAGTTCGCGGTGGTCGACGAGGTTCTCGACCGGCTCGAAAAGGAAGGCGCGACGGTCGACCGCACCGACGGGGCCCGCGTCAACACGTCCGACGGCTGGTGGCTGCTGCGCGCCTCCAACACCCAGGACGTCCTCGTCGCCCGCGCCGAGGGCAAGGACGAAGCCGCCGTCGAGCGGCTGCTCGCGCAGATCGACGCGCAACTGGCGAAGTCCGGCATCGTCCGCGGCCCGCAGGCGGGCCACTGAAATCACGCTACCGGCGAACTTCGAGAAGCGAGGTGGCCCGGCACTTGCCTCTCACCGAGGGGGAGAGGGGGCTGGGGTGAGGGGGCTTTGAGTCGGAGATCAGCCTCGGACGCCGAACTCCCTCTCCCTGCTCAGGATTCGGCCTCAGCGCCGTCCAGACTCCGCGGCGCGCGGGTCGCTTCGCCGGGCAAGCAGTGCTAGCCTGATCGGAAGGCTCAGCCGGGGGACGGCGATGCAATACGATCCGACGCGACGTTCGCTTTACACGCCGGAGAGCGGTGAACCGCAACCCGACTTCCGCCATGACTGGCCGGTCGAATGGATCTGCGCCGAGCTGTCACGGCTGGCCTACTACCGCTTTGATGAAGGCGACGCGCCGCGCTTGACGCGGGCGCTGACGGCGGCGGGCTTTTCCGAGCCGGTCTTTTTCAATGCGGCGCAGACCGATACCCAGGCATTCGCTTGCTTATCGCCGCGCCGCACCGCCTTCATCGCCTTCCGCGGAACGCAGGCGGGAAAGCCCCGGGACTTCATCGCCGACGCGCGCTTCGGCTGGGCCGATGGCCCGGGCGGCAGCAGGATCCATTCGGGATTCGCAGGCGCGTTCGACAGCGTCGTCCGGGACATATCGGCCTGGCTCAACGCCAGTGGCGCCGCCGCGACCGTCGCGACCGGCCACAGCCTCGGTGCGGCGCTGGCGACCTTGTTCGCCTCGGCGCGCCCGGATGCCGATCTGGTCACGTTCGGCTCGCCGCGCGTGGGAGACGCCGCCTTCGTTGCGACCTTCGCCGGGCGCAGCGTCCGCCGCTACGTGGACTGCACCGACGTGGTGACGACGGTCCCGCCGGAGGGGCTCGGCTTCCGCCATCTGGATGGGGAAATCTATATCGACCGGGACGGGGCGGCGCATGCTCCTGCTCCGGGCGCGGAGGCGATGCGCGAGGATCGCCGCACCGCCCGTCGCCACTATCTGCGCAAACATGCCTGGAAAGTCTGGCGCAACGTGATGGCTCGCGACCTCGCCGACCACGCGCCGGTCAACTACGTCTCCGGTGCGACTGGCCGCCGCGAGCCGGATTGAGGCTGTTCGGCGACGGCGGAAGCGCTAAAGCGCGCCAGTGCCTAAGCTTTACCCCGAAGCCCTGCTCTTCTGCATCCTGTGGGCTGCGCTCGCTGTCGCCGGCTTCGCGCTGATCGGCTGGGAGGCGGGCGCCCTGCTTTCGGTCGGCCTGTTCATGATCATCATGCCGGCGAGCGCGGTCATCCTCACCCGCACCGGCAATTTCGCCGCCGAGCGCATCGTTCGCTGGGGCATCCTGGCGGCGGCGACAATCGTGCTGGCATCGGCGGTCGACCTGCTACGCTAGGAAATGGGCGTCGCGGGCACCCGGCGGCGGTACCATCCGGAGGCGCCGGCCGGCCGGCCGCTTATTTGCACTTTCCCCATTTGTCGGCCTCGAAGAGACCCTTGACCTCGGTCGCCTTGAGGACCCTGTCGAACAATTCCAGCTCGTCCAGCCCCGCGAGGTCGCTGGTTCCCGCCTGGAAAGCGTGGCGACCGATATAGGCCGGGCCTGCGGCATCCAAGCTTCCCTGCCGGGCAGTAGGGTTTTGTGGCGCCCCTGGCTGGCCATCGATGTAGAAAATGATGCCTTGGGGATTGTCGCGATCGATCGTCACGGCGACATGGTGCCAGTTGGCGCTCATCACGCGGCCGTCATAGAAATTGGTATAAGCTCCGTCGGCGAGCTGCAGGGCCAGATGCCCGCCTGAAACAAAAAACGACCAGCCACGATAACCGAGATTGTAGCTTCGCTTGTCCAGAATGTTGCCGGAGGTCTGACCTGCCGTGATCTTGACCCACGCGTCGACCGAAAAATCGCCGAGGCCCTGATTGAGCAATGGCCCCGGTGGGATCGTCGCATAGCCGCCGTTCAGGAAGCTGGCCGCCGCGTCGACCTTTCCGGATCCGGGAGGCAGATACTGCATTTGCGGCGTCGTGGAGGGAACGGCGTTCAGGCCGAGTACCTTGTCGTTGGGATTCTGGTCGAAAGGATACCACGCGACCATGTCCGGCGGCGGCGGCCGGCATGTCTTCAGCTGCGGCCGGCAGGTGACAAGCGAGGCCAGGCCGTTGTCGACGCCGGAATAGACCGCGCCGCTGCCGATCAGCGCTCCCGTAGTGGGATTGATCTCGTAGATCTGGTCCCAGGACGAGCCGCTCGTGCTGCCCGTCGAATCGGCGCCAGGATGCGTGGCCTCCGCGAAGAACAGGCGGCCACCGGAGAATTCGAGGCCGCCGTGCGTCCCGAACCGCTTTGCGAGCTCAATGTTCGACTGGGCACCGGGCTGAACGTCGAAGGTCGTCGGATCCAACTTGAGAAGCCGAGCATTGGGGGTCGAGGCGTAGCCCGGCAGGCGCGCGATCGCGAAGGGCGTCCCCGACGGATCGAAGGCCAGTCCGATGAGCTCCCAGCCGGCCATGCCGTGCAGGTTCAAGGGAACCGTCGCCACAGTCTGCGTCGTGGAACCGGTCGAATTCCAGGTCAGCGCCGCGAAGCGGAAGACTTGCGTGCCATCGACACCGTAGACCTGCCCATCGACGGGATTCGTGCCAAGATCCCCATCTCGAGCCAGCTGGCGACCAATCCCGCCGATGCGCACCGCGGCGCCGGTATCGGGATCGATGCGAAACAGTGAGTTGGCGTTGGCGCCGGGCGCGAGCGCGTTGGTTACGCCGTAAAGATTAAAATCCGGTCCCCAGGCGAGATCGATGACCGGCGGGGATAGGAGCGCTCCCCCGCCCACAACGCCGACATTTGTATCATATTCGATCAATAGCGGCGTCGCGAGCGGGGCGGCCGCCGTAGAGGTAAAGGCGTACGCCGGCGAACCGAGCAGGCAGACCGCGCCGCCCGTCGCGGCATTCTGCACCCGCGCCGGCAAGGGGCGCCCCCGGAGGAGGGTTTGCGCCGTCGCCGGCGGTGGCTGCGTCAGCAGGAGGAGTAGGATCCCGCACATTGCTCGGAAGCGCGCCATCCCGTCCCCCCTCGAAACCTTCAATGCCGCGAGCCTACGATAGATGAAAAACGCTATCGGCGTCAGGAGAAGCTGGTCCGGTATGCTGCCCAAGCTTGAGCGGTACCTGCTCCGTTTCGGAGCCATCTTTGGGGTCAGCCTGGTCCAGTTGCGGCCCTAATCGTCCTCATCCTCCCGCCCGACCAGGTTCAGCTCCCGCGCCTTGATCTGGCGGGTCATGCACCAGTGCATCAGCGCGTCCTCGCGGCCGTGGGTGATCCAGACCTCGCGCGGCTTGAGCTCCTGGATCGTCCGGGTCAGCTCGTCCCAGTCGGCGTGGTCGGAGACGATGAGCGGCAGCTCGACGTTGCGCTGGCGGGCGCGCTGGCGGATGCGCATCCAGCCTGACGCCATGGCGGTAATCGGATCGGGCAGCCGCCGCGACCAGCGGTCGTTGAGCGCCCCCGGCGGCGCCACCACGATACGGCCCTTAAGCTCCTCCTTCGAGGCGCCGGTGGCGGGGCGGATGTCGCCGAGGTCGACGCCGAGCTCGCGGTAGAGGTCGCACAGGCGCTGGAGCGCCCCGTGGATGTAGATCGGATCCTCGTAGCCGCGCCGCCTGAGCTCCGTCATCAGCCGCTGCGCCTTGCCCAGCGCATAGGCGCCGACCAGCACGCAGCGCTCCGGATTTTCGTGCAGCCGCCCGAGCAGGCGGTCGATCTCGCCGCGCGTGTCGGGGTGGCGGAAGACGGGCAGGCCGAAGGTCGCCTCGGTGACGAAGATGTCGCAGGGCACCGGCTCGAAGGGGAGGCAGGTCGGGTCCTCGCGGCGCTTATAGTCGCCTGAGACGACTATCCGCTCGCCGCCATGCTCCAGCACGATCTGCGCCGAGCCGAGGACATGGCCGGCGGGGACGAAGCTGACGTCGACCTCGCCGAGACGGACCACCTCGCCATATTGGACGGCGCAGCCGCCGGGCTGCGGCCCGTAGCGGCATTCCATGATCGCGAGCGTCTCGGGAGTCGCCCACACCTGCGAATGCCCGCCGCGGGCATGGTCGGCATGGCCGTGGGTGACGAGCGCGCGCGCCTTGGGCTGCGACGGATCCACCCACGCGTCGGCGGGCTTGACGTAAATGCCTTCCGGGAAAGGCTCGATCCAGGAACCGAGGCGGGCCATCGGGAGCTATACGCGTGAACGCGCCCTGCGGCGTCAAGCGCGCTGCCGGGGCAAGCAAGGAGCCGAAGCATGGACATGGGCGGCGCAGGCTGGGGGCTTCAAACGATCGTCGGCGGGCTGCTGCTGGTGGCGGTTCTGGCCTGGGCGGTGCTCCGCAACCGCAGCTCGAAAAAGGACGTCGACCGCAGCGAGCGCGGCACGCGGCGGGTCTATGACGAGGCGGAGGAGGTGCGCCAGAGCGGGGACGATGATCCGGCCTAAGCTCTTGCACCCCGCGTCATCCTGACCAAAGTCAGGACCCATGAACACGGAATGCGCGGATCCGGGAAAGGCGGGTGTTCATGGATCCGGGATCACGGGCTCCCATCAAAGTGGTACTTGGATGGGTACCCTTTCCGGGATGACGGACACTCCCCTCCCCTCCGCAATCTCAGGCTGGTTCGCCGCCAAGGGCTGGGCGCCGCGGCGGCACCAGCTCGAGATGCTCGCCGCCGCCCGCGCCGGCCGCAACGCTCTGCTGGTCGCGCCGACTGGGGCCGGCAAGACGCTCGCCGGCTTCCTGCCCAGCATCGCCGAGCTGGCGGAAAGGCCGAGCGAGGGCCTCCACACGCTCTACATCTCCCCGTTGAAGGCGCTCGCGGTCGACGTCCGCCGCAACCTCCTCGCGCCGATCGAGGAGATGGGGCTGCCGATCCGCGTCGAGACCCGCACCGGCGACACGCCCGCCGACCGCAAGGCGCGCCAGCGGGTGCGGCCGCCCCAGATCCTGCTCACCACGCCCGAATCGCTCAGCCTCCTGCTCAGCCACGAAGACAGCTTCCTGCTGTTCGCCAACCTCTCGACCGTCGTGGTCGACGAGATCCACGCCTTCGCCACCGGAAAGCGCGGCGACCTCCTGAGCCTCGCCCTCGCCCGGCTGCAGCGCATCGCGCCGGGCCTGCGGCGGGTCGGCCTCTCCGCCACCGTCTCCGATCCGGAAGCCTTCCAGGGCTGGCTCGCGCCGCACGGCGACGCCGAGACGGTGGAGCTGGTCGAGGGCGATCCCGGGGCGCCGGCCGAGCTCGCCATCATGCTGCCGGCGGAGGACAAGATCCCCTGGGCCGGCCATAGCGGCCGCTGGGCGGCGACGAGCGTCATGCGCGAGATCGAGGGCCACAGGACCACGCTCATCTTCTGCAACACGCGCAGCCTCGCCGAACTGATCTTCCAGGACCTGTGGGCCGTGAACGAGGCGCACCTGCCGATCGGCATCCACCACGGATCGCTCGCGCTCGAGGCGCGGCGCAAGGTCGAGAATGCCGTCGCCGACGGGCGCCTCCGGGCCCTGGTCTGCACCGCCAGCCTCGACCTCGGCGTCGACTGGGGCGACGTCGACCTCGTCATCCAGATGGGCGCGCCCAAGGGCTCGTCGCGCCTCATGCAGCGGATCGGCCGCGCCAACCATCGGCTCGACGAGCCGTCGCAGGCGATCATCGTGCCGGGAAACCGCTTCGAATATCTGGAAGCCCGCGCCGCGCTCGACGCGATCGGGGAAGGCGCGCTCGACGCGGAATTCTTCCGCCCCGGCACGCTCGACGTCCTCGCCCAGCACATCATGGCCGTCGCCTGCGCGGCGCCGTTCGGCGAGGAGGAACTGCTCGACGAGGTCCGCTCCGCCGCCCCCTATGCCGGCCTGCACGAGGAGACCTTCCGCGCCGTCCTCTCCTTCATCGAGAGCGGCGGCTACGCCTTGCGCGCCTACGACCGCTTCCGCCGCATCGTCCGCGACGCCGACGGGACATGGCGGGTCGCCCACCCGCGCTTCATCCAGCAGCACCGGATGAACGCCGGCATCATCGTCGACACGCCGCTCTACTTCGTCCGCTTCCGCAACGGCCGCCGCCTCGGCACGGTCGAGGACAATTTCGCCGAGACGTTGAGCCCCGGCGACACCTTCTATTTCTCCGGCCTGGTGCTCGAGGTCGAGCGGATCGACGGCGTCGACCTCATCGTCCACGCCACCTCCAAGTCGGCGCGCATCCCCACCTATATGGGCGCGCGGATCGCGATCAGCACCAACCTCGCCGACCGCGTCCGCGCCTTCCTTGACGACCGCAGCCAGTGGCAGCGCTTCCCCGACCCGGTGCGCGAATGGCTCGCCACGCAGGAATATCGCTCCGCCATCCCGGCGCCCGACCAGCTCCTCGTCGAGACCTTCCCGCACGAGGGCGTCCACTACATGATCGCCTACAGCTTCGAAGGCTGGAACGCCCACCAGTCGCTCGGCATGCTGATCACCCGGCGGATGGAAGCGGCGGGGCTCAAGCCTTTGGGCTTCGTCGCCAACGACTACGCCCTCGCCTGCTACGGCCTCGAGCCGATCGCCGATCCCGCCGCCCTCTTCTCCGCCGACATATTGGAAAAGGAGTTCGTCGAGTGGGTCGAGGGCTCGCACCTGTTGAAGCGCGCCTTTCGCGAAGTGGCGGTGATCGGCGGCCTCGTCGAGCGCGCGCATCCCGGCAAGCGCAAGACCGGCAAGCAAGTCACCTTCTCGACCGACCTCATCTACGACGTGCTGCGCCGCTACGAGCCGGACCATCTGCTGCTGAAGGCCGCCTGGGCCGACGCGCGCGAGAAGATGACCGACGTCGGCCGCCTGGCGCGGCTGCTCGACCGTGCCCAGGCGACGATGCTCCACGTGACGCTCGACCGCGTCTCGCCGATGGCGGTGCCGGTCCTCACCATCATCGGCCGCGAGCGCATGGCCCAGGGCACGGCCGACGACCAGCTGCTGATCGAGGCGGAGAGCCTGGCGGAAGTGGCGATGCGGCGGGATTGATAGATTGCCCTTCTCGTGCGTTGGCGACCGGGGCCTTTCCGGCCCGGCAACGACAAAGGACGCATCGAGCATGGGAGCGGCGACGAGACTGCCCGCCGCGGGCGGCATCGCACTGGCGCTGGCCTCGGGCCTCGCCGGATGCGGCAAGATCAAGCAGAACGACCCCGCCCAGACCGCCAGGGTGGCGGCGGAAGCGAAGCGGGACAAGGCCGCCTGCGCCTCCGCCACCGCCTACGACCGCCTCAAGAACGCGCTGTTCGACGAAGCGATCGGCCGGCGGGGCGGCGACCGCGCCAACCTCGACACGCTGGCCGACTATTCGACCGCGCGGATGGAGGAGCCGCTCGTCAAGGGCCGCGACGCCGCCCTCGACCTCACCCGCTGCACCGGCCGCTTCATCCTCGAGGTGCCGCCCGGGGCGGAGCGCGGCCTCGCCGGCGAGCGCCGCCTGCAGGCGGACATCGACTATACGGCGCAGGCCGCCGCCGACGGCAGCGGCTTCGTCTACCAGCTGAAGGGAGGCGAGCCGATCGTCGCCAGGCTCGCCGCGTTCAACCTGGCGGGCGTCGCCTATCGGCCTCCGCCGGCGGTCGACGAGTGGCAAGGAGGAGCAGGCGCGCCCAGGCCCACCGAGCTCGCCGCCGCCGAGCCGCAGGCCCCCGCGCCGGCCGCCGAACCGCCCCGCGCGCCGCGCGCCGCCAGGCAAAGTCCCGCGCCGCCGCCTGCCGGGCAGCGACCGGTCGCGCCGCCGCGCGCCCCGCGCGAGACCCGCGCCCCGCAACCGGCGGAACCGGCGCCCGCGTCCTCCGCGGCCGGAACCGGCGAGGCGACGGTGCGCGCCTTCTACGCCGCCCTCGGCGCCGGCAATGGCGGCGCCGCCTCCGCCCATGTCGTCCCCGAGAAGCGCTCCAGCCGCGCCTTCTCCCCCGACGCGATCACGCATTTCTACGGCCGCCTCCCCGGACCGCTGCGCGTCACCGCCATCGCCCCCGTCGGCCCCGGCGCCTACCGGGTCGGCTACCGTTACTCGACCGGCCGCTCCCACTGCGCCGGCACCGCCATCGTCACCCTCGCCAGCCGCGGGGGGCAGAACCTCATCCGCTCGATCCGGGCGCTGAGCGGCTGCTGATCGCGGCGGAGAGGGCGGAGAGAATGCCGGGACTCGCCATGGGGAGGGCGGCCGATCGCGGCGCGTGGGCGGGAAGCGGACACCTCTCGCCGACGCGCCCTCCCTCGTAATCGGACCGCCCGATCCCCATCTTGGTCCTTGCCGGCAGGACGTCTCCTTCGCGGGACCGCCGGATGCCCGGCGCCCAAGCCGGCCGCTGCCGCACCGGCGTCTCCGCGTGCAAGGGGAGGCCAAGGCGATGGACGGAACCGGTCAGTATCGAAGCCGAGGCGCGGACGCGAGCGGCCACACCGCCTTCGTCAACGACCGCAGCATCGCCTTCGACATCGGCGAACGCCTCTACCGCTCGCGCGGCTATCTTCCGCCCTTCGATGAGCTTCCCTGGGTAGAGCCCGGCGAACCGCGCCCGGCAAGGGTGCCGACGGGGATTGTGAAGGGGCGCTGACAGGCATTCCGTGCCGGGTGCGTACCTGTCACCGATCGATCCGAAGCTCGTCCCGGTCCTCACCCTCATCGGCCGCGAACGCATGGCCCAGGGCACGGCCGACGACCAGCTCCTCATCGAGGCGGAGAGTTTGCCCGAGGTGGCGATGCGGCGGGATTGAGGGGCGGACGACCAGCACGGCCATTCGAGAGGCCCCCTTGCTGGGAAACTTAGTGGACTGCGAGGGCGAGCGAGAATGACTGAAGGGCTTCAACTTGGGACCCCAAGAGAGATATACGGCGACGTTTGGCTCGCAAGGCTGCGCCAGGGAGTTAGATAGGATGAGCTACCAGGGGTGGCTGAGTGATCACGAAGGGCGCATTAGCAATATATCTCTTGCCCCGAATGCTAAGAACGCGCTGTTCCCGCTCTTCGAAGCGCTTATGAATTCCATCCAGGCGATTGAGGAGCGCTTTGGCCGAGACAATCTCAGTCAAGGTAGGATTGAAATCGTAGCCACAAAGGATGAGGCCAGCGAGTACGTTGGCTTCATCGTTACGGATAATGGCGCAGGGTTTACCGAGGATAATCTGGTCTCTTTTCGTAAGTTCGATAGCAGGCGGAAAGCCAAAATAGGTGGGAAGGGAGTGGGCAGGCTACTTTGGCTCAAGGTTGCGGAAGCGGCCCAGATTAGTAGCCAATTTTTCTCCGAGAAGGCGGGGTGGCAGCATATTACCTTTGATTTTACTGTATCCAATCCCGTTGCCAATTTTTCCGTCCGTCTTCCCGTTGATCAGACATACCGCACGGAAGTCGCGATCACTCCCTTCCGAAGCGAATACGCCACTCGGATACCGAGAAAACTCGACACAATAGCTAACCGTGTTATCGCCCATTTCGTAAGCTATTTTACCAACATGGCTCATCCCGATATTATCCTTCGGGATGATGCGGAACAGATCAACTTGTTCGATGCGTTCACGGAAAAGGTTGAGCGAGATGGAGACTACACATTCGAAATCGAGGACCTTGATGCCTCATTCGTGCTCCACTGCTTCCTGCTTCCGAAGTCCATTTCCGATGATGAGCGGAGCGTGAACGCGCTCTACCTCGGGGCGAACGGACGCGCTGTCACCCGACATGAACTCGACAGCGTTCTCGGGATGAAGGCAATCAATGGCCGCCTGGCCTTCTTTGGCTACGTCGAATCACCTTTCCTCAACGCCAACGCGAACGACACTCGCACGGCGTTCTCACTCGAAGAGGAAGATATAACTAAAATAGTCGACGTAGCCAAAGGACTAGCGAAAGAGTTCTTGGCGCCTGAAATCAAGGTGATCCGCGACAAGCAGGCAGAGCGGATTATTAAGATCGGACGTGAGCACCCGAGATTCTATCATGAGGCTCGCGCCGCCCAGTCGGTCGCTCAGACCTTGCACCTCTCGAAGCAGAGCGAAGAAGAAATCTTTGTCGAACTTTCGCGAGAATCCCTCCGGAAATATAACCGCCGTCGGAAAAGCTACAAGGAGGCCTATGCTAAAGGGTTGCCCGATGTGAAGGAGCAAACCGACGCCTTTATGCAGAAGCTAAAAGAGGACGCTGCATCGTCCTTGGCTGAGTACGTCGCCAGAAGAAAGGCGATACTGGAAATCTTCGAAGCAGGTTTGCG
>Ga0070659_100001093_pt1 | contig 19764 bp, 10 predicted proteins | sample KBSC23metaG_FD_64666 | JGI IMG/M metagenome (GOLD analysis project Ga0070659, IMG submission 64666) | Corn rhizosphere microbial communities from Kellogg Biological Station, Michigan, USA - KBS C2-3 metaG | ecosystem: Host-associated > Plants > Roots > Rhizosphere > Soil ... | reverse complement strand
GCAGGAGGGCAGTGATGTCTGACGAGCGCGCTGGGGCCGAGCACCTCAATCTCCGCGAAAACTTCCCCGCGGTCCCTAGCGACACCTGGGAGGACGCAATCCGAAGCTTTCTCGAGGGCGCTCCCGAAAGAGAGCTTGTCTGGCACAGCGACCAAGGTTTGGTCGTTCGTCCTTACTATCGCAGCGATGCACTCGCCGGTTTGCAAACGCAGACCTCTGCCATTCCCGGACAGTTCCCTTTCGTGCGGGGACCAGGCCGCGAGTGGAAGATCGATGAGACTGGCCTGATGCAAGGGAACTCGGTTCGGGCTGACCTGGTGCTTGAAGCCGGCGGAGACTCCATTCAGCAACTCGGCATTGCCATCGCTGAGGGTGTTGAGAAGCTGACCGTACTCGGCGAAACCCGCAGCATTGACCTCGCCGCGCGCGAGATCCAATTCGTCTTCGGCATTGGATCCACCTACTTCTTCGAGATCGCTAAACTCCGTGCCGCCCGCATGCTCTGGGCTCGTGTGGTCGAGCAATTCAAGCCCATCAATCTCGATTCCTGCGGGATGAATCTTCACGCCCGCACTGTTCGGATCAACAAGAGCTTCTGCGATCCGCATACGAACATACTGCGTGCCACAACCGAGGCCATGGCTGCTGGCATTGGCGGCTGCGACTCGCTCACCGTTGAGCCCTTCGCCTTCGATCGCCAGATCGCCATCAACATACAACGGGTGCTCGCCGAGGAAGCTCACCTCAACATAGTTGCTGACCCTGCGGGCGGCTCATACTATATCGAGGCGCTCACCACCTCACTCGCCCGTGCTGCCTGGACTCTCTTCCAACGGATTGAGGCCTCAGGTGGATACATCTCCTCGATCAACTGGCTGGCTGGTGAGATTGCGCAATCCCGTGCAGCCAGGGAGAACGACGTCTCGTCCCGCCGCCGCACACTCGTCGGCGTCAACAATTACCCAAACCCGGCAGAAGAATTCCTCAGCAAAGACAGCAGAGAGAGGATAGCCGGCGGTCCGTTCCCGCAGTTCCGTCTCGCGGAACCCTTCGAGGCTATCCGCGAGCGCACCGCACGCCATACTGCCAAAACCGGACGCACTCCAAAGGTCCTTCTGCTCAAACGAGGCGACCTCAGCATGCGCACTGCGCGGGCTACTTTCTCGCTCAATTTGTTTGGGTGTGCCGGGTTTGATATCGACCAGTTAGAAGAGTATGCGGAAACAGATGCGGACCTTATCGTTCTCTGCAGCTCAGATCCCGAGTACCTTCCCTTGGCGGAGGAGGTCTGCGCCACCGTAAAAGTCCCGGTCGTTATTGCGGGCAATCCGCAGGATCATGCCCTGACGCTCAAGGCCGCCGGAATCCAGGGATTTGTGCATACCGGAAGTGACGCAATCGAGATACTCACAAGCTGGCAGGATCGCCTCGGATTAGAAAAATGAAAAGGCCTGACTTCACTCGGATTAAATTTGAGCTTCCCGCATCCATGGCCCTCGACGCCCACTCGAATGAGAAATCTGTATGGCTCACGCCGGAGCACATCGGTGTAAAACGCTATTACACCACCGACGACCTGCGAGGCATGGAGCACCTCGAGTATGCGGCCGGCGTAGCGCCCTTTCTACGCGGTCCATATCCCACCATGTATGCCACGCAGCCGTGGACCATCCGCCAGTACGCCGGCTTTTCCACCGCAGAAGAATCGAACGCCTTCTATCGTCGCAATCTCGCAGCCGGCCAGAAAGGGCTCTCGGTTGCATTCGACCTCGCTACTCATCGCGGCTATGACTCTGACAATCAGCGGGTAGTTGGCGACGTTGGCAAGGCGGGTGTCGCTATCGATTCAGTCGAGGATATGAATATCCTCTTTCGCCAGATTCCCCTCGAACAGATGTCCGTATCTATGACCATGAATGGCGCTGTGCTGCCCATTATGGCTTTCTACATCGTGGCAGCCGAGGAACAGGGCGTCTCTCCGGAAAGCCTCAGCGGGACCATACAGAACGACATTCTGAAGGAGTTCATGGTCCGCAATACCTACATCTATCCGCCCGCACCTTCGATGAGAATCATCGGAGACATTTTTCGTTACTGTTCAGCCATGATGCCGAAGTTCAACTGCATATCAATTTCCGGATACCACATGCAGGAGGCAGGAGCTACGGCGGATCTGGAGCTCGGCTACACCCTCGCGAATGGCCTCGAGTACGTCCGCGCGGGCATTGCCGCTGGCCTCAACATTGACGACTTCGCTCCGCGTCTCAGCTTCTTCTGGGCCATCGGTATGAACCACTTCATGGAGATCGCCAAGCTCCGCGCCGCCCGCGTACTCTGGGCCAGGCTCATCAAGAACTTCAACCCGAGTAATCCGAAATCCATGGCGCTGCGTGCCCACTCACAAACCTCAGGCTGGAGTCTTACCGCGCAGGACATCTTCAACAACGTATCGCGGACTGCTATTGAGGCAATGGCCGCCGCACTCGGGCATACGCAGTCCCTTCACACCAATGCGCTCGATGAAGCCATTGCACTTCCTAGCGACTTCTCCGCCCGCATCGCGCGCAACACGCAAATCTACCTGCAGGAAGAGACAGGCATCACAAAGGTGGTTGACCCATGGGCCGGCAGCTATTACGTCGAGAGCTTGACGCATGAGCTCATGCACAAGGCCTGGAATCACATCCAGGAGATCGAAAAGCTCGGGGGCATGACCAAAGCCATTGAGACCGGAGTGCCTAAGATGCGCATCGAGCAGGCAGCAGCGCGCCGCCAGGCGCACATTGATTCTGGGCGCGAGACTATCGTCGGGGTCAACAAATATCAACGTGCTCAGGAAGAACACCTGGACATTCTTGAGGTCGATAACCACGCTGTCCGTGAAAATCAGCTCCGACGTCTTGCCGAAATCCGGGCGAGTCGCGACACTGCCGCCGTCGACCGCGCACTCCAGGACCTCGCCATCGCCGCCGGGAGTGGCCATGGCAATCTGTTGGAGCTCTCCGTCAATGCGGCCCGATCACGCGCCACGCTGGGTGAGATCTCAAGCGCTCTCGAGAAGGTCTTCGGCCGCTACCGGGCAGTCAGCCGTACAATCTCCGGTGTGTACTCCGCAGAGAGCCACAGCGATCCCGAATTTGTGAAGGCCGCTGCGATGGCCGACGAGTTTGCGAAGATGGAGGGCCGCCGCCCGCGGATCCTTATTGCCAAGATGGGTCAGGACGGCCATGATCGCGGGGCGAGAGTCATCGCCACTGCATTCGCCGATCTCGGATTCGACGTCGACATCGGTCCGCTCTTCCAGACGCCCGCCGAGGCCGCAGCCATGGCCGCCCACAATGATGTGCACGTCCTTGGTGTATCCACCCTGGCAGGCGGGCACAAGACGCTGGTACCCGCCGTTATCAGCGAGCTGAAACAGCTGGGCCGCGACGATATCCTCGTCTATGCAGGCGGTGTAATCCCTCAGCAGGACCGCGACTTCCTCATGCGCGCGGGCGTCTCAGGCGTCTTCGGACCTGGATCTGTGATCCCCGCCTGTGCGCAGGTCATTCTCGCTCAACTCACGGACAGCATCCGTGCCTAGTTCCGTCCGCCTCCCTCGTCACCGCGGCGAACGCCTTTCTGTCGATGAGTACGTGAAGGGTGTTCTGGCGGGAAACCGTGTCGTTCTCGCAAAAGCGATCACGCTCATCGAAAGCGATCTACCAGCGGACGCTGATCTCGCCATCCAACTGCTGGACGCTCTGCTTCCCCACCTCGGCAAAAGCCGCCGTGTCGGCATCACTGGAGTCCCCGGTGTCGGCAAGAGCACCTTCATCGATGCGCTTGGCACACATTTGACCCGTGAGCGCGGCGAGCAGCTTGCTGTTCTCAGTGTCGATCCTTCGAGCTCGCTGTCGCGCGGCAGCATCCTCGGGGACAAGACCCGCATGGAACGCCTTGCCGCAGATGACCGCAGCTTTATCCGACCTTCACCGGCCGCCGGGCACCTTGGCGGGGTCACTCGCCGTACCCGCGAGGCGATCCTCCTCTGTGAGGCCGCTGGCTATCGCAACATTTTCATCGAGACAGTAGGAGTAGGACAATCTGAGACTGCTGTCCACTTGGTATCTGACTTCTTCCTTCTGCTCATCCTGCCCGGCGCAGGTGATGAGCTTCAGGGCATCAAACGCGGCATTCTCGAGTTGGTCGACGGCATTGCTGTCAACAAGGCCGACGGCGACAACCGCGGACACGCCGAGCACACGCGCGCCTCATACAGCTCAGCGCTCCATCTCTTCCCTTCTTCACCCCATGGCTGGGTTCCGCGCGTAGTCACCTGCTCCGCCCTCGAAGGCACCGGAATCCCGGAGATCTGGCAGATGGTGCTTGACCACGAGGCCCATCTCGAGGCATCTGGTGAGTTGGCTGAGCGCCGAATCCGCGGCAGCCTGCAATGGATGCGCGATCTCGTTCTAAACGGACTCGGGGAGATCTTCGACTCCGCAACCGGCATCGCAGAGCTGATGCCAAAGCTCGAACTGGAAGTTCGCTGCGGCCGTGTCAGTCCACTGGCCGCCAGCCGTAAGCTGCTGGATACCTTCAAGTCTGGCCGATAGAAATCGGCGACGTCCGAGCCTCACGTCAATTCCGTCAAGACAGTCCTCGCATATCTCTGGATCGGACAATATCCCGATGATTTCCGCTGACTTCCCGATTGACCAACCCTCCGCTAAGATGAGCGGTGCCGTGTTTTGGATCAGACGGCATTACCCGAAATTTCGTGTACACGCTTCGAAAAAGGAGGTCTCAATGGTGAGATCGGTTTTGCTCGTAGTCGTCTTGCTGGCGACACAGGTTTTACATGTCACAGGGCAAACTACCGCAAAGGTCGCCCAGGGAGCTTTACAAGGCACCAGGGAAGTTGGTCTCACCGTATATAAGGGCATTCCGTTTGCAGCTCCGCCAATCGGTGACCTGCGCTGGCGTCCTGCACAGCCCGCGGCAGCCTGGAAAGGTATTCGTCAGGCGGATAAGTTTGCTCCGCAATGCATGCAGGCCGGGGGTGGTGATTCTTCAGCGACGAGTGAAGATTGCTTGTATCTCAACGTCTGGACCCCGGCAAAGTCGCACTCAGCGCGAATCCCCGTGCTGGTCTGGATCTATGGGGGTGGATTCAATGCGGGCGCCACATCGATTCCCACATACAGTGGCGAGGTATTGGCGCGCCAGGGAGTGGTGTTGGTCAGCATCGCGTACCGCGTCGGAACACTAGGATTTCTGGCGCATCCGGAATTGAGCGCAGAGTCTTCTCAGCACGTATCGGGCAACTACGGCCTGCTCGATATGATCGCGGGTCTTCAGTGGGTGAAGCAAAACATAGCGGCTTTTGGAGGAGATCCGGACAAGGTAACCATCTTCGGCGAATCTGCGGGCGGAATCGCCGTCAGCATGTTGTGCGCATCGCCGCTCGCCAAAGGGTTGTTCGAAGGTGCGATCTCAGAGAGCGGCGGCTCGTTCGGCCCTCCACGGCCCGCAGGTCAGCCGGGTGAGAACATGCGCCCACTCGCGGATGCTGAACGCGCTGGCGCGGAGTTCGGAAGGAGCCTCGGTGCCGCCTCCATCGCCGACTTACGAAAAATGGAGCCAACAAAGCTCGTCGCAGCGACACGAGGGCTGGCGTGGCCCATTGTGGACGGCTGGGTCATTCCCACAGATCAATACACCCTCTACCAGCAGAAACGGTTCAACGATGTCCCGGTGTTGATTGGCTACAACTCGGATGAGGGCGCTAGCTTTTCGCGCGACCGCACATCGAGGGACTACGTCGATGGCGTTCACAGGCGTTATGGCGATTTTGCAGACGCCCTGCTGAAGGCGTATCCGCCCGGCGACACAAGCGTGCCCAAGACGGCGCGAGATCTCAGCCGCGATGCGACATTCGGCTGGCATACCTGGATCTGGGCACGGCTCCAATCGCAGATCGGCAAGTCAAAGGTCTACTACTACTACTTTGATCAGCATCCGGACTATCCGACCGATTCGCCGCAAGCCGGCCGCGGAGCCCCGCATGGACGGGAGGTTCCGTACGTCTTTGGACATCTGAATGAACTTCGGAACGAACAGCCCACGGCTGCCGACCATGTGATCTCGAGCGCCATGGTTACCTACTGGACGAACTTCGCGAAATACGGTGACCCGAACGGTAAGGGAGTTCCGCAGTGGCCTACCTTCAATGACCAGAATCCCGACCTCATGTATTTCGCGGCTACGCCACACACCGGTCCGGTCCCCAACGAAGCGGGCCTCAAAGCTCTAGACGGCTACTTCGCCTGGCGCCGCTCCCCAGAAGGCATCCGTACCTCGCAGGTCGAGGACGCGGCGACAGCGACCACCAACGTAATGGGCGCGCAGTATCCGCGTGTCCTTCCGGACCGCAGTGTAGCCTTTCAGCTCGTTGCCCCCAGCGCACAGTCGGTCGATGTCGACATCTCGGGCAAGAAGTACCCGATGACAAAGAGTAAGGGCGGAGCATGGACGGTAACGACTCCACCTCTCGTTGAAGGCTTCCACTACTACGCCCTGGATGCTGACGGAATCCGCATGAACGATCCGGGCAGCCACGCTTTCTTCGGGACGGGTAAAGACGCCAGCGGAATTGAGATACCTGAAGATGGACCCGACTACTACCTGACAAATGATGTGCCACATGGCGACGTGCGCATTCGTATCTATAAGTCAAAAGTGACCGGTCAATGGAGACGCTGCTTCGTCTACACGCCGCCTGATTATGATTCCGATCCTGCAGCACGTTACCCCGTCGTCTACCTCCAGCACGGAATGGGTGAGGATGAGACCGGCTGGATCTTTCAGGGACATGCCAACTTGATCCTGGATAATCTCATCGCGCAGAAGAAGGCCGTGCCGATGATGATCGTCATGGATAATGGCTACGCTTCGCGCCCGGCGGGCGGACTCGGACCTGTGAGCGCGGGCGCCACCGCCGATCTGAAGGCATTCGGAGATGTCATGACGCAGGACGTTATACCGATGATCGACTCTACCTTCCGAACCATTCCCGACCGCGACCACAGAGCGATGGCAGGGCTCTCCATGGGAGCCAATGAGGCCTTGCATGTCGCGACCGACCACCTCGATACCTTCGCATACATGGCCGGATTCAGCGGCACGATGAACGGCCTCAGCACCGATCCCCTGGATCCCGCGACAGCCTTCAACGGGACTTTCAAAGACGGCGCGGCGTTCAATGAGAAGGTGAAGCTGCTCTGGCTGGGTATGGGCACGAAGGAGCCGACTCCCTTTCCCGGGGCCATCGGATCATTCCGGACGATGCTGGACAAAGCAGGCGTGAAGTACGTGTTTTTCTCATCGCCCGGCACAGCACACGAGTGGCTCACCTGGCGACGCGACCTCAACGATTTCGCGCCGCGGCTATTTCGGTAAGAGTGTTTCTGGGGGTCGGGTGTTCGCACGCGAGCCCCAACGATTCTGGCCGGTCAAACGAGCTTACGGATCCAGGAATATCCGGCCGCTCGCGGCAATGAGGTGCCCTATAGCTAAGGCTTTCTCTTGGTGAGAGTGATTGACAGGCCCTTGATTGGCTTGTCGTGATCATTCAGAAAGCGGGCGCAAAAATCAGTCGCCCCACCGCCGTTGACTACCGCGGCTCGGACCACATTCGCACCTTTCTTGAGAGTGATCCGTTTGGAGACGCCGTCATCGATCACTGTCTGTCGGTCTCCATAGATTCCTACGACCTCTTCACCATTGACCCACCACACCGACGCCGCATTCGATCCGATAGCAAGTCGCACGTCGTGCATTTCCTCCGGAGAATTTACGGTGGTGACGACCCAAAATAAAACGTTCGAGGTGGGCTTACCCAATGCATACGCCAGGTGATAGAGGTTGACGTTGTACAACTTCGTATCCACGGCGTGCCAGGTTAATTCCTTGCCGTCGACTGTCACCTTGTCATGATCTTGGGGCATCACCGTGAACTGATCCGGGAAATACTCCTTTTTCACCATGGCGCGCACAGCATTCTGAGTCAACCCGTTCACCGGGATCGGCTCCAGGATGAGCCATCGTCGGATGAACCCGTCGGCCAAAGTCAGCAGGCTCGGTGTCACTGGACTAGTCAAGGTGGGCCCAAGAGCCTGAGCGTGCGCAGAAAGTAGGAGCGCATTTGGAGCGACAGCTACACCAACAGCGAGTACCGGAATAAAGCATTTACGCAGCACATTCATAGCAGATCCTGTAGCGGACTTCCCGCTTTCATCCATTAAGGTATCGACGTCCACCGGCTAGGGAGTCTTCAGCAGCCAGTGTTGCTCGTCGCTCTTCGAGTCGAATTTGGACAGGGTAGCGAAGCTGCTGCCTACTGCCGAGAGAGCCATGGGCGATTTTGAGCTTGGAACCGACTTGGGCATGATCCGCCATGACCCATCCGCGAGCTGGTCCAGCTGCCAGAGCTGCTCCGCAGCTCCGGTGAAAGCAGGAAGAACTACCAGTTCACCTTCAGCAGTTGCAGCCAGCGTGCGGTCGGTGCCCTCAACCGTGATCTTGAAATACGGCGAGCCGGGATAGCCTCCAGCATCCGCCACCGGCGTGATCTTCCACTTCTGCTGCGCCTGGGACATATAGTTGGCCAAACGAGCGTCGACGTTTCCCGTAGGCCAGTTGGCCTGCACCTGGGCAGCATCCTGAGGCGGAATCACTCCGCCGTTGCCTGCAAATAGACCGCCGCCACCGGGCCCACCGGGTCCGCCTGCCGGACGCGCGCCACCGGCGCCACCCTGCACTCCGGGCGCACCTTGACCTCCAGGTCTGCCAGGACCGCCAGCATTCGCACCGCCGGGCGCATTTCTAGGAGCACCACCGGCAGGTCGAGCGCGAGGCCCTCGGGGACCGCCGACCGGCACGCCTTCCACTGCCAGTTCGAGCGAAGTCCCGGTGTGAACTGATTCCAAGTCGTAAGTGCCTTCCTTCGCATTCTCGCCGGCAACTGGCCAGCCGTCTTTCCACAGCAGCGGGCGAATATCGAGGACGCTCGCGCCGCCCTTATCCATATCCGCCTCCCAGTGCATGGAGAACTTCTGCACGCCGTCGCCAAGATCGAGTAATCCGAAGTGCCCTGGTCCGACGAACCGCCCTTGGGAGCCGATTAGCAGCTTTCCCCCACCTTCGATCATGTCCACCCCCTCGGCATCGAGGAACGGACCAGTAATCTTGCGCGAACGTCCCACCCGGATGTTGTAGCCGGAGTTTGTGCCTTGGCAGCAGCTGCCATGCGTGGCCAGCAAGTAGTACCAGCCATCATGGAAGATCATGTCTGATGCCTCGCAGTTGATCGCCAAGTTGCGGGGTGGGACATTCGGGTTCAGGCGCTTGCCGGTCTTGGGATCAAGCTCTACCAGCCGGATGTAACCAAAATATGAGCCGTAGACCAGCCACAGTTTGCCGTCAGTCGGATCGCGGAATACGCCTGGATCAATTGCGTTGCTATCTTCTATACCGTTCGAACTGGCAACAACGTCGCCTCCCTCCCACTTGTAATCAGACGAGGAAGGATCCAGACTCTTGCTCCAGATCACGCGGATCTCAGCCTTGGGTTGAACAAAGCCGGTCGCAACATACATGTAGTATCGGTCGCCGATATGGATCACGTCGGGTGCCAGTCCGGTACGTGCTGGCGTCACGCCGCGGCGCCAAGTCCATCCGTCGTCAGATACCAGTGAACCGCCCCCGGTTCCATAGACGTAATATTTGCCATTGTCGACGGCAATCGTGGAGGGATCGTGGATTCCAACCTGACCATCCAGACCGAAGGCATTCGCAGCGGGCGTGAGAAGCGCGACGAGGAGAGCTAACGTATATCTCATAGAGTTTCGAGTAGTTTGGAACATCGAGCGAGGTCGGACCTTCGACGAGCTTAACGGCTCCAGCGAAGTGAAGCGCCTCGAACAGAGCCGGCCGGCTCGCTCCACATGGTATATGCGATGTGACGAGTCCGTCTGCTTTGAAGTTTCAATGGATGCAGCTCGCACTGCAACTCTCAACAGATCCTTGCGGCTCACAAACTGGACTCACTCACTTCGCCGTGCTCCGTTCCAGCCAGGACATGCCCTGCGGAGAAGAATGTTAGCTGAGTTACTTGTGCCATGCAGCGAGGTGCGCGGTAGAATTGGGCGGCCGCCGGCACCCGCCCGGGTAGGCTTCCAGGAGATTGCACCGTATGAAGCGAGTACTCCTCTTTACTTTATTAACTGCCGCTCTTGCCGCCGCCCCATGTGTAGCGAGGACTCAGAAGTCTTCGACTTCGGATAGAGCGAAGCAACAGCTCGTTCCCGCGCCCTTGCGTTCAGATACCGCCGCGCCGGTTCCAGCGCATCCTTCTCCGTACAACTTCCCCGGCGTTGCGTATCCACGAATCGAAGAAGGCTCGCGCGTCACTTTCCAGTTCAAAGCTCCCGATGCGCAGAAGGTACAGGTCTCAATCGCAAACGTCCCGTATGACATGGTCAAGGGCGATAAGGGCGTATGGTCCTACACCAGTGCCCCGCAGGCTCCCGGTTACCACAACTATTGGATGATTGTGGACGGTGCGGTTGTGCTGGACCCCGCCACCAATGCCTTCATTGGCTACGGCCATATGTGCAACGGCTTCGAGGTACCTGAGCCGGGCGTCAGCTTTTACGATCTCAAGGATGTGCCGCACGGCAATGTCATCATCAAAAATTATTTCTCCAAGACGGCGAATTCTTGGCGGCACATCTTCGTGTACACCCCGCCGGGATACGGTGAGAAGACCTCTGTTCGCTACCCTGTTTTATATCTGCAGCACGGGGGAGGAGAAGACGAGCGCGTCTGGATCGAGATGGGCCGCACGAACCTGATCCTCGATAACCTCCTTGCCGAGGGCAAGGTAAAGCCGATGATCGTGGTTATGGAGACTAGTGCTGTTGGCGCGCCACCCGCTCGTCCTGCGGGCGCACCCCAAACCGCTGGAGCGGGAGCCGGTGCTCCTGCCGGTCCCGGCGCTCCTGGTGCTGCCAGGCGAGGCGGATTTCCTGGAATGGCTGCCGGTGGAGCTGCTTATGGAAAGCTCATGATCAACGACCTGATCCCGTGGGTCGATAGCAATTTCCGCACGGTCGCGGACAAGGACCATCGCGCGATGGCAGGTCTCTCCATGGGAGGTTTCATGACCGCTTCGGTCACGATGTCCAACCTCGATAAGTTCTCCTACATCGGGCTGTTGAGTGGTGGCACTGCCGCCGGGTTTGGCGCCGGCGGTCGTGGCAGCCCAATCCCCGTGAACGCTCCGCCACCGCCGCCCGCAACCTTGGATTTCAAGACAATCTATAGCGGAGCCATGGCCGACCCGGCGAAGTTCGACCGCGAGGTCAAGGTTTTCTTCTTCAGCTGCGGCACGGAGCCTCCGCTCGAAAACCCTGATGCGCTCAAGAAGCATCAGGAGCAACTGGTTGCCGGCGGGATCACCAACAGCTATTTGTATATCTCTCCGGGCACGTCGCACGAATGGCAGACCTGGAGAAGGAGCCTGTACGTCTTTGCTCCTCTTCTGTTCAGGTAAACAGCTGCGTATTTTTCCTGCCCCGCTGCAGCCCAGAGGGCGCACAGGCTGCCAGCGGGCAGGAAAGCTACCCTACATCGCCGCTGATGAATGATTGAGCCTGGGTAGAATCCCAACGGGACCGAACAGAAGGCCGCAGCGCGGCCTTACTCACGCCAGCTTTTCCCAGAGCGATTAGTGCCGCCGCAGACAACGGCACGCCCGCGGCGATTCCATAGACGTACCAGACTCAGGAAGCGGCTGCGCTATGATCACGGAACGCACGGGCAACATCGCGAGACCTCTGCCTACCACCGTGAAGATCTGTCGCACACACGTGAGTTGAAGGAGGTCGTAATGCAAAACAGATACCGATTGTTTCGTCTTCTGCTCGTATCGGCAGCCATTTGGCCCGTCGTGAACTCGGGCCAGGCTCAGGAGATCGCGCGTTGGGATGCTGCGAAGGCCAACCAGTGGTACGAACAGCAGCCTTGGCTTGTTGGCGCGAACTTCGTCCCGTCGGACGCGATCAATGAATTGGAGATGTTCCAGACGGCAAGCTTCAATCCGGCGCTCAACGACAAAGAACTTGGAATGGCCGAGGCAATCGGCATGAACACGATGCGTGTGTTCCTCCAGGACCAGGTCTGGTTACGCGATCCGAACAGTGCCAAAAAGACGATCGATGAGTTCCTGGCGATCGCAGCCAAACATCACATACGGCCTATTCTTGTCCTGTTCGATTCGTGTTGGGAGCCTAATCCGCATCTTGGTCCGCAACACCCTCCGATTCCCGGTATTCACAACTCAGGTTGGGTGCAGAGTCCCGGCAAAGACCGACTAATGAACTCTGCCGTGGAACCCGATCTGCAGGCGTATGTAGAGGGTGTGGTGGCTGCATTCGGCCAAGATGATCGTGTACTTGCATGGGACATTTGGAATGAGCCGGACAATGAAGGCCGCGACCGTGCTGAGGACGTCGCCGCAAAGGTGCGACGTGTCAACGAACTGCTGCCTCGCGCGTTCAGGTGGGCTCGTTCGGTCCACCCGAAGCAACCCCTCACGAGCGGCGTGTGGAAGGGAGACTGGAGCGACCCTCGGAAGGAGAGCGAGACAACCAAGATTCAGCTCGCCGAGTCCGACATCGTGTCTTTCCACAATTACGAGTGGCCGGAGCGGTTTGAGGCACGGATCGCCGAACTGCGTCGCCTTGGACGGCCTCTGATCTGCACCGAGTACATGGCCCGCGGCAACGGAAGCACATTCGACACGATCCTGCCGATTGCCAAGCGCGAGCACGTGGCAGCGATTAATTGGGGATTTGTAGCCGGGAAAACACAGACTTATCTCCCTTGGGACTCGTGGAAGCGTCCTTACGTGACAGAGAAGCCGTCCATCTGGTTTCATGAGGTTTTCCGGGAGGACGATAGCCCATATCGCCAGCACGAAGTCGACCTCATCCGCCAGTTGACTGGCCGTGGCTTCGCCGATCCCGACATCAGGCCCCAAGCAGAATGAAGAAGTCCCTCCAGAATCACGGCGCAACGATCACGCGGGCAGGGGTCAAGATTCGGCGACGGCGGACGATCCGTCAGGCGCTAAGCTCCGCGGTTCTACCGTTCGTCTGTAATCCCGAGTTACGATGGAGTGCCGTTGGAATACTTCACGTTCGCGCGAGCCCGACTTAGGTAATCCGGCGCGCAAACCGACATCTCGACTATTTAGCGTCAGAAGGAACTCTGCGGAGGAAACCAGGATAAGAATGAAGACAACAATCGCCTGTGTATTTCAGCTCTTAGTCCTCGCGGCGGTTTGCGGCGCCTCCCAATCGATCGCGCAACAAAGTCCACAGGCATCCGGCGAAACGCCGCAAAGGCCTCAGGGACCTTGCGATATCTATGCCGCTGCCGGCGCCCCATGTGGCGCCGCGCATAGTACGACCCGAGCGTTATACGCGGCGTACAACGGTCCCCTCTACCAGGTTCTGCGGCAATCTGACGGCAAGACTCTGGACATTGGCGTCGTGCGGGCGACTGCCTCTCCGATTTCCGACCCGGGTGGCTATGCCGATGCGGCCGCACAGGACAAGTTCTGCGCCGGCACCTATTGCTGGATCAGCATCATCTATGACCAATCCCCTAAGCACAACGATCTCACCCAGGCTCCCCGTGGCGGATTCAGCGGGCCGGCGTTGGGCGGTTTCAACAACCTGCCGATCGCCGATATGGCGCCGGTTACGGTCTCGGGTCACAAAGTCTACGGTGTGTTCATCGAACCGGGTATGGGACTCCGCCAGAACGATGTGAAGGGCACTGCGGTTGACGATCAGGCAGAGGGCGAATACTGGGTCGTGAGTGGTAAGCATTTCAACGCGGGCTGCTGCTTCGACTACGGCAATGCCGAAATTGACAGCCGCGATGATGACAACGGTACGATGGAGACCCTCTACTTCGGTAACGCCACGCCCTGGTACAGCGGCGCTGGCAACGGTCCGTGGATCATGACCGATCAGGAGAACAACCTCGTCGGCTGCGTCAACCAGGACAATACCAAAGGCTGCCCGAATCTGCCCAGTATCTCCTGGCGTTTTGTGACCGCAATCGCCAAGGGCGAACCACATCATTGGACATCGATGGGCGGTGATGCGCAGAACGGCACTCTCGCCGTCATGTTCGATGGACCACGCGTGAATCTGACCTACGATCCGATGCGAAAGCAGGGAGCGATTCTGCTGGGCAATGGTGGCGACAACAGCGTCGGCTCGCAAGGAACCTTCTACGAAGGCGCAGTGACCGCCGCCGGCACGTTCCCGTCGAACGATACCGACCAGCTTGTTCAAGCGAACATTGTCGCCGCCAGATATAACGTGGCTCCTCTCGCTGTAGCACCCGCCATGACAGCCGAGGCCCGTGGAATGGCTCGCACGTTCACTCCGGGATCCTCGCGGGAGTTCACGCTGACATTCACGAATACGACGAGCCTACCTGCGGCCGGCCTTTCGTTGAGCCTCGCTGTACCCGGCAAGCAGTGGCGGTCCGTCGTTTCAGGAACAGCCGACACATCTAAGACGTTTACTCAGGTTGCACCGGGTGCGAGTGTCAGCGCCACGTTTAGAGTCACTGCTGGTCCTGCAGCATTCAACGGCGATCTCGTCGGCAATGCTTCGTGGACGGATTCAACCAACAGCAGAAAGCAAACGGAGACGGCTGTTCAAAAGGTTCGCAGTGCCAGGTCGGTCAAGATTAACGAGTTTCGCGTCGCCGCTCCGGCTAACCCAACAAGCTCGTTCATCGAGCTCTACAATTCGGATTCGCAAAGCGTCGACGTCTCTAACTGGACATTGACCGAACACCCAGCGCATCAGGCAATCTTTTCAACGATAAAGATTCCGGCAGGAACGAAGCTATCGGCCGGCGGCTTCTATCTGCTCGGCCTCTCCAACTCCGGTCTGGCGGTCCCGGCGCGCAAAGGAGACTCGGTCCTCCACGTCAGGAGCATTGACGGATTGTCCGTCGGCGATCGCATCAGCATCGGTACCGGTTCCGGCGCCGAAATGCGCACCATCGCGAGCCTCGGGACGGCTGCGAGCAACCACACAACCGTGTGGCAACCCCTTCCCGAAGGGCCCGTAACGACCATTCCAGTGGGCTCGACCAACGTTCCTGTCGAGAACGTCTCCGGGTTCGTTGCTGGCCAGAAGATCGCGCTTGGGTACGGGACAACGTATCCGGTGGCTGCATATGCCAGGGAGCAATACGAGATAGCCACGGTCACCGCGGTCGGGAAGCCGGGGATCCAAGCCTACCTTGCAGCCGACGCCGCAGCAGGAGCCAAAAATATCCAGGTGACCTCTGTTTCTGATATCTCGATCGGGGACAAGATCAGGCTCGATGTCGACAGTCTTGGTCATGGAATCGAAACGGCCACCGTAACTCACGTAGGCACAGCAGCACATCAGACCAACCTCTCAGCTGCTGCGAATCCCGGAGCGACCCGGATCTCCTTACGCCGAGCGGACGGCTTCGTTGCAGGCGACAAGATCATCGTCGGCACGCCTGCAAGCAAGGAAGTCGTTACGGTCACCGCCGTGGGTACGAGGACGCCGGACGGAACTCCCGTCGAGTTCACCCCGGCTCTCGCGAAGTCGCATGTGGCCAGTGAATGGGTGGTATGTCCGGGCACGGGTCTCGACGTCGAGGCTCCCCTTCGGTTCAATCACGCGGCCAACCTTCCGTTCAGTAATCGTGGAACAGGTATCACGTTTGAACCTGCAACGGCACATCCTCATTCGAGCAACGAGCCAGTTCAGGCGCTTGGAACCGGTATAACACTGGACCGACCACTGGCGAATGATCACGACATCCACGAGGTGGTCCGCGATGCCGCAGTAAAGACAGCGGGGTACCAGGGCACGCCGGAGCCCAACCAGTGGTTCGGAGGTCCGGAACTGGTCACTAGGTCCCCGTCGTTCGGCCGGATCCTCACTGTCGAAGAGGGCAGCATGGTGCTTCGGGATGCCTCCGGGGTCATTGTTGACAGCCTCAACTACGGCGGTCTTGTCGATCCCAACGTCGCCGAAGGCGACCAGTCCGTCTCCGGAGCTCTGCTAAGTGGATGCTACGTCCCAGCACCTGGATCGATGTTCGAATCGTGGTCGACAATTATGGCTCCGGTCCTCACGAACGCGAGTTCCGGACGGTTTCCCGACGGTGCCGATACCGATAGTAATTGCACCGACTTCCTCACGCAGGCCATAGCGGCTTTGTCCAAAACTTCATCCGCGGGTGAGACCAATATCAAGGTCAGCAGCACGGAAGGATTCCGTCCCGGTCAAAGCATTTCAATCGGTTCGGGTTCAGACGTCGAAAGCAGCGTCATCTCTGCCGTCGGTACAGCCGGTGCCACTACATTGGTGACTGCTACCGATTCTGGGGCGACTGTTCTCGAGACCTCTAACGTAACCGGCTTCGTTAAGGGCCAGGAGATTTCGATCGACGACGGAGCCAACGCCGAAACAGCGGTCGTCGCGTCCACTAGAACTCGAGGTGTGGCCACGATTACTCTCGCGACGCCAGTTACTCGTCGGCATGCTTCGGGCGTGCAAATCTCGGGCAGTGGTATCACGCTGGCCACTGCCTTACGCCAGTCACATCCCGACGGTGCGCAGGTATCGGACAGCTCTCCCACTCCCGGCGCACCTAACCGCTATTCCCGTGCAAACCGGTGAAAGGCACCCTCATCAGCCAAAGCGAGGTGGACATGCCGCATTCCTGCGCTCCCTTTGGTAAACGCCATGCATTCTGATGAACGGCGTCGGGACCGTTACCCTACGCCTGCTCGATGCGGGGGGAGCCACTTGCGGAGCAGCGCGCACAGCTCCTGATTGGCGAAACGGTAGTCGATTTCGGAGGAAAGTACGCACGCGGGAAGTTCGGACTCTGCCGGTAGAAACTATGTAGCCGAAAGATCCAGGCGTGACCTTTGCGAAGCGACACCCGGGGGGCTGGTGCGGTATAAATGCGCCTACCATGGAATTTAGCGCTCGATCGGTCGTCTCGGTCCTCTTCTTACTCCTGCCAATCACGCTATTCGCGCAAGGAGCATCCGATGTCGATCCGATGTTGGGTGCGGACGGGGGCGGCAATGTTTTTATCGGGCCTACGTTGCCGTTCGGCATGGCAAAGCCGGGGCCCGACTACGGGAACAATGAAGGCAATGCTGGTTGGAAGGCTACCGGGGATCTCAATGGCTTTTCGCAACTGCATGTGTCGGGCACCGGCGGTGGACCGAAGTACGGCAACATCTCGATTCAGCCAATGATGGGCCGCCCAGACCCCGCGCACAGTTCCGTGCCTCGGCAGAACGAACACGCTGAGGTCGGCTACTACTCGGTTGAACTAGGGCAGACGGGCATTCGTGCGGAGATCACGACGGCGCGCCGAACACCGGTATATCGGTTCACCTACCCTGCGAGCGGTGAGCGCACGCTTCTTGTCGATGTCGGGCACATGCTGATGAAGCTGCACGACTCGCCGCACCGGTATCCCGAAGGGCAGGTGACGTATTCCACGGATGTGAAAGTGCTCTCGCCCACCGAGGTTGCGGGCATGCAGGCCTCGGTGATGGGTTGGAATATTCAGACAACACCGATGCGAGTGTTTTTCTACCTGGTGACCGATACACCTGCCGTGACCACGGGGACGTGGGAGGACGGTAAGACGCCGGTGGTTGGTGCGAAGTCGGCCAGCTACAAAATGCCTTTCACGATGCAGACGCTGCCGCAGCCTCCGGCTCCGATCGTCAGCACGGGCGCATATCTCACGTTTGCGGCGGACTCCAAGCCGGTACTGGTGAAAGTTGGCGTCTCCTTTGTCTCGATTGAGCAGGCGAAGAAGAATGCGTTGAATGAGGTGGCGGGATTTGACTTCGAAGGCACTCGTAAAGCGGCCGTGGCGGCATGGGATAAGGCGCTGTCCGCGATCAAAGTGGAGGGTGGAACCACGGATGAGCGGCAGCAGTTCGCGACTGGGCTGTATCACTCGATGTTGATGCCTGTCGATCGGACCGGCGAAAATCCGCTGTGGCGAAGCAGCACGCCCTACTACGACGACTTCTACTGCATATGGGACACCTTCCGGTCCTCCACTCCGCTGTTGACGCTGGTTGCCCCGAAGCGGGTGACGGAGATTTTGCAATCGCTACTCGAAATCCAGGACCACGATGGATTCTTCGTGGATGGACGATCCGGCAACTTCGCCGGCCGGACTCAGGGGGGTTCCGATGCGGAGATGATGTTCACCGACGCATACCTAAAGCATCTGCCTGGCCTGGATTGGGAAAGGGTTTACAAAGCGATGCGGCACGATGCCGATGTGGAATCGACAGACGCGATTCGGTTCGGTCGTGGAGATATGGATGAGTGGAAGCGCCTCGGGTATCTCTCCATCGAGCACTCAGATCCGGCGGGCGGGCCTGACCGCCCTGGCTCGCGTTCAATGGAGTACTCAGCGAATGACTATGCCGTCGCTCTGATGGCAAGCGGCCTGCACCATGACGATGACGCGAAGTTGTTCCGGGAGCGGGCAGGCAACTGGAAGAAGCTTTGGTATGCGAACGCGGCGGACCAGACTGAAAATGGCGTCATAAAGGGCTTTATCTGGATGAAACATGCCGATGGCCGATGGAAGGAAAACTTCGACCCTCGTCTGGTGGGCACGTGGTACACAGATAACTTCTACGAAGCGAGCACCTGGACGTACTCGCTGTACGTGCCACAGGATGTGCGCGAACTGATCAAGACAGTGGGGGGTAAAGACGCATTTCACCGGCGGCTTGATCTTTTCTTCGCGCAGGACTTCTCGAAGCGCACCAGATACCGGTATGACGTCGGCAACGAGCCCGGCTTTCTGGCGCCCTATCTCTATAACTGGATCGGCGAGCAGAGTCGCACCGCGCGCACGATCCGGGCAGTATTGGACGCCAGTTATCACTCTGGCCCAACGGGTCTGCCTGGAAATGATGATTCCGGTGCCATGGGGTCGTTTTACGTCTTCAACCGCATGGGGTTTTTCCCCGTGGCTGCGCAGGACTTGTATCTGATTGGTTCGCCCAGCTTCTCACGGGCGACGATTACGCTCGGTGCCGGAAAGAGCTTCTCCGTTGTCGCGGAGAACGCCTCGCCAAAGAACATCTACATTGCCGAGGCTACGTGGAATGGGAAGCCGTATCACCGCTCCTGGTTCACACATGAGCAGCTTGCAGCTGGAGGAATACTGAAGCTCCGAATGACGGACCAACCTACACAGTGGGATTCGGGCGCGGCACCACCATCGATGTCGGATGAATAACAGATTGGAGCAACATAGATGCCGACTCTGGTATTCGACGGCTGCGCTCCTTTCCATCCCAAATCGGGAAGATGGTTGATTTCCTTCCGCGATTCTGCCGTGTAGGATGGCTCGTGGTTTGGACGCTGCGGTGGCAGCAAACAAGATTCATATTTCTGGGTTAGGGCAAACTGACGTGAGCGAGACAAGACGAAACTTCCTGAAGACCGCGGGCGTGTTGACTGCTTCCGAACTCACCCGTAACCTGCATCTGCTTTCACTGGCGGAAGAGCCGGTTACACGCCGGGGCCCGAACGATCAGATCCAGATCGCCCTGATCGGCGCAGGCATTCGGGG
>Ga0070659_100001092_pt1 | contig 19767 bp, 13 predicted proteins | sample KBSC23metaG_FD_64666 | JGI IMG/M metagenome (GOLD analysis project Ga0070659, IMG submission 64666) | Corn rhizosphere microbial communities from Kellogg Biological Station, Michigan, USA - KBS C2-3 metaG | ecosystem: Host-associated > Plants > Roots > Rhizosphere > Soil ... | reverse complement strand
CACTGGCACGCTCAAGGCGACCAATGGAAGCCTGGCAGTTAATGGTCGCATTGCCGCGATCCTTGAGCTCGGCATGGGGTTTAGCCCCGACCTGAGTGGACGTGAAAATGTCTACCACTCCGCGGGATTGATGGGCTTTTCTCGTACAGCCATCGACGGAGCCATCAATGATATCGAGGCATTTGCCGAGATTGGCGGGTATTTCGATGAGCCCGCCCGAACCTATTCCACCGGCATGCAAATGCGCGTCGCCTTTTCTGTCGCAACAGCATTCAGGCCAGATATCCTGATCGTTGACGAGGCATTGTCGGTTGGCGATGCCTATTTTCAGCACAAATGCTTCAAGCGGATTCGCGAGTTCCGTGAGCAAGGCACAAGTCTGCTGATCGTCTCGCACGACGCGAGCGCGGTACAAAGTCTGTGTGACCGTGCGCTGCTTCTCGAATCAGGCCGTTTGCTCAAGGATGGGGATCCAGCTGCTGTGATGGATCTTTATAACGCATTGATCGCAGATCGCGAAAATAACTCCATCCAGGTGGCCGACCATGCCAGCGGGCGCGAGCAGACGGTGTCGGGCACTGGTGAAGCTTATGTCGACGAGATCGCGCTTTACAACGCGCGGGGCGAACCGGTCGAGTTCGTTGACGTGGGTCAGCCAGTCACCTTGTACATCCGCGTCGTCGCCCGTGGAGACATCCCGCGCTTGGTACTCGGCTACATGATCAAGGACCGCCTCGGTCAGCCGGTGTTTGGCACCAATACGCATCATACGAAGCAGGTACTCGAGAATGTTGCGGCCGGAACCACGGTTGACTACCGCATTGATTTCCCTATGAACTTCGGCCAAGGTAGTTATTCGATCTCTACCGCCTTGGTAAGCACCGACACCCATCTCGTCAACAACTACGAGTGGCGTGATCTGGCGTTGGTGTTCAAGGTTGCCAACTTGAGCCGTGTGGATTTCGTGGGCACTGCGTGGGTGCCTCCAACCATCAAGGCAAGCCGTTCATGACGAGGATTTCATACGCGCAGAACTATGAAGATGTGATGCTCGCCCGCGCTTTGCGTGGGGTCGATTATGGCTTCTATATTGATGTTGGAGCACAGGATCCGGTTGACGATTCAGTGACCAAAGCCTTTTACGAAATGGGTTGGCATGGCATCAATATCGAGCCTGTTACCCATTGGTTTCAGCGGGTGGAAGCCGACCGTCCTCGCGACATTAACTTGCAGCTTGCGGTTTCCGACCGTCCGGGCAGCCTGCACTTGTTCGAGGTCGTAGGTAGCGGTCTGTCGACGACGACCCCGGCTTTTGCCCAACAGCACGCACTTGACGGACACCAGATCCGCGAGTCGGATGTGCGATGCGTGACACTGGACAGCATCTGCGAAACGCAAAAGGTAAATGCGGTTCACTTTCTCAAAATCGACTGTGAGGGGAGTGAGGCGGCGGCGTTGCGAGGCCTGTCGCTCCAACACGTCCGTCCGTGGATCATCCTGCTTGAGGCGACCGAACCCAACAGCCAGAAACCTGCGTATGAGGAATGGGAGCCGTTGCTTATCGGTCGCGGCTATCACTTCGTATACGCCGACGGCCTCAACCGGTTTTATGTGGCTGATGAACACGCCGAACTGGATGCCGCATTTTCCTTTCCGCCGAATGTCTTTGACAGTTTTGTACGCGCTGCGGAGGCCACCGCGCGTAGTCAGCTGGACAACGTGCTCGTAGATCGCTCGGAATGGCGCATGCGCGCCGAGCATCTGAATGATGAAAACGAAAGGCGAGAAGCAGCGTTGGTCGAGCACCGTTCATTGCTGGCGGACTCGCTGCAACGCGAGGCGCACAGTGCGGCGGCCGTGGTCGAGTACCAGCGACAACTCAATGAGTCGGCGCAACGCGAGGCGCGCAGTGCGGAGGCCGTGGCCGAGTACGAGCGACAACTCAATGAGTCGGCGCAACGCGAGGCGCGCAGTGCGGCGACCATGGTTGATTACCAGCGACAGCTCGATGAGTCGGCACAACGCCAATCGGAGATGCAGGGCGAAGTATTGTCATCGCGGAACGAAATCGGTCGTTTGCACTATGAGGTCGCAGGCCGTGATCGTGAAATACTCCGCCTGAATGAGTTGATCCAGGCAGTTCATCGTAGTACATCCTGGCGCGTTACTTGGCCGCTGCGACTGCTCATGCGTGGCATGCGCAAGTCAGTGAAGGGTGTGTCGCGTGTGCTTTATCAGTTGTTGCGATGGCCGCTGCACCTTGCTCGGCCGTTGCTTCGTCGGATGGTTAGTTGGTCGTGGTTACGTTCGCTTGCGATGCGGGTCGTGGGTACCGACTCACGGCTGGCTGGGCAAGCACGCTTGTTCCTGTTTGGCGCCAGCCATGTCGAGCAGACGCACGGTGAGCCGGAGGAGGAGCATGCGGGTGCGCCGATGACCCGGCAAGCGAGTCGGGTGCTCGAGGAGATACAGCAAGCCAAAAACCGGCAACAGCGCGCGAAAAGCTCTTTGCGTTCCAAGGAAGGATAAATACGTGCATATCGTATTGGATTTGCAGGCGTGCCAATCGCCAGAGAGCCGTCGTCGCGGCATTGGCCGCTATTCGCTGGCCTTGGCCAAGGCCATGGCGCGAGAGCCGCGGGGCCACGACATTACCGTACTGTTGAATGCTGCCATGGGCGACTCGATCGAGTTCCTGCGCGGACAGTTCGACGATCTTCTTCCGCAGGCGCGATTGGTAACCTGGGAGGCACTGGCACCGACCGCCTTCGTCTATCCTGACAACAGGTTTCGCCTGCGCGCGTCTGAAGTGCTGCGCTTGCATGCACTGCGGCGGCTCAAGCCCGATGTGGTGCATGTCGCAAGCCTGTTTGAAGGATTGGCCGATGAAGTCATTGCCACAGTGCCCGCTGGCGAGGCTCATCTGACTGCGGTCACCCTTTACGACTTGATACCGCTAGTGCATCAGAAGACCTACCTGCGTGACCTGCACATCAGTGACTGGTACGCCGAAAAGATCACGCATTTGCGACATGCCGATCCGCTTTTGGGCATATCAACATTCTCCTGCAATGAAGCTATGGAGTTGCTGGATATTCCGCGCGAGCGCCTCGCCAATATTTCTGGCGCCGCGGATGACACGTTTGTACGACTGGATGGTGCGGAGAGGTTCCGTGGCGAACTGATGCATCGGTATGGTCTGCACCGGCCATTCATCATGTATGCGGGTGGGTTCGACTCACGAAAGAACATTGGGGCATTGATACGCGCGTTTGCCCTACTTCCAGTGAGCTTGCGTCGTGCTCACCAGCTGGTGATCGTTGGCGGAGCGCCGGAGCCCGAGCGTGCTGCACTGACCACCCTCATCGCCAAGGTCGGTCTGGTCGAAGATGAGGTGGTGTTTGCCGGGTATGTGCCGGATGAGGACTTGGTAAAGTTCTACAATCTGTGCGCGCTATATGTCTTTCCATCGCTGCATGAGGGCTTCGGCCTGCCTGCGCTGGAAGCGATGTCCAGCGGTGCCATCGTGATCGGTTCCAATACTTCCAGTCTGCCGGAAGTCATCGGTTGCACCGATGCGCTGTTCGATCCACGCAACGACCAAGCTATTGCTGAGAAAATGGTTTCGGCGCTGACGGACGGGGACTTTCGCTCTATGTTACGTGAGCACGCTGAGGCGCAATGCCGGGGATTTTCCTGGGCAGAGTCGGCGAGGCGTGCCATTGAAGCATTCGAGGCGGCCGCGGAACGCCGAGGGCGTGACCGGGCGGTTGCGCTGCCTGTGCAGCGATTCAAGGAATCGGCTACGACTGCTTTCCTGCCTGCGCCACACTCAGCTGCGGCAAGCCTGCTGCCCGGTTCGGCCGTGATCTATGCGGACAGCGATTGTGCGGGTGTTACTGCAGAGCACTCGTTGGCTGATTTCATCCATGACCGTGATTCCGTCGGGTTTGACCGGATTGTGATCGAGCTGGCAAACGAGACCTATTGCGCAAGGACGCTCACTTTCACAGCCAGTGGTACGGTGGACATCGTACTGCGTGATCATGACTTCGGTATCGCGTTGCAGGCATTGGCAGTGAGCTCGGAAGGGCGCGCGCTGGTGATCTCCCTGCTCTACGCATCCGGCGGATACCGTGCTGTGCGAGTTGCGCTGGATGGCGGGTTCACTGATCAGCTGTTGGGTGAATTGGTTATCCCGTGCAGTTTGAACACGCTGGGGCGGAGCCAGACCCTGCCATTCGAAGCGCTGGCCGCCAAGGTGATTCCGGATGGGTGCGCGTGGCGCGACAACATGCGCGGCGCCATCGCCGAGTTGATCGATGCGGAGCAGGTATCCGCCGCCACGGCACAGGATTGGTCGCGAACGGCTGTAGCGCTTGCGGCTAACACGGCTGCGCCGGATGACGGTGCGCAGTGGCTGGTGGATATTTCTAACCTCGCTGTGCGCGATGCCGGCACCGGTATCCAGCGTGTGGTGCGCCACGTGCTTGATGAACTGATCGACTCACCACCACCCGGTTATCGGGTGGAGCCGATTCACCTGGGCGATGACGGCGTATTCCGCTACGCGCGCAGCTATTGTGCCCGGCGCTATTTTGAAGGCGAGCAATTTCCGGCTGACGAGCCGGTGGAATTTGCACAAGGCGATGTCTATCTCGGGCTTGACCTTGTTGCTCACTTGATTCCGGCTTACATCCAGGTATTCCGACAGATGAGGAATCGCGGAGTGCGGCAGTACTTCGTGCTCTATGATCTGCTGCCGGTGCTGCGACCGGATTGCTTCGAGCCGCATCTGCTTCCGCTGTTCCGTCGTTGGTATGAGGCAGTCGCTGAAGTGGCTGACGGCATCATCTGCATATCCAGGGCAGTGGCGGATGAGTTTGAGTCGTGGCTGCACCAGGCGCGCCCTTGCCGGGAACGTGCACTTGGCATCGGCTGGTTTCACCTCGGCGCCGATCTGTCGGCTGCGACGGCGGCGTGCGCAGCCAATGTGCCGATGGATCCTGGTCTGCCCGAATTGGGCGACCGTCCCACTTTCCTGATGGTGGGAACGATCGAGCCACGCAAGGGGCATGCGCAGGCGCTGGCGGCCTTCGAGCAGTTGTGGCAACAAGGCTTGCAGGTCAACCTTTTGGTGATCGGCAGGCCGGGCTGGCTGGTGGACAGCTTGCTCAAGCGCATAGCCGATCATCCGCAGCGCGGCAAGCGACTGTTCTGGTTCGAGGAGGCCGATGACAATGTGCTGCTGGCCGCTTACCACCACGCATCCGCGTTGATCATGGCTTCCGAGGGGGAGGGCTTCGGCCTACCCTTGATCGAGGCAGCCCATCATGGCCTGCCTCTGATTGCGCGTGACCTGCCGGTATTCAGGGAGATAGCAGGCGAGCATGCGCACTATTTCGCGGGCTACGACGCTGGCGACCTTAGCGATGCCTTGCAAGCATGGCTGGAGCTCGCTGCACGCGGTCGTGCGCCACAGTCAGGCGGAATGTGCTGGAATACTTGGAAGGAGGCGGCCCTGCAACTGGTCGACACCATCCGCGACGAGCGATGGGTGTATCGCTGGAAGCCGGCTGCCGTGCGTCGCTTTGGCGCATTCGACTACCGCTTTCATTCCCAGGTAGGTCGACTCGAGCGCGGACGCATGGTGGCCACTGGTGAAGCGGGACTATTGCTGTATGGCCCCTATGTGCCGTTGAATGCAGGACATTACACGATCTTGATTCATGGCGGTGGCTCCGGAAGAGCCTCAATGGACGCCTGCAGTGCCGGTGGGGCGAAGATCCACGTCTATCAGGACTTTGTCGCCGACCATGTTCGGGCTGCTGCCGTGCTGGTTAGTGTCGGGTTGAAGCTCGACGCGGATGTCACTGATCTGGAAATACGTGTACGAATCGGGGAAGGTGCTGACCTATGGCTGGGTCAGATTGAAATTCACCCGCTCGCTTCGCCCGCAGTAACAGCTGATAAAAGCCTGCCAGATGGCTCCGTAATCGCCTGAATGCTGGCACGGGGAACGGCGAAATTCTGTACCTCAGTCTGAGTGCAAGGCTGTGAAATTTTAAATTGAATGGAATAGGAGTCTTCATGAAAACTGCCTTGATTACGGGCGTTACCGGCCAGGATGGTGCTTACCTGACCCAGTTGCTGCTGGATAAGGGTTACCGGGTGTGCGGGACCTATCGTCGCACCAGCTCGGTCAACTTCTGGCGTATCGAGGAGTTGGGCATCGACAAGCATCCCAACTTGTCGTTGATGGAGTACGACCTGACCGATCTTGGCTCAAGCATCCGCTTGCTTGAAAGCACTGAGGTCTCAGAGGTCTACAACCTCGCGGCACAGAGTTTCGTTGGTGTGTCGTTCGACCAGCCGATCACCACCGGGCACATCACGGGCATTGGTGCAGTGCACATGCTTGAGGCGATCCGAACTGTGAATCGCAATATCCGCTTCTACCAGGCATCGACTTCGGAGATGTTCGGCAAAGTGCAGGCAGTGCCGCAGAATGAGGAGACCCCGTTCTACCCACGCAGCCCGTACGGTGTGGCCAAGCTCTACGCACACTGGATGACGGTCAACTATCGCGAGTCCTACGACATCTTCGGCAGCAGCGGCATCCTGTTCAATCATGAGTCGCCGCTGCGCGGCCGTGAATTCGTCACCCGCAAAATCACGGACGCCGTGGCCAAGGTCAAGTTGGGCAAACTCGATGTGCTGGAGCTGGGCAACCTGGACGCCAAGCGCGACTGGGGCTATGCCAAGGAGTACGTCGAAGGCATGTGGCGCATATTGCAGGCCGATGAACCGGATACCTATGTGCTGGCAACCAACCGCACCGAGACCGTGCGCGACTTTGTGAGCATGGCGTTCAAGGCCGGCGGAATTGCGATCGAGTGGCGTGGCAGCGGTGAGGATGAGCGCGGTGTCGACGCAGCCAATGGGCGCGAACTGGTGCGCGTCAACCCGCGGTACTACCGCCCGGCCGAGGTGGAATTGCTGATCGGCGACGCGTCCAAGGCGCGCGCCAAGCTTGGCTGGGAGGCGAAGACCTCGCTGGAAGATCTGTGTCGCATGATGGTCGAAGCCGACCTAGTGCGGAACGAGCGTGGAGCGTCGTTCTAAGGTGGGCCGGCCACGCGCACTGCTGACCGGTCGCAATGGCTTCACGGGCCGCTATGTCGCCTACGAGCTAGAGGCTGCAGGCTTTGAAGTCATTGGCCTCAGCGATCGCCAGGAGCCTGCTGACACGGGCTCGATAACGGCCAACCTGCTCGATCGCGATGCTGTCATCGCAGCGGTTGCCGTGGTGCAGCCGGACGTGGTGTTGCACCTGGCTGCCATTTCATTCGTGGCGCACGGCGATGTGGAAGCGATCTATCGTGTCAACGTCGTTGGCACCCGCAACCTGCTCGAAGCGCTGGCGGGGCTGTCAAAGAAACCGCAGATCGTCGTGCTGGCCAGTAGCGCCAACATCTATGGCAACACCGAGGTGGAGCCGATTACGGAAGACACGCCGCCGGCGCCTGCCAACGACTATGCGGTAAGCAAGCTGGCCATGGAATACATGGCGCGTCTATGGGCGGACCGGTTGCCCATCGTGATCACGCGGCCATTCAACTACACCGGCGTAGGCCAGTCGGAGCAGTTCCTGATTCCCAAGATCGTCAGCCACTTTCGCCGAGGCGAACGAGTGATCGAGCTAGGCAACACAGAGGTGGTCCGCGATTTCGGCGATGTGCGCGACGTGGCCAGGGCGTATGCATCCATCGTGGATGCATTGCCGCAAGGTGGCGTTTTCAATATTTGCTCCGGCGTGGGCCATTCACTGGCCGACGTCCTCGACATGATGGCCGAGATCGCGGGTTACCGCATCGAAGTCCAGGTCAATCCGTCTTTCGTGCGCACTAATGAGGTGAGTCGATTGATTGGATGTGCTGACGCTCTAGACACAGTCACACATGCGCGACTATTAACTCCGTTCAGGGCGACTTTGGCGTGGATGTATGTGAATGAGAGGGATCCAGCTACGTAGTGGCTGATGAGAGCATTTCGTCCGAGGTATCGGTGCATCGGGAAAATGCACTGGGGGGACGGGTTGCGAGTATCAAGATATGGCATTAAAAAGATAACCCAAGCATCCGTTGTTTATCTGATGCATTCAATCAAGGGCACTTGGATAAAAATATGAACGTAATGACGACGCCAGTTGGCTCGCCTTCAAAATCCAAGTGGGTGTTGGTATTTCTATGGCTGTTAAGCTTGATCATTTTGCTTGCCATCAATCAGTATCGTAATGGACCGGCGGTGTTGGCTGATGAACTCGGCTATCTAGGTGTGGCACGCTACCTTGCAGGCGCGGCGGCGCTTCCAGACATGTATACGGCAAGTTTTTACCATATAGGTTATTCCATCTTTATAGTCCCAGCATTTTGGCTGGGATCTGACTCGGTAGGTGCATATCATTGGGTAATGGTTATCAATGCCATGTTGGCGGCGAGCGTTGCTCCTTTGAGTTACGTTCTTGCACGGCAATTCTTTGCGGTGCCCCATCGACGTGCGCTGGCAATTACGGCACTTGTCATGCTCTATCCGTCGATTGCCGTACAAACAAATATGGCTTGGTCAGAAAATCTTCTGACGCCATTATTCATGATATGGGTGATGTTGTTTATGGGATTGCCAGGGGCGCGGGTGTGGCGCCCGTTCACCTTGTCACTCGTATCCGTGCTTCTGTTCCTCGTGCACCCTCGCGCGCTGGGGCTGGAGATTTTAGTTCTCATATATTTTGCGATGATTGCAATATATCGACGCGCGCAAAGGGGGCCATATATAGCGGCGGCGATTACCATGATAGCTTGCCATGAATTGGCAAGGCTCGCCCTTACATCGATCAGGCACATGTCATATGCCTCGGGGGGCGGGAATATAAAACATTTTCTGGAGCAAATGATTCATTTGTCAACGGTTTCACAATTCCTGCCGGCCTCAGCGTCTGGACAACTTCTATATGTATCGTATGCCTCTGTAGGTATGTGCCTACTTGGCTTGTTGGGGCTTCTGCATTTGGTTGTCAAGAGATGTTTATCACGTTGGAGCGATGAGGGTCTTGGGGAAACCTTATGTTCCGAACCAATGTTGTGGGTTCTGCTCGGAATTCTCAGCATATTCTTCGCTTCTATCATTGCGATGGCCACTGGTGTGCGAGTGGATCACTGGTTTTATGGTCGCTATATTGAAATTACAGTGCCTATCATCCTGATTGCAGGAGCGGCTCAACTTTGGGCTCCACGGCAGCTTAAAGTGAGTGCGACTTGGGGCGCTGCGATACTAATTTCATGCGTCGCGTTCTGGTATTTTGGGGAAAATATTACTGATAAGAATGCTGGGTGGAGCAATATTCCGGCGATGGCTCCACTTATCTTTGCAATGAGACAAAACTTCGGTAGTGATAATGGCGATGCTTATGCGATCTTCATGATGCTGACATTGGCACCGATGCTCTTGCTGGCTGCTGCCGGCTCCCGCGCAAGGCTGCCGATCCTTTTATTCTATCTGCTCAACTGTGCCCATACTATCTATGTGTGGCCACGTGAGCTGGTTGGGCGCGATGCATCTACAGCATCAATTCGATCGGCTCAGAAAGAACTTCAGAAGGATGACGTGAAAGGACGGCTTATTGCTGTTGTTCCGCAATCGTTCGCCGATGCACCGTTTGTCGCCATATTTTATCGGATTCAGTATTTCATTGATCAAGACCGATTCAAAGTTTTGTCACCGGCGGAGGCCGCCAAGGTTCCGCTTGTTGTGGCGCCACTGAACTGGCGCAAGGAAAATAAGGCATACCAGGTAATCGTGGAGTTAACGCCAAATGTTGCTTTGTGGAAGAGAGACCAGATAGGTTCTCCATTGAAATGAATAATAGCTTGGACCAAGCGACATGCGTTTAAGCAAACCGCACTTATCGATGTTGATTGGACTTTATAAGTGCTCAAATGTTTCAAAGCCTACGACACCCGCAAGGCCGTCGCTTTCAGCATCGGTCGTGCGTTCGCTCAAATCTTGCCGCCAGAAGAGGTTGCGGTGGGCGCGACGCGCGTCCGGACAGTCCACCGCTGGCAGCACGCTGGCTGTGGCCTGAACGACGGTGGCGCTTCGGTCATCGACAATGGCCTGTGGGGTACGAAGAAGTGCATTTCCCGATGGCGTATCGCGGTATCGGTGGCGACATCATGGTGGCCGCCAGCCATAACCCCATGTATTACTTATCATCTCAGGAGGACATCTCTTCCGGTGGATAGCTCCGGAAGAGCCAGGAAGGCCGTCCGGCATCGGCTTTGCGCCGATTGATCGAAGAGGTGAAGAGGTACTGTCCGAGATCGTACTTGCGATTCGGTATTCCGTTGATTATTGCGCTTATCGCAGCAGCATGCTGAGCGTTAACTGCAATGTCGTCATGCACGTTGGCCGTGTAAAAAGTCTCGATCTCGAATCCGCAGTGCGTCAAAAGCAGCGAGAGTTCATGACGGGTGTATTCCCGGTTGTGGCGCCCATAGGGCCCATACTTCGAATAGGGATCGTAGATATTCCGTCCTTCGACGAAGGCCGAGACGTTCTCCAGCCGAGCGGCGTTCGGAGTGGTCAGGACCAGTCGACCGCCAGGCTTGAGGACGCGTTTCAACTCCTGCATCGCATGCAGCGGATCAACTGTCAGATGTTCCAGGACTTCGCAGAACAGAACAAGATCGAAACTGTTTTCTTCAAAGGGCAATGCAGTCAATTCGAGATTGGCATTGTGGTAGGCAAGCCCGATGTCTTGGGGATCATGGTCAAAACCCGGAAAGGAGACGTGCTGCACCGCTTCATGGGTGTCTCCGCCAAAGTAGTTCACCAAGGTGAACTCGAGATCCGGTCGGAACTTCCTGAACAATAGCGTCATGAAATAGGGATTTGCACCGATCTCGAGCGCTTTGCCACGAATATTTTCAGGTGCAAGGCTGAGGGTGTGAATAAATCTTTCAATGTCCGCTTGCACATACGCCGCCATTTCGCCCAAGGCCGAGCCATCGATGCTGGCCGGCTCCAGTGCAGCTAGCAGCCGTTCCCGGCTGTATCCGATCGGCAGGGGAAGGGCAGGCTGAAATTTGCGTGGATCAGTGACGCCGTTATGGTTGATTGGCAGGAATATGCTCTTCATGGCTCGGATCAGTTTCATCGATTACCTCAGCAATGGGGCGAGATCAATGGCGCGGAGCTTCATAGTTGGCTCAATGGTGTCCACAAACGTCGCCAGTGGCAAATGAGACCCTTACACGGACACTTCCAAGAAGGCCGATCATGGCCAAAATAAAAGGAGTGTCTCGTCGTCGTGCCAGCTGGAAGCTAGCTAGCGCGCTCGACCGATTTAGACAGCCCGTCAACGGCGAACGTAACGACCTGCGTCCCGCATATCTCGAACCACGTTATCCCTTCTGCAACAAGGTCGATGGTAAGTCTGAAACGGTCGTACTCCGGCAACGGCATGGAGCCCGCAATAGTGCACGTTTCGCCCGGCTGGACAGGCGTGGTTGAAAGGACGACTCGTGCATAGTCGTGGTTCATTATCCGCCCCTTCGCATTTTCCAAGTGCACGCCGATGTTGACCGATCCAACTCCGCCGTTTGACGGGAGCCACCTTGAGTCTCCTGTGTTCGTCGCATTGCCGGATAGATGAACTTCGCCGTCCTTGATTTCGGCCGATAGATCGAGCGATGCAAGCAAGCCGTCCGACGCTCGAGAGTCGCGCATCTTGGCCCTACCCTTGTAGAGCATGAACACGCGACGGCCTTGGCATTCTGCCTGAACATGTGCGGCAAGCCACTGCCCAACCGGCCCCCCGCTGTTCGCCAAGAACTCGTCATGCTGTTCCATGTTTACCACCAGCGGACGTTCGAGATACAGAGCCAGCTCGGCATCGGAAAATCCTGCCTCCTTAGCCTCCGCAAACAGTTCCTCCACAACAATGTTGCCCTCGATCACGCCAAATCGGCGCATCTCATACTGTGATTGATCGCTGCGCGAGTGATTGGGGCCGGGCTCGTGGAAAACAGCTATACCATCGTCATCCAGAATCCGGTGGAACTCGTGGATCATCCGGTGCTGGTCTGGGCAGTGGTGGAATGCATCAAACACCACGACGCGGTCGAAAGACTTTGCTGGGAAAGGCAGGTCGAGCCCATCGAGAACGGCGTATCTGACCTTTAGCACAGAGCTGAACGCATCGCCTTCGATGATCTTTCGACCAAGATCAAGGGCGTTAGTCGACACGTCGGCGGCCGTCACGTCGCAGCCTAGTGTTGCCAGAATTCGTGAAAGCCAGCAGGTGCCTGCGCCGAAGTCGAGTACACGGACTCCGTGAAACAGGCGCAGGCCAGAAAGCACAGGGGAAAGACCACCCACGAGGGAGGCGGCTTCGCTGGGCGATGCAAAAGGCTTCCTTGCAATAGGAGAATCCAGACGGATACTCGCAAAGTAGGCATTCGCACGCTTGCCGTGTTCCTCGTGGCTAAATCCTTCGACCAACTCACGGACATCAATCATCTCGATACTCATGCACTGCTCCATGCGTGGAGCTAGCATGGTAGCAGCGGACCCCAATATGTCATGTGGGGTTGATGACCGAGCTGCTTTGAGAGTTTATGGACGCATGCATGCGCGCGAGCGTCGACACCACGTTCTGCAAAGTTGCAGCGCCGTTAGGGTTGCAGTTGAAACGGCGACTCTGCAGTCAGGCAGGGTGCGTGGCAGCTTGTCCAGTCATGTACGACCGTAGACATCCTCCAGCCGCACGATGTCGTCTTCGCCGAGGTAGCTGCCGGACTGCACTTCGATCAACTCCAGCGGCAGCTGGCCAATGTTGCGCAGACGATGCACGCTGCCTAGCGGCAGATAGGTGCTCTGGTTCTCGCTGAGCATGAACACCTCGTCGTTGCGGGTCACTTCGGCGGTGCCGGATACTACGATCCAGTGCTCAGCGCGGTGATGATGCTTTTGCAAACTCAGTGCTGCACCCGCCTTGACCACGATACGCTTGACCTGGAAGCGTTCCCCCATGTCGATGGAATCGTAGCTACCCCAGGGACGATATACCTTGCGATGGAACATGTGCTCCGGGCGGTCAGCGGCTTTCAATTGGTCGACCAGCTTCTTTACATCTTGCGCATGATCGCGAGCGGCCACCAGCACGGCGTCGGGCGTGTCGACCACAACCAGATCATGCACGCCGAGCAATGCAACCATGCGGCGATCCGTACTACGGACAAAGCAATTGTCGCTGTCCAGCGCGAGCACATCACCTTCAAGCCGATTGCCGTTGCCATCGCGTTCGGACGCAGCCCATAAGGCGGCCCAGGAACCGATGTCGCTCCACTCGCAACTGACCGGTACTACGGCGGCGCGCCTGGTTCTTTCCATGACGGCGTAATCGATCGAATCTTCAGGAACTTGGGCAAACGCGTCCTTGTCGATGCGCACGAAATCGAGGTCCACATGCGCGCTTTCGAAGGCGGTCGCGACACCGGCATGTATGGACGGCGCCTGCTGTGCAAGTTCTTCCAGCAGGCGGCTCGCCCGGAACAGGAACATGCCCGAATTCCAGTCATAGGCACCCGTTTCCAGGTAGGACTCGGCGGTGGCGCGATCGGGTTTCTCCACGAAGGCATCGACCTGGTAGCCGCTGTCGCTCAGTGGATTGCCGCGGCGGATGTAGCCGAAGCCGGTTTCCGGGGCATCCGGACGAATGCCGAAGGTGACTAGCCAACCATCGGCAGCCAGTGGCAAGGCGCTGCGAACGGCGTCGCCGAAGCTGTCCGTATCGCCAATAAGGTGGTCGGCGGGAAGTACCAGCAAGGTGGCGTCGGGGTTCCTGCTCAAGGCCTGCAATGCAGCGAGTGCGATGGCTGGCGCAGTATTGCGAGCGACCGGCTCAAGCAGGATCGAGGCATCGGAAACGCCAAGCATCTGCAACTGCTCGGCGACAAGGAAGCGATGATCCTCGCTGCAGACCACGATCGGGCTGACCGCGCCAGGCAGCGCCTGTGCGCGCGCCACGGTTTGCTGGAACAGAGTCGAGTCGCCGGCGAGTGGGAGGAACTGCTTGGGTAGGTTCTTGCGCGACAGCGGCCAAAGCCGGGTGCCGCTGCCGCCACTGAGTATGACGGGAATCAACATGAAGAACTCCTTTTCAAGGTTCAAGTTCAAGTGGCGTAAGGTTGTACCGCCGCAGGATTGCCGGCATCCGCTTGGGCAGCGAAGACGCCGACGTCAAAGTCCTTCAAGTGTAATGCTCCGGCTTGCCAGAAGTCTGAGGAGGTCTTGAATGGCTGAAGCGGTGGCATGTCACTGCTAGGGGTTGCGTGAGGCAACATCAGCGGTGCCAAGACATGACTAGTGCGAGCGTCCAGGCTCTGCTTGATCCAGCTCGGCTGGCAGATTCCGCTGACACTATACGACCGGCGTTCCGGGTCATTGATGCGGCCGTAGTCACGGACCCGGTAAAGCGTGCGTACATGCGTGGATCAATCCCGATCACGACGGTCGTAGCTCATTTTCTTCAGACGGGTGTTGATGTTTTCCATCAGCTTGCGATTGGTGGCGATCAAATCACCGATCAGACCCATCATGTACAGCAACATGCCGAGCGTGACGCACAGCGAAGCGAGGATGACCGACTGCACGTGGCCTTCGCCGCTGTGGTCAAGATAGTAGTAAAGGAAGCGCGCGCCCGCGGCCAGTCCGATTAGCCAGAATACTGAGCCCACATAGAAGAACAGTGCCAAGGGGCGGTAGATCACGAAAACGCGGAGGATAGTCACCAGCGAGCGCTTGACGTAGCTGGAAATGCTCTTGACCAGTCGCGACGGGCGCAGGTCGCCATTGGTGCGGATGGGCACGGAGACGATGGTCAGATTGCTCTGGCCCGCCTGGATGATGGTTTCCAGTGTGTAGGTGTAGGCGTTGAATACGTTGAGGCGCAGGGCCGCCTCGCGCGACATCGCGCGGAAACCGCTTGGGGCGTCGGCGACGTCGGTCTTGCTGGCCACGCGCACAGCCCAGCTGCCGAGGCGCTGCAGCTTTTTCTTGATCCAGGAAAAATGTTCGGTCTCGTCGATCGGGCGCGCGCCGATGACGATGTCGGCCTCGTGGGCCAGGACCGGTGCCGTCAGTTTGGGAATATCGGCGCCGCAATACTGGTTGTCCGCGTCCGTATTGACGATAACGTCGGCGCCCAGGCTCAGGCAAGCATCGAGGCCGGACATGAAGCCGACCGCGAGGCCGCGATTCACCGGATGACGAACAACGTGATGGACACCGTTCTGCCGAGCGATCTCCGCCGTGTTGTCGGTTGAGCCGTCGTCGATGATCAGCCATTCGACCGTGTCAAACCCATCGACTTCACGCGGGAGTTCGGCCAAGGCGATCGCCAAGGTTTCGGATTCGTTAAGACAGGGGATCTGGATGATGAGTTTCATGAGAGTCCTTGGGGTTCGGTAGCCTCCATCGACAACGGAGTTGTCATGTCCGGGCTACGCTTCCGGTTGCTGGCTCCACAATGGGAACGCTTTGCGATGTCCGCGCCACGATGATGAGTATGGCAGGGCAGCCATTATCCGGCGGCCAGCTTTGTTGCTGCACGTATGCGTCCGAAATGTCGGGTAAGCAGCAGACCCATGCCAAAGGCCACGACATCAGCGGATACAGAGCACAAACGAAGCAATGCCGCTGCCAGCAATGCTTGCGGTTCACCGACTGCGGGTGCGAGCAGCTGAACCAGAATGAATTCACGAACGCCCAACCCTGACGGAGCACCTGGTGTGACAAAGCCGGCGAGCCACGAAGTGGTATATGCAAGCAATGCCAGGCTGAGGCTGACTGCGCTGACGTGCTGGGAGTTCAGCAACAGCCACAGAGCATAGCCGCCTACCAGTAGCGCTGCCGCATAAAAAAAAGCCGAGGAAAGCAGGGTAGGTGCGGCCGGGAGGCTAAACTTCAGCCATCGCCGGCTCGCCACTCCCATGATAATCAGTACAACCACCATGGTACATACGCCGATCACGACGGTGGTCGGCTGAACCAGGATGCGCGCCAACCAGTGTGGAGCAAGTGGCGCCAGTTGGGGGATTGCGGCGGAACTCAGCAGTGCCGCACATGCGAGGGAAAGCAGCAGCTCGATTGTCACGAGCGCTGAACCGCGGGTGGCAGTGACGTCCAGGTAGCGGCGGGTAAGCATGACGCGCCCGACCAGGTGACCGACATTTCCGGGCAGGTAACGTGCGGCTTGCGAAAGAAGAACAATCTCCAGCGAGACGGGTATGTTGCGAAAACCATGGCCTCGTTCAGAGACGAGCAACGCCCAGGCAATCGAGATCGGTACGTACGCAAGCAAGCAGACCACGCTCGCAAGCGCCAAGGTTACCAGCGGGAAACCATTCTGGAGTTGCGAAGCAACGGCGGCTCGCAGTTCAAAGAAACGCGAGATGAGATAGACAACAAGAATCAGGGATATGAGGGCGCCCGCGAGGTGCAGCAGGCGCTTGGTGGTTTGCTTCATTGTCTCAATTCGATTTCTTGCAGAAGTGGTAAACCTGGTACTGCCAGCCCAACGGCCAGATGGCCAGTGCGAGCGCCTGGGCCGCGCGCAAGGGCCAGAGCAACGGGTTCTTCTGGCAAATCCAGTTCCACGACAGAACGTGCAGATCGCGCCAGCGGTCGATCACCGTCATGCCGCTCTCGCGCAGCAGCCGGTCCCACTCGGGCAGGGTGTAGACATCCTCCCTGATGACCGTCTGCAGGGTGCCCCGGAACAAGCCCATGCGGCGCGTGGCAAAGCCTGCATTGGGGACAAGGATGACGAACCTCGCATCGGGCTTGGCGACTCGAAGCATCTCCCTGAGCGCTGCGGGCTTGTCGGAAAAATGCTCGAGCGAGCCCATGCATGTCACGACGTCGAAGCTTTGAGTCTCGAATGGCAACTGCTCGGCGGCCGCCACATGAAATTCACCTTGCTGCAGCGTCTCCCGGCAATACTTGACGGCACGTTCCGCTATGTCCACGCCCGCAATTCGCGCTCCTCGCGAGGCGAGCAGTTCCAGCCATCGTCCGCCGCCACAGGCTACGTCCAGGACCGTGCGGCCCTCGAGAGACCCGAGCCGCGACGCAACGACACGATCATGCCAACTGGTATTCTTGAGGGCGAACTCACGACTGTAATATTCACTGTCGTAGAAGGCGGCTGCTTTCTCGTAATCCTTCAGCGAAGTCATGTGCAGTCCTCATTGGGCTGTGGTAAGGAATTCCGCGAAGCTGTCGCTCATGCGTTGGCGTGAGTAACGTTCGCGAGTTTGTTGTTGGGCGATCACTCTTCGCCGCATGCGTTGCTCTGTGGGTTCATCCAGAAGTTGCACCAAGGCATGTCGCCATGCGGTCACATTGCCAGGCTCCACCAGAACACCAGTGACGCCATCCAGGACGGCATCCGATATGCCTTGCAGGCGGGAAGCAGCGAGCACCCCCCCCAGCGAAGACGTCTCGATCGCCACAAGGCCGAATCCCTCCACATCCTGCCCTCCGACGGGAGAAGGCGTGTTGGGCATGATAACGACGTCGGCGCTTCGAATTAGAGCCGCCAGCTCTGCGGCGGGCATGGGGCCAAGGTAGTGGGTTTTCCCACAACTCTTGAGCGCGTCGAGATCGTTGTAGCCATGGGCGGAGCCCACCACGAACAATTCGACATCATCCGGCAATTGCGGCAGGACATTCTGCGCGAACCAGAGCGCTCCCTTCCGCGTGACCAGGCGCCCGAACTGGAGTATCCGGCGCTGTGCTTGTACGAAAGGGGACGGCAACTCCGCCTCGTCGGTGGCGGCGGTAGTCAACGGCGTCGTCGGCAGCGAAGGATGAACGGTTCGTACGCTCCGCAGGCGAGCTTCTTCGGCAAGGCTGGCAGTGTAAGTGGAAATGGCCACCACGTTGCTGAAAAGGCCTTGGCACGCCCGGAACACGGCAAAGTAACCGGCGTACAGGCGAGGCAGCAATCCATTTCGCTGTCCATAGACCAGATCCAAGCCGTAGACGACGACGATCCGCTGTTGTTGTCTGCGCACCAAGCGGCAGCAAAGCGCTGCAGGGAAGAGAATGAGGTCACCCACGACCAAATGGCTGAACTTGCGCCCGCGGAACAGACAGTAAAGCATGGCTTTTGCGAGAAACCATCCGTAGCCGAAAAGGGATGGTGGCCGGCCATCGGATCTTCCGGGAAGAACCAGCCTGGTGACTTGGAAACGGAGTTCAAGAGCGGCAGCCAACTCGACGGAATAAGTTTCCATCCCTCCTATGGCGGGGGGCCACTTGCGGGAAATCAACAGCAATCGTGGTTTCAAATGAAAGTCCCTGGGATGAATGTCTCCGCAGCGTGATCCTGAGACCCTCTCCTCTGGAGTGATGATTTTGCGGCTGGTCAACCGGACATTGCGGCAGCAAGCCGGCATCCGGTTGAGTCCGGGATGAATATCAGTCTAGGGTCGCTTCAAGCTCCGGAATGATCTTGAACAAATCCCCCACTAAACCAAAGTCGGCCACTTCGAAGATCGGCGCCTCGCCGTCCTTGTTGATCGCCACGATGGTGCCGGCGTCCTTGATACCGGTGAGGTGCTGGATGGCGCCGGAGATGCCGATCGCCATGTACAGCTCGGGGGCGATGATCTTGCCGGTCTGGCCGACCTGCAGATCGCTCGGCACGTAGCCGGCGTCCACCGCGGCGCGCGAGGCGCCGACGGCCGCGCCGATCTTGTCGGCGAACTTGAAGATGATGTCGAAGTTTTCCTTCGAGCCGACGCCGCGGCCGCCGGAGACGACCTTGCCGGCGCTCTGCAGGTCGGGGCGATCGCTGCTGCCCTGCTTGAGTTCGACGAAGCGGGTATGCGTGGGCAGCGCTGCGTCGACGGTCAGCGCTTCGACCGGTGCGCTGTTGGCGCCGGTGGCGGCAGCGGGCCAGGAGGCCGAGCGGATGGTGGCAACGACGATATGGGCCGGGTCAGCTTCGACCGTGATGATCGCGTTGCCGGCATAGATCGGGCGCTTGAAGGTGTGCGCGGCCTCGACGCTCATCACGTCGCTGACCTGGGCCACGCCAAGCAGGGCGGCGGCGCGCGGGGCGACGTCCTTGCCGAAGGTGGTGGACGGCACGAAGACGTGGCTGTAGCCGGCGGCGGCCTTGGCGATCTGCGGCGCCAGCACGGCGGCCAGCGGATGTGCGTTTTCGGCGCGGGCGACGGTGAGCACGCGGCTCACGCCGTCGATCTTCGCCGCTTCGGCGGCGATCGCATCGGGCGCATCGGACAGCACCAGCACGTCGATCGCTTCGCCCTTGACGGCGACGGCGGCGCTGACGGCGCGCGCGGTGGAGGAGTTGAGTTTGCCGCCCAGGTGTTCGGCGATGACGAGGATCTTGCTCATGGTTGTCTCCGAAGCTTTCTGACTGAGTAGGAGCCCGCTCGCGGGCGATGCCCTTGCCTTGTGTCTGCGGATCCAGAGCAACCGCATCGCCCGCGAGCGGGCTCCTACACACAGTGGATTAGGGGTTACAGGAGGCCTTTCTGCTTCAGCGCCGCGACCAGCTCGGCCGCGTCCTTCACCATCACGCCCTTGCTGCGCTTGGCCGGCGCGGCGTAATGCGTGGTCTTCAGGTGGTCGTGCGATTCGACGCCGAGCGAGCCGAACTCGATCGTGTCG
>Ga0070659_100001090_pt1 | contig 19781 bp, 19 predicted proteins | sample KBSC23metaG_FD_64666 | JGI IMG/M metagenome (GOLD analysis project Ga0070659, IMG submission 64666) | Corn rhizosphere microbial communities from Kellogg Biological Station, Michigan, USA - KBS C2-3 metaG | ecosystem: Host-associated > Plants > Roots > Rhizosphere > Soil ... | reverse complement strand
TATCGTCAAGAGGTCCCGAGTGGCTCGATAGAACGAGCGTCCAAGCCTCAGCGGCGCAATGCGGACTCGGTGCCGCCGAGCGAGCCGGGGCCCGCGTAGCCGCCCGGCCCGAACACGGCGGGGCGCTGCGGCTCCTCCTCCCGGACCGCGGGCGGACGGCGCGCACGGGCCACCAGGATCGCCACCAGGCAGCTGAACACGCCCACGAAAACGCACGTGAACAGCGCGGCCGCGATGCCCACAGCGCCGCCGGTGACGAGCAGGAACAGGTACCAGAGCGCCTCGAGCGGATTGAGCGACAGCCTGCTCATGTAGAAGAGCACGACCACCACGAGAGGCAGTAACCCGACCACGCCGAGCACGATCGGCACGGGGCCGCGGTCCGGCACATCGGCGATCGCCGCGATCAGCCACAGGTGCAGCGCGGGAACCATGATCAGCGCCGCGTACGGGTTCACCAACCAGGTGGCCAGCGTGACCAGGCTCAGAGCGAGCGCGAGCGCACAGCCCGCGCCCGGCGCCGCCACGTCCAGGCGCCGCCGCCCGCCACCGCGCGCAAGGCCCGTGGTAAGCCACCAGGCGAGCGCGATCACCGCCGCCACCACTCCCAGCACCACCACGTCGCCGGCGTGTAGCGGGCGCAGCTCGGGCGCCACGGGGCTCTCGGGCGGGTCCGCCACGATCCCCACGATCACCATCAGCTTGGCCAGCACCAGCCCCGCCACCACGGACAGCACGGCCATGGCGAGCCAGCGCGCGAAACGACCAACCGGCTCGCGCCGGCGCCGGGCGCGCGCGAAGCCGTCGATCGACGCCACCAGCGCGGGCAGGATGAGCGAGAGCGCCACGAGCGCAATCGCCCAGCCCGGCAGGACCTTGTTCGCCACCGTCACGTACACGAGCGGACCGCGCTCGGGAGGCGCCGAGCTCTGGTCGACGGCGAAGACCGTGCGCAGCACCGAACGTCCCAGCGAGCCCAGCCGGTCGGGGCTGATGGAGTCGACCGAGCGCTTGTCCTTCGGCGGCGGCAGCTCGCCGCTGCCGGAGAAGCGCAGGGCGTCGAGGCCCGACTCGAGCAGCGGACCCTGCGCCCCCACCCCGATCGGGAATGCGATCCGGATCATCTGCGCGAACGCACCGCTCGTGCGCGGCGTGCGCTCCATCTCCTGGCCGATCGAGGTGGCGGCCGTGCGCTCGAGCCCGACCCCAACGCGCTGAGATCCGTTCGACCACGCCTGCAGCGCCGGCACCCGCGGACCGGGCGCCCCCATGTTCGACATCACGAGCACGGCCTCGACCTTGTCGCGGTCGGGCAGCTTGGCGAGCAGCCGGTGGATGCCCAGCTCGCCCAGCGTGGAGCCGTCGATCGAGGCGAGCGTGAGCGTCTTGTGCGACGGCGTGCCCTGCAGCACGCGGGCGATCTCCATGATCGCCGCTGTGTCCGAGGCGCTGCTCGTGGCGTCGGGCACCGAACTGGCGTCGCGCGGCGCGATCACCACGATCTGCTTGCGCGAGGCACCGGCGCGCCTGCCGATCACGTTGGTGAGCGGCGTGCCGTCGTCCGCGCTGAAATGGTCGATCACCGTGCTGAAGCCACGGGCCGCAAAGGCGTGCGCCACACGCCTCCCCTCGGCGCGGTCGCCAAGGCTGCCGGGCTTCCGGTCCGGGAAGTCCGTTGCGATCTTCTTGGCGCTCCTCGCGGCCGTGTCACCCTGGAAGAGAACGTCCGCCGCGAGCACCTGCGGAACTGGAGTGGGCCGGTCCTCCAGCGAGAAGGCCGCCACGATCAGGGCAAGCAAAGCCGGCAGGAAGGCCGCGCGATAGAGCCGCGGCTCGATCACGTTGCGAGCGTCACCACAAATGGAACCTACAATCTCCTGGGGAGGGCGTCCGAAAGGACCCCCATCAACATGTCGCCACAACCCGCTCGCATCCTCCTGGTAGACGACGAGCAGTCGGTCCAGAAGCTGCTGTCCTATCCGCTGCGCAAGGAGGGCTACGAGGTCGTGCCCGCCCTGGACGGCGAGGAGGCGCTCGAGCGCTGCCGTGTCCAGAACTTCGACCTGATCGTGCTCGACGTGATGCTGCCCAAGCTCGACGGCTTCGACGTCTGCCGCCAGATCCGCGCGCAGTCGAGCACGCCGATCATCATGCTCACCGCCAAGGCCGAGGAGTTCGACAAGGTGCTCGGGCTGGAACTTGGCGCGGACGACTACATCACCAAGCCGTTCTCGATGCGCGAGTTCCGCAGCCGGGTGAAGGCCGTCCTGCGCCGCTCGGATCTGCTCCGTGAGGAGCAGCGCGACGAGGAGCCGCTCGCGGCCGGCGACCTGAACATCGACTTCGCCAAGCGCACGGTCGAGATCCGCGGCGAACCCGTGCGGCTCACCTACGTGGAGTTCGAGATCCTCTCGATCCTCGCGCGTAACCCCGGCAGGGTCTTCAGCCGCACGATGATCCTCGATCGCCTGTGGGGCGACTCGTCCTACCGCGATCCGCGCACGATCGACGTCCACATCCGGCACCTGCGCGAGAAGATCGAACGCGATCCGAAGGAACCTGAGTTCCTCTTCACGGTCCGCGGCGTGGGGTACCACTTCCGAGACCGATGAACCTGCCGCTCCTGCCGGCGCGCTCGCTCGGCAACAAGCTGGCGCTCGTGTTCTTCGCCGTCATCGCGTTCGCGTTCTCGGTCATCTTCTTCTTCGTCGTCCCGCAGCTCCAGTCGAACCTGGAGCACCAGCGGGTCACCGAGCTGCGGCGCCAGGTGCCGGGCTTCACGGAGCAATTCCTTGGAGTGCTCACCTCCAAGGTGCCGGACAAGCAGATCGACGACTTCGTGCGTTCGGTCGGCGACAGCTCGGACGCGGCGGTGACGGTCTGGACTCGCCGCCAGAACCAGCTCTGGCCCTCGTTCAGCTCCCGCGCGAGCGCCGACAGCAGCCCCAGCCTCGCCCTTGCGGCCTGGGTGAATCGCACGGGCCGCATCCAGTCAGGGGTTGAGAGCGGGCCGGGCGGCCGCACGGCGCAGGCAGCCGTGCCGATCCGCCAGCGGCACGAGAAGAAGCCGACCTGGATCGTGGCGTACTCGCGCGACCTCGGCGACGTGCAGGACGCCGTGTCGCTGATCCGCACCCGCGTGCTGATCGCCGGCGGCATCGCGCTCCTGATCGCGCTGATCGGCGGCTACATGGTCGCCAGCGCGCTCGCCCGCCGCGTGCGGCGCCTCGAGACCGCGGCCAAGCAGGTGGCCGCCGGCAATTTCATCGAGCCGCTGCCGGAGGACTCGGCGGACGAACTCGGGCAGCTCACCCGCACCTTCAACGAGATGCAGGTGCAGCTCGCGAGGGTGGACAGCGCGAGGCGCGAGTTCATCGCCAACGCTTCGCACGAGCTGCGCACGCCGATCTTCTCGCTCGGCGGCTTCGTGGAGCTGCTCCAGGACGAGGACCTCGACGAGGAGACGCGCACCGAGTTCCTGTGGCTGATGCGCGAGCAGGTGGAGCGCCTGCAGAAACTCGCCATCTCCCTGCTCGACCTGTCCAGGATCGACGCCGGCTCGCTCGAGCTGAATCCCGAGGACGTCGATCTATCCGAGCTGGCTCGGGAGGTGGCCGGCGAGTTCACGCCGGACATCTCGCGGCATCACACGCGGCTCAAGCTGCAACTCCCGGAACGCGACGTTGAGGCTATTTGTGACCGGGAACGGGTAGCCCAGATCATGCGAATCCTCCTCGACAACGCGCTGCGCCACACCCCGGAGGGGACCCCAGTGACCGTATCCGCCGACCGCATCAACGGAACCGCTGAGCTCACCGTCTCCGACACCGGGCCGGGCGTTCCAGCCACCGCCGGCGACCGCGTGTTCGAGCGCTTCTACACAGGCGACGCCGCGCGCGGCTCGGGCCTCGGGCTCGCGATCGCACGCGAGCTGGCGGATCGGATGAGCGGCCGAATCGAGCTTCGCTCCGCGAAGGGCCAGACGGAGTTCACCCTGGCCCTGCCCGCGGCAGAGTCGGGCGGGAACGGCTCGGCGTGAGGCGCGCCGGACTCGGTGCCTGCGCCGTCGCGGCGCTGCTTGCCGCGGGCTGCGGCGGGAACGGCAATAAGAGCGACACCCAGGCCGCGGGGTCAGGGCCGGTCACGGTTCAGAACAACAAGGTGCAGGTCATCGGTGGCGGCGGGGAGACCGGGGGCTTCAATCCTGCCGCCATCTACCGCCAGTTCGGGCCCGGGGTGGTCACGGTGATCTCCGTCCTGCCCGGTCAAAGCGGCGGCCTCTTCGGGGGCGGCGGCTCCAGCGGTCAGGAGTCGCTCGGCTCGGGCTTCGTGACCGACGCCGCCGGTCACGTGGCGACGAACGCCCACGTGGTCACCACCGGCGACGGCGCGAACATCAAGCGCGCGAGCCAGGTCTACGTGGAGTTCCCGGACCACAACCGGGTGCCGGCCAAGATCGTCGGGGACGACCCCAATGCGGACGTCGCGCTGCTCAAGATCGATCCGGCCGGGCTCAAGATCACCCCGCTGCCGCTCGGCTCGTCGACCGACCTGGTCGTCGGCTCTCCCGTGGCCGCGATCGGCAGCCCGTTCGGCGAGCAGCAGTCGCTGTCGGTCGGCGTGATCTCCGCCGTGAACCGCAGCATCAAGTCGCTCACCTCCTTCGACATCAACAACGCGATCCAGACCGACGCCGCGATCAATCACGGCAATTCCGGCGGCCCGCTCCTGAACGCCAAGGGCCAGGTGATCGGGATCAACTCGCAGATCAAATCCACGAGCGGCGGCGGCGAGGGCGTCGGCTTCGCGGTGCCGGTGGACACGGTGCGGCGCTCGATCACGCAGCTCAAGCAGAACGGCAAGGTCAGCTACTCGTACATCGGGATCAAGTCGGTGGATCTCTATCCGCAGCTCGCCAAGCGGCTCGGCATCGCGGCCAGGACCGGGGCGCTTGTGGCGGGCGTCGAGCCGGGCAGCCCCGCCGACAAGGCGCACATCAAGTCAGGCACGGGCGTCATCAGCTTCGAGGGCGACTCCTCCATTCCGGAGGGTGGCGACGCGATCGTCGCGGTCGATGGCAAGCCGGTGCACAGCGGCACGGACCTGGGCAACCTCGTCGCGCAGCGCGACCCCGGCACCAAGGTGCAGGTGACGCTCGTGAACGGCCATACGCGACGGACCGTGACGGTCACGCTGGCCCCCCGGCCTCCCAGCGCCGCTCCGTGAGCCAGGCCGATGACGCACCGGCGCTGCGCGCGCTGGTGCGGGAGCTGGCACTCGCACTGAGGGAACGCGTCAAGCCGCTGCTCGGGTCGCACGCGGCGCGCGCACACGAGGAGGCACTCGCCGTGGGCGGGGACGTGACCTTTGCGATCGACGCCGCGGCCGAGGAGCTGCTCGCGTCCTTCCTGGCCGAGCGCGCGCCCGGCGTGGCCTTCTTCTCCGAGGACAAGGGGCTCGTGCTTCCGAGCGGCGACGCCGACACGGTCCTCGTGGTCGACCCGATCGACGGCACCCGTCCCGCGCTGGCGGGCTTCGAGTCCTGTTGCGTGTCGGTGGCTGCCGCGCCGCTGCGCGATGACGTGACGATGGGAGAGGTCAACGTGGGCTGCGTGGTCGAGATCCCGGCTGGCACGGTCTTCCTCGCCGAGCGCGGCCACGGACTCGTCGAAGGCCCGCCGATCCGGCTCTCGCGCAACGAGCAGATCGACCGCATGTTCTGGGTCTACGGCTTCCGCGGCCGCCCGGTTCGCCTGTACATGGAGCTACTCGGCGACCTGATCGAGGCGTCGTCGGTCGGCGGCGGCTCCTTCGAGCTCGGCTCCGCCACCTTCGACATGACGCGGATCCTCACCGGCCAGCTCGACGCCTACATCGAGCCCGGCCCGCGACTGATCGAAGAGCTCCCGGAGACGCGCTCCGAGTTCGAGCGCGTGGGCGGCGGCGCGGTGCTCAACAACACGCCGTACGACATCGCGGCGGCGGCTCTCTGCCTGGAGGAGGGCGGCGCGACCGTCACGGACGCGGCGGGCCGCCCGCTCGCCGACCGGCCGCTGCTCGGGTCCGGCCCGGAGCATCAGATGTCGGTCCTGGCGAGCGCGAACGCTTGTCTTCACGCGCGCCTTTTAGAGGAGCTGGACGCCGGAATGGAGCGACTTGCGTTTAGCCTTCCCGGCGCACAGGAAACGGAGAGTCGATGACCCAGGTGGAGAGCAGCACTCGCAGCGTGCGCCTGAAGGTGCCCGCCAAGCCCGAATACATAGTCCTCACGCGTCTCGCGCTTTCCGCCGTGTGCCGGCTCACGTCGCTCGAGCCCGAGGACGTCGCCGACCTCAAGCTGGCAGTCACGGAAGCCGCCACCGCCTTCGTCCGGGAGGAGTCGGACGACCGGCTGAGCTGCGGCTTCGAGCTCGAGGACGACCGGCTCGTGCTCGATATCGGCGGGCCTGCCGCAGCGACGGTATCCGAGGAGGAGCAGGAGCTCGGCCAGGCGATCATCCGCGCGACCGTCGACGAGTGCGACTTCCGGCCGGACGGCGTGCGGCTTGTGAAGTACCTCAAACCACACGAACAGTAGGCTCCCGGACTTGCGGGAGAGCCTCGAGGCTGTCCATCTAAGAACGCGACCGAAGGAGTGATGGAGTGCTGCAGCCCGTGGCCGTCGGCCACAAGAGCCTGGCGGATTACACGCATCTCGTAGGCCGGCCGCTCGTGGAGGAGATCCGCGAGCTGGCGGAAGCGCTCCAGGGCCTGAAGGTGCTGCATCTCTCCGCCACCGCTTTCGGCGGTGGCGTGTCCGAGATCCTCTACACGCTCGTGCCGCTCATGCGCGACGTCGGCATCGAGGCCGACTGGCAGATCATGATCGGGCGCGAGGAGTTCTACAACGTCACGAAGCTGATGCATAACTCGCTTCAGGGGAGCGAGCAGACCATCTCGGACGACGAGTGGATCACCTACGAGCGCTACAACCGGATCAACGCTCTCGAGCTCACGGACGGCTGGGACGTGATCATCGTGCACGACCCGCAGCCCGCCGCGGTCAAGCAGCACGTTCCCGAGAAGGCGCGCCAGTGGGTGTGGCGCTGCCATATCGACCTCTCCACGCCGAACCCGGAAACGATCGAGAAGCTCGTGCCGATGGTGCGCGATTACGACGACTCGGTCTTCCACCTCCAGGAGTACGTGCCGGCCGCGCTGAACGGCGCGAGCGACATGAAGATCCACATCTGCCCGCCGGCGATCGATCCGCTGTCGCCGAAGAACATGGCGCTCTCTCCCGAGGACGCCGCATTCGTGTGCGACCAGTTCGGCGTCGACGTGGACCGGCCGCTGATGTGCCAGGTGTCGCGCTTCGATCCCTGGAAGGACCCGATCGGCGTGATCGACGCCTACCGCCGGGTCACCGAGGAGCTGCCTGACGTGCAGCTCGCGCTCGTCGGCTCGATGGCCACCGACGACCCGGAGGGCTGGGAGTTCTTCAATTCCACGCTCGAGTACGCACAGGGCGACGAGGACATCAAGATCCTCAACAACCTCAACAACGTCGGCGCGATCGAGGTGAACGCCTTCCAGTCGCAGGCCGACGTCGTGATCCAGAAGTCCACCCGCGAGGGCTTCGGTCTGACCGTGTCAGAGGCTCTGTGGAAGGCGCGCCCGTTCATCGGCGGCGACGTCGGCGGCATCCCGCTTCAGGTGAAGGACGGCGAGACGGGCTTCCTCGTGTCGTCGCCGGAGCAGTGCGCCGACCGCTCCCTGGAGATCCTGCGCGAGCCCGAACTGGGCAAGCGCCTGGCGCGCGCGGGCAAGGAACACGTACGCCAGCACTTCCTGACGCCTAGGCTTCTTCGCGACTGGCTCGGCATCTTCTCTAACTCCGCATGACCAAAGACGCCCGACTCGTTCTCGTCTCGAACCGCGGCCCTGCCACGTTCGAGCGGGATGAGGAGGGCGAGCTCCGAGTGACGCGCGGGGGCGGCGGCCTCGTGACCGCGCTCACCGGGCTCGTGAATCACCGCGACGCGCTGTGGGTGGCGTCGGCGATGACGGACGAGGACGCCGAGAAGAGCCGCGAGCACGGTGGCGGTTCCTTCGACTGCGAGGTTGACGGCGTCTCCTACCGGGTGCGGCTCGTGGAGAGTGACCCGGACGCCTACGACCGCTTCTACAACGTCGTGGCGAACCCGCTGTTGTGGTTCATCCAGCACTACCTCTGGGACCTGTCCAACGCGCCGGACATCCGCCAGAACGAGGTGCAGGCGTTCGAGCGCGGCTACCGCCAGGTCAACGACGACCTGGCGCGCGCGGTCCTCGAGGAGGTCGAGGGCCAGGACGCGGTCGTGATGCTGCACGACTACCACCTGTACACGGCGCCGCGCACGATCCGGCGCTCCAACCCGGACGTATTCCTCCACCACTTCGTTCACATCCCGTGGACCCAGCCGGACGCCTGGCGCGTGCTTCCGCGCGACATCCGCGAGGAGATCTACGAGGGGATCCTGTCCAACGACATCGTCGGCTTCCACACGCGCGCGTACAAGCGCAACTTCCTGCTGTGTTGCCGCGAGCTGTTCGACATGGACGTGGATGAGGAGGCGGGGGTCGTGTCGTTCGAGGGCCGCGACGTGTGGGTGCGCGCCTACCCGCTGCCCATCTCGGCCGAGAGCTTCGCCCGCACGGCGCGCCGGCCGCAGGTGAAGGAGTACGAGGAGGAGCTGCTGCGCCGGCGGCGCGAGCACATGATCCTGCGCGTGGATCGCGCGGACCTCTCGAAGAACGTGCTGCGCGGCTTCACCGCGTTCGACCTGTTCCTCGAGCAGCACCCCGAGTTCCGCGAGAACGTGACGTTCATCGCGCAGCTCATGCCTTCGCGTCAGGACGTGCCGGAGTACGCGGAGTACCTCGAGCGGATCGAGGCGCTCGTGGCCGTCGTGAACCACCGGCACGGCACCACCGACTGGATGCCGATCGACCTGAAGCTGCGCGAGAACCTCGACGAGGCGGTGTCGTCCTACAAGCACTACGACCTCCTGATCGTCAATGCGATGTTCGACGGCATGAACCTCGTAGCGAAGGAGGGGCCGCTCGTGAACGAGCGCGCGGGCGTGTCTCTGCTCTCGGAGAACACCGGCGCGCACGAGGAGCTGGCGGAGTTCGCCCTGTCGGTCAACCCGTTCGACGTACAGGAGCAGGCGGACGCGATCTACCGCGCGCTGACCATGTCTCAGGAGGAGCGCGCCTGGCGCGCCGAGGGGCTCAAGCGCATCGTCACCTCGCGCAACCCCGGCGACTGGGTGGACGACCAGCTCGCCGACATCGAGGCCAAGCGACGCGGGGAAGCGCCGCCCTCCAACGCGCCCACCGGCCGCTTCGCGCAACGGTGATCCTCACGCTCGTCAGGCACGCGACGCTGCTGCTCGACTACGGCGGGCGGCGGCTCCTCGTAGATCCCATGCTCGGCGACCCCGGCAACGCGCCGCCGATCGAGGACACACCCAACCAGCGGCCCAACCCGCTCGTGCCGCTGCCCGTGCCGGCCGGTGAGCTCATGACCGATTTGGACGGCCTGCTCGTCACCCACCTTCACGCGGACCACCTCGACCCGGCCGCCGAGAAAATGCTGCCGAAGGCGCTGCCGCTCGCCTGCCAGCCCGAGGACGTCAGGGATCTGCGCGACCGCGGCTTCGAGGACGTGCGCCCCGTGGACGCCTCGATCGACTTTCTCGGGATCGACGTAGCGCGGACCGGCGGACAGCACGGCACCGGCGAGATCGCGCTGGAGCTCGGCCCGGTGTCCGGCTTCGTGCTGAGGGCGGACGGCGAGCCGGCGCTCTACATCGCCGGCGACACGATCTGGTGCGAGGACGTCCGCAGCGCGATCACGGTCCACTCCCCCGACGTGACCGTGGTGAACGCCGGGGGCGCCCGCTTCAACTTCGGCGACCCGATCACCATGACACCCGCCGACGTGATCACCACCGCCGAGGCCACCCCCGGCAAGGTGATCGCTGTGCACATGGAGGCGATCAATCACTGCGTCGATACGCGCCGCGACCTCCGCGCCGCGACGAGCGAGCCACGGATCCTGATCCCTGAGGACGGCGAGCCGCTCGCGCTCAGCTAGGGCCCGAATTCGCCGCCCTCCACAGACGCTGGCGGCGGCGCCGGCGGCGGCGGGGGCGGGGGCGGGGGCGAGGTTGCAGATTGCGGGATTGCAGGTGGCAGAGCGTGCTTCCGCCGCCGCTGATGACGCTTCCGATGGGGCCTCCGTAATTGCCGCTTTTCCCGAACTACGGGCAATGAGGGGCGCACGGGAGCAGGCTTCACTGCCGGCAGCGGATGTGCAATCTGCAATCTGCCACCTGCACTCTCGCCACACCCATGCAGCGACGACACGAAGAACACGGCAGCGGCCACCAACCCGGCAAGCCGCGCCACATTGCCCCACTTCACCCTCTCCACGAAATTCGCCATGCCCCACTAAGGCACCGAAACCCAATCCTTCGCCCCCTGACGCAGACCCGCTGCTAAGGTCCGCTGCCGTTATGCCGCTCTACGACTTGATGTTGCTGCTCGACTCGAACGCTCCGGACGAGCGCCGCGCCGAGATCGCGTCGAACGTTCAGGACGCGATCGAGCGCGGGGGCACGCTTGTGGGCGCCCACGACTGGGGGATGCGTCGCATCGCCTACGAGATCGATCACCGCGCGGATGCCGAGTACCGGCTCTACCAATTCGAGACCCCGGACGGAAACCACGAGCTGCTCGAGCAGCTCGACCACACGCTGAAGATCACCGACGGCGTGCTGCGCTTCCGCATCATCCGGCTCAAGCCCGGGTCGCCGCCGCCGCCAACGCCGCGGCAGGCGGGCCGGCCGCGCGAGATCGTTCCCGAGGCCGAGGAGACCGCCACCGTGGCTCCCCGCTCCGTGGCCGATGCACCGCGGGCCGAAGACGAAGTACCCGCCGAGTAGCGGCCTTCACTAACCTCCTGTAAGCGGCCCGCCTTCCTCGTCCCGGCAGGGTCGTTACTTTGCGATGACCGAACGCCGAAAGCTCTGGATCCTCGTTCTCTGCTGCATCGGGCAGTTCATGGTGATCCTGGACGTGTCTGTTGTGAACGTGGCGCTGCCGGCGATCCGGAGCGGCCTGCACTTCAGGCCCGCGGATCTGCAGTGGGTGGTAAACGCGTACACGCTCACCTTCGCCGGCTTCCTGCTGCTCGGCGGCCGCGCGTGCGACCTGCTCGTGCGACGCAACGTCTTCATCTTCGGCATGGGCCTGTTCGCGCTCGCGTCGCTCGTCGGCGGCTTGGCGCAGTCGCAGGGGATGCTGATCGTCGCGCGCGGTATTCAGGGGCTTGGCGGCGCGGTGGTCGCGCCCGCCACGCTGTCGATCATCACCGCCACCTTCACCGATGGCCACGAGCGCAACCGCGCGCTCGGCGCCTGGGGAGCCATGGGCGCAGCCGGCGGCTCGGTGGGCGTGCTGCTCGGCGGCTTGCTCACCCAGCTCCTGAGCTGGCGCTGGATCCTCTTCATCAACGTGCCGATCGGGGCGGTCACCACGCTAGCGGCGCTGCGCGTGATCGGGGCCGAGAAGCCGGAGGCGCCGTCGCGCCGGGACTTCGACCTCGCCGGTGCGATCTCGGGCACGCTGGGGCTGATCGTGCTCACGTTCGGCATCGTCAAGACCGATCAGTACGGCTGGGGCTCGGCGCGCACGCTGATCACGCTGGCGATCGGGGTCGCGCTGCTCGCCATCTTCATCGTGATCGAGGCGCGCTTCGCCAAGGCGCCGCTCATGCCGCTCGGCGTCTTCCGCTCGCGGCAGCTCAGCGGGGCCAACATCGTGGTGATGATGCTCGGTGCCTCGGCGTTCACGGTGTGGTACTTCGCGTCGCTGTATCTCCAGGAGGTCCACAGCTTCACTCCGGTCGAGACCGGCGCGGCCTTCCTGCCGCCGGCCGTCGTGCTGGCGGCCGCGTCCCAGATCGCGGGCAAGCGGCTCGTGCACGTGGGCGCCGGGCGCCTCCTGGTGCTCGGCATGACCCTGATTGCCATCGGCCTGATCTGGATGGGCCAGGCGAATACGACCGGCACGTACTGGAGCGAGATCTTCGTGCCGTTCATGATCGTGGGAGCCGGCATCGGAATCACGTTCGTGTCGGTCACGGTCGCCGGCATGGCAGGGGTCGAGCCACGTCAGCTCGGCATCGCCTCCGGGTTGATCAACACGTCGAGGCAGGTGGGCGCGTCGCTCGGCCTGGCGATCCTCGCGACCACCGCGACTGCGCGCACCGCCGACCTGCTGGGGCACACCAGCGTCCACTCGGCGCTCACCAGCGGCTTCGACCGGGCGTTCGTGCTCGGCGGGATCTTTGCCGCCGTCGGCGCCGTGGCTAGCGCGATCCTGATTCCGTTCAAGCGCCCGCCCGCACGCGCTCGCGCGGAGGCACCGGTGCCCGAGTCCGCGGCCGGCGCATGAGTCTCGACTTCCGTCTCAGCGTCCTCGACCAGTCGCCGATTCCCGAGGGCTCGACCGGTTCGGATGCGCTCCACAACACGCTCGACCTCGCGCGGCTCGCCGACCAGCTCGGATACGTGCGCTACTGGGTGGCCGAGCACCACGGCACGCCGGGTCTCGCGAGCGCCGCGCCCGAGGTGCTGATCGGGCCCATCGCCTCTGCCACCGAGCGCATCCGCGTGGGCAGCGGCGGGATCATGCTGCCGCACTACAGCCCGTTCAAGGTGGCGGAGACCTTCAGCGCCCTGAGTGGGCTCTATCCGGAACGGATCGACCTCGGGCTCGGGCGGGCGCCCGGCACGGACGGGCTCACGATGTTCGCGCTCCAGCGCGACCGCCGCGAGGCCTCGCCGGACGACTTCCCGCAGCAGCTCGCCGAGCTGCTCGGGTATCTGGATGCGACGCTGCCCGCGGACCACCCGTTCGCGCGTCTGGCCGGCACGCTGCCCGGCCTGCCAGAGCGGCCTGAGCCGTGGCTGCTCGGCTCGTCTCCCCAGAGCGCGATCTGGGCGGCCGAGCTCGGGCTGCCGTACTCGTTCGCGGACTTCATCAACCCGGGCGGGGCGGAGATCGCAGCTCTGTACAGGCAGAACTTCAAGGACAGCGAGGCGCATCCGGTGCCGGTCGTATCCGCCGCCGTATGGGCGATCTGCGCGGAGACCACCGAGGAGGCGCAGCGCCTCGCGGCAAGCGCGCGGATGAGCTTCCGGCTGCTGCGCCAGGGCAAGCTCATCCCGGTCCCGCCCCCTGAGAAGGCGCAGCGCTTCCTCGATCAGCAGGACGGCGGCGAGTCGCCGGCGCCCGTGCCCGGGCGTGACCGCCGTGCCGTGATCGGCGACCCGGACAAGGTGCGCGAGGGAATCGAGCAGGTGGCCCGGGACTACGGCGCACAGGAGGTGATGGTCGTGACGATCACCTACGACCACGCGGCCCGGCGGCGCTCCTACGAGCTGATCGCGGAGGCATTCGGGCTCTCCTCTGCGACAGGCGCAGGCACTTCCGCCACCGTTCCGTAAACACCCCGCTAAATCGGTGGAACTTCGTGGGCCTTTTCGCCCAATCCGCCGGACCCCGGTTGTAGTCTCGACGGACCATATTTAGAGAGCCGTCCGCGTAAGAGAAGGAGCCGTTCTATGGCAGCCACCAACATCAACCGGGTCGTCCTCACGGGCAACCTCACGCGCGATCCAGAACTGCGCAGCACATCCGGCGGCACGTCGGTGTGCAGCCTGAGGATCGCCTGCAACACCCGTCGCCGCAGCGCGCAGGGCGAGTGGGAGGACAAGCCCAACTACTTCGACGTCACCGTGTGGGGCGCGCAGGGCGAGAACTGCGCGAATTACCTCTCCAAGGGACGGCCCGTGGCCATCGACGGCCGCCTGGAATGGCGCGAGTGGCAGGACAAGGAAGGGAACAAGCGGCAGTCCATCGATATCATTGCCGACTCTGTCCAGTTCCTGGGCTCCCGGGACGGCGCTGAGAACGGTGGTCGCTTCACACCGCAGAGCGACGTCCCCGCCGACACGGCCGACTTCCAGCCGGCACCGTCGGGTGGCGGATCCGGGGACGACGACATCCCGTTCTAGTCGTTCCAAAGGAGTACTTCACAGGTGGCAAAACAGCGTGGCAACAGTCGGCAGCAGACGCGTCGGCGCGACGGAAAGAAGGGCCCGGGGTCCGGCGGTCGCCGGAAGCCGTGCGCCTTCTGTCGCGACAAGGTGGACGTTGTCGACTACAAGGACTTCGGCACGCTGCGCCGCGCCATGAGCGAGAAGGGCAAGATCCGCTCCGCCCGCATCACCGGTTCGTGCCGGCGCCATCAGCGCCAGCTGGCACAGGCCGTGAAGCGTGCGCGCGAACTTGGCCTCCTCCCCTACGTCGCGGAGCGGTGATGGCTGCAAACCGTCGGATAGCTTCGTCCTCGGTCGCCCGCGGGCTAGCGCCCTACGGCCTCCCTGCGTCCTCGCTCTCCTCGGTTTTCGCAATTGCCGGGGGTAGCTAGGCATGGCGCAGGCGATTCTGCTGCAGACCGTCGACACGCTCGGCGACCGCGGCGACGTTGTCGACGTCTCGCCCGGCTACCTGCGCAACTTCCTGGTTCCGCGCAAGCTCGCCCAGCCCGCCACGCCCGGCGCTATTGCCGAGGCCCAGCGGCGCATGGCAGCCGCGGAGGAGGCCGCCAAGGAGGCGGCCGAGCGTGCGGAGGAGAACGCCGCGCTGCTCACCAAGACCGTGCTCACGATTCCGCAGCCGGCCGGCGAGGACGGCCGCCTGTTCGGATCGGTCACGGCCCAGGACATCGTCGACGCCGTCAAGCAGGCCCGCGGCATCCGTCTCGACCGCCGCAAGGTCCAGCTCGAGCATCCGATCAAGACCACCGGTACGCACATGGTCACGGTCGAGGTGTCCGAAGGCGTCACCGCAGACATCAAGACGATCGTCACCTCCGAGTGAGGCTGGTGGCTGCAAACCTGCACCGGCCCGTGTCCTCGGTCGGTCGCGGGCATGCGCCCTACGACCTCCCTGCGTCCTTGGCCGGCTTGGTTTTCGCAACCAGCCTCCCTCGGAGCAGCGCGCGGCACTCCCGCGCGAATTCCGTCCCCGACCCCTCTCAGTCTTGACGGGTCGTGGCAATCTCCGTTCAGCCGCCTGACGCCGCCGCGGGCAAGCTTCCGCCGCAGAACCTGGAGGCAGAGACCTCCGTTCTCGGCGCGATCCTGCTCGCCGAGCAAGCGCTCGACGGCGTACTGATCGACACCCGGCTACGGGCCGAGGACTTCTACCGCCCGCGCCACCAGAAGATCTTCGGCGCGATGCGGCGGCTGAAGGAGAAGCCGGACCCGGAGGCCGTCGACGCCGTCACCGTGTCCGACGAGCTGGCGCGCTCTGGCGAGCTCGAGGAGGCCGGCGGCCCGGCCTACATCCATTCGCTACCGAGCATGGTCCCGGCTGCCGGCAACGTCCGGCACTACGCGCGCATCGTCAAGCAGCACGCGCTCCTTCGCAAGCTGCTCGCCGCCGCCCGCACCACCGAGGACGACGTCTACACCCACGGCGGCGATGTCCAGCAGCTGATCGACCGTGTTGAGAGCCGCTTCTACAACGTCGCGCACGAGGAGCGCACAGGCGAGCTGCGCTCGATCGAGGAAGTGCTGCACGACGAGCTCGACAAGCTCGAGCTGGTCTCTCGACAGGGCATCGCGCTCACCGGCACGCCGTCGGGCTTCAAGGACCTCGACGACCTCACGGGCGGCTTCCAGCCCGGCAACCTGATCGTCCTGGCGGCACGACCGTCGATGGGCAAGTCAGCGCTCGTCACCAACATCGCGGAGAACGCCGCCATCGAGCATGACCGGCCGGTCGCGCTGTTCTCGCTCGAGATGTCGGAGACGGAGCTGGCGCAGCGCTTCATCGCCTCCCAGGCCAAGCTCAACGGCGACGACCTGCGCAAGGGGCGCGTCAAGCCGGATCGCTGGCCGAAGGTCGTCAAGGCCACCGAGAAGCTGGCGGCTTCGCCCCTGTACGTGGACGACTCGAGCGACATCGGCATCCTCGAGGTGCGCGCCAAGGCTCGAAGGCTGCACGCCCGCCGCGAGCTCGGGCTGCTTGTCGTGGACTATCTGCAGCTGATGCGGCCCGAGGACACCTCGCAGAGCCGGGTCGAGCAGATCGGTCAGATCAGCCGCGGGCTCAAGATCCTGGCCCGCGAGCTGAACATCCCGGTGATCGCGGTGTCGCAGCTCTCGCGTGCGGTGGAATCCCGGCCGGACAAGCGACCTCTGTTGTCCGACCTTCGCGAGTCAGGCCAGATCGAGCAGGACGCCGACCTCGTGATGTTCATCTACCGCGACGAGTACTACAACCGCGACTCGGAGCGTCCCGGCGAGGCCGACGTGATCGTCGCCAAGCACCGCAACGGACCCGTCGGCGACGTGATCCTCACCTTCCTCTCGCGCTATCCCAAGTTCGCGAACCTCTATCGCGACCACTCGATCGACGGTCCGCCGCCCGGCATGGCCATGAACGGGGACGGCGACGAATGAACGAGCCGACCGAGATCTCCGGGTTCTGCCCCGAGCGCATCTGCGACGGCAGCGGCTGGCTGCTCGATGAGGAAACCAACGTCGCGCGGGCGTGCGCCTGCCGCGAGCGGCGCATCAACCGCTCGGCGAGCCGCCGGATCGGCACGGGCATTCCCAAGCGCTACCGGGGCGTCTCGTTCGATCGTCACCCGGTCGCGGACATGGATCCTTACGTGGTCCAGCAGGTGCGCCAGTTCGTCCGGCGGATCGAGAAGAACGTGGACGAGGGCAACGGCCTGTGGTTCTACGGGGACGTGGGCACGGGCAAGACGTCGCTGGCGATGATCGTGTCGAAGGCGGCGCTCGAGGCGGGGCGCAGCGTCGCGATCTACTCGGTGCCCCGGCTGCTCGCCGACATCAAGGAGACCTACGAGGCGGACGCCAGCCGCTCCTACGCCGATCTCTTCCGCCGGCTCGTCGACGTCGACCTGCTCCACCTCGACGACCTCGGTGCCGAGAAGCGCACCGAGTGGGTGCTCGAGCAGCTCTACTCGATCGTCAACGAGCGCTGGCAGAACGAGCGCTCGATCGTCGTGACAACCAACCTCGGACTCGACGAACTGCGCGAGCAGATCGGCTTCCGCACGGTGTCGCGCATCGAGGGCGTGTGCGGGCCGGCGATCCCGATCATGGGCCGCGATCTGCGGCAGGTCGCCGCTCCCTAGACTCCGAAGCGCTATGCCAGGGCTAGTGATAGTCGGCGCCCAGTGGGGCGACGAGGGGAAGGGCAAGGTCACGGACCTGCTCGCCGAGACTGCCGACGTCGTGATCCGCTTCCAGGGCGGCAACAACGCCGGTCACACGATCGTGCGCGGCGACGAGATCTACAAGTTCCACCTCGTCCCGTCCGGGATCCTCTACCCGGGCAAGCTGTGCGCGATCGGCAACGGGGTGGTGGTCGACCCGAAGGTGATCACGTCGGAGCTCGAGGAGCTGCGACACCGAGGCATCGACACGAGCGGGCTGCGCATCTCTGCCAATGCGCACCTGATCATGCCGTACCACCTGCTGCTCGACCACGCGGGCGAGACCAAGCTCGGCAAGCTTCAGATCGGCACCACGCGGCGCGGCATCGGTCCCTGCTACGCCGACAAGGCCGCCCGGCTCGGCATCCGCATGCAGGACCTGCTCGACGAGAAGATCCTCAAGCAGAAGATCAACGCGGCCATGGAGCCCAAGCGGCTGTCGCTCCGGCCGTACGCCAAGGATCCGGCGCTCGACCTCCACACGATGACCGAGGAGTACCGCACGCTCGGCCACCGGCTCGAGCCGTTCATCGCCGACACGCAGCGCATCGTCTGGGAGGCGCTGGACAACGACGGTCTCGTGCTGTTCGAGGGCGCGCAGGGCACGCTGCTCGACATCGACCACGGCACCTATCCCTTCGTCACGTCTTCCAACCCGATCGCGGGAGCGGCGTGCGTAGGCGCCGGCGTAGGTCCCAAGGACATCGACGAGGCGTGGGGCATCACGAAGGCATACGTCACGCGCGTGGGCGCCGGACCGTTCCCCACGGAGCTCGACGACGACATGGGCGAGCGCCTGCGCCAGGCCGGCGGCGAGTTCGGAACCACCACCGGCCGCGCGCGGCGTTGCGGCTGGCTCGACCTCGTCGCGCTCCGCTACGCGGTAAGGCTCAACGGGCTCACTGGCCTCTGCATCACCAAGCTCGACGTTCTCACCGGCATCGATCCGCTGCCCGTGGCCACGGAATACACGGGGCCGGAGGGAGCGCGCTTCCGCGAGTTTCCCTACCACCAGTCGATCCTGCACAAGGTCACGGGCTCCTACACGGAGCTCGCCGGCTGGCACGAGGACATCTCCGGCGCCCGAAATCTGGAAGACCTCCCGCAGGCCGCGCGCGACTACCTCGCCTTCATCGAGGAGTTCCTGGGCGTGCCGGTGGTGCTGATTGGCGTGGGCCCCGGCCGCGACCAGATGATCTGGACCGAGGCCGCCCGCCGCGTGCAGGGCGTCGCCGTCTAGGCAGGCAGCACGATCTCCTCGCCGCGGCGCAGCAGCCGCAGCGCCACCGCCGAGGCGCCCATCAGCGCCGTGAACGTGAGCGCTATCTGCACGCTCAGCAGACCGCGCTCGGTCCAGTAGACGTCCTCCAGCTCCAGCAGCAGCGCCGACTCGTCGAGCGTCATGCCCATCCCGGTGCCGAAGCCGAGCGCCAGCCGCGAGCGGGCGCGCTCGCTGCGAGTGAGGAACGCCGCCGAGCCGGACGCGAATGCCAGCGCGATCCCCGGCACGAAGTGGTGAATGTGCCGGTCGCCAACGGTGAGATCGCGGAACGGGCCGAACCGCTGCCGCCGGCGCAATGCATGCGCCAGGCCGCGCGAGGCCGCGAACGACACGAGAAACGACGAGAACAGGTTGAACAGCGCGCGCTCGTATGTGGATATCTCGAGATAGCCCACGCGTGCCACTCCCACCGTCTCCACAGCGGCCTCACTCGCCGCCACCAGCACGTCGTCGGCCTCCTGCGGCAGCGGCACGGGGCCGCGCCGCCACACGCGCCCGTACTCCGCCGCGATGGCGCCGATGGTCGATGCGGCCGCCACGGCCGCCAGCACCTGCGTGCGCCGGTCCGCACGCCGAACCCGGCGCCTCCGGGGGAGCCTCACCGCCACTGCTCGAGCAGCTCGGTGTCCTCCACGTCGCGCACGACCTTCGCGGGCGTGCCCATCACGAGGGTGCGCGCCGCCACGTCGCGCGTCACGACCGAGCCGGAGGCCACGAAGGCCTCCTCGCCCACCTCGATGCCCGGCAGCAGGATCGCGCCGGCGCCCACCCGGCAGGCGCGCCGCAGGGTGGCCCCCTTCAGCTCGGCGCCGCGCTCGTGACGGCCCATGTCGTTGTCGTTGGTGGTGGTCACCCCGGGCGCAACGAACACGTCGTCCTCCACCATGGTGAACGCGGTCAGGTAGCACGCCGTCTGGATCTTCACCCGCTCTCCGATCCGAACGTCGTTGTCCACCGCGCTGCCGGAGCCGACCACGGAGCCGGCGCCCACCACGGCGCGCTCGCGCACATGCGCACGATCGCCCACGACGGCCCGTTCGCCGATCCGCGCGCCGGCCAGCACCACCGCATTGGCGCCGATCGTGACCCGGTCGCCGAGCTCGAGCGGCAGCAGCGGCGCGCGCGCAGCCGTGGAGGCCGGGCCGA
>Ga0070659_100001086_pt1 | contig 19840 bp, 21 predicted proteins | sample KBSC23metaG_FD_64666 | JGI IMG/M metagenome (GOLD analysis project Ga0070659, IMG submission 64666) | Corn rhizosphere microbial communities from Kellogg Biological Station, Michigan, USA - KBS C2-3 metaG | ecosystem: Host-associated > Plants > Roots > Rhizosphere > Soil ... | reverse complement strand
CGTCGCGCATCTCGTGCTCCGGCCGGAGCACATGGCGACGCACGTGACGATGTCGTTGGGCGGTCATCCGTTGCCGTTGCTGCGTACGGCGGACCGCGCGGTGCGCGCGGTAGGCCGGCCCGGCACCGCCGTCGGCCTGCTCGACCGCGGCCAGTGGCACGAGGATCACCTGTCGCTCGCGACCGGCAACGTGCTGGTGCTCTACACCGACGGGCTCACGGACGTCCGCAACCCCGAAACCGGAGAGCTCGCCGGCGATCTGCTCGCCGACGTTCTCGCGGGCAGTGACGCGACGGATGCGGAGAGTCTCGCGGACGAGCTGCTCGGCGCGGTCCTGAGCTTCGCCGGCGGGGCTCGTCGCGACGACATGGCCCTGCTGGTTCTGTATCCAGCCTGACCATCCCGCCAGCAGCATCTAGCGGCGGCGGACGTGGCGCACGCTCCCCACCGGGTACGCCGACTGACAACGTGAGCAACGAATCGGTGAGCAGGACACCGGTGGTGCGCGAGCAGACGCTCCCACCTGACCGGGGCGCTCCGGCAACCGCGCGCGAGTCTGTCCGGACCGCGTGCGGGCCGATGTTTCCGCATCTCATCGACGACGCGGTGCTGCTGACCTCGGAGGTCGTCACCAACGCGGTGAAGCACGGCCGCGCACCCGTGCGGCTGTCGGTCAACTGCGACCACAGGGGCATCGTCGTCGCCGTCGACGACGCGAATCCAGCACTTCCGCGCACCCGCAAGACCGATCGCCGCCGGCACAGCGGCCGCGGACTCGTGCTGGTGCAACGACTCGCGGCCGACTGGGGGGTCCGCCGTACCGCCACCGGCAAACAGGTCTGGTTCCGGCTGGCCTGACAGACTGTGCGGCGATGACTCTCGCCGTAGCGCCGCTGTCGGACATCGACGGCTGGGTTCGTTCCGACCTGCTGCTCATCGTGCTGTACGTCGTCGGCGCGGTGCTGCTCGCGCGCTTCGTCGCATGGGTCAGCGCGAAGGCGATTGCGCGGATCGACGCCGAGGCGACCGGCGGCGACGCGCTGGTGCGATCCGAGGCGGAGAAGCACCGGCACGCGGTCGCGCAGGTCGTCACCTGGGTGACGATCGTGCTGATCTACTGCGTCGCGACGGTGTTGGTCGTGCAGCGGTTCGGCGTACCGCTCGCCGGCCTGGTCGCGCCCGCGACGGTCGCCGGTGTCGCGCTCGGCTTCGGCGCGCAACGCATCGTGCAAGACATCCTCGCCGGCTTCTTCCTCATCGCCGAGCGGCAGTACGGCTTCGGCGACGTCGTACGGATCGCGCCGTTGGGCTCGACCACTGCCGTCACCGGGACGGTGGAAGAGGTGACGTTGCGGGTCACCCGGTTGCGATCGCCCAACGGCGAGGTCGTGATCGTGCCGAACGGCCAGGTCGTGCACGTCACCAACCTGTCCCGCGACTGGGCCCGCGCGGTCATCGACGTACCGGTGCCGAGCACCGCGGACATCTCGCGAGTGAGCGAGGTGCTGCACGACGTCGGAGTGGCGTCGTACGCCGACAAGGCGCTTCGACCGCTGTTGCTCGATCCGCCGTCGGTGATGGGCGTCGAGAGCCTGGCCGTCGACGAGCTGCAGGTGCGGGTAGTCGCGCGGACGCTGCCGGGCCGGCAGTTCGAGGTCGGCCGCGCGTTGCGGGCGCGGATCGCGCTTGCGTTCCAGTCCGAAGGGATCACCGTCGCACCCGGGCTCGCGACGGCCGACGTGGAAGCGGGGGCGGAGTGAAGCGGTTGCGCAGGTCGACCGTCGCGCTCAGCGTGCTGTTCGTCGGCGTGCTGGCGTTGTACGTGCTGGTGCGTCCTGGGTCGTGACGTCGCTGGGGTAGACCGCGTCGTCCTCGCTCGCAGTTTCGCCGACCACGCGGTCGAACACCTCGCGATAGTGCTGCATCGCCTGGCGCAGCACCTCGGTGTTCACCTTTCCTTCTCGCCGCCAGCGGTCCTCGACGTCCATGCCGGCGCGGTAGTGATCCATCACGTCGGCGTGGTCGACGGACAGCATCGACGCGCGTTCGTCGCTGTCGTTGACCGGATAGCCGCGCTCGGCCATCACCATCGTGACCAACGAATGTGCTTGCGACACGGACTCGTTCGGCGCGTCCACGAACCGTGCCTGTACGTCGAACCATTGCTCGCGATACCGGGCGGCGGCGGCCGGATCGAGCGGCGTGACGTCGAGCTGCTTGCGGCGTTCGGTGCGCTCGCGCAACTCCTTCGCCGCCTCGCGCCGGCTGCCCGACGCGTCCACCGCGCGGTCGTACTCGCTGCCGAACCGCGACCGCAGCCGGCGCCGGCGGCTGAGTCCGATCAACCCGACGATCGCGAGGACGAAGAGGACGGCGGCTACGGCGACGATCACGTCGAGGACGACGGCGGACATGGGCACCTCCAGGCGCGCGGTTGTCCACGAGATGCCCACGACCGGGGTTGCTCAAGCGGCCAGGGTTTGGCTACCCCTGCGTGAGCAAGCCGCGCAGGTAACCGCCGTAACCGCTCTTCGTCAGCGCGTCCGCGTGCGCGGCGAGCCTGCCGTCGTCGATCCAGCCGTTGCGCCACGCGATCTCTTCCGGGCACGAGATCTTCTGGCCCTGGCGTTCCTCCACGACGCGGACGAACTCGGCCGCCTGGATCAGCGTCGCGAACGTGCCGGTGTCGAGCCACGCAGTGCCGCGCGGCAGCACGCTCACCTGCAGCCGACCCTGCCGGAGATAGACGTCGTTGACCGCAGTGATCTCGAGCTCGCCGCGTGCACTCGGTCGCAGCTCGCGCGCGATCGCGACGACGTCGCTGGAGTAGAAGTACAGCCCCGGGACGGCGTAGTTGCTCCGCGGCATAGCCGGCTTCTCCTCGATCGAGACCGCGCGGCCGCGCTCGTCGAACTCGACGACGCCGTACGACGACGGGTCGGCGACGTGGTAGCCGAAGATGTGCCCGCCGTCGGGATCGGTGCAGTGCCGCAGCTGCGTGCCGAGGCCGCTGCCGTAGAAGATGTTGTCGCCGAGGATGAGCGACACCGGCTCGGCACCGATGAAGTCCGCGCCGATCGTGAACGCCTGCGCGAGGCCCTCGGGTCGCGGCTGCGCGGCGTAGGAGATCGACAGCCCCCACTGGCTCCCGTCGCCGAGCAGGCGCGCGAACGCCGGGCCGTCGTCGGGTGTCGTGATGACGAGGATGTCGCGGATGCCGGCGAGCATCAGCGTCGACAGCGGGTAGTAGACCATCGGCTTGTCGTAGACCGGCATGAGCTGCTTGCTCGCCGCGACGGTGATCGGCCACAGCCGGCTACCGGTGCCGCCGGCGAGGATGATCCCTCTCACAGCGGAGAACCTACGCTGTCAGCCATGCGCGTGTTCGTGACCGGCGGCGCCGGGTTCATCGGCTCGCACTACGTCCGGACGATGCTGACCGGCGGATACCCCGGTTACGACGACGCGACCGTCACCGTCTTCGACAAGCTCACCTACGCGGGCAACCTCGCGAACCTCGAAGCGGTGTCGCGGTCGCCGCGGTACCGGTTCGTGCGCGGCGACATCGTCGACGGTGCGCTGCTCGACGACGTGTTGCCCGGCCACGACGTGGTCGTCAACTTCGCCGCGGAGTCGCACGTCGACCGCTCGATCCACGGCGCCGCGGACTTCGTCACGACGAACGTCGTCGGCGTGCAGACGTTGCTCGACGCCGCGCTGCGCGCCGGCGTACCGCGGGTCGTGCAGGTGAGCACCGACGAGGTCTACGGCTCGATCGCCACCGGCAGCTTCCGCGAGACCGATCCGCTCGCGCCGAACTCGCCGTACTCCGCCGCGAAGGCCGGCGGCGACCTCATCGCGCGCAGCTACTTCGTGACGCACAAGCTGAACGTCTCGATCACCCGGTGCACCAACAACTACGGGCCGTACCAACATCCGGAGAAGGTCATCCCGCTGTTCGTCACGAACCTTCTCGACGGCCGGCCGGTGCCGCTGTACGGCGACGGGCTGAACATCCGCGACTGGCTGCACGTCGACGACCACTGCCGCGGCATCCAGCTCGTCGTCGACGGCGGCGAGCCGGGCGAGATCTACAACATCGGTGGCGGTGTCGAGATGACCAACCGCGACCTGACCGCGACGTTGCTCGAAGCGACCGGACGCGAGTGGGACGAGTTCGTCACCTACGTCGAGGATCGCAAGGGCCACGATCGCCGGTACTCGTTGGCCGACGACAAGATCCGCGACGAGCTCGGCTACCGGCCGCGGGTCGATTTCGCCACCGGTCTCGCGGAGACCGTGCAGTGGTACCGCGACAACGAGTCGTGGTGGCGACCGCTGAAGTGACGGTCTGGCTGATCACCGGTGCGGCCGGTGCCGTGGGCACCGACGTCCTCGGCGTGCTCTCGATGTACGGCGAGGACGTCGTCGGCTACGACCACAAGTCGCTCGACGTCACGTCGCCGGACAGCGTGCAGTCGGTGCTGGACGACGTCGCCCCGGAGATCGTCGTCAACTGCGCGGCGTACACCGACGTCGACGCGGCCGAAGAGGACGAGGAAGCCGCGTTCCTCGTCAACGCGGACGGGCCGGACCTGCTCGCGCGCTGGTGCACCGAGCACGGTGCGCGGCTCGTGCACGTGTCGACCGACTACGTTTTCGCCGGCCGCGCCTCGACGCCGTACGACGAAGACGCGCCGGTCGCGCCGCGGTCGGCGTACGGCCGGTCGAAGGCGGCCGGCGAACGCGCGGTGCTGTCGAGCGGTGCGGACGCGTTCGTCGTTCGGACCGCATGGGTCTACGGCGCGGTCGGCGCCAACTTCGTCAAGACGATGGCGCGGCTGGCCGGCGAGCGCGAGACGGTGAGCGTCGTCGAGGATCAGATCGGGTCGCCGACGTGGTCGCTGCACCTGGCCCGCGGCCTGGTCGCGCTCGGAGTGTCCAACGCGCCGCCGGGCATCTACCACTGCACCAGCGCCGGTGAGGCGTCGTGGTTCGTCTTCGCCCGCGCCGTGTTCGCCGAGCTGGGCCTCGACCCCGCCCGGGTCGAACCGACGACGACGGCGGAGTTTCCGCGGCCGGCGCCGCGGCCGGCGTACAGCGTCCTGTCCGACCGCCGCTGGCGCTCGGCCGGGCTGCCCGAGATGGCGCACTGGCGGGACGCGCTGCACGAAGCGTTCGTCGCGGTCAGCGAGGAACTAGGCGGGAACTAGTACCCGAAGTCATCGGAAAGGACTATGCGTCGGGCGTTTCGTTCTGCCGATCACGAGGGACGAGACGAAAGGCCTTGCCATGGATCTGCTCGACCAGCTCGTAGCCGAGACGCAAGACGAAGGCGTCATCACCCAGGTGATCCGCCCGGCCGCCGTCATCCCGGAGGAAGCCGCCCGCTCGGTGTTGATGCAGCTCGCGCTGCGCGACGTCCGGATCGGCGGCACTTGGGACGTCGAGCCGAACGTCTGGCGACGCTTCGACCGACCCTGGGACGTCGAGGCCGATGACCACGGCGGCTCGGAGCTCATGGGAACGATCCAGATCGCGTACGGCGTGCCGACGCGCTACGAGATCACGCTGTTCCGCGCGACGATCACCCGCGAGGGTGCCGCCGCCGGTTGGACCGTCGAGGTGCTCTGCGACGAGGCGCTCAGCCTCGGTGGGCTGACCCTCGCGTCCTGCCCGCGCGCCGATCTGGCGCCGCCACCCAGGCCGTTCCGGATGCGCTGACCATTGGTGATCACGACGATCTGGGCACATGTAACTAAGGGCTGGCACCCGATCGCCGCAACAGCGCTGCCGCTTGCCTGCCGAGGACACAAGGGTCGATAACCGCCCGGGGGGTGAGCATGCAGACGCAAGAACACGAGGTACCGGCCGCGCCGCGCGTGCTCACATGGGCCAGCCGGCCGAGCACCGAGCTCATGGCGGTGCTCGTCGTGGCAAGTCTCGCCCTCGGCTGGTTGCTCCCGGCGTACGTGCACGAGGGCGCCGGCCACCTGCACTACTGGCTGCTGATCCCGACGCTTATCGCCGCGGCGCGGTTCGGCCTGCGCGGCGCGATCGTCACGTCGCTGCTCTCGACCGTGGCCGCCGGCCCGCTCTCCTCCACCCTGCCGGGACAGGCCGCGGCCTCCGGCGGGAACTGGCTGGCGGAGTTCATGTTCTTCGCGTCTGTCAGCGCCGTCGTCGCCGTGCTCGTGCGCTACGCGAAGGCCGCGGACGCGAGCGTTCTCGCCTTGCTGAGCACCCAGCAACGGCAGGCGACGGAGGTCGCCGAAGTCCACGGCGAGCTGACCCGCGAGCTGGAACGGCGCGTTTCCGAGGACGACCTCACTGGGCTCGCCAACCGGCAGACGTTCACGACGAAGCTGCAAGAGATGGTCGAGTCGCAACGCTGCGTCGCCGTGCTGTTCATCGACCTCGACGACTTCAAGGCGGTCAACGACACGTTGGGTCACGCCGTCGGCGACGAGCTGCTCGTCGCCGTGTCCGCACGGCTGACGACGGGAAGCCGGGCCGACGACGTCGTCGCGCGCTTCGGCGGCGACGAGTTCGCGATCCTGCTCGCCGACGTCAACGGCAAGGACGCCGGCCGGGTGGCCGAACGCTTCCTCGCGCAGCTGAAGGCGCCGTTCACGCTGCGCGGCCGCACCGTGAGCGTCCGGGCGAGCGGCGGCATCGCTGTCCACGACGGCGGCCCGATCCCGAGCGCCGAGCAGCGCACCGTCGACCTGCTCCGCCAGGCCGACCTCGCGATGTACGCCAGCAAGAGCGCGCGCAGCCGCAGCATCACGCTGTTCCACGACAACATGCAGAGCGAGATGGTGTCCCGGCTGGCGCTGGAAAGCGACATGCATCGCGCCCTCGCCGAGCACGAGTTCTTCCTTGAGTTCCAACCGATTGTCGACCTGCGCACCGGCACCGCACCGTCGGTCGAGGCGCTGCTGCGGTGGGCGCACCCGACCCGCGGCAACGTGTCCCCCGCCGAGTTCATCCCGGTAGCCGAGCAGACCGGCATGATCGTGCCGCTGTCGCTCTGGGTGCTCCGCGAGGCATGCGCGCAGCTCTGCCAGTGGGACAAGCAGCCCGAGACCGAAGGTCTCTCCGTCGCGATCAATATCAGCGGCCGGTTGGTCATGGAGCCGGGCATCGGCGCCGCGCTCGCGCGCGAGCTGTTCCACGCCGGCGTCGCGCCGAACCGGATCGTTCTCGAGATCACCGAGAGCCTGCTCATGGAGGATCGCTCCGAGACCGTCGCGACGCTCTGCCAGCTTCGCGCGCTCGGCATGCGGCTGTCGGTCGACGACTTCGGCACCGGCTACTCGTCACTGTCGCGCCTCAACACGTTGCCGATCGACGAGGTGAAGATCGACCAGTCGTTCGTCGCGCAGCTGCAGAGCGACGGGCCGGCGACGACGATCGTCGCGGCGACCATCGCGATGGCGCACGGTCTTGGCCTGCGGGTCACGGCCGAGGGCGTCGAGACCGAGCGGCAGCTGAGCAAGCTCACCGAGATGGGTTGCGACGAGGCGCAGGGCTACTTCTTCGGCCGGCCGGTCGACGCGAAGGGCCTCGCCGACTACCTGACGCCGAAGGGCTCAGGTGACGAGCCGTCGGCAGACGACGTGCGGGCCGTCGTACGGACCCTGCCGCCGCCGCGCCCGAGCGTCCCGTCGGTCAGCGCCGAATCGTCGCGGGGGCGCTGAACTCGAGCCCCTGATCGGACGCCCAGTCCGCCTGCGACAGCTTCACGTCGCGCTTGTCGAGCCGGTGCTGGACGAGCAGGAACGCGGCCATCACGCCGACCAGGAAGATCGGGAAGCCGGCCGATTTGCCGGCGTGCCTCAGGTCGGACGCGAAGGCGCGGACGACGCCTTTGTCCGAGTGCTCGGAGTCTTCCCGCTGCCAGTTCGTGCTGTGACCGCTCGCCGCGGCCGGCTTCGACGTGGGCGCGCTCGCCGGCGTCGGCGCGACTGCCGGCTCGGGTGCCGCGGCCGGCGGTGCCCACGAGCCCGAGCGCGACGCGATCGCCGGTCCGGTCGTGGTTTGGGTTACGGTGCGCGGCTGCACGACGGTGCCGCCGCCGCTGGTCGTCGTCGTGGTGTGCTTCGACCCGTGCGCGGCCGGCTTGCTCGAGTGAGCATGTCCGTGCCCGCGGTCAGTGGTCGTCGTCGCGGTGTCGGCGTGCGGCTGCGGCTTGAAGTCGTCGCTCGCACCGGCCGGCGCGGCGGCGAAGGCGAGCGCGGCACCGGTGGTCGCGAGGACCACGGCGGCGGCGGCAAACGGACGGCGCGCGACCGCGCGTGACCGGTGTCCCTCCGCCCTCACCGCACCGTGATCGGCAACTCGCGCCGACAACTTGAGCGGTTATGCCCGAATTGTTCACGGCGACCGGAAAGGATCGATGACACGAGCGTCACCCAGCGTGAGGACCCCCGCCCCTATACGTGCCGACGCCCAACCTCTCCGCAGCTTGACCCAAGCCGCTGAGGGCTTGGGTCAACCACCGAGCGGGTTGGACCAAGCTGTCCGGTGCTTGGGTCGCCGAACACCTGCGTCGGCGTCGGCCACGTTCCGTGACCGCCTACGCGGTGGTCGCGCGGCGCTGCCGGGGCACCCGGCGAGTCGCCGCTCCGGCGCACGCGTCGCAGACCTCGGTCACGTCGTCGAGAGACGCGCCGGGGAAGACGAACCGCACCCGGCGCTCGCCGCAGACCGGCTGCCAGCCGTGGACGACATGAGTCACGCCGCCGGGCAGTGCGCGCCCGCCCGGACGCTGCGTCACCGCGTCCGCCCCGAGGAACCGGCGTACGTCGGAGCCTGCCGCTAGCGCCGCGGCCGAACTGGCGGCGACCGGGTTGGTGGCCGTCCGCGTGGCGGCCGGTCGCTTACGAGCCGTTGGAGGGGTCACGCTGCAATCCAATGACGTTACGGGGACCGGATTGGGCAAGTCGGCCGAAATCTGGCCCAACGGACGATGCCGCCTGGTCCACCCGGGTCACCCCGGCGTTGTCCAGAACGGTCACGTGGACGCCGCTGCCGGTGGTCTTCGCGCGGTACATCGCGAGGTCGGCCGCGTGCACGAGCTCCTCGGGCGAGCCGTGCGTCTCGAGCACCGCCGCGCCGACCGACAACCGCGGGCTGATCCGCTCCCCGCTGATGAGTACGTCGACGGCGACCGCGGCCCGCATCCGCTCGACCAGCCCGAGCATCGCGTCGCCGCGCAGCCCTTCGACGACCAGGGCGAACTCGTCGCCACCGAGACGTACGACGGCGTCGTCGGCGCGGGCGACCGCACGGAGCCGGGCGCCGACGGTCGACAGCAGCTGGTCGCCGGCTCGGTGACCGAGGCGGTCGTTGACCGACTTGAACGCGTCGAGGTCGGCGTAGATCACCGCGACCGGCGCTCCGGTGCGGCTGCGGCGGGCGATGGCCGCGTCCAGCTTGAGGTCGAAGATGGCCCGCTGGCCCAGCCCGGTGAGCGGGTCGTAGAGCCGCTGCTCGGCGAGCTCCTGCGCGAGCCGGTGCCGGCGGTGGTTGAGCAGGACGAGCAGGATCACGACGATGCCCAGTAGCACGACGAGCGCGAGCACGACGCGGTCGCTGTGACTGGCGAGCGATCCGTAGAACACCCCTTCCGGCTGCACCGTCATCGCGCCCCAGCCGCCGACGCCGACCGGCGCGAAGCTGGCGAGCATCCGCCCGCCGGGCGCGGTGAAGGTCGACGTACCGGAATGTCCCGTCAACGCGGAGTGCACCGCGGTGCCGGCGGCGAGCTTGGTGCCGACGAGCGACGGGTCCGCCGCGGCCGTCACGACCCCCTGGCCGTCAACGGTGTACGCGGACGCGTGCGGGCCGATGTCGAGCTTCGCGACGTAGCCCTGCAGTGCCCAGGTGCGGATGTCGGCGTAGGCGACGAGGATCGCGACGGGGATGCCGGAGTGCATGACCGGTACGGCGAAGGCGACCACCGAATGCCCGCGCACCGTCATCACCGACGACAGCCCGGGCTTGCCGGCGATCATCGCGAGCCGCAACGGGCCATAGCCGGGATCGGTCGCGTGCGGCAGCGCCGTGACGGACGGGTAGTACGAGATCGGCTTGCCGCTGAGCGCGACGAGCGCGGCGCCGTAGCTCGTCAGCGGCGACGAAGACGCGAAAGCTTTGAGCCGCGCCGTGTCGGCGGCACTTCGCTGCGTCAGCTCCCAGTCGTTGGACTGCGCGGCCGTCTCGACGGCGAGGAACGTGAACTGCAGGTACTGGCCGGTGAGCCCGGCGAGCAGCCGCTGGACCTGACTGCGATCGGCGAGATGCGCCGAGCGCGCCTGGTCGGCGGCGGACAGCTGCGCCCACCCCGTGATGCCCGCGAGGACGGTCACGATGAGCACGCTCGAGGCCAACAGCGTGAACCGTCGCCACTTCATCCCAGAAACCCCCAGGTACACGATGGGCGCGGGCACCTGGGACAAGGGTGCCCTCGCATACCGGGACATCGGTGACGCCGGGCCGCCAGGTGAAGCGTTTGGGGCGAAGATGACGTGGACTGACTACCCCGGCTCCGAAACCCGCCCTAACGGGCCATCGCGTCTAGTCCTTCGGACGCGTTCGAAGTGCTTACGGCGTCAGGCCGTGCGCTTCAGCACGGGACGAAGCCAGGTCGCGTCGCCGCGCTCCTCTGCGTACATCCGGCGGGAGTTCGGGCCGTGCTCGTCGAGCAGGTCGAGGAGCAGTGTCAGCGGCACGCCACGGGCCAGCAGGTCGAGCGGATCAGGCATCCGGTGCATGAGGCCACCTCCAAAAGTAGGGCGCACATGCGGTCAGCCGTTCACCCGTTGTATCGGGGCTGAACGGAGCAGGAAGAAGCGGCCATCCGAGTGAAATCGGGACAGACCGCCTTACCGGCGCGCGGAGTCGTGGGTGATGTACGCCGACGGTCCGCGCAACGCCGGCCCGCTGACCTCACGGATGACGACGCCCTGCATGTCGTCGGCGGCGCCGTGCGTCGTTCCCTCCTCGTACGACACGGTGTCGTCGTCGTCCTCACCCGCGACCCGCTTCGTGCTGCAGGACAGGTACGTCGTGCAGGTGTCGACGGCGGTCGCGAACACGCGGCCCTGGTCGATCGGCGACGACACGATGTCGAGGAAGTCGTACATGCGCCCGCACCGGCCGCCGGACTCGCCGCCGCAGTCGCCGCGGTGCACCGGGTCGAACATCGGGTTGGCGATGTTCGAGACGAATAGCGGGTTCGCCGACAGCGCGTCGGTCGACATCACGACGTAGCTGTTCCACGGCCGGGTCTTGTCCCGCGAGCCGCCGGTCGAGGTGGTGCCCGGGAACGTGATCGCGATCCGGCCCGGGTCGCCGACGTCGATGGTCGGGAAGTCCACCTCTTGCACACCCGGCGGCGCGATCATCATCGGCGTGCTCCAGTGCTCGCCGTGGTCCTTGCTGATCGACAGGAACGGCAGGTTGCGGCCGCCGCCCTGCCACACGTAGTAGAGCGTGCCGTTGCGGTCGGCCGCGATCGACGCCTGCTCGCCGTACATGCTCACGTCCGAGACCTTGACGGTATGGAACGTCGTCGCGGCGTCGCTCGAGATCGCGACCATCGCCATGTCGCAGTAGCCGCGCGGGATGAACAGCCGGCCGTCCTTGTCGGTGACGGCGTGGCCGTGCAGCGACCCACAGATGCCGTCGTTGTGGCTGTCGTCGAAGCCGGCGAGGTACTGCGCGTTGAACGCTTGGTAGCCGGTCTGGTTGCCCTGCACGAACGTCTTGCCGCCGTCGAACGAGCGGATGCACGAGCCGTCGGCGATCTGGTTGACGCAGTAGTAGAGCACCTTCTGGTACGCCGGGTCGGTCAGCGGGATCGCGACACCGGCCGGCTCGACACCGCTGACGAGAGTCTGGTGGTCGTTGACGCCGGCACTGGTCAGCAGCGTCTGCGTCCACGTCTTGCCCTGGTCGTCGCTGAACGCGAGGTGCGCGCCGTTGACGCCCTGCAGGTCGATGTCGAAGATGCGACCGGCGCTCTGCGGGACGTTCGGGTCGACGAAGACGTACGGGTCGGTCGAGACGACCATCGTGTTCTGGCCGGCGACGTTCGGCTGCTCGTTCTGCCAGGTGCGGCCGCCGTCGGTCGAGCGCATGACCAACGTCCTCGGCTCGTTCTTCGGCGGGTTACCCGGAAGCGCGTCGAACGCGGACGCGACGGTGTAGATCGCGCCCTTGTGGTCGATGCCGAGTGTCGGCTCCGCCGCCTTGCGCCCGACGTAGCTCTGCGCGAGGACGAGCTTCGGCCCGTGGTACGCGACCGGCTTGTTCGCGAGCACGGTCGACGGGCTCTTCGGGTCGGCGGCCACGCGGATGGCGTGGTAGGCCGCGAACCCGCTCGGGTTCGCACCGAACGTCGACTTGTTCAGTGAGCTTCCACTGGCCTGCGTCGCGGAGGCGAGGCCGAGCGACGCGGCGACGGAGGCACAGGCGAGTACGGCGACGCGACGACGTGACATAGCGGAGAGGTTCGCCGTATGCCCGCGGTCTTCCTTCCGGCTAGCCGCCGCACTTGCTCGTCGGCAGGGGTGCGATCGCGCGCAAGCCGAGTGACGCGGCCGCCCGGCGGAATGCGTCGGACGCGCCGCTGCTGTCGCCGACCTCGTCGAGCTCGGTGCCGAGTTGGTACCAGAGCTGAGCGGCCTCGCGATCGGCGTTCGCGCCGGTCAGCGCCGCGACCGCGGCCCGGTACGACGCGCGCGCGGCGGTCGCGTTGCCGCGCGCGACCGAGATGCGCGCCCGCAACGCGTGCACATGCGCGAGCGCCAACGGCGCATCGGCGGCCTCGGTGAACGACAGCTCGGCCAGCCGCTCGGCCTCGTCGAGGTCGCCGGACAGTAGTCGCGCCTGCGCGAGGTCGGCGTCGCAGCGTGCGAGGTCGACTTGGCCCGCGCCGGCCGCGACGAGGTCGAGCCGCGCCCGGGTGAGCTGTTGCTCGGCCGCCGCGATGTCGGGCGGATCACTGGCGAGCAACGAGGTGCCGAGCTGCAGCCGCAGCCGGCTCAGGTTCCGCGCGTCGTCTCCCTCGCCGAACAACGCGAGCGCCTTCTCGGCCAGGCGGACGGCTTCGTGGTGATCGCCTTGGTTGTAGGCGATGACGCTCGCGTTCCAGTAGGCGCTGCCGCGCGCCGCCGGCGTACCGCGTTCTTCGGCCGCCGCGACGACTTGCTGGCACAGCCGGGTCGCGTGGAAGACGTCACCGCGTTCGAAGTACGCGGCCGCGATCGTGAGGGTCAGCTGCAGCGCCTCGTCGAGACCGTCGAGCCCGCGCTCGGCGAGTTGTGCCTGTGCTTGTTCGCCGACGTCGATCGCGCGGGCGAGGTCGCCGGCCTCGCGGTAGCACCGGCACAGACCTATCCGGGCATGCAGCCAGCCGGAACCGTCGGCCGCGCCGCCGAGTTGCTCGTAGAGCTCGGCCGCCTCGGCGAGCCGGCCCTGCGCTTCACACGCCGCCGCGAGCAGGCCTTGTGCCTCCTCGCGCCATCGGCCGCGCAAGGGCTGGGTCAACAGGTCGCGCAGCTGGCGTTCGGCCTCGGCGAGCTCGCCGGTGCGCAACGCGATCTCGGCGTACCGCAACGACAGGACGAGCCGGTTGTCGTCGTCGGGATCGCGACCGGTGAGCAGTTGCTCGGGAGTGGTGCCGAGTCGCTCGGCGATGATCGCGAGCACGCGCGGATCGGCCCGGCGTTGACCGGCTTCGATCCGCGACACATAGGCGATCGACATGTCGTCGCCGGCGACCTCGGCTTGTCTTAGCCCGCGGGCGAGACGCAACTCGCGAATCCGATTGCCGATCGCGACCAGTTCGTCCGAAAGTTCCACATTCGCAACGGAATCCGCGCTCGGAGAGCGGCGTCGTGGGGCCGAGGTCCCACCTCGCGGCACGACCCCCACCTCCCCGTCGGAGACCCGGCTTATGCCTGCCCGGCAACCGTAAGGGCAATTCCGCGCGCTGTCCCGCGGACACGAGATCCGCAGTTTTGATTGACAACTCTATTTGACTCTGTCTGACTCCTCGTCAAGCGGTATTTGCCGCGTCGGGGAGGAGTCAGTCAAATGAGCAGAGTCGGCAACGCACGGGTCGTCGTGGCATTGCTGCTAGTCGCCACGTTGTTGGCGGGGATGTCCTGGATTGTCGGAAACGGCACAACACACCACTCGCGGGTCGTAGCCGGCGGCACGTGGTGCTGTTGAGCACTCCGTAATGACTAGGTCCCCGTAGTCGATGGACGGCTGCAGGGGGCCGGGTCAAATTCGGAGGCGAGAATGCCGATCGCGGTACGTTGCGAGGCCTGTCGGATCGAAGCTAGCGCCGCCGCTCCGAACGAGCTTCACGCCTTCCTCGATCGTCACCGCGACCCGGACGCGTGCGCCGAACGCGCGCCCCGCCGGACCGAACTGGGCCGGACCGAAATGGCGATGTGGTTGTCGACCATCCCGCTGCCGGCTCGACGCACGGCGTAGTCGCCTAGCTCGGCGCCGACCCGGCAATCGGGGCGAAGGCTTCGACGAGGACGTCGACCGCGGCGGAGATGAGTGCCCACGCTTCGTCGTAGCGCTCCGGCGAGCGGCGGTAGGGGTCCGGCACGTCGTCGAGGCTCGGGTCGACCGGGCCGGTCCGACCACGGCGCTCTTGCGCGAGCACGAGCAGCGCCGTCGCCCGCTCGAGCGGATCGGCCACGGTCGGCCACTCGTCCCGATGCAGCGCCAGCGTGCGGGCGAACTCGCGCAGGGTGAACAGCTTCGGCAGTGTCCGCGGCGCCATCCGGGCAGTCGCGGCGCGGTGCTCGCGGCTCATCGCGAGAACGACGTTCGCTGACTCGACCATCGACTTGGCGAGGTCGCGCGCGGCGAACTCGCCGACGTCGACGCCGTTTCGGGTGAGCAGCCGGGCGGCGTCCGGAAAGATCGGCTCGCCCACCAACGCACCGGTGCCGGCACTCGTGACCGTGAACGGCATCGCCGGACCGAGCCGGTCGCGCAGCCGATGCCGCAGCATGCGTTCGGCAGTCGGCGACCGGCAGATGTTGCCGGTGCACACGAACAGGACTCCGAACTGCATGGCGTAGAAGTCAAGCAGAACGCTGCGCGCCGACCTAAGTCACGGTGAACGTCGTCGCGACCGTGGTCGCGTCGATCGGCGACGTCTGGACGTCCAGCACGAGCTGCCACTTGCCGGGTGCGGCCAACGTCAGCGCCGCGCGCACCCGGCCGGTGCCGGTGATGTCGAACGCGATCGGCAGCGGCCCTACCTGCTGCGCCGGCAGCCGCAACGAGCCGGTGATCCGTTGCACCGCAAGTCGCTGCCCGGCCGGCGTATAGGCATCGATCCGAAGCGTCGCGGGCCCGGTCTTGGCCGGATCGACTTCGACCTGCAGCCGGAACGTCGACGTGACGATGGTCCGCGACACCGGCGCGGCGTACGCGGTCTTGCCCGGCAACGTCGCGACGAGCACCGCGGTGACGGCGAGCACGCCGACGCCGGTCACGACTTCGGCTGCCAGCCCGCGCGGCAACGTCGCGAACTGGCGCCGATTGACGAACCGACGGGCGACGTAGCCGAGCCAAACGATGACCAGCAGTCCGGCGATCTTCGCCAACACCAGCCGGCCGTACGCCGTGTCGACCAGCGCGGGCCAGGACCCGACGTTGCGGATCGCTTGATAGCTGCCGGTGCCGGCGAGCACCGCGATGCATCCGAGCGCCGCCCCGGAGAAGCGCGGCAACACAACGGCCAGCGCGTCGCGATCGCGACGGACTACGACGGCGAGCACCATCGCGAGCCCACCGAGCCACACCGTCATCGCCAACAGGTGCGCGCCGTCGGACAGCAGCGCGAGTCCGTAGTTGTCGTTCACCGACGAATGGCCGGCGTCGGCGAACGTGTCGGCGAGCACGACGGCAATCCCTGCGACGGTCATCGGATAGCCGTACGGGCCACGGTCGAGCAACAGCCGGTAGAGCACGAGGATCAGCGTCACGACGACGATGCGCAATAGCAGCACGACGCCGAAGTGCGCGGAGACGATCGTCGACAGGACCTCGCCGTCGAAGGTCCGGGCCAAGCCCTCGCCGGCGACGTACGGCGCGTCGAGGAACAGTGCGGTCACCGAGCCGGCGAGCAGTGCGACGAAGCCGCCGAACACGAGCCGGCGGGCGACCCGATCGCGGCGGCCGGCGGGCCACAACACGAAGAACGTCAGGCCGCCCAACCCGACGACGAGGCCGGCGTACTCGACGAACCGCGCCGCCCCCAGCATCACGCCGACGACCCGGCTGCCGCCGGCGACGTCGCTCACGGTGCCGCTGACTTTGCTCCGCGCGCCAACGGAAAACGTGTAGCCGCCGGCGACTGGGTGCGAGTCCGCGGAGATGACCCGATACGTGACCGTGTACGTCCCGTTCGCCAGCCCCGGTCGCAGCCCGACACCGACGGTGTCGCGGTCTCCCGCGACGTGGCGAGCGCCGCCGCCGTCGACCCGGCGCAGCTGGTCGTCGTACACCCGGATGCCCGCGGGCGTCAGCTCGACCGGCTCGCCGAATCGCAACGTCACCTGCGCCGGCGCTGTGGCGACGACGGAGCCGGCCGCCGGTGTCGTAGCAGCGAGGACCGCGTGCGCCGACGCGGCCGCCGCTGAACCGATGACGAACGCGACGGCCGCGAGTACGACGGCGAGGCGGCGCACGCGCGTTATCGCCGGCGCGGGCGCAGGGCGGCGGCCAGAGCAAGCAACGCGACGACGAGCGCGGCGATGCCGAGTCCGCGGCCGACCCCGTCCGAGCTCGACGCGGACTCGACCGGTACCGGCGATATGCGGCCGGACGACGTTCGAAGCTTGAGGATCGGTGCCGGCCAATCGGGCTCGGGCGCGCCCGGTGCGGCGACGGAGATCCAGCGCACGACGTTGCCGTTGCTATACGTCTGCAACGCCTTGAACGTCACCGTCGCCGCGTCCGGGAGCTTCTCGACCGTGACGACGAAGTCCGCGGACTGCCCGGGGTGCAACGCGTCCGCCGGCGACGTCGCGGTCCACGTCACGGACTTCCCGGCCTGCACCGTCGCGGCCCAACCCGGGTGCGGTTGCACGAGCACGTCCAGCGACGGAGTGATGGTCGGGAAGAACACCTGCAGCTTGACCGTCGACGCGTGCTCGTCTTCGTTCGGCGTACGGAACGTGACCCCGACATCGGTCGCACCGGGAGTCGCATCGTCGGCGTGAACCGTGACATGCGCCGACGCGGGCGACGCGCCAAGCAGCACCGTTACGGCGACCGCTCCCACGGCCAGCGCCTTCATGCCGCCTTCAGGTCGCAAACCGCCCACATCCCTATGATCGGCGCATCATGAGAATCCTCGCGCACGCGTTCGGGAAACGCTACGACCTGCCGATCCCGCTGTGGCTGTTCGTCGTCGGCGGCGCGATCGTGGTGCTCGTTTCGTTCGTGCTCGTCGCCGGGCGGCCCGGCCGCGCCGAGCTCACCGACGTCGTGGACGCGCCGCAACGCAAACGGTGGAATTGGCTGTTCTCGCCGTTGAGCTTCGTCGTCCTCGCCGGGTTGATCGCGTGCGGGCTGTTCGGCAACCAGGAAGTTCCGGAGAACATCCTGCCGACGTCGTTCTGGGTCATCGGGTGGGTCGTCGTGCCGCTGACCGTCGGCATCGTCGGCGACTGGACCGGGTCGGTCAACCCGTACGGGTGGATCAGCCGGTTCAGCGACTCGGCTCGGGTCCGGCAAGCGGTGCTCGGAAGCCCGGATCCGTTGCCGTGGCCGCGATGGCTCGGCTGGTGGCCGGCCGCGGTGCTGTTCATCGTCATCGTGTGCGGCGAGCTGGTCTACAACTTGACTGCGACGGTGCCGCAGAACACAGCGCTCGGCCTGCTCGTCTACGCGGCGTTCTGCGCGCTGTGCGGATTGCTGTTCGGACCTGCATGGTTCGACCGCGGCGAAGTGTTCACGGTCCTGTTCGACACGTGGGGACGGCTCGGGTTCTTCCGCTTCGGTGCACCGGGGCGGCGCGGTTTCGCCGGCGGGTTGGAAGCGCCATTCGCCCCCGCGGCGTCGCGGATCGCGTTCGTGCTGTTGCTGTTGTTCAGCATCAACTTCGACGGCTTGCTGTCGACGCCGCAATGGGCCGACCTCGAACGCAGCCTGCCCGGCGGCGATATCACGTTTCATCCCACGGCACAGCACCTGTTCCAAGTCGGCAGCTTCCTCGTCCTCGCGATCGTGCTGGCGGCGGCGTTCGGCGTGTTCGCGGTCGGCGCGGCGTGGGCCGGCGAGCACCCCGGCGGTGTCCGCTCCGCCATCGCGGAGCTGCTGCCGAGCATGCTGCCGATCGCATTCGGCTACTTGCTGGCGCACTATTTGAACTACGTGCTGATCAACGGCCAGCTGATGTTCCCGCTCATCGGCAACCCGCCGGGCACCGAGAACTGGCCCATTCACCTGCCGTATCCGTTCAACGACGACTTCGACCCGAACCCCAAGCTGCTGCCGTCGGCGTTCTACTGGTACGTCGCACTGGTGGTCATCGTCGCGGTGCACGTCATCGCGGTCGTCATCGCGCACCGGCACCTCACCAACGCCGCGCGCGACGAGCGCACGGCGCGGCTGAGCGAGTACCCATGGCTCGTCGCCATGGTCGGCTACACGATGCTCAGCCTGTGGCTACTGGCGCAGCCGTTGACGCAGGAGAAGAACAGCGCGACCGAAGGCATCCGGCCGCCGCAGCATGCCGTTACTTGGGACAGCGGGGGTTCAGCGGCGAACTAGGCGTCGTCCCGTAGGCGCAGACCGGCGTCGGTCCGCTCGTCGGCGAGTCCTGCACGCGAACGCCGTACCCCTGCACGTCTACGTCGATGAATGCACGGACCTCGCCCGGTCCGGCGTGCACGACGTAGTACGGCGTCGGCTTCGCCGCCGGTCGCCGCACGGTCCGATGAGCGGTCGTCACGGCGTGCCGGCCGGACGTCGCCGCGGTGCTGGCGTGCGCCAGTTTCGCGGCGGTCAGGACGGGTTCGCCGATAGCGGTCGCCGGCCATACGTCGACCCGACCAGGTTGCGTCGACGGTGCTGTCGTCGTCGACAACGTCAGCACCAGCGCGACGGTCGCGACCGCGCCGGCGGTGAGACCGGTGCGGGCCGGCCGGCTCAGCGCGCGCATCGCGGCGACGGCGAAGACCGCGGCCGCGCAGGCCACCCGCAGCGACGCTTGCAGCGCGCGGCGGGCCCGGCAGCGGGCCATCCGCAGCGCTGCGGGCGTACCGCCTTCGGCCAGTGCGTCGCTCTCGGCTTCGGTCGCGGCGACCCGCAACACGGCGGCGGTCGCCGGCCGCAGTCGCGCCAATGCGCGAGACACCTCGCGCACCTCGACCCGGGCGAGCGCGGCGCGCTCGGTGTCATGGCCGGCCGCGGCCTCCGGCACGTCGCCGAGGACTTCGCGCTCGCCGCGACGGCGCCACTGGTCCCGCCACGCGTTCGTGGCGATCCGGCGGGCGAGCGGCTCGACGCCGCGCTCCTGGTCGATCTTGGGCCACATCCGGTAGAGGCGTAGAGCGGTCTCCTGCACGAGGTCGTCACGCTCGGCCGCCGGCGCGCCCGCGCGCGCGAGCATCGTCCGCAGCTTCGGCACCAGCGCCGGCCACTCGGTCGCGAAATACTCCTCAGGGGACATCGCGATGCCCGTCCTTCCTCACCGGCGCCGGCAAGTGCCAGCTCTGGCAGTCATCAGGGCATACGCACGACCGCGGCGACTGCAACACGTGTGTTGTCATCCGGACCCGCG
>Ga0070659_100001085_pt1 | contig 19881 bp, 17 predicted proteins | sample KBSC23metaG_FD_64666 | JGI IMG/M metagenome (GOLD analysis project Ga0070659, IMG submission 64666) | Corn rhizosphere microbial communities from Kellogg Biological Station, Michigan, USA - KBS C2-3 metaG | ecosystem: Host-associated > Plants > Roots > Rhizosphere > Soil ... | reverse complement strand
CTGGGACGCCCTTCCTCCGACTCGGCGCGGCGGTTACGCCGAGACAGCGGCGGAACTTGCGCCGCAGGTCGCACGGGCCGCAGAGCCCGGCGACGTGGTGATGGTGAAGGGCTCGAACGGCTCGAAGGCGGGCGCTGTGGCGGCGGCGCTGGCGGCCCTCGACACGCCCCCACCTATGTCTGACGCGGGGGAGGCCGGCTGATGTTCTACTGGCTTTACGAGCACTTCTCCGCCGGCGGCCATGGACACGTCACGGTCCTCAACCTCCTGCGCTACCTGACCTTCCGCACCGGCATGTCGGTGTTCACCGCCCAGATCATCGTCGTGGCCATGGGCTCGCGCTTCATCCGCTGGATGCAGGCCAAGCAGGGCCGGGGCCAGCCGATCCGCGCCGAGGGCATCCAGCGCCACGTCATCGAAAAGGCCGGCACGCCCACCATGGGCGGGGTGATGTTCCTGGCCGGACTGATCGCCGGCACCCTGCTGTGGGCCGACCTGTCCAACGTCTACGTCTGGGCCGTGCTGCTGGTCACCGCGGGCTACGGGACGCTCGGCTTCCTCGACGACTACGCCAAGGTCACCAAGCAGACCTCGGACGGCATCTCCGGGCGCCTGCGCCTGGTGCTGGAGGCGGCGATCGCCATGGCGGCGGTGGCGCTGATCATCCTCTTCGCGGCCAAGCCGCCGGAGGCGCCGGACATCCTGACCTCGGTAGCCTTCCCCCTGTTCAAGCAGGCGCTGGTCAACCTGCACTGGTTCTACCTGCTGTTCGGGGCCTTCATCATCGTGGGCGCGGCCAATGCGGTGAACTTCACCGACGGGCTCGACGGCCTGGCCACCGTGCCGGTGATGATCGCGGCCTCCGCCTACGGCCTGATCGCCTACCTGGTCGGCAACTTCGTCTTCGCCAACTACCTGCAGCTCCACTTCGTCCCCGGCGTGGGCGAGGTGGCGATCTACTGCGGGGCGATGATCGGCTCCGGCCTCGGCTTCCTCTGGTACAACGCCCCCCCGGCGCGGATCTTCATGGGCGACACCGGCTCCCTGGCCCTGGGCGGCGGCATCGGCGCGGTCGCGGTCGCCACCCGCCAGGAGATCGTGCTGGGCGTCGTGGGCGGCCTGTTCGTCGCCGAACTGCTGTCCGTCGTGATCCAGGTTGCCTGGTTCAAGCGGACCGGCCGGCGGATCTTCCTGATGGCCCCGATCCACCACCACTTCGAAAAGCTCGGCTGGTCGGAATCGACCATCGTGATCCGCTTCTGGATCGTCTCGATCATGCTGGCCCTGCTGGGCCTCGCCACCCTGAAGCTGCGGTAGGGGAGGGCCCGGCCACGCCATGATCCCGGTCCGCGCCTTCGAGGGACAGACGGTCGCCGTGTTCGGCCTGGCCCGCACCGGCCTCGCCGCCGCGCGCGCCCTCGTGGCCGGCGGGGCTGAGGTGGCGCTGTGGGACGAGAAGCCGGCGTCGCGCGCCGCCGCCGAGGCCGAGGGCTTCACCCTCACCGACCTTTCCAAGGCCGACTGGTCGCAGTTCGCCGCCCTGATGCTGTCGCCCGGCGTGCCGCTGACCCACCCCGCGCCGCACTGGACGGTGGAGCGCGCCAAGGCGGCCGGCGTCGAGATCGTCGGCGACATGGAGCTTTTCGCCCGCGCCGTGAACGCGGCCCTCGAGCACAAGCGCCCGAAGATCGTCGCCATCACCGGCACCAACGGCAAGTCGACGACCACCGCCCTCATCGGCCACGTCTGCGCCCAGGCCGGCCGCGACGTGCGCATCGGCGGCAACATCGGCATCGGCGTCCTCGACCTGGCCGACATGCACGGCGGCGCGGTCTACGTGCTGGAAATGAGCTCCTACCAGCTCGACCTGACCTCCAGCCTGCACGCCGACGTCACGGTGATGCTCAACCTGTCGCCGGACCACCTGGAGCGGCACGGCTCGATGGAGGGCTACGTGGCCGCCAAGCGCCGCATCCTCGCCAACCAGGGCAAGGGCGACACCGCGGTGATCGGCGTCGACGACCAGTGGGGCCAGCAGATCTGCACCGAGATCACCGCCGCCAACCGCCGCACCATCGTGCCGATCTCGGCGTCGAAGGCCATGGGCCGCGGCGTCTACGTCCTGCAGGGCGTGCTCTATGACGCGACCGGCGAGCGCGCCCGCGAGGTCGCCGACCTCAATCGCGCCCGCTCGCTGCCCGGCCGCCACAACTGGCAGAACGCCGCAGCCGCCTACGCTGCGGCCAAGGGGCTGGGCATCCCCGCCGACGAGGCCGCCGAGCACCTGCTGACCTTCCCGGGCCTGGCGCACCGGATGGAGACGGTGGCGACGCTGGGCCGCGTACGTTTCGTCAACGACAGCAAGGCCACCAACGCCGACGCCGCACGCCAGGCGCTCTCGAGCTATCCCAAGTCCTACTGGATCGCCGGCGGCCAGCCGAAGACCGGCGGGATAGACTCCCTGACCGACCTCTTCCCGCGGGTCGCCAAGGCCTATCTGGTGGGCGAGGGCGCGCAGGCGTTCGCCGCGACACTCAAGGGCCACGCGCCGACCGTGGAGTCCGGGACCATCGACGCCGCCGTGGCCCAGGCCTACGCCGACGCGAACGCCAGCGGCCAGGACGCCATCGTCCTGCTCTCGCCGGCCGCCGCCTCCTTCGACCAGTTCACCGATTTCGAGGCCCGCGGCGAGGCGTTCCGCGCCGCCGTCCAGCGCCTCGCCCACGCCGCGAAAGGCGCCGCATGAGGGGTGATCCGCATATCCTTCTCCCGCGAGGCGAGAAGGATGCTGGGCAGGTCCGCGGGCTTACGGGACACGCCGCATGACCGCTGTGACGCCGAACGGCCGCGCGCACCACGCCTTCGCCCGTTCCGACCGCTCGCCGCTGGGCGTCTGGTGGTGGACGGTCGATCACTGGATCCTCGGCGCCGTCGCGGTACTGATCGGCATCGGCATGGTCATCGCCTTTGCCGCGAGCCCCGCCGCCGCGGCCCGGATGAACATCGGCGACCCGTTCCATTTCGCCGTGCGCCAGTGCGTCTTCGCCGCCGGCTCGCTGGTGATCCTGGTGACCGTCTCGATGCTCGACGTGAGGGGCGTGCGACGAAGCGCCTTCGTCATCTGGCTGATCGCCATCGCCATCATGATCGCGCTCCCGGCGCTGGGCCACAACGCCAAGGGCGCCACCCGCTGGGTGGAATTCGGTGGCTTCAGCCTGCAGCCCTCGGAGTTCATGAAGCCGGCGCTGGTGATCCTGATCGCCTGGATGTTCTCGGAGGGGCAGAAGGGGACCGGCGTGCCCGGCGTCTCGATCGCCTTCGTGCTCTACTTCATCTCCGTGGCCCTGCTGCTGATACAGCCCGACATCGGCCAGACGGTGCTGATCACGGTGGCTTTCGGGGCGGCGTTCTGGATGGCCGGGGTGCCGATCTCCTGGGTCATGGGCCTGGGCGCGGTCGCCATCGCCGGCCTTTCGTCGACCTATTTCCTGTTCCCGCACGTGGCCAGCCGCGTCGACCGGTTCCTGTCGCCGGACAAGGCCGACACCCACCAGGTGGACGCCGCCGCGGTCGCCCAGGCGGCGGGCGGCCTCTTCGGGCGCGGCCCGGGCGAGGGCGTCCTGAAGCGCTCCATCCCCGACGCCCACACCGACTTCGCCGCCTCGGTCGGCGCCGAGGAATTCGGCCTCGTGTTCCTGCTGCTGGTGATCTCGCTCTTCGCCTTCGTGGTGATCCGCGGCCTCTACCGCTCGCTCAAGCTCAACGACCCGTTCGAGCAGGTGGCGGCCGCCGGCCTCTTCGTGCTGGTCGGCCAGCAGGCGATCATCAACATCGCGGTGAACCTCGACATGATCCCCACCAAGGGCATGACCCTGCCGTTCATCAGCTATGGCGGCTCCTCGATGCTGGCCATGGGCCTGACACTCGGCATGGCGCTGGCGCTCACCCGCCGCCGCCCGGGCGCCTACACACCCAGCGAGGCCATCGCCAAAGCCGGCGCATTCGCTTAGAGGGGCTGTCCCCATGCGCAAGATCGCCGTACTCGCCGCCGGAGGCACCGGCGGCCACCTGTTTCCCGCCCAGGCGCTGGCCGAGGCGCTGATCGCCCGCGGCTGGTCGATCGTGCTGGCCTCCGACGAAAGGGTCGCCGGCTTCGCCCAGGACTTCCCCGCCGAACGCCGCATCGGCCTCTCGTCGGCGACCTACAAGTCCGGCAATCCCCTGAGCATGCTGGGCGCGGGCCTGGCGGTGATGCGCGGCGCGGCGCAGGCCCGCGCGGTCTTCCGCGAGATGGGCCCCCATGTGGTGGTGGGCTTCGGCGGCTATCCGTCCGCGCCGGCCCTGGTGGGCGCGATCTTCGACCGCCGGCCCACCGTGATCCATGAGCAGAACGCGGTGATGGGCCGGGCGAACCGGATGCTGGCGGCACGCGTCACCCGCGTCGCCTGCGCCTTCCCGACGCTGCTGAAGGCGCCACCGCAGGTGGTCGGCCGCGCGGTGGTGGTGGGCAATCCGGTGCGCCCGCCGATCCGGGCGCTGGCCGACCTGCCCTATACGCCGCCGACCGCCGAGGGGCCGATCCGCATCCTGATCACGGGGGGAAGCCAGGGCGCGCGCCTGCTGTCCGAACTGGTCCCCGAGGCCATCGCCGCCCTGCCGGACGCGCTGCGCGAGCGGCTGGTGATCCAGCAGCAGACCCGCCCGGAATCCATGGAGGCCGCGCGGCGCATCTACCGCGACGCCGTGGTCGACGCCGAGATCGCGCCCTTCTTCCGCGACATGGCCACCCGCCTGGGCGCCGCCCACCTGGTGATCGGCCGCTCGGGCGCGGGCAGCGTCTGCGAGTTCGCCGTGGCCGGCAAACCCTCGATCCTGGTGCCGCTGGCCATCGCGCTCGACGACGACCAGGGCCAGAACGCGCGGCTGTTGTCCGAAGCCGGCGGTGCGGAGGTGGCGCGCGAAAGCCAGCTCACCGTCCAGACCCTCGCCGGCGCATTGGAGAAGCTGCTGACCAACCCGGCCCGCATGGCGCGCATGGCCGCCGCGGCGCGCTCCGTCGCCATCCCCGACGCGGCCGAACGCCTGGCCGACGTGGTGGAGCAGACGGCGCGGGCCTAGACATTGCACCGCTCATCCCGGCCTTCGCCGGGATGAGCGGAGGTGGTTCGAGGCCGCCGCTAGACCTTCTGGATGATCGCCAGTTTGACGCGCGGGCGGCGGTCCGCGCCGTCGGGGCCCTGCAGGTCGGCGCGCAGGCGCCCGGCGAGCTTGCGCCAGAACCGCCCCGACAGCAGGCGCGCCGGCCCGCCCTGGTCGGCGAAGGTCGGCTGCTCAGGCGTCAGGCCATTGCGCCCGTTGAACTGCCGCCGGTGGGTGGCCAGCCAATCCTCGTCGATGAGGAAGATGTTCTTGATGTCCTTCTCCAGCGCGCGCCATTCGGCGAGCGGCAGGACGCCGGTCTCCGTGAACCGGCCGCCGGCGACGAACTGATTCAGCAGCGCGTCGGTGCGCGGCACGGGCGGCAGGCTCTGGCTGTAGGTGCTCGGCCGCCACTGGATGTCTTCGATGATGAAGAGGCCACCGGGCTTGACCGCCGGGAACAGGCTGAGGAACGCCCGCTGCTGGTGGAACGGCGCGTGCGAGCCGTCGTCGATCACCACGTCGAAGGGCACGCCCAGGTCCACGACCTTCTGCAGCTGGGCCGCGTCGCCGCAGTCGGCGCGGACGAACTTGAACCGTTCGGTCTGCAATTCCGAGAAGTCCGAGATGTCGACGCCGTAGAGCTTCGCGTTCGGAAAATACTCGTGCCACATCCGCATCGAGGGCGCGTCGGTGACGCTGCGGTCGATCGAGCCGGTGGTGACCTCAGGCCCGCCGATGCACAGGCCGATCTCGCAGATGTTCAGCGGCTCCAGCCTGCGGCCCGCGAACAGCAGGTCGTAGACCAGGGAGTAGCCGTGGCCGAGGCCGGTAACGGTGCCCTTGTCGGTTCCGGCCGAGTTGGCGAGTGCGGTCAGGTCCATGCGACATCGGTAGTCGACCATCGTGATGGGCGGCAAGCGCGTTTGCAGCGCGCAGCGGGGCGGCGGTGCTTCATTGCCGCGCGAAACACATCCCCGTGACCGGAGCTCTACTGTAGGTAGAAATCGGCTTGCCGCCACACGCAACCGCTCTAACGCTGGCGTCCTGAGCGGGGGTTGGGGTCGCGTTCATCCCCCGCAAGTCTTTGAATGTGGGGAATTCCATGCGTTCGAAATTCAGCGCCGCCGGCGTGGCGGCCGTGGCTGCCATCCTGGCCGCAGCCGCGCCGGCCCGGGCCGCGACCATCATCCTGCACAACATCGGCGGGGTCGATACGGGAACCCAGGCGTTCCAGGGCTTCACCACGGCGGCGAACTTCTGGGCGTCGGAGATCGCCAACCCGATCACCATCGACCTCAACGTCGGCTTCGGCCACCTGGGGCCGAATATCCTGGGCCAGACCCGCGCCGCCGTCGCCCAGGTCGCCACCCAGACCATCGAGCAGCAGCTCATCCTGGGCGCGTCGAGCTCCATCGACTTGGCGGCGATCGCCCACATGCCGACGCTGACGCCGAGCACGGATCCGGTCCTGGCGGGCCTGGGCGGCCTGGCCGTGGTGACGCCGGGCTACACCGATCCGGTCGCCGGCACGGGCGTCGACACCAGCAAGCTGGTGCTCGACAACAACGGCGGGTTCAACAACGTCGCGCTGACCATCAACTCCGCCAACGCCAAGGCGCTCGGCTTCGGCGTGCCGGCCGGCACGATCGACGGGCAGATCGCCTTCAGCTCGGACTTCAACTTCGACTTCAACCCGACAGACGGCATCGCGGCCGACGCCATCGACTTCGTGGGCGTCGCCACCCACGAGATCGGCCATGCCCTGGGCTTCACCAGCGGCGTCGACCTCTACGACGTCATCGGCCTGCCGAACGGCGGGCTGGTCGGCCAGACCGGCTGCCTGAACGACGTCGATCTCTGCCAGGACTACCCCGCGCAGGACGACGCCTTCGGCACGCCGCTCGACCTGTTCCGCTACGCCAAGGATCCGCTGGGAACCGGCTCGGGAGACCCGGCCCTGACCTGGGCGCCTGGCGTCGAGAGCTACTTCTCCGTCGACGGCGGCGCCACCGCGCTCGGCGGCTTCTCCACCGGCGCGTTCAACGGCGACGGCTGGCAGGCGTCGCACTGGAAGCGGCAGCCGCCGGGCCAGACGGCGCTCGGCATCATGGATCCGGCGGTCTCCTTCGCCCAGCTCGACCAGGTCACCAACCTCGACTTCGAGGCCTTCGACACCATCGGCTACAATTTCAACTTCGATCCGGGCCTCGATCCGCACGCCCTGTCGACGGCGGACATCAGCCGGCTGTTCCGCACCCAACCGTTGCCGGAACCGCAGGCCTGGGCGCTGATGATCGTGGGCTTCGGCGCGGCCGGCGTGGCGCTGCGCCGCGAGCGGAGGCGGCCCGCGAACATCTAGGCCTGTTTCGCGCGTCCCGCGATTGCGCTAGCACGGCGGCATGACCCGACGACCCGTGCCCTTCGACATCGGCCCCGTCCACTTCATCGGCATCGGCGGCATCGGCATGAGCGGCATCGCCGAGATCATGCTGCGCATCGGCTACCAGGTGCAGGGCTCCGACGCCAAGGCGTCCGCCAACACCGAGCGGCTAGAAAAGCTGGGGGCCAAGGTCTTCATCGGCCACGACGCGGGCCACGTCGATGGCGCCTCGGCCGTGGTCTATTCGACCGCGGTGAAGGGCGACAATCCGGAGATGGTCGCCGGCCGTGAGCGGCGCCTGCCGCTGGTCCGACGCGCCGAGATGCTGGCCGAACTGATGAGACTTCAGTTCTCGGTGGCGGTGGGCGGCACGCACGGCAAGACCACCACCACCTCGATGGTCGCGGCCCTGCTGGACGCCGGCGGGCTCGACCCCACGGTGGTCAACGGCGGCATCATCAACGCCTACGGCACCAACGCCAAGGTGGGCGCCGGCGACTGGATCGTCGTCGAGGCCGACGAGAGCGACGGCACCTTCCTGAAGCTGAAGTCGACGGTCGCCATCGTCACCAACATCGACCCCGAGCACCTCGACCACTACGGCGAGTTCGACGCGGTGAAGAAGGCCTTCCGCGACTTCGTAGAGAACATCCCCTTCTACGGCTTCGCCGCGGTCTGCACCGACCATCAGGAGGTGCAGGCGATGGCTGCGCAGGTGGAGAACCGCCGGCTGGTCACCTATGGGGTCAATCCACAGGCCGAGGTGCGGGCGCAGAACATAAGCATGGGCCCGGAGGGCGCGCGGTTCGGCGTGGTGATCCAGCCGCCCGACGGCGACTACATCGCGGTCGACGACCTTCGCCTGCCGATGGCGGGCCACCACAATGTGCTGAACGCGCTGGCCGCCGTGGCGGTGGCCCGCGAGCTCGGCGTGCCGTTGGAGGCGATCCGCAAGGGCTTGGCCGACTTCGCCGGGGTGAAGCGCCGGTTCACCACCACCGGCGTCGCGAACGGCGTGCGCGTGGTCGACGACTATGGCCATCACCCGGTGGAGATCGCGTCGGTCTTGAAGGCCGCTCGCGCGGTCACCGAGGGCCGCGTGATCGCCGTCGTCCAGCCGCACCGCTACTCGCGCCTGTCGGACCTCTTCAACGAGTTCTGCGCCTGCTTCAACGACGCCGACGTGGTGATCGTGGCCGACGTCTACGCCGCCGGCGAGGCGCCGCTGGAGGGGATCGACCGCGACGCCCTCGTCGAGGGCCTGCGCCGCTACGGCCACCGTCGCGTCCTGCCGCTCAGCGATCCGCTGGCGCTGGCGGCCCTGGTGCGCGAGGAGGCCAAGCCCGGCGACGTGGTCGTCCTGCTGGGCGCGGGCGATATCACCGGCTGGGCCTACGCCTTGCCCGACCAGCTTACGGCGCTTGCCGCGGAATGAAGAAAGGGGCGGAATGAGCTGGCGCGACCGCCTGCCCACGGTGCGCGGCAAGCTGCTGGCCGACGAACCGCTCGGCCCCTTCACCTGGTTCCGTGTCGGCGGCCCGGCCGACCTGCTGTTCCTGCCGCAGGACGAGGACGACCTCGCGGCGTTCCTCAAAGGCCTGGACCCGGCCGTCCCGGTGACCGTGCTGGGCGTCGGCTCCAACACCCTGGTGCGCGACGGTGGCGTGGACGGCGCGGTGATCCGCCTCGGCAAGCCCTTCGCCGCGGTCGAGCCGCGCGGCGCGGCCAGGATCTTCGCCGGCGCCGCGGCGCTCGACGCCGTCCTGGCGCGCGAGGCGGGCAAGGCCGGGATCGCGGGCCTGGAGTTCTACCGCGGCGTGCCCGGGTCGATCGGCGGGGCGCTGGTCATGAACGCCGGCTGCTATGGCGCCGAGACCAGGGACGTGCTGGTCGAGGCCTACGCCCTGACCCGCGCCGGCGAGCGGCTGACCCTCTCCAACGCCGACCTCGCCTACAGCTACCGCAAGTCAGCCCGCGCCGCGGCTGAGCCGCTGATCTTCCTGGGCGGCCTCTTCCAGGGCCGGCCGGACGACCCCAACGCTATCGCTGAGCGCATGGACGAGATCACCACGCGCCGCGAGCAGACCCAGCCGATCCGCGAGAAGACCGGCGGCTCAACCTTCAAGAACCCGCCCGGCCACTCCTCCTGGAAACTGGTCGACGCGGCCGGCTGGCGCGGCAAGCCGTTCAGCGTGAAAGGCGAGGGTGGCGCGGCGATGTTCTCGCCCCTGCACGCCAACTTCCTGATCAATACCGGCGAGGCCACCGCCGCCGACCTCGAGGGCCTGGGCGAAGCCGTCCGCGCCGACGTGAAGGCCCGGACGGGCATCGAGCTCGAATGGGAGATCAAGCGGATCGGGCGGCCGGGTTAGGCAACCACTCCGACATCGAAAGGGATTTGCCGAGGTTCGGCGAGTCCGGTTACGGCTAGGTCCTGACGATCCGCTGGGGGCGGCATGGACATCCACAAGGCCAAGCCCTGGCGCGGCGGGCGCGAGTTCCTGAAGGAGATCGGCACCATCGTCATCGGCGTGCTGATCGCCCTGGCCGGCGAGCAGGCCGTCGAGGCGCTGCACGGGAAGCATCAGGCGAACGCCGGGGAAGCCGTGCTGCGGGAGGCCTTCGTTCGCGAGGTGGGCAATGCGGCGCTGCGCGAGGCGCAGGACGCCTGCGTGACCGAGCGCCTGGCCGCCCTGTCGTCGATCGTCCAACGCGGGACCGAGAGTGGACGTCTGCCGCCGGTGGGCGTCATCGGCCACCCCTCCTTCACGCCCTGGACGGTGGGCGCCTGGGAAGCCCTGGTCGCCGACCAGACCGTCTCGCACCTGCCGCGGGCCAAGGCGATCGCCTACACCGCCATCGTCCAGCAGACGGCCTATCTCAGCGGGCTCAGCGATCGCGAGGAGGCCCAGTGGGCGCTGCTGGACAGCATGGTCGGAGCCGGACGCCGGCTGAGCGACGTCGAGGCCGAACAGCTACGGATCACCCTGGCGGCGGCGACCGATTCCAACGTGCTCATGAGCCGGACCAGCGCGCGCCTGCGCGACGCCGTGAAGGCGACGGGCCTCGTCGACGCCGCGGAGTTCACCGCCGCGGCCAAGCGGGCGCAGGACGATCGCCCGAACGTCGCCATCTGTCAGCGGATGACGGTCGCAGCGTCCTGACCCCTTCCTTTCCCGCGAAGCGGGAGAGGGGTGGAGAGGGAAAGCCTCAGGCGCCGAGCTTGCGGCCTGCCCTATCCACCATCGGCTCTTCGGCCGACGGTCCCCCTTTCCCGAAATCGGGAAAGGAAGATCACCCCAGCGCCTTTTCCGCGTCGACCAGGCGCGCGCTGCAGGTGGCGCGCGCCACCGGTTCGCCCGTCGCGTCGCTGAGCGTCGCCTCGACAAAGGCGATCGACTTGCCGAGCTGCACGACGCGGCCTTCGCCCACCAGGCGCCCGGGGCGCGCGGGTTTCAGGAAGCTCACGTGCATGTCGATAGTCGGCGAATAGAGCCGGCCCTCGGTCATCGCGAAGACCGCCGGCCCCATCGTGTCGTCGAGCATGGCCGCCAGGAAACCGCCCTGGATGTAGCCGGCCGGGTTGGTGAACTCCCAGCGCGCGTCGAAGCCGATCTTGATCCAACCCTCCCTGGGCCTGGCAGCGAGCAACTCCCAGCCCAGCAGCCGTGCGCAGGGCGGCGTGGGCAGGCCGTCGAGGGCCGTTGCGGTGGTGTTGGCGTTGGCGGCGGCGAAGCTCATGGCGAATCTCCCTCGATCCGCATCCTGCCGCCAGCCTGCTGACAGCGCCGTGTCAGCATGCGCGCCTCTTGACCGGGCGGCGCGGGTCAGTCACCGCCTGAGGCCTCATCGAAGCCTTCCCCTTGAGTCTCCCCATGGCCGCGCCGCTTTCCGGAAAACACGTCGCCGTCCTGCTGGGCGGGTTGTCCTCGGAGCGCGAGGTCAGCCTGGTCTCCGGCCGCGAGTGCGCCGACGCGCTTGAGCGGCTGGGCGCCAGGGTCAGCCGCGTCGACGCCGGGCGCGACATCGCTCAGGTGCTGAGCAAGCTGAAGCCCGACGTCTGCTTCAACGCCCTGCACGGCGAGTGGGGCGAGGACGGCTGCGTGCAGGGCGTGCTGGAGACGCTGGGCGTTCGCTACACCCACTCGGCCGTGCTGGCTTCGGCGCTGGCGATGGACAAGGCCAAGGCCAAGGCGGTGCTGGCCGCAGCCGGCGTCGTGGTTCCCGGCGGCGGGCTCTTCAACCGCTTCGAGGCGGCGGCCGAGCACGTCATGGCGCCGCCCTATGTGGTCAAGCCGAACGCCGAGGGCTCCTCGGTCGGGGTGTTCCTGGTCTTCGAGGGCGCCAACCGGCCGCCGCAGGAGATCGTGGCCCCGGGCTGGACCTTCGGCGAGGAGGTGATGATCGAGCCCTATATCCGCGGCCGCGAGCTCGCGGTGGGCGTCATGGACGGCAAGGCCATGACCGTCACTGACATCGTTCCGCGCACAGGTTTCTACGATTACGAGGCCAAGTACGCCGACGGCGGATCGACGCACATCGTGCCCGCCGAAATCCCACCTCATGCCTTTGAAAAAGCTCTGAGAATGAGCGAGCTGGCGCACGCCGCGCTAGGTTGCCGAGGGGTTACCCGCTCGGACCTGCGTTATGACGACATTAACGACATTCTGGTCCTTCTTGAGGTGAACACCCAGCCCGGCATGACGCCGACTTCGCTCATCCCGGAGCAGGCGGCGCTGCAGGGCGTGGATTTCGACCGGCTGGTGCTTTGGATCACGGAGGACGCGTATGGCGGGGGCGGTGCGGGGAGGCTCGCGAGGACAGGCGAAGCCTTCGGCCAAGCAGCCCCCTAGGCCGGCGCGACGGGCCGCCCGGGCTCCGCGCGAGCCGCGCGGCCTTTCGCCTCAGCTGGCGCTGACCGGCGCCGTCGCGGTCCTGGCGCTGACGCTCACCGTGACGCTCGCCACCGGCCACCGTGGCGAGCGTCTGGTCGCCGGCATTGGCGCTGGAATCGACAACCGCTTCGCCGCCGCCGGATTGCGGGTCCGCCACGTGGAGGTCCAGGGCGCCTCGCCGCTCGCCAAGGCGGACATCGCCAAGGCCGCCGGCGTCTACATGGACCAGCCGCTGCTGGGCCTCGACCTCGCCGCCTTGCGCCGCAAGGTGGAGGAGGTGGGCTGGGTGAAGGACGCCCGCGTCGTTCGCCTGCTGCCCGACACCCTGGTGGTCGCGGTCTCCGAACGCCGCCAGCTCGCGGTCTGGCAGCACGCCGGCCGGCAATATGTGATCGACGAGCACGGCCGCGTCATCCCCGAGGCCGACGCCGCCCGCTTCGCCGCCCTGCCGCTGGTGGTGGGCGCGGGCGCCGCCGAGCACGCGCCGGAGATCCTGCCGGTCATCGCTCAGCGTCCGAAGCTGATCGGCCGCATGGACGCCCTGGTCCGCGTCGACGACCGGCGCTGGGACCTCAGAATGAAGGACGGCTCGCTGATCCAGCTTCCGGCCTCGGGCCAGGAGCAGGCGCTCATGCAGCTCGAACGCCTCGACCAGCGCTCGCGCATCCTCGAACTCGGCTTCGACCGCATCGACCTGCGCAGCCCCGACGTGGTGGCGGTGCGCCCGCGTCAGTCTCCGCCCCTAACTGCGCCGCCGGCCAACGGCGCCTGAACCGATGGATGACCGCTAGATGCTGAAGATGGCGAGCCGCGCCGAGGCCCAATCCGGGGACCTCACCCGTCAGGACCGAAAGTCCGCCGAGCGCAGGCCCGCGGAGCGCAAGGACGGCCGCGAGGGCTTGAAGGCCGCGCTGGTGCGGCCGCCGGTGGTCGCCGCCGTCGACCTCGGCGCCTCGAAAGTCACCTGCTTCATCATGAAGCCCGAAGGGGTGCGCAAGGGCGACCGCACGCTCACCACCGCCGGTGTTGGCTACGTCCAGTCGCGCGGCATCCGCGGCGGCTCGATCGTCAACCTCGACGAAGCCTCCGAGGCCATCGCCCAGGCCGTCGAGCGGGCCGAGAACGTGGCCGGCGTCAACGTCCAGCACGTCACCGTCGCCACCGCCGGCGGCCAGCTCACCTCGCACCGCGTGGCCGGCCGCGTCTCGATCGGCGCGCGGCCGATTTCCGACAACGACCTGGTGCGCGCGATCACCAATGCGCTGGCCCAGGTCAAGCTGCCCGGCCGCCGCGCCGCCCACATCCTGCCCATCGCCTGGTCGGTGGACGGGCAGGGCGGCGTGCGCGACCCGCGCGCCATGTTCGGCCGCACGCTCGGCGTGGAGCTGCTGGTCGTCTCGGTCGCTGAGGCGGTGTTCCAGACGCTGGGGGCCTGCGTCGAGCGCGCGCACCTGCAGTTCGAGGGCGTGGTCGCGGCTCCCTTCGTCTCCGCGCTCGCCGCGCTGGAGGAGGACGAGATGGACTTAGGCTCCGTCTGCGTCGACATGGGCGGCGGCTCGACCTCGGCGGCGGTGTTCACCTCCGGCTCCCTGGTCCACGTCGAGACCGTGCCGGTGGGCGGCCAGCACGTGACCCAGGACATCGCCCGCGGCCTTTCGACGTCGGTCGCCGGCGCCGAGCGGATCAAGACCCTGCACGGCTCGGCCATCGCCTCGGCCAACGAGGACCGCGAGATGATCGAGGCGCCGCCGCGTGGCGACGACCCGGGCGCGGGCCCGGTCATCGCGCCGCGCAGCCTCCTGAAGGGCATCATCGCGCCCCGCGTCGAGGAGACGCTGGAGCTGCTGCGCGACCGGCTGAAAGCGTCCGGCGCTCCCGTCGAGCCCGGCGCGGGCCTGGTGCTGACCGGCGGGGCCAGCCAGCTCGCCGGCGTGCGCGAAGTGGCTGTGCGCGTGTTCGACCGCCCGGTGCGCCTCGGCCGCCCGCGCCGCGTGCCGCACCTGGCCGACGCCGCCTCGGGCCCGGCCTTCACCGCCGCCGCCGGCATCCTGCACCGCGCCGCCTTCGGCCCGCGCGAGGCGGTCAGCGCCAAGGCGCTCGCCTCGGCCAAGCTGCGCCGCGAACCTCTCGACCCCCGCGCGAACCCCGTGGCCAAGGCCGCAAGCTGGCTGCGCGAAAACCTGTAGGCTGCGCAATCCAGACCACATCATCGCGGTCTATATTCTCGCGAACCGCCGGAACGGGACGATCTACACCGGCGTGACGAGTAACCTATCGCGCAGAGTGTTCGAGCATCGCGAAGGGATGCTGCCGGGCTTCACCAGGACCTATGGCCTCAAGACGCTGGTCTGGTACGAGCGGCACGACCTGATCACATCGGCGATCCATCGTGAGAAGCGGATCAAGAAGTATCCGCGCCGCTGGAAGATCAATCTGATCGAAGCGCGCAATCCCCACTGGGTCGACCTTTACAACCTCATCAACAACTGACCGCCACCCCGTCCGTCATGGCCCGGCTTGTCCGGGCCACCCAGCCCGACACGCCTGCTTCATCTGATGAAGAGCGACATCGGGATGGGTCACCCGGACGAGCCGGGTGATGACGAAGGATAGGAGATGTCCCGACGCGGGGGAAACCGGCTAGCCTTCAGCCGAGCGCCGCAGCGAGACGGTGCGGCGACAAGGAGGCTTCGCCATGTCCGGCGCCTACGAGCACATCCTCTGTTCGGTCGACGACGGGATCATGCAGGTCACCCTGAACCGGCCTGAGAAGCTCAACGCCTACACCGCCACCATGGGCGCGGAGCTCGCCCGCGCCTTCGACGCAGCCGACCTCGACGACGCCGTCCGCGTGGTGCTGGTCACCGGCGCCGGGCGCGGCTTCTGCGCGGGCGCCGACATGTCCGCCGGCGCAGGCGCGTTCGACACCACCTCGGCTGCAGGGTCGGTGTCCTTCGGCGACGTCTCGCAAGGGCGCCAGGGGCGAGCGGGCGGCGCCGGCATGGTCGGGGCGATCTTCGAGTGCCGCAAACCCTCCATCGCCGCGTTCAACGGGGCGGCCGTCGGCGTTGGCCTGACCCTGACCCTGCCGATGGACATCCGCATCGCCGCCAACACCGCCCGGTTCGGCTTCGTCTTCGCCCGCCGCGGCCTCGTGCCCGAAGCCGCCAGCGCCTGGTTCCTGCCGCGCCTCGTCGGCCTGCCCCAGGCCCTGCGATGGTGCCTGGACGGGTCGCTGTTCCCCGCGGAGGAAGCCTTGAAGGGTGGGCTGGTCAGCGAGGTCGTCTCTCCTGAGGAGCTTCTGCCGCGGGCCAGGGCCATCGCGCGCTCCATCGCCGACAACACCGCGCCCGTATCGGTGGCCATCACCCGCCAGATGCTGTGGCGCCTTTCGCCGCAGGACTCGCCGTGGCCGACGCTGAAGGTCGACGGCGCGCTTGCCATGGCGCTCGGCGCCACCGACGATGTCCGCGAAGGCGTCTCCGCCTTCCTGGAGAAGCGCCCGCCCGCGTTCCCGGGGCGCGTTTCTTCGGACATGCCCAAAGGCTATCCCTGGTGGGACCGCTGAACCCGTCTGGTCCACAAGGGCGCAGCCTGTATCCACAACCCTTGCGGCATCTCGTCAGAGTCACAACGCCGCAGGCTCATTCCTGATTCGCCTTACGCCTTGTGATGCAAGGGGATTTTTCGGCTTTTCGCGGCCTCGACCGACTCGCGACTCACGGTATGCGGTTAACCCTCGATTAAGGGTGTGGGCGCGTACTTAACGCATCCTTACGAAAGGCGTGCGGCGGGCGGGTCCGCCAGCGCGCCTCGGGCCGAATTTGGAAGGACGCAGGGGTCCCATGACAATCGCACTCTCAGCTCCGCGCGCGACAGAACTGAAGCCGCGGATCGTGGTCTTCGGCGTCGGGGGCGCTGGCGGCAACGCGGTCAACAACATGATCGAGGCTGGGTTGCTCGGCGTCGAGTTCGTGGTGGCCAATACGGACGCCCAGCAACTGGCCTTCGCCAAAACCGACCGGCGCGTGCAGCTGGGCGTGCTGGCGACTCAAGGGTTGGGCGCCGGCGCCCATCCCGAGATCGGCATGAGCGCGGCCGAGGAGAGCATCCCGGAGATCGGCGAGCACCTCGACGGCGCGCACATGGTGTTCATCACCGCCGGCATGGGCGGCGGCACCGGCACGGGCGCTGCCCCGATCATCGCCAAGTGCGCCCGCGAGCGCGGCATCCTGACGGTGGGCGTGGTGACCAAGCCGTTCCACTTCGAGGGCCGTCACCGCATGCGCCTGGCCGACGCCGGCATCGCGGAGCTGCAGCGCTACGTCGACACCCTGATCGTCATCCCCAACCAGAACCTGTTCCGCGTCGCCAACGAGCGGACGACCTTCGCCGAGGCCTTCGGCATGGCCGACCAGGTGCTGCACTCGGGCGTGCGCTCGATCACCGACCTGATGGTGCTGCCGGGCCTGATCAACCTCGACTTCGCCGACGTGCGCACGGTGATGACCGAGATGGGCAAGGCGATGATGGGCACCGGCGAGGCGACCGGCGACGACCGCGCCCTGATGGCCGCTCAGAACGCCATCCAGAACCCGCTGCTCGACGAGGTCTCGCTGAAGGGCGCCAAGGCGGTGCTGGTCAACGTCACCGGCGGCCTCGACATGACCCTGCTGGAAGTCGACGAGGCGGCCAACGCCATCTCCGAGCAGGTCGACCCGGAAGCCAACATCATCTTCGGCGCGGCCTTCGACCCGTCGCTGGACGGCATGATCCGCGTCAGCGTGGTCGCCACCGGCATGGACGGCGCCTCGATCGCCGCCATCGAGCCGAAGCTCGAACGCCGGCCGATGACCGCACCGCCGCTGCGCATGCCCGAGGCTCGCGTGGCCGCCGCGGAACCGACCGAAGCGCCGGCCGCTGCGCCGGCTCCGGCTTATGTCGCGCTGGCGCCCCTGCGCCAGCCTGAGCCGGTGCTGGCCGCCGAGGCGGTCGAGGAGGAGCAGCCCGACCTCTACGCCGCCCCCGTGGCCGCGGCGCCGGTGCAGCCGCAGCAGCCGGTGGTGATCCAGCCGGTCGCCCGCATCGTCGATCCGGCGGTGGCCGAGGAAGGCGACGAGCCGCTCTTCGCCGAGCCGGTCTATGAAGACCGTCGTCCGCGCGGCGGCTTCCTGAGCATCTTCGGCAGCCGTCCGCGCTACGACGCGCCGCAACCGCAAGCCCCGCAGCCGCGCCCCGCGCCGGTTCGCGGCGGCGCCCAGCCGCTCGAGGCTGCGCTTCCTGAAGAAGATGTGCAGCAGGGCGAGGATCTGGAAATCCCCTCCTTCCTGCGCCGGCTCGCCAACTAGCGGAAAAGACTAGGGTTTCGACCCGCGCCGCGGCCGCCTGCACAGGCGGCTGCGGCGTCGTCCGTTCAGGGCCCCGTTAACCCTCCGGACACCGAAACATTGCGAAACAGGGATTGTTTTGCTGCGTCGCACCAAGCGCATTAACCGCATCCGTGGGCGCTCCTCGGTCAACGGGGGGTGACGCCCAGTTCCAGGGAAGGTCCCAGCGTGGCAGACGGATTCCAGAGCGGGGCGTTCCAGCACACCGTCAAGGCGCCGGCGCGGTTCGCGGGCGTGGGCGTTCACACCGGCGCCTACACCCAGGTTGCGGTGCGGCCGGCCGACATCGACGCCGGCATCGTCTTCGTGCGCACCGACGTCACCGACCGCGACAACCGGGTTGCGGCGACGCCCACCTCGGTCTGCAAGACCCAGCTCGGCACGGTGATCGGCAACGCCGCGGGCGTCACCGTGGCCACCATCGAACACCTGATGGCCGCGCTGGTGATGTCGGGCGTCGACAACGCCGTGGTCGAGCTCGACGGGCCGGAAATGCCGATCATGGACGGCTCGTCCTGGCCGTTCCTCAAGGTCCTCGACCGCGTGGGCCGCCGTCCCCAGGCCGCCGCGCGCCGGTTCATCGAGATCCTCGACACCGTGGAGGTCGTCGACGGCGACAAGCGCGCGGCGCTGAAGCCGGCGATGGGCTTCGAGGTGGCCTTCGCCATCGAGTTCCCGACCGCCGTGATCGGCCGCCAGGCGATCGACCTGGCGATGGACGAGGCGGCGTTCCGGCGCGAGCTCGCCGACTGCCGCACCTTCGGCTTCCTGCACGAGGTCGAGGCCCTGCGCGCCATGGGCCTCGCCCGCGGCGGGGCGATGGACAACTGCGTGGTGATCGAGGGCGACCGGGTGCTGAACCCCGAGGGCCTGCGCCGCCCCGACGAGTTCGTCCGTCACAAGGCGCTGGACGCCATCGGCGACCTCTACGTCCTGGGCGCGCCGATCATCGGCCGTTTCGAGGGCGAGCTGGCCGGCCACGGCGTCAACAACCAGCTGGTCCGCGCGCTGGCCGAGCGGCCCGCCGCCTGGCGCATCCGCACCTTCGCCGACGAAATCGCCGTCGCGGTCTAAGCCTCGCGGCTTCGCGCGAGCGCGAAGCGCCATCTTTCAACCACGGAAGACACGGAAAACACGGAAGAAGGTGACAACGCCTTCCGTGCTCTTTCCGTGTTTTCCGTGGTTCCTGTTCGACGGCGCCCGCTGCGCGGGCCTCCAAGACGAGGCGCGGCCAAGGGTGCGACAAGCGCATTCGTTTGCTCTGATCGTCCCCTGGTGTAGAAGCGATTCCTCGCGTGGGGGCGCGCGTCTGGTCCTTTGAGGTGATGGTGTCCTTGGTTCGCAACTCGTGGGCTCGCCCTAACGCCTTGGCTAAGGGGGCGCTCATCGCCGCCCTTTGCGCTGTCGCGGTCGCAGGCTGCTCGACGTTCCAGAAGAAGCCCAAGACGCGGCTCGCCTATGAGGAGCGTCCGGTCGAACTGCTCTATTCCACCGGCGCCGACCGGATGGACAAGCACCTCTGGGCCCAGGCGGTGGACTACTTCCAGGAAGTGGAGCGCCAGCATCCCTATTCGGAGTGGTCGCGCCGCGCGATCCTGATGCAGGCCTTCGCCCACTACGAGGCCAACGACTACACCGAGGCGATCGGCGACGCCGACCGCTTCATCTCGCTCTATCCGGGCAACCAGGCGGCGGCCTACGCCCACTACCTGAAGGCCATCTGCTACTTCGAGCAGATCGTCGACGTCGGCCGCGACCAAGCCGCCACCGGCCAGGCGCTGGACAACCTGCGCGAGGTCACCGCGCGCTATCCGCACAGCGAATACGCCCAGGACGCGCGGCTGAAGATCGACATGGTCAACGATCAGCTGGCCGGCAAGGAAATGACCATCGGCCGCTGGTATCTGCGCCAGAACGACCTGCTGGCCGCCATCGGCCGCTTCAAGACGGTGGTCGACAAGTACCAGACGACGAGCCACACGCCCGAAGCGCTGTACCGCCTGGTCGAGGCCTATCTGACGCTCGGCCTGTTGCAGGAAGCCAAGGAGAACGGCGCGGTCCTGGGTTACAACTACCC